>JAESGT010000045.1_pt1 | contig 53409 bp, 49 predicted proteins | sample 9266261 | NCBI WGS metagenome assembly JAESGT01 (sample SAMN15741584, study PRJNA653494) | algae metagenome | isolation source: Pelatocladus maniniholoensis HA4357-MV3 and co-occurring heterotrophs from... | place: USA: Maniniholo cave near Haena, Hawaii | collected 2009-07-28 | reverse complement strand
GGTAGAATTTAGGTAACATTATCAATCTTATTGGTCTTATTGACAAATCTAGACCTATCTTTTTCTACCATAAAGTGCTACATCCTTTACACTATAAGCTTTTTAGGCTATTTTGTCGCCCCGTCAGTACTATTATATACTATTTTTAGTACCAGCATTCCGGAAAGATTTGGCGACTCCTCATACATCTTCTCCTTCTCTTTCCTGTGAAAAGAATCAGTCCTAGATGCAATCGTCGCCGCCCGTCTTATATCCCGACGCTCAACGAAGCGTTAGAGCGCGGGACTTACGACGAAATAGTTAACCCTTAAGATTGCTTGTTCATACTTTTTCAGCAAACCCTACTTTAAGATGGATATTCCAATGTTTTCAATCGATTCATTTGGTGACATTTAACCATCAAAAACATATTTCTAATTGGAACCAAGAGCGAGATTTTATACTGTCGCTCTTACCCGAAGATTGCCATCGTTACTATCAATTTCTTACATAATTTCTCAGAAATTCTCTTTTTTTTCATTCTTTATTGTTCCACACCCGAGCTAACTTTGCCTTGTTGATAGCTCTAAATTATCATGTTTAGTTATTTTTTTGAGAACTTCATCTATTTACAAATTTAATCATTCATGTAAGTCAGCATCGAAATTTATTTATCAATTATCGGAAAAATATATTTGGTGATTATTGCTCCTTATTGACAATTGATTCGACATACCAGATCAAGCTATTCACCCTTGACAAAATCTCTTTCTAGAACCAAAAGTATTTTTTGATTCTTTATTGATAAATTTATTTCAGTAATTACCGATTGTGACAGTATGGGTGCGGAATATGGGCTAAAGAGGACTCAACAACAAACTTAGTCCACTTAAGTGGACTTTTGCTATGAGCCTCTGAACTTTATTTCTGGGCGGGATATTTTGCGCAGTTACTCAACACGCTTAACTTCAAATCTCCGTAAACCTTCCGGTTCTTCGTACTCCACTATCACATCTTTAACCATAGCTGCGGGTGGGCCTTGATGACACCAGCGAATCATCTCTTCTACAACTTCCTGCACACCTTCAAGCACAGCTTCCACGCGACCATCAGGGAGATTTCGCACCCAACCACTTAATCCAAGTTGACTAGCTGTATCGACGGTAGCAAAACGATAACCTACCCCTTGAACTCTGCCAGAAATAAATAAATGGGCGCGGATTGACTGCGACATCTGTGTAGGATTCTGCATTGACCGGCATATTCTTTACAATTTCCAGTCTACATGGTTTTGACAGTGATCAGTTATCAGTTATCAGTTACGCCTAATGTGAATTAAGTCTCCAAACTCTTTTAACTTCGTTGATGGTCACAAAACAAGAATACTGAACTGTCTTGAAACCCTTATAGGATAAGAGGCGTTTCTAATTCACATAAGGCGTCAGTTGGTTTTTTGATCACTGTTCACCAAATAATCCGGTGAAAAAGTCGATTGTTTCCTTCAGCGCTTTGATGAATATATCAATTTCCTCACGAGTGTTGTAGAAAGATAAACTAGCGCGTGCAGTCGCCGCAATATTGAGATAGCGGTGTAATGGTTGGGTGCAGTGGTGTCCAGAACGAATAGCTACACCTTCCGTATCTAATAATGTAGATAAATCATTGGCGTGAACCTCGGCGACGGTGAATGCAGCTAAAGCAGCTCTACCTTCACCTTGCTCATTGGGTTTCGGCCCGTATATTTTTATTTGGGGAATTTTCTCTAATTGTTCAAATAAATAAGCAGTTAATTCTGCTTCGTAGGCATGGATTTTGTCCATGCCAATTTTACTAAGATAGTCTACAGCTGCACCCAAAGCGATCGCTTCTCCAATCGCAGGTGTACCAGCTTCAAATTTGTGTGGTAAATCTGCGTAGGTTGAATGGTCTAAAAACACCTCCGCAATCATTTCACCACCACCAAAAAATGGGGGCATTGCTTGCAGCAATTCTAACTTGCCATACAAAAACCCAATCCCAGTTGCAGCACACATTTTATGTCCGGAAGCTACCAACCAGTCGCAGTTAATTTGCTGCACATCAACTGGCATATGAGGTACACTTTGGCAAGCATCAATTAATACTTTTGCCCCATATTTATGGGCTAAAGTGCAAATTTCTGTCACTGGGTTAATGCAACCCAAAGTGTTAGAAACATGTACCAACGACACTAATTTTGTTTTTTCCGAAAGCAGCTTTTGGAAATGTTCTAAATCTAAAGTTTCTGCTGGTGTCAATTCTACAAATTTTAGTACCGCACCCGTTTTAGCAGCGACAAATTGCCAAGGAACGATATTACTGTGGTGTTCCATCACCGACAGAATGATTTCATCTCCTGGCTGCAAATTGTTCATTCCCCAACTATAAGCAACCAAGTTGATCGCTTCCGTTGCGTTATGAGTAAAAACAATTTCCTGACGCGATTTAGCATTAACGAACCTAGCAACTTTATCTCGTGATCCTTCGTAAGCATCAGTCGCTTTCGCACTCAGGGTATGTACACCACGATGGACATTAGAATTGTATTGTTCGTAATAGTCCCGCAGAGCATTGAGTACGAACAGAGGTTTTTGAGAAGTCGCAGCGTTGTCAAAGTAAACTAAAGGTTTGCCGTTGACTTGTTGGTGTAAAATCGGGAAGTCAAGACGGACTTGATCAGCAAGGGTTCTTTCTTGAATGAAGGTCATGTTTCAAAAGTCAAAAGTCAAAAGTCAAGAGGTTGTAACTAAAATCGGTTAACAGTTTGTGTAAGTTTTTCACGCAAAGAGGGAAATGGTATTTGGTTGATAATTTCCGCAGCAAAACCATGAACTAATAAATGGCGCGCGCTTTCTTGATCAATACCCCGACTTTGCAGATAGAAAATCTCATCATCTTCCAACTGACTAACAGTCGCACCGTGAGAGCATTTCACATTATCGGCGGTAATTTCTAGTTGAGGCTTAGTATCGACTCTGGCTTTAGATGATAACAATAAATTGCGATTCAATTGCGCCGCGTCCGTCAACTGCGCGGGTTTAGGCACAAAAACCTTACCATTAAACACCGCATGAGCGCGATCGCCTACGATTGTTTTATGTAACTGCTGAGTCTTACCATAAGGATAATTAAGAGCGATCGCACTGTGAGTATCCGCCAACTGATTCCCACCAATCACCGTCAATCCATTGAGAGTAGTTTCTGTTTGCTCACCAGTTTGCAAAATCTCTAAATTGTGACGCGAAATCTTAGCACCCAGAGCGATCGCATTACAAGTATATCGACTGTAACGCCCTTGAGTGACAGCAGTTTTCCCAACGTGAAAAGCCTTCCTACCATCCCACTCAACCCGCGTGTGATTCACCTGAGCATTATCTTCCAACCAAATCTCAGTCACAGCGTTGGTAAAGTATACTTCCTCTGCGCTCTCTGTGTCTGTGTGGTTCTTATACTCTTCCACCAAACTCACCTGCGAACCACTTTCCGCCACCACCAAACAACGCGGCTGAGAAATACTCGCCTGATCACCAGCAGCAATAAACACCAAATGAACAGGTGCTTCTACCACCACATTTTTAGGAACCCAAACCACCGCCATATCATTAATTGCAGCAGTATTGAGGGCAGTAAAAACTTCCATAGCACCTTCTGACTGTGCCAAATATTTCTCTACACTCGGCTGACTTAACACATCCAAATTACCGACTACTACCCCATTTGGCAAGCCAGCGACTGATGATAAATTTGGTGCATAAACACCATTAACAAAAACCAAACGAGAATGAGCAGCCTCCGGTAAAATATCTGGTTGTAGAGATGTTGTGTACAACGTCTCCACAGGATTAAATTTCACCTGTCGTAAAGCAGACAAATCAGTAAATCGCCACTCTTCATCACGGGTAGTAGGAAGAGTCGAGTGACGTACCCAATTCGCCGCGCGATCGCGCAGCACTTGCAACCAACCCTCTGACTTCGATGCAGTAATTTGATTTAATAACTCAGTTAAATAACCATCTCGATCCAAAAGACTTGCACTCAAACCAGCTGGATCTGAGTTCGGAATTGGACTGGGAGAAACCTGGATAGTCATTACACACCCACCTCAGTCGCAAATTCTTCCAACAACCAGTCATAACCACGGGATTCTAACTCCAACGCCAACTCCTTACCACCAGAAGTGAGAATCCGTCCTTTAGCCATGACATGCACATAGTCCGGCACAATATAATTAAGTAGTCGCTGATAGTGAGTAATCATAATCGTGGCATTTTCTGGGCTAGTTAACTGATTGACTCCATTTGCCACAATTTTGAGCGCGTCAATATCCAAACCTGAATCTGTTTCATCCAGAATCGCCAGCTTTGGTTCTAGTAGCGCCATCTGCAAAATCTCATTGCGCTTTTTCTCACCACCAGAGAAACCCTCATTCACACTCCGGTTAAGAAAAGCCGAATCCATTTTGACGACTTCTAACTTTTCCTCTACCAAATCATCAAAATCAAAAGCATCAATTTCTTCCAATCCCTGAGCCTTGCGCTTAGAATTGTACGCCAAGCGTAAAAAATCTAAATTGCTCACACCCGGAATCTCAAAAGGATACTGGAACGCCAAAAACACACCACTTCTAGCACGTTCTTCCGGTTCCATTTCCAATAGATTTTGTCCCTGGAAAATCACCTCACCGCCAGTCACTTCATAGGCCGGATGTCCAGCCAATATCTTAGAAAAGGTACTCTTCCCAGAACCATTCGGTCCCATAATCGCGTGAATCTCGCCGGAACGTACCTCCAGATTCACACCCTTAAGAATCGGTGTCCCATCAACTTCAGCCGTCAAGTCTCTTACCGACAGCACAACTTCACTATTTTCAATAATCATGTTCTCTCTCTTTAATTCTCTGTTTGTAGTAAGCGCTAAAGCGCTTTTAACGGATAAATGAAGCACAAAGCGTGCTTACTACGAACTAACCAACACTACCTTCTAACTTCAGACTCAACAGTTTATCAGCTTCCACCGCGAATTCCATCGGCAGATTGTTAAACACGTCCTTACAGAAGCCGCTAATCATCATTGTCACAGCATCTTCCGCAGAAATTCCCCGTTGAGCAAAGTAAAATAATTGGTCTTCCCCTATTTTGGAAGTAGAAGCTTCATGCTCTACCTTGCCAGTATTATTTTGTACCTGAATATAAGGGAAAGTATTGGCATGAGCATTATCCCCAATCAGCATCGAGTCGCACTGAGAGTAGTTTCTAGCTCCTTGGGCCTTCGGGTTAATTTTCACCAAGCCGCGATAGCTGTTACTAGAATTACCAGCAGAGATTCCCTTAGAAATAATTGTACTGCGGGTATTTTTACCAACGTGAATCATTTTGGTGCCAGTATCGGCTTGCTGCATATTATTAGTCAGCGCCACCGAGTAAAACTCACCCACAGAGTTATCACCCACCAACACACAGCTAGGGTACTTCCAAGTAATCGCAGAACCAGTTTCTACCTGTGTCCAAGAAATCTTGGAATTTACGCCTTGACATAAACCGCGCTTGGTGACGAAGTTGTAAATACCGCCTTTGCCTTTTTCATCACCAGCGTACCAGTTCTGCACAGTGGAGTATTTAATTTCCGCATTATCAAGCGCCACAAGTTCCACAACCGCAGCATGTAGCTGGTTGCTGTCGTACATTGGTGCTGTACAGCCTTCGAGGTAGGAAACATAGCTGTCATCTTCAGCAACAATTAATGTCCGCTCAAATTGTCCGGTGTCACCGTTGTTAATCCGGAAATAGGTAGATAGTTCCATCGGACATTTCACGCCTTTGGGAATGTAGACGAAGGAACCATCGCTAAATACTGCTGAATTGAGAGCAGCAAAATAATTATCAGCAATGGGAACGACGCTACCCAGGTATTTTTTCACTAAATCTGGGTGTTCCTGCAATGCTTCGGAAATAGAACAGAAGATTACCCCTTCTTTCGCCAGTTTTTCTTTAAAGGTGGTGGCGACGGAAACGCTATCAAAAATTGCGTCTACGGCGACGTTCGCCAGTCGCTTTTGTTCTGATAGAGAGATACCTAATTTTTCAAAGGTTTCGAGCAGGGTTGGATCTACTTCTTCCAAGCTTTTCTTTTTCGCTTGTTGCTTGGGGGCTGAGTAGTAAATAATATTTTGATAGTCAATAGCTGGGTATTTAACGCTTGGCCAGGTTGGCTCTGTCATTTTTTGCCACTGGCGGTAAGCTTTGAGGCGAAACTCCAGCATAAATTCTGGCTCATTTTTCTTGGCAGAAATCATGCGGACGACATCCTCGTTTAGTCCACGAGGAATCGTGTCTGCTTCAATGTTGGTAATGAAGCCGTACTTGTAGGGTTGATTGACTAAGGTTTTAACAGTAGCACTCATCGGCGATTTTCTCTTGTGTTCACAACTCTATACTCTTTAAGGATGGGAGCGGGATTGATAACCAATTCCCATTTCGTGTTACTGAATGGTCACACGACTGTTACAATAAGGATAACTACTAAAACAACAGCTATGTTGTTTAACACATCTTCATTTTACGCTAGATTAACAACAATATTGTTGTCAAAGTGAAATTTAATCATGATTTTTTGGGACGATGATGGTGACTACCCAGCAGTCCTCAACTAAACAGGATATTCTAGAATATCTGGTCAAACAGGTGGAAGCTACGGCAGTTGATTTGGCCGCAGCCTTAGATATTAGCCCCCAAGCGATTCGTCGCCATCTCAAGGATTTAGAGGCGGAGGATTTAATTGTCTATTCGTCGGTGCAAGCGGGGATGGGGCGACCGCAGCACGTTTATAAGTTAAGCAATAAGGGACGCGATCGCCTGCGAAGAGAAACGGCTGATACCTATGGAGATTTTGCCGTTTCCTTACTCGATACTGTGGCTCAAACGGTTGGACACGATCAAGTCAGCAGTATTTTAAAGAAACAGTGGGAGCGTAAAGCCCAAGAATATCGCGATCGCTTAGGTGATGGCTCTTTACATCAAAGGGTTGAAAATCTGGTAGAACTAAGGAAATCTGAGGGTTACATGGCAGAGTATCACCCTATAGATACAACTGAGCAATTAAGTGATGATGGCGATCGCTTTATTTTAATGGAGCATAACTGTGCCATCTCTAACCTTGCAGAGTCTTTCCCCAGTATTTGCGGCCATGAGTTAGAAATGTTTGCTGCTGTTTTACCAGATTGTACAGTAGAACGTACCCACTGGATTATCAATGGTGAGCATCGTTGTGGTTACTTGGTGCAAGCTCGGAAAGTCAAATCATAAGAAAAAATCATAGCTTTTCATCTTTAGTCTATGTGAAAAGATAATGGGCAATTGGTAATTCATTTTACGAATTAGCCATTACCTAATTTTTAAAGCATTCCTAAATCATTCGTGATAGATAAGCTCCCTGATTTCTTAAAGAAATCAGGGAGCTTGACTTTGCGATTCTCAAATTTTGTCCATCAGAAACTCCAGTTTATTAAGTAATTTATTGAAAATAAAATTTTTGAAATCATTCAAGTATTAACAATTTGTTATTTTTGAGTCTAATTAATATATAACCGAAGAATTTGAATCTGTATCTTGCTATAATTCTGTAAATATTCTTATGCAAAGACTTAACTTATACTAAGCATTCTCAGCTAAAGTAGTTTACTGAATAGCTTTTTGCTTGTCTTTGCAATACTTAACTAGAGATTAATTAAAAAGCGTAAACATAGATTAAAAGTGATAAAAATCATAACCATTCATTAAGTTAATCATGCAGAATTATAGAGTAAGCTAAATTATTAAAGCCTAGTTGAGAAGCTCAGTCACTAGGTATAAAGAGTAAGAACATTTAGTCAAGAGTCCACTGTCGAAAATATTAAGTATTTGGTGTTAATTGTTAATTGCAATTAAACATTGACTAAGTGATTTAGCAGGCGGTGAAAGTTAAAGTTGAGCCAATTACTAGAGAGCAAACAACTAACAGCTACGGAAGACGAAAATGATACAAAACATTTTGATTGCTGTCTCTGGATTGGGACACGCCGAAGAGATGCTTAAGACTTTGAAAGAACTGCCATCAATTCAACAGGCAAAAGTTACAGTATTGCACGTTGTTCCACCACAACGCACCGCAGATTCGATGACAGCGAAGTGGGAAGAAGGTGGCAAAATCCTGGCTAATGCAATTCAGTCTCTAGCTTTAAATCCTACCCAAGTCTCTTCCATTTTGCGACAAGGTGAGCCTAAAGATGTAGTTTGCCAAGTAGCAGATGAAATTGATGCAGACTTGATTATTATGGGTTCTCGTGGACTGAAGCGTCTGCAATCAATTTTAGCAAACTCCGTCAGTCAATACGTCTTTCAACTGTCTTCTCGCCCGATGTTGCTAGTCAAAGATGACATTTATGTCAAAAATATTAAGCGCATTATGGTGGCAATGGACAATTCTGATGCGTCAAAACGCTGCCTAGATTTGGCTTTATTCTTGATTCGAGATATCAAGGGTGGAGAGCTAATCTTAACACATGTAATCACAGATTTAGGAGGAGGTGAACCAACTACCACAACCCAGGTTACTGCTGATCAACACCCTGTTTTAGCTGCTGCTGCTGCGGAAGCAAAAAAACTGGGTGTGCAACCTCGTTGTGTGCTAAGTATGGGTAAACCTGGTGAAAAAATTTGTCGTTTAGCAGAAGAACTGAACGTAGACTTATTGTTAATGGGTTCTCCGGATCGCCGTCCTTCTATTGCTAAGAGTTTTGTTGATTTAGATAGACTTTTAGGTTCTTCTTTGTCTGATTACGTGAGAATTAATGCGACTTGTCCAGTGTTGTTAGCACGAACATCTGCTGCTTAAATCAGTGATCACTGTAAAAGCCCTCACACTTTTAGTGTGAGGGCTTTTATTTTATACAAAAAATACACAAGGTATTAACTATCTTTTCTACCTTCGCGGCTAGCTGTTTGAATGTAAAGAATGATTAAAAAAACAGCAGGAACCAGCACAAATAGAATGCTGGCTACAAACCCCAGGTCATTAACCTGCATAGTAAGAAAGCCTCTCTTAGATTCCAGTCAACACTTTTAGGATACCATCATCATGGCTTGGCTGAGTTATTTGTCTTTTGTCATACCAATGACCAATGACCAATGACCAATGACTAAATTAAGGCTTTGTTACTACACTGACTGGACCATTAACTACTGTTTGACAAGCAAGTCGGTAATTAGCAGGCTTTTTCTTTAAGAAACGGTTTTCTACTTCTGTAGGAGGTGATAAATTTTCTTGTCCTTCGATAATCTCTACAATACAGGTGCCACATTGACCGTAGCCACCACAATTCATCATTTTTCCCCAAACTTTATAAATATCTATGCCGTTTTCTAAAGCTTTTAGCCGTAAATTAGCACCATCAGCAGCAATAACTTCTTTATCCTCTTTTACGAATTTGATGTTACCCATAGTTCAAACCTCGTTGACTGTTTGCTTAAATTAAGAACTTGATTTGTTAATCAACTTGTTGAATCCTATATTAATTTATTTTAAAATATAACAAATTATTAATAAATATAAACTTTTCAAAACAAAACCATAGCAAAAAAATAAGACAGGTGAAATGCCTGTCTCGATAAAATTATGTAAATAACTTGTAAATAACTTATCTAAAACCTACGGCTGCTTGCCAAACAAAAGCTAGCAGCAAGAAGAACAAAGGAATGAGCGGGAGAACGTCTACTAAAGGATCGAAGATTTGGAATGCTTCGGGTAGTTTAGCTAATAAAATTGCTGCTTCCATTTTTGTTTAAATCCACTTTATCCAACACAGCTTTCAGAATTGAGATAGATCGTGAAGTACCCAAAATTACACCCATAGAGGTGTAACAGAGGTTTCCAGTTTCGTTTGCTTTGCCTTCTGTAGGAACAAATGTCCGAACCAAGTTCGGTGGAAGGTCTTACAAAGCGTCCACTGGCAGCAACCCGTCTTCCACAGGTTGATTAATTTATAACCCCTATATTACCATTTGGAGACCGAAGCCCTAACAGGATTTTAGATTTTTGGATTAGGGAAATTTGCTTGACTTTAATTCTTCAACCACTTACCAAACTCTATAGCAAAGGTGTCGTTCAATATAGCTTTTCGTATTTTTTGGGTAAAGTGAATCAGTTCAGTGATATTGTGAATACTCAATAATGTATATGCCAAAATTTCTTGCGATCGCACTAAATGAGAGATGTAAGCACGAGTAAAATTCTGACAGGTATAACAAGGGCAAGTTTCATCTAAAGGTGTAAAATCTTCGCGAAATTTAGCATTCTTTAAATTCCAGCGATCGCCCTGTACCATAGCCGTACCATGTCTCGCCCAACGTGTAGGAATCACACAATCAAATAAATCTATACCAGAGGCGATCGCAATTACCATTTCTTGATAAGTACCTACACCCATCAAATAACGGGGCTTGTGGTAAGGTAACAGTGGTGCTGTAACTTGCACAACTTGATGAATTAGTTCTGGTTCCTCACCCACACTCACGCCACCGATAGCATAACCTGGTAAATCCAGTTTATGCAAAGCTTCCGCCGCTTGAGCGCGCAAATCTAAATACACTCCACCCTGAACAATACCAAATAATGCTTGTTCTTTATGGCCTTGATGTGCTTCTATACACCGTAAAAGCCATCGGTAAGTGCGCTCTGTTGCTGCTTCCACCTCTTGGCGATTAGCTGTAGCAGGCGGACACTCATCAAAGGCCATAATCACATCCGCCCCTAGTGTATTTTGAATCTCAATGGATTTTTCGGGTGTGAATTTGATAATTTGACCATCATGGGGTGAGCGAAATGTCACGCCTTCTTCAGATATTTTCCGCATTTCGCTCAGACTGAAGACTTGAAAGCCTCCAGAATCGGTGAGCATCGGCCCATTCCACCCCATAAACTTGTGCAGTCCTCCACCTCCTGACACAATTGCTTCTCCTGGTTGCAGGTGCAGATGATAGGTATTAGATAGCACCATTTGCGCCCCTGTTTCTTTGAGTTGAGCAGGGGTAAGAGTTTTGACAGTTGCCAAAGTCCCCACTGGCATAAAACGAGGAGTTTCAACCACTCCATGTGGTGTATAAAATACCCCAGCCCGTGCTTTGCTTTGGCTACATTGAGCCAGACATTGAAAAGAGAAGTTTGTAGTCAAGAGTGTATTTTGTTGGTCATTGGTCATTGGTCATTGGTCATTGGTTAGTAGTTAGTTAATTTTTCTCGCTTGTCCTCCTTGTCCTCCTTGTCCCCGTGTCCTCGTGTCCCCAATCCCCAATCCTAAAATAGATCAGAAGGATCATCGTCAATTTCTGCATCCCATCTGGCTGAGAGTACTTGTTCCATCATTGCTTCGATGGCGCTGACATTTAAGCAACGCTCATCTCGCTCTTGCATAGGAGTGGAAAGAGGAATCAAGCGCAGACGACTTCCTTCTTGAACTAAGTCAAAGTAAGTTTCTTTTTGTGGTGATTGTTTTAATTCTAAGTAATCAAAACTACAAAGATTGAGATAAAGGGCGTGGTTAGCAACCAGAGTAGATCGTTGCGGATTGGCAAATACTTCCATCACATTCCCTTCACCGTCGCTCTTGCATTCACCATCCTGTGTGTAGAAATAGCGAACACGACCTAAATCTGTGAGTAATCGTCGCATATCGAGTTTGTTGACAACCACACCTGTATTGATAATGCATGGAGCTGGTATCTTACTTTCGGGTAGATGGTGACTCATAATCCAATTGCTTCTGGAGTGTAGATAAAAACTACCAGGACTTACGCAAACAATAAGCTGAAACTCTGATTTTCACAGTCGGACAATTCATAAATTGCTCCTACAGCGTGTAGTTTTGCGTAAAGTCCTAACTACATAGTTAAACAGTCGATCTCGTCGCTTGGTTGACCCCTGCTATTTAATATTTATCTAATATCTTGATCAACTTTGTATAGCGATCGCCTAATTAGCTGCAATAAATTATTTTTTGTTGACATAACGCCGTAAATGTGAATTCTAATAATCTTAATAAATATAGTTACTCCAATCAAAATAGAAGGTTAAAAGGTTAGCTGGAAAAGAAACATCTGTGATCATTAGTTTTTTGTGTATCACATGATATGAGTATCTAAATTAAAAATGCTTAATGTATCTTTTTTTCTATTGTTTCTTTGATTAGTGCTAGTATAACCAGTTTATAATAGCTACTTTATTTAGATTCTTTCTAAAAGCAAGTATTTATACATTTAACAAAGTTTTTACTGAGATAAGCATAACAAAATTTTTTGGTGAAGTTACTCATACTGGTAAATCTTATTTAAATTTTTAAAGATGAATATCAGGGTTGTGCCGGAATTATGAGCGTCATTATTACTCGTCATTTGAACCATGATTCATGACTAATGATTACAAATAACAACTAGCGTAACTACTATGACCAACAAGTGTCAGTGGTGGAAACAACTACTACTTGGTATCGGATCAGCTGTTGTGTTTTATACGACTATCCCTTTACCATACATGTATGCTTTTGATTTCCAAGGAGTAGCCCGTTTTGCTCCTGTCATTGGACTGATGATTGGAGGAATTTTAGGCTTATTTGATGCTCTGATGATTTATCTAGGTATAACAGCGCTAACTCGTAGTGCTTTGGTTGTATGCGGTTGGATTGCGATTACTGGAGGACTGCATTTAGATGGAGCAATGGATAGCGCTGATGGATTAGCTGTGGGTGATCCTCAACGTAGACTAGAAGTTATGGCGGATAGCGCCACAGGTGCATTTGGAGCAATGGCTGCGATCGCTTTGATACTACTTAAAACAGCTGCACTGACAGATTTAGAACAAAACCGTTGGTTAATTCTCATGACAGCTGCTGGGTGGGGACGCTGGGGACAAGTCATGGCGATCGCTCATTATCCTTATCTGAAACCAACTGGTAAGGGAGCTTTTCATAAACAAGCTATTCGTTCATACAAAGATTGGCTACCAACACTAGTTTTATTAGTAGCTTTAAGTAGCTGGCAAATTTTCCTTAACCGTAATCTAATCTTTTTTGCCGTAGCAATGATAGTTAGTGGAAGTGCGATCGCTATCATTACTGGAGCCTGGTTTAATCACAAACTAGGCGGACATACTGGCGATACCTATGGTGCTGTCGTGGAATGGACTGAAGCTTTGTTTTTATGCGTGATGACAATAATTTGATTTGAGATTTTGGATCTTTCTCAATCTCAAATTCAAAATCCAAAATCCAAAATCCAAAATTATTTAACTGGTTGCAATCGCGTTACCTTGAGTTTAAAAGTCCCTACTCCAGTTTCGCCGAAAGACCGGACGCGAACGATGTAAGTTCCGGGTTCTACAATGCGGGTAAACAACAAAGAATTACTACTACCATCAGGGCCATCATCATTTTCTGCGACTGTTGTACCGTCTGGTCCCAACAGAGTCACAATACTATCAAAGTTTTCCGAACTGAGATCAACCGCTAGATTATCACCCTTTTTCAGACTCACCATATAGTCACGGGCAAATCCACCCTGACCTGTGGGAATATCTTTTTCTGACAGTGTATCAGAAACTTCATAACTGCCAGGTAGAGGAATTGGATTGTACAACTTGTTAACTTGAGCAAAAGTTGCTGTTGCACTTATACCAATTACCAGCAAAGAGGCAGGAATGAAAGCAATTTTTTTTAAACTTACAATAAAAGCCTGACTTCTCATCCCCAAAAGTTTTCCCACAAATTAAGCGCGATTGGCTTAATTATAGTTGTCTCTAGCACAGCTTGCCCACGTATGATTCAGTTATCAGTTATCAGTTATCAGTTATCAAGGTTTTAAAAACTTAGCAGTGGTTGCAACTGCCACTAAACCATAAACAGATATACCGCTTTGATGAAGTGTTTGGATAGCAGACCTAGCAGTCGCGCCTGTGGTATAAATATCATCTAGTAATAGTACTGGGATTTTCGGAGATACACGCAAGTCTTGCCCTAATCCAAAGGCTTCTGTTAAGTTTTCTTGTCGCTGTAATGCTGATAAGCCAAATTGTGCTTCAGTTACTTTAATTCTTTCTAAACCATGTTTTTTTAATCGTAATCCGGTGACTTCACAAAAGCTTTGAGCGATGAGTGTAGCTTGGTTATACCCGCGTTGTTTGAGCTTTTCGACGTGAAGTGGAATCGGAACAACTACTAAATTCTGATCGCACTTCCGATGTGATAACCATGCTTCTGCTAATAATTGTCCCAACGGACGAGCAATTTCCGGGTGATTTTCGTATTTCATAGTGGCGATCGCTCGTTTGAGGATACCGCCATATGCACCCCAAGCAAATATCGGTAAAGAATGGGTGTTGGGATTATGACATTTTTGCAGTTGGCGAAGACAGTTTGGACATAATTCTTGGGAAGTGGAACGCTCACACAAAGGACAATGAGATTGGAGAAAGAGGTTGAGTAGGTTTTTCCAATTGATCATTTCTCATTGGTCATTGGTCATTGGTCATTTGTAACAAATATTTCTCTGAAGCGGTAGGGTGAGCATTGCTCACCCTGGATGGAAATTTAGATTGGTTTTGTGATTTTTCTTAGTGTTTGGGCGATGGCTTGAGCATCTTTGTCAACAAAAACATCTTGCTCGCCGTTGCTCCAAGTCAAGATGCAGGTATATTGTAATTTATTATGAATAAGTATATTCCGAAGTAGTCTAAGAAAATGGGATTAACAAATAGAATTCAAGAATTTGGCAAAGAAAAAGGTATTCCTAGCGCAAACAAGTTTTGGCAAATCACTGGACTACCAAGAGCAACTGCATTTAGGCTTTGGAGGGATAGAAATATTTATCCAGACAGAGGAACTGTTGAAGTGATTTGTAAACAACTAAACGCTCAACCGGGTGATTTTTTGAATTACGTAGACGAGACTGATGAGACTTGATCAGTTAACAGTTATCAATTATCAATTATCAATTATCAGTAAATCTTTAAGTTTTCAGTATTAGCTCGCAGTTGACTTGCGGGCGCAATTGTCGCCCGTTAAAATTTTCACATAAACGCGATCGCACCGTGTTGTCTCTACACCTCTTGCAGCTTTGTAACCATTGCTTTCATACAACTTGACTGCTTCTGCTAAAACACTGGCGGTTTCAATCCAAATTTGCTGAAAACCACGCTTGGCGATCGCTCTCTCTAATTCTTGTAACAAATATTTCCCTAATCCTATACCTCTAGCAATCGGCAAAAGATACATTTTGCGAATTTCTACAGCTTTTTCGCCTCGATGAATCGGGTAATATGCACTCGTACCCACAACTTGATTTTGGTATTCAATTACCCAAAACTCTCCACCAGTGGCTAAGTAACATTCTTCGACTTGCAACACATCTCGATCAGCACCATCTGGCTCCCAACCAAGACTATATTCTGATAATACAGACCGGATAACTTCTGAAGCAGGAATGCGATCGCCTTCTTCCCAACTCCGAATCAAAAAATCTTTGTAATAGTGATTAGTCATTAGTAAAAAGTCAATGGTCAATGGTCAAGCTTCGTTCCCTGTTCCCCGTTCCTAACTATGAATTCTCGGTTCAGGATGTAAATTCACTAGCAATTCACTCTCAATAATTGCTAATTCATCGAGTCTTTTGTTAACAATTTCACGGTCAATATAAGTATCAGCTAGCACCCAGTAAGTTCCAAAATGACGGGCTTCGGATGCCATCAAACTGTGATAAAATTTGGCTAATTTTGGCTCAGGACAATGAGTAGCTAATAAACCCAAACGTTCGTGACTACGAGCTTCAATTAATCCACTGACTAACAAAGAATCTAACAAGCGATCAGATTCTTTGGGGCGAATTTGGGCTTTTAAACCTGCGCCATAGGGAGGCGGTGTCAGAGGGCGCATCGGTATATTTTTATCTTCTAGCCATTGATTGACTTGCTCGAAGTGTTCGAGTTCTTCGCGAGCAATTTTGGTGAGTTCCCGCACCATCTTCGCATTGGAAGGATAGCGAAACATCAAGTTCAACGCCACACCAGCCGCTTTGCGTTCGCATTGAGCGTGGTCGAGGAGGATAATATCTAAATTAGATATCGCCTGTTCGATCCAAGCAGAACTGGTAAGTTGTTTGAGAATGTTAATCGTTGGTAAAGCAGAAGATAACACAGTCATCCGATTTTAGATTTTGGATTGAGCCGACAAAATTTTTCTGGGGAATTTTTGGTCAAAATTTAGGATCAGGGGAGCATCCCAATTTTTTCAAAATACCGTAAAGCAAAGGGTTTAAACCCTTTGCTAATAGCGCAAGTCGTCTTCAGACGACTTCATAAAATCAAACAGTCTGCTGAAGCCGACTTTCGCTATCAGACTGCGATTTCAATCGCAGGCGTTTTGAACATTTGGGATGCTCCCAGAATCAAGGCTATTTCATTTTAGACATAAACCGCCCTGAACTAAAGTTCACCGGCTAATAGTTGAAGTCCTCTAAAACTGACTAAAGTACCAATCAACAGTCGGTTTTAACCGAGTTTTGCTATTAGCCTCACCAATTAATTATGAGGCGGGCTGGATGATAATAAAATAGACCTAATTTAGAATTATCTACTTTATTTTATATCGAGTGGACATTACCATTGGAAACATATAAAAAAACCGCCTTCGCGATCTAGAATTTAATTTCTAGAAAACGAAAGCGGTTAATCTCCATCACACAAACCAACCAATAAGGTAAAATTTTGATTTGCTCAATTGCAAATTAAGCAGCTTGGGGTTCTTCTGTTGGGGCTACTTTTGCAACTGGCTCAGTAGTGTTATCTGCTAAATTGATTTTCACTACTTTCTGACGCGCTTCTGTAACTTTAGGTAATGTCAGCGTCAGTATACCGTTTTTGTACTCTGCTTGTACTTGGTCATTCTGAATTGCTACTGGTAGAGGAATCACTCGTTGGAATTTTCCATAGTGGAATTCTGAACGAATTTGACCTTTGTTTTCGTAACGGTTTTCACCAGTAATCGCAACTGCTTCTTTTGTTACTTGAATATCCAAGTCTTTTGCTTCTACACCAGGGATTTGGACTCGCAAAATTAGATTATCATTGGTATTTTGGAGTTCAACTGCTGGTTTCCAAGTCATTTCTGGCTGACGTTTAACTCGCAACATATCATCAAAAATTTGATCCATTTGACGGTTGAAAGCATTAATTTCTGGGTAAGTCCGCCAACGAATAATAGCCATTTTTAATCTCCCCTGATTGCCCTTAATTCTGAACTTTTGATTTATAAATCTATGATGGCGATTCTTTCTTGAAAAGTTAGTGAGGTAAACCGGATGATTTTGGGCGTGAATACCCGTCTTTAAACAGAAGTGAAAAATGAGTGATCGCACTAACTTTGTATGTACGCAATGGGATTTCCTACTACCCCAAACATTATCTAAACAATCTTTGTTAAGTGAAACTTGACGCTTTGGCGTTCAAATATGTAAAGTAGTACTTGACCACGAATCAACGAAGCTATGCAAAACCGACTGAAAGAACTTCGGCAACTGCACCAGTAGTCACAATCTGACCTCGCCAGGAAGTTAGGAGTTAGTCGTCAGGCGGTCAATGGTTTTGAATCTGGCAAGTTTGACCCCAGCCTAGACATGGCTTTCAAAATTGCTAGTCTGTTCAACGTTCCACTTGAAGACGTTTTCATCTACGAGGCAAAAAATTCTATGCAAACACTTGTTGAGCGATTCAAAAATCACTTTGGTTTCGAGTTTGGTTTCGAGCGGTTCACCGAAAAAGCAATCAACGCAGTCAAGTTTGCACGAAATGAGGTAGCACGTTCGCAGAAATCGCAAGTCGAGCCAGAACATCTGTTTGCTGGCTTGTTAGCTGATCCAACTACAACCTCTGCTCGTTTACTTCGAGCAAATGGCGCGACACTGGACATAGAAACCAATGAACATTCTTTTGAATCTCGCGAGAATCCAAAATTTAGCCCACAGAGTAAGTTCATTCTAGAGCTTGCATTGCAAGTCGTTCGGCTTCAGGGTAAGAAATCTATTGGGACTGAGCATCTGTTGTGGGGTTTAGTCCGTCTAGCTGAAACAGACAAGACTATTTTGAGCGACCTGTTTCAACGCTACGAAATTGATCTTGAAACCTTGAACAATCAACTAACAGAAGCGATTTAGATTTAAATCATAAACTAGCTAGGAAAGAAAGCGATCGCATTTGTTTTAATACAATCTAAATATTCCTCAGATTAATTTGTTACCAAGAAAACACCCTTGCTTAATACCAGCATTAAAGAAGAATAGTTTCAAATTATATAAATTTTTAGTCTTCTAACCGTGTACTAATAGCGGTGTAGTTAGTTTTATATGTATAAAGCTTCTCCTTAGCTTGATTAGATATAGATACACTGTCAGGTATGCCTTCTAATAAATCAATTGCTTGTTGCCATTTAGCTTTTGCTTGTTGCCAAACTTTTGGAGGATGTGGTGGATTTTGCACAATAATAGCAGCTTCCATTGCTAGTTTTTGGGAAAGTTGTAAGTTTGTCATTGCTTTCTGTTCAGTCATCAATCTTTTGTTAATGGCATCATAGTTAAAACGATATTTAACTAACTGCTTTTTTGCTTGAACAGAAATTGATGTTCCTTCTGGAATAGTTTCTAACAACTGTAATGCTTTTTGCCATTTAGCTTTTGCTTGCTGCCAAACTTCTATAGGATGTGGTGGGTTTTGCACCATAACAGCAGCTTCCATACCAAGTTTTTCAGCAGATTTTAGGTTAGTTAAATAAATTCCATCTTGATTTAAATGAAAGCCGATCTGCTGTATCTGATGTAATTTTTCGGTGACTAGCAGGCTAACAAAAATTAAGGCTGCTAAACTTGAAGTCATCAATAAAATCAAATGTCCTAATTTGGTCTGTTTTTTTGATTTTTGTTCTAGATTAGAGAGAGAAGTTACTGTTTTACTTTGAGAAAGTTCTACTTTTTGATTTTTCTGTTGTAAAGAGTTTATGGCTTCTTCTACTTGTCCTCTAAGAATATTGCCCTGTACAATTAAAGTACCTGTTTTCTCTTTAAAATATTTACACTCAGCAAGGACATCTGCTACGGCTTTAAATTTATCATCACTAGATACAATTAATCCGTGTTCATCGTCATACCATTCTATTGCAAAATAAGAATCTCCAAAAAAACCAGATAAACCTACTACCACTCTTAATATATCTTGATCATCATTTTCAATATAGTTAATAATATCATTTATTATTTGCTGTATTTTTAACAATTGGTTTTGTAAATTAATAATTTTTTGTTTTTGCTGTTGTAAAATATTGGAATTACCAAAGGCTAAGTTAATTCTTAGGCTATCATCAATATTTTGAAATTGAGTAGGTAAGCTGAAAAACTTACTATATAATTTAATTTGATTGATAATTTGGTACTTTTTTAAAATATCTTCTGAGATTTCTTTCAGAATATCACACCATTCAAGCCATGATTCAATTTTTTCTTGTAAATCATTCAGAGTAATTTCCGTCTCTGGATTGCCAAATTTTTCTGCGATAAAACCCGCGCTACCTGTAATAGCTGCATCTACTAAAAAACCACCAGGAATAAAAATACTAGCCACTGTCCCTATAAAAGGTAGTGTTTTCATTGCAAAGTTTTTTATTTTCTCAAATCCCAATTCTTCCTCAATAACTTCTCTAATGTTACAGATTTGCTCTTGAACATTAGTTATGCGTATGATTTCATTTTTAATTTGATCAGTATTGCCAATCGTAAGCTTAAGACTGTCAGCAAGGTGTAGTAGTTCATTAACTAGCTTTTCTAAGTCTGCCATAAATATGCCTTTAGGATTTTTTTAAGATTGATGCACTACGATGAAAATGTCTATGAAGTGGAGTTGTAGCTAAATTAATAGCGAAACCACCTCCTTTAGAACTCAGAAAGGGGAGCATTCCAAATGTTTAAATTGACTGTCATACTAAATGGATCGATAGCATAATAAAGCATCTCAAGACCAATTCAAGACTTGAGATTCTTCGCTCCGCTTCGTTACGCTCAGAATGACAAATATATTTTTCAAAAATTGGGATGCTCCCCTCAGAAAGCTGTATGAATGGTAAATATTAAGAGCTATATATTTAAAGTTCCCTAAATTCCTGATAAACTAACAATTTTAGGTAAAAAATTACTTAGAAAACGCTAATAATAAACACAACTATCTACTTAATAATCAAATGAACTCAATAGACTTAGCCTTTACCCCAGCCCTGGAACAAGCACGGTTAATCCGACATCGGGAAGTGTCACCATTAGAGTTAGTGCAGATATATCTAGAACGGATTCAACGCCTCAATCCCCAACTGGGAAGTTATTTTACGGTGACAGCAGAACAAGCGATCGCTGATGCGAAAGCCAAAACAGAAATGTTGGTAAATAGCAAGGAATTACCACCGTTTTTTGGTGTGCCAATTTCAATCAAAGACCTCAATCCTGTAGCTGGTGTTCCTTGTAACTTTGGTAATCCGGCGTTACTTAACAACATTCCTGACTTTGATGATGGTGTAGTCACACGGATTAAGCAAGCAGGTTTTATTCTTCTTGGTAAAACTGCCACTTCAGAGCTTGGTTCATTTCCTTACACAGAACCTACGGGTTTTCCACCAGCTAGAAATCCTTGGAATTTAGAATACACTCCCGGTGGATCTAGTGGTGGTGCAGCCGCAGCAGTTGCAGCTGGATTATGTGCGATCGCTCAAGGTTCTGATGGTGGTGGTTCAATTCGTGGCCCGGTGGCTTGTTGTGGATTAGTGGGAATCAAGCCAGCTAGAGGACGAGTCACTCATGCACCTGTAGGCGATCGCCTCAGTGGAATTGCTACTAACGGCCCAATTGCTCGCACTGTTGCTGATGCAGCAGCCCTTTTAGATGTTATGTCTGGCTATGTCACAGGCGACCCCTACTGGTTAAGCGATCCTGAACCATCTTTTCTCGTTGCCAGTAAAGAAAGAATTGGTAAGCTACGTGTTGCCTATGCTACAGCAATTCCACCTATTGGCACAGCCGACGCCAATTGTCAGCAGGGCGTTCTGCAAACAGTAAAATTATTAGCAGAACTAGGTCACACAGTTGAAGAAAAAAGTCCAGATTTTAGCGGTTTGGTAGAACCATTTCAGGTCGTATGGCAAACTGGTGTAGCCGCTTCGGGTCTTCCCCCAGAAGCCTTGCAACCAGTGAATCGTTGGTTACTTGCACGTAGTGGTTCTGCTGGTGAATACCTGCAAGCAGTATATCAAATGCAGATGGTGTCACGGCAAATCGTCGCTTTTTTTGACACCGTAGATATACTCATTTTACCAGTATATTTACATTCACCTATTCGCGTGGGAGAATGGGCGCACCTCAGCCCGGAAGAAACATTTCAAAATATTGTCAATTGGATTGCTCCTTGTCCAGTAGCGAATGCAACTGGCTTACCTGCGATCGCACTTCCCGTTGGTTTTGACGCCAATGGCTTACCTATAAGTGTGCAGCTAATTGGTAAACCTGCTGCTGAAGCCATTCTCATCAGTTTAGCCGCTCAAATAGAAACTGCAAAACCTTGGATTGAGCATCGTCCTGCATTTGCTGCTTTATGAACTTGGTATTTTAATATCTACCCTGTAGGTAAGCTCAAAAACCATTTCGCCAAGCTCAAAAATCATTTCGCCAAGCTCAAAAATCATTTCGCCAAGCTCAAAAATCATTTCGCCAAGCTCAAAAATCATTTCGCCAAGCTCAAAAATCATTTCGCCAAGCTCAAAAAAATAATTTACCTTCTTTGGCGGAATTCCCCATCCTTCTACAAGGTAGGGATAGTGTGCTGTCCAATTGCGAGCTACACCCTTTATAGGTCAATACGCTTGGTGTTAGAGACGCGAAATTATCCTGGGGGATCTTGCTACACATCTGGTACAAAGAATTGTGGGCTTAACACCAAGCGTATTGCTTTATAGGTGTCCGAGAAATTTTGACATACTTACCGTCGTAAACGAACGGTGATTCTTGACACTTCAATGGATTCTGCTACCGAAGTAGTCTTACAATTCCTCCGTGTCCGTTTAGAGTCGTGGCAATGCCCTATCCCGACTTTGTTTATATTTTTTGCTGCATTCTCATCTCGGTCGTGTTCAGTCCCACAATTCAAGCACAATACTGAGCGAACAGATAAATCAATTTTGCCCCAACGATACCCGCAGCAAGAACAAGTTTGGCTTGTGGGTTCCCATCTGCTAATTACTCTGAAATCTCGATTAAGTTTTTCGGATTTAGCCTCACAAAGCACACGGAATTCTCGCCACCCCTGCAAGCTAATCACTCTTGCTAACTTGCGATTTTTAACCATTCCCGACACATTTAAGTCTTCCAAAATAATAGCTTGGTTCTCACTAACTACTTTGGTTGATAGTTTGTGCAGGAAATCTTTTCGGGTAAGTAGATCCACCTGAAAAAACAGCCAACCTTTATGAGTTATCTGTTTGTTTCAAAGACTGTCGGTATGGGCGGCACAGCCCCTAAAGGGCTGTGCCAAGGTTGGCTGTTTTTTAATGTCCATGTACTTATCTGCAAGTTGATTGTGTTGTTTGGCAATTCTTAAGCGGGTAATTTCACGACGTTTTGACCCTTTTTGTTGTCTTGCTAGCTTACGCTGTAGCTTGCGAATTTTGCGGTCTTTGTTTGAATAATCAGGACTTATTGCCTTATCCCCATTGCTCATGACGGCAAAGGTTTTAATCCCTAAATCAATACCAATGCTTTGGTTTTTGGCGTCAGTACGAATAGGCTCGACCTCTACAACAAAGCTGAGAAAATAGCGGTTAGCACAATCTTTAATAACAGTTACACTGCTAGGCGCGGATGGTAGATATCTTGACCAAATAGGCTTAACATTACCAATTTTGGCTAGATATACTTCTTCTCCTTTGATTGAAAATCCACCAATTCTAAATCGCGCTGATTGTCTTTGCGTCTTCTTTTTGAATTTAGGACTGCCAACCTTTTTACCTTTGCGTTTACCTTTAAGGGAGTCGAAAAAGTTTAGCCACGCAACTCCCAAATCAGCAACAGATTGTTGCAACGGGATATTAGAAACATCAGACAACCATGAACGTTCATCAGTCTTTTTAGCTTGCGTAATCACTAACTTTTGTAAGTCGTTGTTACTAGAAAGCTTTTCGGACTGTTTGCAGATGGCCAGCGCATCGTTCCACACCACACGAACACAACCAAACAACTGAGCTAAACTCTGTTGTTGTTGGTCGGTTGGATAGAAACGATACTGAAATCTGGCTTTCATGAGTTCCTTAATTGTGATACAACTATTAGTATACACATATATACAAAGCTATACAATGACTTTCCAGAAAAAACATAAATTAGGTTTTACAAGTGAGAATCCATTAGCCGACAGTCCCATCTGTTTTAGGGGAAGGATTGGACAAAAAGAAGCGCTTAAAGATGTCCCTGACTGGCAAAACAAGTTAAGGGATTATGTTGATGAACTGATCAATAAAAAGCCGTCCTAGAAGGACGGGGCTTGTATCCCATTATTTTTGGTCAACTACAAACACTGGAACACTTGGTTACGTAAATTTAGATAATGTAATATATGTATCTACGTAAGTAGCAAGATCGCGGTAAATGAAGTAAAAATCGATTTAATGATTGAGAAAAAATCTATGCCGCACAGCAATTTAATAGCAAATATACGGACAGATACCAATCATACATTGGTTGTTGGTCAGTACACTCTCAAAATTGGTTCTAGCCAAGGTGCGATCGCAGAATCAGCAATCACACAAGAACAACCGAGTTTGCGAGAAATTTCTGCACCAGTATTGACACGTCAGCCTCCGAGCGAGAAACTTCTAGAGCGTGAAAAACCGATCAATGAGGCGATCGCAACTTTAAGATCTCGACAAGCAGTAGAATTTTATAGTCCGCCGGGTTTTGGCAAAAGTTTTTTATTGCGTTATTTGGCATCAGAACTAGAAGCTAATTCTGTGTTCAGCGATGGTGTCATTAATCTATCTGCTCATCACCCCTATGTCAGTGATTTACTGCAATCCATTTGGGAAGCTTTCTATGAAAGTGATATCCCTTATAAACCCACAGATGACGAAATACAGCAACAAATTCAGGACAAACACGCACTAGTCATACTAGATGACGACGCTCAACTTATTCAAGATGAAGTGCAACAGTTGAGAAATACTGTTAGCAACTGTACTTTTATGGTTGCTTCTGCAAAACAACGTCTCCGCCAACAAGCATACTCTACTGAACTTTCTGGAGTGTCTATTCAGGATGCCTTAATTTTTGTTGAAACAAAAATGGGGCGTTCTCTAACCATAGAGGAACTACCTGCTGCTAGATCCCTGTGTATTATCCTCAAGGGAAACCCGATGCATTTGCAATTGGCGATCGCTTACGCATTAACAGAAAAGCGATCGCTGGCTGAAATTGTCAGTCAACTACCAAATTCTCAAGCTAGCATCTATCTTATTCAACAAATCATCGAGTTGTTACCACACCCCCATAGAGACGTTTTGGAAATTTTCGCAGTCATGGGTGAGGTGGGGTTGTCAGAGGAAGAAATTGCAGCGATTACAAAACAACCAGACATCTCTGAAATTTTAGAAAATTTGCAACGGCGTTATCTGATTAAACTGGAGGATTATCGGTATCGCATCAGCAACAAGACAATCCGAGAAATACTACCGCCAGCCTGGAAATTAGGAACACCATTAGAAAACGCGATCGCTTACTTTATCGATTGGACACAGTTGTATAATCAGCAACCACAAACTTTACTCACAAAAATTGATGCGATCGTCCAAATACTAGAAGTGTCAGTTAGAGCTAGCCGTTGGCAAGTTGTTTTACATTTAGCAAAAGCAGTAGAAGGTTTGCTAGCTTTAAGTAAGCGTTGGGGTTTGTGGGAACATGTGCTGCAACGTGGACTGCAAGCATCTCAAGCCGAACGAGACAAAGCCTCTGAAGCTTGGGCTTTACATCAACTTGGTACTCGCGCTCTGTGTTTAGAAGAAAACAGCATAGCCTTTAGATACTTTACCAGAGCTTTAGAATTACGAGAAGCTTTGAGTGATTTTACAGGATTAGCACTCACTCGCCAAAATTTCAATTTGCTTCCTTCATCTTTATCAGTATCAGTTCCCCAGTCTCAACATTTACAGAATGGTAGCAGTGAACCTTCCATCCAGCCAAAAATCGAAAATAGCCCCAACTCTCAAAATCACAGCACAAAAAAAGGTCATCAGCCTGTTCAACAATCAAAAGTTGACTCGACAAAAAACGATTCTCAACCTGTTATTAATAAGCAAGTTGCTAACAAGATTAAAGAAAAACACGTCTACCCTTTATCTTCCTCCTCAGTTTCACCATTAACTCGGATGAACATAGTAGAGGGACAAGCTGCACCTTTATCTGGGCCTCTGCGGCAAAACTTTTTACTTTCACCACAAGGGGTTATTACTACCGGAATTTTGGCTTCCGGTGGATTGTTAGCTTGGTTTTATTCGAGCCATTTGGCATCCTCACCTAATCAACCTGAGATTAAATTACCTCAACTAACAACTGAACCATTAGCCCACCCCAAATCCAAAGTCACCTTCACACCATCTCCCATTGCCAAACCCACAGCTTCAGAAATCCCCACACTGTCACCTTTAAAACCAACTAAGCCCAGAATAGATCCAGCACTGAAACCAACATTTCCAAAACCAGAATTCGAGCAGCCTCAGCAATCAAGCAAACCTATATCTACACCCACACCCACTGCTACTTTAGAATCAACACCATCTGTAGAAACTGAACCAAACATCAACTTTACACCAGCGCCAACTCCTAGATTTAGTTTGCCATCTCCTACAACTTCGCCAATGCCAACTTTTGAACCACCATCTCCGGAGACGACATCAGCACCTATTTTTACCCCTCCACCTACCCAAAAACCAACATCACAATCAATAAATATACCTTCTACTCCAGAAGTTACAGTGACACCAATGGGAAAACCGCTTGATCAAAATTGATTGATGTGGTGTTCAAGGGTCAAGGGTTAATAGTTATTTTCCCCTAACCCCTACACCCATACACTCCTAAACCCCTAATTTCTCCAAGACTGGCTGAGTAGAAACTATGTGTCTTTCCAAACCTAGTTCTTTGGGACTAATGCCGATCGCTAAGGCAACTAACTGTGGTAAGTGTAGAATTGGCAAACTCAGTTTATGTCCAATCACCTTTTCGACTTCTGGTTGACGAGAATCTAGGTTGAGATGACACAAAGGACAAGGTGTCACTATACAATCAGCACCTGCTTCTATGGCTTCTTGAATATGCTTACCAGCCATTTTGAAGGACTCGGTGGTAGCATAACTGGCAAGAGGCCAACCACAACATTGTGTACGACCTCTGTAATAAATGGGTGTAGCTCCTACCGCTTGAAACAGATTTTCCATTGTCTCTGGCTGGAAGGGGTCATCATAAGCCATAAATTTTTGAGCGCGCAGGAGATAACAGCCATAAAAAGCAGCACATTTGAGTCCTGTTAATTTACGGCTAACCCGTTGTTGAATTTCCTCTAAGCCATAATCTCTGGCGAGAGCATAAAGCAAATGTTTGATTTGTGTCGTTCCTCGATAAGGTGAACAGCCTTCTTTTTGAAGCAAGCTGTTAACTTGTCCAACATAAGCCGGATTTGTTTTTTGGCATTCTTTGAGCTGTTCGTCAACATGGCCAATGACACCTTGACAAGTACTGCAATGAGTCAGCAAAGGTAAATTTAATTCTTCTGCCAAAGAAATATTTCGAGCATTGACAGTATCTTCTAAAAGTTGAGAATCTTCTTTAAAAGTGCCAGAACCACAGCAAGCAGCTTTTTTGAGTTCAATAAGTTCAATGCCTAATGCTTTACTCAAGGCTACTGTAGATTGATGAAGTTCCCGACAAGCCCCTTGAGCAACACAACCTGGGTAGTAAGCGTATTTCAATGTATGGGATAGCATAGATATTGTAAGTTATGAGGTATCATCCCTCGACAATAACTGTTTTATTATCCCTTTGATCATCACTTAATTAGTTTTGGTTGCAAGACTGTTGGTGTTGGGGCGTAGTTCTGAAAAAATTTTAGTAAGAATTGCAAAACAGAATTGTTTAAAAGGGTGTATGCGATCGCCCTTTCGGATTAAGATGTATATGCTCAAAACCATGTAACCCATAAAGAGCGGACTATAGCAACTGGTTGAGGAATTAAATCTATGAGCCAAGCGGACATTTTTGAAAAAGTTAAGGAAATCGTCGTGGAGCAACTGGGTGTTGAACCCGAAGAGGTTACACCACAAGCTAATTTTGCCAATGATCTAGGCGCTGATTCCCTAGATACTGTTGAGTTAGTAATGGCTTTAGAAGAAGAATTTGATATCGAAATTCCTGATGAAGCTGCCGAAAAAATTACCACAGTTCAAGAAGCATTGGATTACATCGACAAAGAAGTTGCTACATCCGCATAGAGAGGTTAGGGCATAGGGCATAGGGTATAGGGTATAGGGCATGGTGCATAGGGCATTGTGCATGGTAAAAATTACATAAAGCCCAATTCCCAACTCCCAACTCTTAATCCCCAATGCCCGATTTGCAATTCCTAATGCCCTATACCCAATCCCTATTTTGTCCTGCCGGAGAGCCACTTGTAACTTAAGTCATGACAGATTTGATACGTAAACGCGTTGTTGTAACTGGTGTTGGCGCGATTACACCGATTGGTAACACACCAGCCGAATATTGGGAAGGATTGGTAAGCGGACGCAATGGCATTGGCGAAATTACTTTGTTTGATGCTTCGCAACATGCTTGCCGTATTGCTGGCGAGGTAAAAAATTACGATCCGCACGATTACATGGATCGTAAAGAAGCCAAGCGCATGGATAGATTTTCTCAATTTGCCGTCTCGGCGGCAAAACAGGCTCTAGCGGATGCGCGGTTAACTATTAACGACCTGAATGCTGAACAAGTAGGTGTAATTATTGGTTCTGGCGTTGGTGGTCTCAAGGTAATGGAAGAGCAGCAAACGGTTTACCTAAACCGTGGTCCAGATCGGTGTAGCCCGTTCATGATTCCGATGATGATTGCCAACATGGCTGCGGGATTAACAGCAATTCACATTGGTGCCAAAGGGCCTAATTCTTGCTCAGTGACAGCCTGTGCTGCTGGTTCTAACTCCATAGGAGATGCTTTTCGCCTGATTCAAGGCGGATATGCTCAGGCAATGGTTTGCGGAGGAGCAGAAGCAGCTATTACACCCCTATCTCTTGCTGGCTTTGCCGCTTGCAAAGCACTTTCGTTTCGCAATGATGACCCTGCTCACGCTAGCCGTCCTTTTGATAAAGACCGTGATGGGTTTGTCATGGGCGAAGGATCAGGAATCTTAATTCTGGAAGAAATGCAACACGCCATCAGTCGTGGTGCGAGAATTTATGCCGAAATCGTCGGTTATGGTATGACTTGTGACGCTTACCATATCACATCTCCCGTACCCGGTGGTGAAGGAGCTGCCAGAGCCATACAGTTAGCACTCAAAGATGGGGGAATAACTCCCGAAATGGTGAGTTACATCAATGCCCATGGTACTAGCACCCCAGCCAACGATTCGACTGAAACCGCAGCAATGAAAAGGGCTTTAGGTGATCATGCCTACAAAGTAGCAATTAGTTCTACTAAATCCATGACAGGTCACCTATTGGGTGGTTCTGGTGGTATTGAAGCAGTAGCAACAGTACTAGCGATCGCCAACGACGGTTTGCCACCCACAATTAACCTGGAAAACCCTGATCCGGAATGTGATTTGGACTACGTAGGAAACGTCAGTCGCACTGCACGCGTTGAGGTAGCACTATCCAATTCTTTCGGTTTTGGTGGTCACAATGTGACGCTAGCATTTAAAAAATATATTTAGGAATTAAAAGGGGACAGAGGATCGCGAATCGGGGATCGGGAAATCCCCTTAATTTTAATAAGGGATTTGAAAAAGATTTATTGAAATATCAAGGGCTACAGTCTGGTTTCAAATATTTCTATTTCGATCTCAATAAATAAAGGGGTTTGTACAGTGTTTCTGAGGAGTTGATTCGACTTCCCCGTTCCCCGTGTCCCCGATCCCCACAAATAACGTATTGTCTCCGACACCCTGCTCAAATCATTCCGTCCCTTTAACAACTGAATATTAAGGCTAATCCTTCCTAGAATAATCCTAAAATCCCAAATAAAAAATCCTCAATTCTACGGCTTGTTTGTCAACAAGTACCAATGGGATGATGATACTATCGTGGGGAATTTTGATCCCCAGCAGGCGAAAGAAGCTGAAATCAGTGAACAGTGAACAGTTATCAGTGAACAGGCAGATGGTGGGCGTTAGATCCCTCACCATCTAAAGCCTTCGACCATTTAGTCGGGGACTTAAATCAAAGCGAAAATGGGTTCTTTATTGATAACTGGTAACTGTTAACTGTTAAAAGAGTGCTAACCCGTCGTTAAAAACAATCTTAAATTATGGCTGTTGCAACCCAAACCCTTGAAGAACTTTGTATCAATTCGATACGCTTTTTGGCAATTGATGCCGTAGAAAAAGCCAAGTCTGGTCATCCAGGACTGCCAATGGGCGCAGCACCAATGGCATTTGTGCTGTGGGATCGGTTTATGCGGTTTAATCCCAAAAATCCTTATTGGTTCAACCGCGATCGCTTTGTCTTATCTGCTGGTCACGGCTGTATGTTGCAGTATGCCCTACTCCACTTGACTGGTTACGACAGCGTTCAGCTAGAGGATATCAAACAATTTCGTCAATGGGGTTCAAAAACTCCTGGTCATCCAGAAAATTTTGAAACGCCAGGTGTAGAGGTAACTACCGGGCCTTTAGGACAAGGAATTGCCAATGCGGTCGGTTTAGCAATGGCAGAAGCTCATCTCGCCGCAAAGTTCAATAAACCCGATGCCAAAATTGTTGACCACTACACTTATGTGATCTTGGGTGATGGTTGCAACATGGAAGGTGTATCTGGTGAAGCCTGTTCTTTAGCAGGACACTTGGGCTTGGGTAAACTAATTGCCCTGTACGATGATAACCACATCTCTATCGACGGTTCTACCGACATTTCCTTCACCGAAGATGTAGGTAAGCGTTTTGAAGCGTACGGCTGGCACGTGCAAGTTGTAAGCGATGGCGACACCAACTTAGAAGCAATTGACAAAGCGATCGCAGCTGCGAAAGCCGTCACTGACAAGCCGTCTATGATTAAAGTCCGTACCACCATTGGTTACGGTTCCCCCAACAAAGCAAACACCGCAGGTGTTCACGGTGCTGCCCTTGGTGGTGACGAAGTAACAGCTACTCGTCATAACTTGGGTTGGGAACACGAACCATTTAACATCCCAGAAGATGCTCTCAAGCACTTCCGTAAGGCTGTAGAACGGGGTGCTGATTACGAAAGCCAGTGGAAAAAAGTTTTTGCTGATTACAAAGCTAAGTATGGCCAGGAAGCGGCTGAGTTTGAGCGGCAAATCAGTGGCAAATTGCCAGAAGGCTGGGAAAAAGCACTACCCACCTACGAACCAGGAAGTAAGGCGATCGCCACTCGGAAAACTTCCGAAATGACCCTCAACGCCCTAGCACCTGTGCTACCAGAAATGATCGGTGGTTCTGCTGACCTCACCCACTCCAACCTTACAGAACTTAAGGGAGCAGGTAACTTCCAAAAAGGACAGTACCAAAATCGTAACCTCCGTTTCGGTGTACGCGAACATGGTATGGGTTCGATTTGTAACGGTATTGCTTTGCATGGTTCCGGGTTAATTCCCTACTGCGCCACCTTCTTGGTTTTTGCCGACTACATGCGAGCTGCAATTCGCCTTTCGGCATTGTCTCAAGCTGGAGTCATTTATGTTATGACTCACGACTCCGTCGGTTTGGGTGAAGACGGCCCTACCCACCAACCAGTCGAAACCATCCCTTCTCTACGGGCTATTCCTAACCTGACGGTGATTCGTCCCGCCGACGGTACTGAAACCTCTGGTGCTTACAAAGTCGCCATTGAAAATGCCAATCAACACCGCCCTACCCTGCTGGCATTATCACGGCAAAACCTGCCCCAACTAGAAGGAAGCAGTATTGAAGGTGTTACCAAAGGCGCTTACATTCTTTCTGATAGCGAAGGTACTCCTGACATCATCCTTATTGGTACAGGTAGCGAAGTACCTCTGTGCGTTGATGCTGCCACTAAACTTCGTGCAGAAGGTAAGAAAGTTCGTGTTGTTTCCATGCCTTCTTGGGAACTGTTCGAGGCTCAAAGCCAATCCTACCGCGAATCAGTGTTACCCAAAGCAGTTAAAAAGCGTTTAGCTGTTGAAGCTGCTTCTAGCTTCGGTTGGTGTCGTTACGTGGGTGATGAAGGCGCAATGATTAGCGTTGATCGCTTCGGTGTTTCTGCACCAGGTGGTACAATCATGGAGAAATTCGGCTACACCGTTGATAATGTAGTCGCAAAGGCAAAAGAATTGTTGGGTTAATTTGCAACAGAATAATTTTTGAATAATCTTTAGTGAGGGTGGGTGAAATCCTACCCTTTTTTGTTTATGGGGCTATGCAAAACTACACGCTGGCAATTCACATGTAGAGAAAAAGCGGCTTTCAGCAGGCTTTAATTTCACGTTTTTAATTTGACGTGATTTCATTTTCTGACTTCCACAGTGCTGCTGGTAATCGCCAGTAGAAACCCTTTTCTCTTTCCATAAGTTGATAACCAATCATTTCCCGTCGTAGTGTCGCATAGTCAGAGTGATGCTGAGAGATAATTTCGTTGACTTGGCGTTCAGTATAAGTCACTTTTTCTTCAAATTTTTTGACTAACCACCTCAGTACAACTAAGCGTTTTTTTCGAGAAGCAGGGATTTCCTTTAATTGTGTACCATCAAGATAATTATTCAGTACTTTTTCTTCCCAATTTTTTAATTGATTGTTGTTCATGATTCTACCTGGTTGAAATAATTTTTCGATAGATATACAGAAATCTCAAAATCACTTTTATATTGTAATACAATGTAGTATAATATATGATCAAATAACGCCCAGTTTGGGTCTTTGATCGCGATCGCCTTAGTGACTTCCAAATCAAAAAACATCCAATTGGTGGGGTGCGTCAGGAGTGCAATTTCCCGTCAGAGCAATCCCGCCACTGATTCAGAGTACCGAATAAACAAAATCCACCTAAAATAATTAGGTGGACTTGATTTTTATTTAGTGGATCCGAGCAGAATCGAACTGCTGTCCAAACTGGGTATTGACTCTCTATTCATTCACAGGTTTAGCCTTTCTTACCCTCAAGGCGGGGAACGTTCATTATCCCGAACGGTAGGATGCTCTGGTAAAGTCTTTGCTACTAAGTCCACCAGAGGGAACTTATTAGCGCATCCGTTGGGGTTTGCCTCTAGCCCTTAACGGAGTCAGACTAGAAGCGCTCGAACCTATAAGAGGCTATTAGGCAGCTACAAGAGCTTCCTTACGAGCAAATTTTACGATGTTGTTCGCATTTACTTTTTTTTTGAGCCTTGGATTTCCGAGAGATGACTCACTCTCGACCTGAATCACAGAGTAGCTTTCGCCAGCCTGTCAAAACCGGTACGGACCCATGAAGATCATATACTCCTATTATAGTTTGGAGTTTTTCAATTTGCGACTCAAAATTTTAGATTTCGGATTTTGGATTTTTGATTAAAAAATCTGTACTAATTCCAATCTAAAATCTAAAATCTAAAATCTAAAATCTAAAATCTTTTCTTAGGCTAGTGCTTGAGCGCCGCCCACAACCTCAAGAATTTCCTGAGTAATTGCGGCTTGCCGTGCTTTGTTATAAGACAAAGTCAGGCTGTTAATCAATTCTCCAGCATTATCGCTAGCATTACTCATCGCTGTCATGCGTGCGGCTAGTTCGCTAGCTGAGGATTCTTGTAACGCCCGTAGTAATTGGTTGGTCAAATACAGAGACAGTAGAGAATCCAAAATTTGTGCTGGATCTTGCTCAAAGATCATGTCGCGAGGTAAAGCGCGAGTTTGGGCAGTGACTTTTTGCCGTTCGACTTCAAATCGACCGCCACGAGTAGTCAAACGAAAGATTTCGTCATCTGCGGTTTCCAAACCTTGGGTGTCGAGAGGAAGCAAAGTTTGCACTACTGGTCGAGAACTAACCAGAGACACAAAGCGAGTGTAAATCAATTCGACACGATCTACGCTTTCTGATAGAAACAGGGAAAGCAACTCATTGGCAATATTAGAAGCTTCTCCGGCGGTTGGGATTTGTTCTAAACCAGTGTAGACTGCATCAATTGGTTGCTCACGACGTTGGAAGTACTGTGCGGCTTTTCGTCCTACCAACACCAACTTATAATCTATACCTTCTGCTTTGAGTTCTTTGATGCGATTTTCCGCACGCTTGATGACGTTGGTATTGTAACCGCCACAAAGACCGCGATCGCCTGAAACAACCAATAGTCCTACTGACTTAACTTCTCGTTTCTTGAGCAAAGGCGAGTTAGCGTCTTCAAACTGTAAACGAGCTTGTAAACCGTAGAGTACCTGGGCTAGACGATCAGCGAAGGGACGAGTGGCTAATACCTGCTCTTGGGCGCGACGTACCCTTGCAGCAGCCACCAGCCGCATGGCTTCTGTAATTTTTTTGGTATTTTTTACCGATTGAATGCGATCGCGTATTGCTTTGAGATTAGCCATAATCTTTATCCTTAGTCATTAGTCCTTAGTCCTTAGTCATTAGTCATTAGTCATGAGTTATTTACCCAATGACCAATGACCAATGACCAATGACTACCTATGCTGTTGCCAAGAAGGTTTTCTTGTATTCGTTAATACCTTCCTTTAAAGCTGTTTCTTCGCTGTCACCCAGTGCTTTTTGTGTTTGCACGCCTTGTACATACTGAGGTTTACTGGTCTTTAGGTATTCCCGCAGACCCTTGGCGAAGGTAGTCACTTTATCGGTAGGAATGTCGTCTAAATAACCGTTCAGACCAGCATAAAGAATGGCTACTTGCTCATACACTGCTAAAGGAGAGTTTTGGGGCTGTTTAAGAAGTTCCCGCAAGCGCTGACCCCGTGCCAACTGGTCTTGAGTGGTTTTATCAAGATCAGAAGCAAATTGAGAGAAAGCTTGTAATTCGTCAAATTGAGCCAATTCTAGCTTCAACTTACCAGCAACTTTCTTCATTGCCTTGGTTTGAGCCGCAGAACCTACACGGGATACGGAAATACCGGGGTTAATAGCGGGACGAATACCAGCGTTGAACAAGTCAGAAGACAAGAATATCTGACCGTCAGTGATCGAAATCACGTTAGTGGGAATATAAGCAGATACGTCACCTGCTTGGGTTTCGATAATTGGGAGGGCGGTCATGCTACCTTTACCCAATTCGTCACTTAGTTTCGCTGCTCGTTCCAACAAGCGGGAGTGGAGGTAGAATACGTCTCCAGGATAAGCTTCCCGTCCGGGTGGACGACGCAACAGCAAGGACATTTGACGATAAGCTGCGGCTTGTTTGGAGAGGTCGTCGTAAATTACTAGGGTAGCTTTGCCTTTGTACATGAAGTACTCAGCAATTGATGCCCCAGTATAAGGAGCCAGGTATTGTAGAGATGCAGGTTCACTGGCGCTAGCAGCAACAACAACGGTGTAATCTAGTGCGCCTTTGTCTTGCAGAGTCTGGATGACGTTGGCGACAGTAGAGGCTTTTTGACCGATCGCAACATAAACACAAATAACATCTTCTTCTTTTTGGTTGATGATTGTGTCAATTGCGATCGCTGTTTTCCCGGTCTGACGGTCGCCAATAATCAATTCTCGTTGACCACGACCGATGGGAATCATGGCGTCGATCGCGGTGATTCCTGTTTGCATCGGTTCATGTACTGATCGACGGGCGACAATACCAGGTGCGGCAGATTCAAGTAAACGGCTTTCTGCTGTCTTGATTTCACCTTTACCATCAATTGCCCGACCCAAAGCATCCACAACCCGTCCAATCAAAGCTTCGCCTACAGGAATCTGAGCGATTTTACCAGTCGCGGTAACGGTGCTGCCTTCTTGAATCGCATGACCTTCACCCATCAAAACCGCACCAACGTTATCTTCTTCTAAGTTGAGGGCGATGCCGACTGTACCATCTTCAAATTCCAACAGTTCCCCAGCCATGGCCTTTTCTAGACCATAAACACGGGAAATACCATCACCTATACTAAGAACTGTACCAACGTTAGCTACTTTGACTTGTTGGTCGTATTGCTCGATTTGTTGCTGAATAATGCTGCTAATTTCGTCAGGTCTGATGCTAATTGCCATTTGTCTATTTTGCTTTTTGGTGAGACAACAGGAGTTAAGAAGAATTTTAGGTTTTAGAGTTAGCGGTTAGTATTAAGTAGTTAATAACTATGCTTTGTCTACCAACAATTCGCCAATCCAAAATCCGTCTTGAAAAGCTTTGAAGTTCCCTCCGGGACGCTTCGCGTAGACGCGCTTTGCGCGGCTTCTCGTTAGAGTACGGAGGAAACCTGCGCTCAAACTTTTCGCAAAATCCAAAATTCACTTAGGCGCTTGTTAAGCGCAAAGACAGGCGACGCAGTTGACCCCGCAAACTAGCGTCGATTACCTGAGAACCTACTTTAATAATCACACCACCAATAATGTCAGGGTCGATTCTGGTTTCTAGTTCTACTTCGCGAGCATTGGTCATGGCGATGACCTTTTGTCTGACTGCTGAGGACTGGTCTTCGCTCAGAGGAACAGCAGAAACCACTTCTGCTAACACTGTTTGTTTGAGTTGCCGCAACAGTGCTAAATATTGTCGGCAAACATCTTTCAACAATAGAATGCGTCGTCTATCTACCAACAACATTAAAAAATTACGGAAGTAAGTGTTAGCACCTTCACCCAAAATCCGGTTGAGAACTGCTTTTCTATCCTCTGTTTGGATAAATGGGTTATTGAGAAACTGTTGTAGTTCCTCACTGTTAGACAACAAGTTCAGCAAAGCACGAATATCTTCGCCGAACTCTTCTGTCAAATTATTTGATTGCGCTACCGACATCAAAGCCTCTGCATAAGGCAAGGCTACTTCTGTTAATCCCGCATTGCTTGTCATTCCTAGCCTCCCAGTAGCGCGATACTACGATCAATCAATGCTTGTTGAGCATCGTCGCCAATTCCACTGCGGAGTTCTGACTCGGCTTTTTGCAATGCCATGGCCACTACCCGTTGCCGCAGCTCGGCAAATGCTCGCTCTCTTTCTGTGTCTAAATCACGGGCAGCTGTTTCTTTCATCCGTTCCACTTCCTCTGCCGCCCGTGCCAAAATTACTTCACGAGCTGAACGAGCGTTTTCTTCGGCAGCTTTGCGGATTTGTTGCGCTTCTGCTTGTGCCTGGGTCAAATTTTGTTGCACGTCGGAAAGTTGGGCTGCTGCTTCTTTAGCACGCTCTTCAGCTTCCCGAATTGCAGTTTCAATATTTGAGCGTCGCTCGCTGAGGGTGTTACTGATAACTTTACGCCCAAAGTAAAATAAAACACCAACTAGAATTGCCAGGTTAATTATATTGGTTTCAAGAATGTTAAAGTCTAGACCAAAACCGCCTGGCGATTCTGCTTCTGCCGCCTCTGTGGCTAATAATAAGACAGTTCCTACGATACCCATCTACAACTGCGCTGCTCCCTTGCTAATCGTAAGTTAGAACTTTCTTTAAAGGAAAAAAGTGCCAATACGTGACACTTAATTCAGCGCTCACCGGACGAATGCCCCGCAGCGCAAAATACTTTTTGGAACCGATGTTGCGAGCTATTAACAATCACTTTATTTGACTAAAGAAGGTCCCAAGAGTTTTTCCAGAATCTGCCTGCTGAAGGCATCTACCTGTTGCTCCAAGGAACGTAAAGCTTCCTGCTTCTGCTGTTCTATTTCTTGAGCCACTTGTTCTCGTTGCGCCTGAGCTTCTTTTTGTGCTTCAGCGATTTTCTCGGCAGTAATTTTTTGAGCTTCAGTCTGAGCTTGGGCAATGACATTTTGAGATTGTCTGCGAGCTTGAGCTAGCTGTTGCTCATATTCCTTGGTCAATCGCTCGGCTTTAGCCAAGCGTTCGCGAGCTTCAAGGTTATTCGTTCGGATATAATTATCGCGATCGTCTAGTACCTTGGTCAATGGCTTGTAGAAAATCACATTTAAAACAGCTGCCAACAGCAGGAACTGCAATGCCATTAAGGGCAAGGTAGCATCGAAATCAAACATTTCTCTCCTTTTTGGCTGTAACAGCAGTTTTTGTGGCTAGCAATTTTGATTTACCTTTAATGAAGGTTAAATCCTGTCTCAGAGACGTGATACCAAATGAGGATAATTAGGATCATTTTGAAACGAATTAAACAGCCTTCAAAGAAAAAGCTTTTAATCCAAAATCTAAAATCCAAAATTGGTATGAGTCATCACGTCTCCCAAAAGAAAAAGTTTTAGAGTTCTAAGAGAATGGGTTGGCAAACAGCAATACTAGTGCAATCACCAGACCATAAATTGTCAGTGATTCCATGAACGCCAAAGTTAACAGCAATGTACCGCGAATTTTTCCTTCTGCCTCTGGCTGACGGGCGATACCTTCTACTGCTTGACCTGCGGCGTTACCTTGACCAATACCAGGGCCAATCGCAGCTAAACCAATTGCTAAAGCAGCAGCGAGAACTGAAGCAGCAGAAACCAATGGATCCATGTTGATTTTCCTTACCTTGAGTACAAAACTAACGATTTGCGATTTTGCTTTTTAGATTTGTCACTGAATCAAATATCCAGTTCCAAAATCTAAAATTACATCAACTGAGGAATTTGACAGTGATCAGTTATCAATAACACTATTTTTCCCATTGCTCAAAGCATTTGTGGTAAATTTTTTACCTGTACCATAGGCATGATAACTGTTCACTGTTCACTGTATTTAATGTTCCTCATGTCCTTCATCACCATGTCCCTCCATGGCCTCGTGAATATAAGCCCCTGCAAGGGTAGCAAAAACCAGGGCTTGAATGGCGCTAGTAAACAAACCAAGGGCCATCACAGGCAGAGGAACAAATAGAGGGACTAATAGAACTAGTACCGCCACCACTAATTCATCCGCCAAAATGTTTCCAAAAAGACGGAAGCTTAGGGAAAGAGGTTTGGTGAAATCTTCTAGAATCGCGATTGGTAATAGAACCGGTGTTGGTTCAATATACTTTTTAAAGTAACCCAAACCGCGTTTGCTAAAACCAGCGTAAAAGTAAGCTAAAGAAGTCAATAACGCCAGTGCTACTGTCGTATTGATGTCATTAGTCGGAGCTGCTAATTCACCAGATGGGAGTTTGATGAGCTTCCAAGGAATTAAAGCGCCCGACCAATTGGATACAAAAATAAACAGAAACAATGTGCCAATGAAAGGTACCCAAGGACGATATTCTTTCTCACCTAGTTGGTTTTTCGTCAAATCCCGAATAAATTCCAGGGCATATTCCATAAAATTCTGTATACCACTGGGAATTCTTTGGGCATTGCGAGTAGCGGCAATTGAAGCCACTACTAAAATAGCAATCACGAACCAAGAGGTAAGAAAAACTTGTCCATGTACTTTTAGATTACCCAATTGCCAGTAGAAATGATTTCCTACTTCTAATTCGGCAAGGGTAACAGAATTGAAGAAGTTCAGGAAATTGAGCATTTTCTTCCCAAATCAACTAATTCTCCAATCTTAAGCTGGAGAATAAGAACTACAAGCCTGGTGTGGATTTACTTGAAGGCAAACTCACATTGAGCCTTTTTTAAGGTTTTGGAATATTTGGCAAGCCAGAGATAAAAGCTTCTCTAACTACATAGAAAATGAGCGTGGCTTTATATGTCAGAAATCCCAAAAATATGGGCAAGATTTGCAGTTCATTCCACCGAGATGCCAGCAGAATTATCACTACTAACAGGGCAAACCGATTTTTATTCAGTTGCCGTTTTTGTGGGCCTAAGCGCTCAACATCTTTTGCCAACATCCTCATGTAAAGCATACCCGTAAATGCCCCAAGAAGATAATTAAGGGCAATATTTAGGGAATAAAAAATCCACACAGAGATAAAAACAATCCCCGTCAAGACAAGAGTGATTAGCAAAAACTCCTGGTAGAGTTTATAAAACTCTTGCATAGAGTTTACTGGTTCTGTGTCTTCAAAACCAGGGCTTGAATCTTGTTGTGTTGTCGGTGTGGGATCAGTTGATTGATCAGACAAGCTCACGGGACTTGAAACTAGTACAGCTAATTATTTTGACTGCACATTCAGCCAGCTAAATCATATCACGCTGAGGTAACAATACTTTAGAAAAAAACAATTAACTTAGCCATTGGGGATTGGTGATTAGGGATGAGGGATAAGGGATGAGGGATAGGGGATTAGGGAGCGGGAATTAAGAATCAAGAATTAGGAATTGGGAACTATGGTACAGATAATTTCCCTTTCCCCGATCCCTGATCCCCTATCCCCTATTTTTCAGCTTGGTGTTAACATCATCAATTGCTGATTTAGGAGCGATCGCACTTGCTTTAACTCTAGCTGCACATCCTCCCGCAAAATTCCTGCTACTGTTTTCTTGCCGTCGCAGGCTTGCATAAATTTTAATTCGGCTGCCGATAAATGTATGATCTGGTAATCGTAATTGAATACACACTCGCTCGGAAAACCATCTATACAGGGATTACGTTCAGCTATCGCTGTCATTAAAGCATCATCGCTTGACCAGTCGGCTTTGGTGATAGGTAGACGACCAAGAAAAAATTCGTAGTGGGCGACTTCTGGATCTAGTAATTCTATTAGACGGTAACGTTGGCGATCGCTTAATTCGCCTGTCCTTACCATCAATTCCGGTGCTTTGTCCAAAAGTCGCGACCATTGCCAGAAACTAGGATTTGAGAAGCCGATAAACTCTAATCCAGAAGCGTCGATGAGTTCAAACAGCGTGTCTATATTGTAATCAATTTCTTGCGGATGGACATACATGTCAGCAAAGCATTCGTCTCGCTGATTTTCCAAAGACCAACGTTCTCGTTCTCGCTTGACAATTCTGTTTGTTTCTGGTAAAGATGCAAATATTTGTCGCCCAACTTGGACACCATCGCGATAGTCGCCGCGTTTTTCACCTTGGATGAGAGCGATCGCTTTTTGCATGAGTTGAATTTCCCAGCGTCCCAACTCTCCATAGACAAAAATATGTATCAAGCCACCTGGGGCTAATTTTTTCGCTAAGGCTTGAATACCGCGAATCGGATCACCTAAATGATGCAGTACTCCCACACAATTAATTAAATCAAACTCGCCGGGAAGTTGCGCCACATCGTAAAGACTGAGGTGATGAAATTCAACGCGATTGGCACCAGAACGTTGACAGCGTTCTTTGGCGACCTCCAAAGCACCTGCACTTAGGTCAATTCCGACTACAGAAGCATGAGGGTTGAGGTGAACTAAATACTCTGTCCCTACTCCTGTCCCACAGCCAGCATCTAAAATCCGGATGTCTTGTCTTTGGGGTTTTTGCCCAGTACAGAAATTGTAGGCTGCTAACCAATTCCAGCGCCAATTGTAACCGGGGGGTGGTTCATCCAGCAATGGTTCTGGCGGAAAAGGATAGGTATCGTAGAGTTTAGCAACAGCAGTACTAACAGTTTGGGAGTCGGACATAACAAGCTTTCATGGCAGTATTTTTGAGTTTATGGCAAAAATATGATCTTTAACCAATCCGAATTTGATCTGCGCTGCGAATGGGGAGATCACGGTATCACTCAACTTGCTCCCATTAGCGATGTGATTGTGGTAGTTGATGTTTTGTCTTTTTCGACTTCTGTGGAAATTGCCACTAGCAACGGTGCGATAATTTTTCCCTACCAATGGAAAAATAAATCAGCCCTTGATTATGCTAAGTCTTTACAGGCAGAATTGGCAGGCGATCGCACTTCCAAAAATAGCTATTCTCTCTCACCCACATCACTAACTAAAATTCCAGCAGAAACTAAACTAGTTTTACCATCACCCAATGGTTCTTCCCTGACTTTGCAAACTGGCAAAACACCTACTTTAGCTGGTTGCTTGCGAAATTGCGAAGCTGTGGCTAAGTTTGCTCAAAAATATGGTTCCAAAATTGCAGTTATTCCCGCAGGCGAAAGATGGGAAGATGATACTTTACGACCTGCATGTGAAGATTTGATTGGTGCTGGAGCAATTCTAAGTTATTTACATGGTAGTTTTTCACCAGAAGCAGAAATTGCTGTGTCTGCTTTTGATGCTGTTAACAAGAATTTGTTGGCGTATTTAAAAAAATGTAGTTCTGGTAAAGAGTTAATTGCACGCGGGTTTGAATCAGATGTAGAAATTGCAGCCGCTTTAAATGTGAGCGATTGTGTACCTTTATTTACTGAAAATGCCTATATTAACAGCAAGGCTCAAGTACAACCAAGACTGCTTCCTTAACAGGATTTTGAGCATTTCTGGGTGCAACCACCAACTGGGAAAACTTTGCTTTTGAGGAAATTGAAGACAAAAGTCGCTCCCGTAGTGTTCCAGTGGCTTGTCCCATTCCGTTTCCTTTAGCATCGGTGCGTAAGGCAGTAATCATTTCTGGCGACTTATTCTCATTACCTACGAAATACAATCCATACTCCTGATTAGGCCTTAGTCCCAGAACAAGCAAATCCAATCCATCCAGTTCACCAACGTCTCGAATTGTTACATTCGCGATCGCTTTGCCCTGATTTGGTGATTTCAGTCCAATGTTATGTGTAAGCAATTTTTTGGGAGATTCAAGATTTTCTCGACCATCGCCCGTAGGAACTGCGTTTGAGACGTATACTAATGCTTGCGGCATGTATCCCACGGGAATACGCTGAATGCGTCGCTGCTTGACAGTATCAATTACGTCTACCGCATCACCATTTTCCAATCCTACATATATCCTTGTACCATCTCCCGAAGGCCATATGCCATGTGGCAATTCACCAACTGGAATCGTTGTCACCATTCGGAGGATAGGATCGCGCTGATATACTTTTACTTGATTCAGTCCCCCTACAGTTACGTAAGCAAATTTACCTTGGCTATTATCTACAAAATTGACATGATTCGTAATTGAACCTGTATCAAGAACCGTCTTAATTTTTAGAGTCTGGGTATCAAGAATACTGACTTTACCAACATCTTTGTGTGTAAACCAAACCTCACTGTCATCAGGGGTAATTGCGATGTTGGGGGAGAAGGGACTAATAACTGGAATGCGCTTTTCTATTTGATAAGAGCGTGTATTGATGACATTGAGTTCTGGAGTAAAGCTGGAGCAGATGTAAGCTCGACTACCATCAGAACTAAACATAATCATGCCAGGGCCATTCGCCACTTTGACTTGACGAATCTCCTTTAAGGTTTTAGGGTTGATGACAGATATGTAATCTTCACCGCGTACAGCTACCCACAGTTCCTCACCATTGGGAGTGAAGAAGCCTTCATGAGGCGATCGCCCCACGTAAATAGTTCCTTTGATGGCATTTGTGGCTGTATCAATCAGCGTTACAGCGTTAGAACCAGTTGAAATCACAGCTAGTGTCCGATGATCTGGTGAGAAACCCAAACCATGAACGTTCAACTCCCCGCGATACAAAGGACTGAGAACATTAGGACGAGGATTTCCTAAAGAAATTCGCCCCAAAAGGGTATTCGTCGCGGGGTTAATTACAGAGATGGTATTGGAAGTCTGATCAGCTGTGTAGACGCGATCGCGTTCAGATATTGGTATCTGTATTGGTGTAGAAACTGCCTTTTCTGACAAGGTAAAAGCGTTTCCTATTGTTAAAGCCGCTAGTAGAGAAACAAGCAGTATACAAACAAACAGGGGTTTCTTCAGCGACAACATGGGATAAGTATCCTTTGAATTTGTGGACACTTAATCCTGATATAAAAGTTTTAAAAATCTGTGAATATATAGCCGATGCGATAATTTATCAGTGTGTATCTAAAAATCTTGACCATAGTATTGATTCATAATTTTTTAACATTTATGTTGTAGGTTGAAAGATGATCGGTAATTCTAATCAGGAAGGCGAGGTGGGGACTCACCACTTGTGGGCAAGTATGGAATAAATCCAAAATCTAAAATCCAATGACATCTTCATGTGATTGAAACAAATGCTTACTGGTACAACCGTTTTGATTGTCGAAGATGATACCAGTCTGCGCGAGACTGTGCAGCTTTACATTGAACACGAAGGACTGTGCTGTTTGACCTCAGATAACGGTATAGATTGTATGGAACTAGTTCAGCGCTTCCATCCGGATTTGGTTGTGTTAGATATTATGCTGCCCGATGTGAATGGGTTTGAGGTATGCCAACAGATGCGTTCTGTGGGGTGCTTCATGCCAATTTTGATGCTAACTGCACGAGCAAATGAAAGCGATCGCATTCGAGGGTTGGCAATCGGTGCGGATGACTATCTTACTAAACCATTTAGTGCCAAGGAATTGGTTGCACGGATTAAAGCCTTGTTAAGACGGGCTTATGCTCAGGGTTATAGTGATGTTAAGCGTGCCTGTGGCGTTGTCATTGACCGCGATCGGCATCAAGCTTTCTTAAATGGTGAGTTACTGGATCTACGTGGTAAAGAATTTGATTTGCTGGCACAGTTGGCAAATTATCCTGGACGTGCTTACAGCCGTGAAGAATTGCTGGAGAGAGTTTGGGGATATGATTTTGAGGGCGATATTCGGGTAGTAGATGTTTATATTCGCAAGCTTCGGGAAAAGATTGAGTTAGATTCAGCTCACCCTGACTACATCCAAACTGTTTGGGGAGTTGGCTACCGCTTCAAGGTGGGCAATATATGAAAGCTTGGCAAAGTGTCTCAACTCGTCTGACACTGACGCTGTTAAGCGTAACTCTAAGCAGTTTAATTGGCTTGTCTGTGATTTTGGATAGAGCCTTAATGCAGTTTTTTGTCCAGGATGCTCAGGTAAGTCTGAAGCAGCAAGCCGATGCTTTGGCAACTCAAACCCGCACTCACTGGCAAAACTCGACTCTTGTTCGCCAACTCGCCGATCTGACGAGCCAGCAGACAAGATTACAGGTAATTGTTTTTGATGTTAGTGCAATGCCAAGGTTGACAAACCGGAGAGTCCAGGAAACAAGCTTAGTTGAGTTACCGCCCGACCTGATACCCAAAACTCTCATGGGAGTATCTCAACAAGGGCGGTTTCGGGTGTCAGAGAACTCTAATTATCCCTGGTGGCTCTACAGTACAGCTCCTATTCGAGATGCTGACAATAATCGGGTGATGGGTGCTGTTTATATTGCTATGCCGATGAGACGCCCCAGGCAATTTGCCAAGGAGGTAAAGGGAGTAGTGATGGGAATGGCGATCGCTGCTGCTACAGTTGCAGCCACTGCTGGATTACTCTTATCTCGTACTTTGACCAATCCCCTGCGAATTCTGCACCGTCAAGCACAGCAATTAGAAGCAGGGGATTACACTGCTCGCTCTGCCCTAAAAGGGAATGATGAACTGGCTCAATTAGGTCGCCTACTCGACCAAATGGCAGACAAGCTAAAACAGACGCTCACCGCTCTTCATGCTCAGGAAAAATCTCGCCGGGAATTGGTAGCAAATGTTTCTCACGATTTGCGGACTCCACTGACAACACTGCGTCTAGGATTGGAAGCAGTGATTGACGGTGTAGTAACTGGAGACAAAGCACAGCAGTACCTGAAACGTGCCTGCCGTGAAACTGACTATCTTTCTCAGCTAGTGGAGCAGTTACTCCTGCTATCAAAGGCAGATGCAGGTCAACTCCAAATTCAGCCCCAAGCAGTTTCCGCAGTGGCGATCGCTCAAGAATGTATTTTCCGAATGCAGCCCTCTGCTATGCAAGCAGGTCTAGAGCTAAAATTATCTGTCGCTACCCCTATAATCACAATCTGGGTTGATCCGGAACTGACCGGACAAGTCATTCTTAATTTGCTTGATAATGCCATCAAGTACGCCCCCAATACTAATTTCATCGATCTTTCTATCCTCCCACCTGTGCAAAAAGACGGATCTCACTATGTTCTCTTGCAAGTGCAGGACTTTGGGCAGGGTATGACATCTAACATGTTGGGGCAACTTACAGAGCGCTTTTATCGGGGGGATAATGCTCGACCAAGGGGTGGATTAGGTTTGGGGTTGGCGATCGCCCACCAAGTTTGTCAGATGCAAGGAGGTAGCCTACAGATTGAAAGTAAGCTAGGGCAAGGAACTAGTGTCACCCTTTTTCTGCCTACTGCTGAAGTATAAACCTCATATGTGCCTCTCAGGTAAAATGTTTATGTGGTGTTTTTTAATCAAATCGATACAAAACTTAGATTTTTTCTCAGAAACCTCAAGCATCAGTGTTAAAGAACCGATACATCAACGCTCCAGTTTCTACATACTTCTTAATAAATCCCCTGACAAATCCCAAAACGTTCTAATCTAAAAGCTGACTGGGTTAATTTTTTCTGGCAACTTAGAAGGCGGCACAGGGGAAGCATGAATATACCGATGTGTCAAGCCTATGTAACCCAGACTTAACACATAAACGCATATGATGGGAGTTTTACAAATCCGATGAGTGTTAAGGCAAGTGGTGGAAGCTCAGTTGCGCGTCCGCAACTATATCAAACCCTAGCTGTATCAACAATTTCCCAGGCGGAGCAGCAAGACCGTTTTCTGGGAGCCGGAGAATTAAGTGAACTGGCAAGTTATTTTGCATCTGGTGCAAAACGTTTAGAAATTGCTCAGGCGCTCACGGACAATTCCGAAATTATTGTTTCTCGGGCTGCCAACAGAATTTTTGTTGGTGGTTCGCCAATGGCTTTTTTGGAAAAACCCAGAGAGCCAGAATTGGCAATGGCAGTAGCAGCAGCTGCATCCACTGCGGATGTGAGAGATACAATGAAACTCGGAACTGTCACCTACGTGGAAACTCGGGGTGGGTTCCTAGAAAACTTACGTTCGATTTTTAACTCTTCGCCTAGTGGTCCGACCCCACCGGGTTTCCGGCCAATTAACATCGCCCGTTATGGGCCAGCTAACATGGCGAAGAGCCTGCGAGACTTATCATGGTTCTTGCGCTACGCTACTTATGCGATCGTGGCAGGTGATCCCAACATTATCGCTGTCAACACACGCGGGTTACGGGAAATCATTGAAAACGCTTGCTCCGGTGAAGCGACAATTGTGGCTTTACAGGAATTGAAAGCGGCTGCACTTTCCTATTTCCGTCAAGACACTGAGGCAGCAGATATTGTGTCTCAGTATATGGATGTTTTGATTACAGAATTCAAAGCACCCAGTCCTTCTAATAAAGTACGGCAACGTCCTTCTAGTGATCAACAAGGATTACAACTACCCCAAATTTACTTTAATGCGGCAGAACGGCGACCCAAGTTTGTCATGAAGCCTGGTTTGTCTGCTGCTGAGAAAACAGAGGTAGTTAAAGCAGCTTATCGCCAAATCTTCGAGCGTGATATTACCCGCGCTTACAGCTTGTCGATATCTAATTTAGAATCCCAGGTAAAAAATGGCGACATCTCGATGAAAGAGTTTGTCCGTCGCCTTGCTAAATCTCCACTTTACCGGAAACAATTTTACGAACCATTTATTAATAGCCGCGCTTTAGAACTTGCTTTCCGTCACATTTTAGGACGGGGGCCAAGCAGCCGGGAAGAAGTACAAAAGTACTTTGATATTGTTTCGCGTGGAGGTTTATCAACATTAGTTGATGCTCTGGTAGATTCTGATGAGTACTCAGACTACTTCGGCGAAGAAACAGTACCTTATCTTCGAGGTTTGGGCCAAGAAGCTCAAGAGTGCCGTAACTGGGGGCCACAGCAAGACCTGTTCAAATATAGTGCGCCTTTCCGCAAAGTACCTCAGTTTATTACAACTTTTGCGAAATATAACCAGCCGCTACCTGACCAGCATGTTTATGGTTCTGGTAACGACCCACTAGAAATTCAATTTGGAGCAATTTTCCCGAAAGAAACTCGCAACCCCAGCAGTAGTCCTGCTCCTTTTGGTAAGGATACAAGACGTATCCTGATTCACCAAGGACCAGGAATTAATAATCAAACAGGTAATCCCTCTGCTCGTGGTGAGTATCCTGGTAGTCTTGGACCAAAAGTTTTCCGCTTGGATCAAATCCCCAGAACCTTAAGTAAGGGAACTGGTAAGGGAGCAAGTGTAAAATTCTCCGAAAGCTCTACTCAAGCCGTAATTCGTGGAGCTTACCTGCAAGTATTTGGTCGTGATGTCTACGAAGGTCAGCGCTTAAAAGTCCAGGAAATTAAGCTGGAAAACGGCGAAATTTCGATCCGAGAGTTTGTTCGCGCTTTAGCGAAGTCGGATTTATTCCGTAAGCTTTACTGGACACCCTATTATGTGTGTAAGGCGATCGAGTACATCCACCGTCGCTTGTTGGGTCGTCCCACCTATGGTCGTCAGGAAAATAACAAATACTTTGACATCGCCTCGAAGAAGGGATTCTATGGGGTAGTTGACGCGATTCTTGATACTGAAGAGTACAGTCAGGCGTTTGGTGAAGATACGGTTCCTTATGAACGCTACTTGACTCCTACTGGTGTAGCATTGCGGAAACTGCGTGTTGGTAGTATCCGTGAAGATGTCGGTGGAAAAATCGAGAAGCAAGAAACACCTAAGTTCGTAGAATTGGGTACAGTCACCGAAATGCGGACTGAACCTGATATCCAGTTCCGGATTAACCAAGGTGTCAGCAAAAAACGTGATCAAAGAAAAATCTTCAAGTTGGTTGCGGGAAATGACGACAAGGTTGCTGTACAAAGTGTGATCAGCGCCGCCTATCGGCAGATTTTTGAGCGGGATGTCGCACCATACGTTGCTTCTTCCAGAGAGTTCAAAGTCCTGGAAAGCAAGCTGGGTAATGGTGAAATCACCGTGAAGGAATTTATTGAAGGTTTAGGCTGTTCTGGCTTATACCTGAAAGAGTTTTATACACCATACCCCAACACGAAAGTAATTGAACTGGGAACTAAGCATTTTCTAGGACGCGCCCCCTTGGATCAAGCAGAAATCAGGAAGTATAACCAGATTCTGGCAACTCAAGGTATTCGCGCTTTCATCCGAACGCTGGTAAGTACTCAAGAGTATTTGCAAGCTTTTGGTGAAGATACAGTACCTTATAACCGCTTTGCGACCTTCCCTGCGGCAAACTTCCCCAATAGTCAAAAACTGTATAACCGGCTGACCAAGCAAAGCAAGGATATTGTTATCCCAAGTTTTGAGCCGACTAAGTCACGGATGAATGTCGCCCAAATGCCAATTATGGCGAAGGCGATCGCAGACATAGCAGCAGAAGCAAAGGCGATAGACAAGAGCAAACCACTGTTTGTTGAACTTGGTCGTTCCTACAACGACGGTCGTGGGCAATCTGTAGAAGTTGGTGTGGGTACTAGCCGTCGCAAACCTGCACGTATTTACCGCCTAACTGTAGGGGCAAATCAAGCAGAAATCCAACAGGTAATCAATGCTATCTACGTTCAGGTCATGGATGTGTTTAGCGGTCAAATCCCTGAATACTTCCGCCGTACAGACCTCGAAAGCAAACTGCGGAACGGAGAAATTTCCGTACACGAGTTTGTGCGTGAGTTAGCTAGTTGCGAAATTTATCGCAAGCGTTTCTACACTCCCTATCCCAACACCAAGGTGATTGAATTCCTCTTCCGTCATCTGTTGGGACGTGCGCCCGCAACTCAAGCTGAAATTCGTCAGTACAACAAAATACTGGCTGATAGCGGTTTGAAAACTGCTGTAGAGGCTATAGTTAACAGCCCAGAATATGCCCGTTACTTTGGTGAAGATGTGGTACCTTATCAGCGCTTCCCATCCCTACCTGCGGGTAACTATCTCGGTAGCGTTAAAGCAGCAGCTGACTTGGTAAAACAATCTTGGTCTAGCCTGTCGCCTTCTGTACTCACCGGACGTTACACCCAGGGAGGTTAAACTCCACTCTTGAGAGGCTCAGGGATCGGGGATCGGGGATCAAAGATCAGGGATCAGGGATCGGGAATGGGAGACAAGCGAGTGTGGGGAATGTGGGGAGTGTGGGGAGAATTATTTAACAAGTCTCTTCCCAATTCCCGTACTCTGTGAGAAGCCGCTTGCGCGTCTACGCGAAGCGTCTCCTCTGGAGAATCCCCAATCCCCAATCCCCATTACCCCTTCGCCCCTAATCCCCACTCCCTTGGGGGGAGTGGGGGCCCCGAGTTCCCCAGAGGGGACCCCTACCTTCCCCAATCCCCAATCCCCAATCCCCAATGCCGAGAAAAGTGGGACGAATTTACGTTTTTCAAAGCGTGGAGAGTTCAAGTAATCTTTCGTAACATTGTTTTCAGATTGTAAAAATTGAAGCAAATCTGAAAAAGAATGTTACAAACTGTTAAGAGCAGTCATATATGCTCAACATAATGCCCGAAAATAATTCCGGGAGGTAGCTAAGTTTCAAAGCTTGAGTATTTGTGATGACTCAGGCAAACTCGAAATAAAACAGTTTCAGTAGTCATGGGATTACAAAACCTGGAAAAACGAGAAAATAAAGCTACTACCAACGCGTAAAGTCGCACCAGTGTAATATAAAATTCTGGTTTCATTAGTACTGGAGGAATCCATTAATGAGTATCGTCACGAAAGCCATCGTGAATGCTGACGCAGAAGCTCGCTATCTCAGCCCTGGCGAATTGGATCGGATCAAGAGCTTTGTTGCAGGTGGCGATCGCCGCCTTCGCATTGCTCAAGTTTTAACAGACAACCGCGAACGGATTGTTAAGCAAGCTGGTGATCAACTGTTCCAAAAGCGCCCTGATGTTGTTTCTCCTGGTGGTAACGCTTACGGTACAGAACTGACCGCTACTTGTCTGCGTGACTTAGACTATTACCTCCGTCTTGTCACCTACGGTGTAGTTGCTGGTGACGTTACTCCTATCGAAGAAATCGGTATTGTCGGCGTCCGTGAAATGTACAAGTCTCTCGGAACACCTATCGATGCTGTTTCTGCTGGTGTTGGTGGCTTGAAAAACGTTGCTGCTTCTTTGCTGTCTGCTGAAGACGCTGCTGAAGCTGGCGCTTACTTCGATTACGTCGTCGGTGCTTTGGCGTAGGTTAAAGCCGTTTACCTACTCAAACGGAAGTATTGCAATAACGTTGGAAATAAGGAATTAACAACATGGCTCAAGACGCAATTACCGCTGTCATTAATTCTGCAGACGTTCAAGGTAAGTACCTCGACACCGCAGCTCTAGAAAAGCTCAAAGGCTATTTCTCCACTGGTGAACTACGTGTACGTGCTGCTAGCACCATCGCTGCTAATGCTGCTGCGATCGTCAAAGAAGCTGTAGCTAAATCTTTGTTGTACTCTGATATCACCCGTCCCGGTGGTAACATGTACACCACCCGCCGTTACGCAGCTTGTATCCGTGACTTGGATTACTATCTGCGTTATGCTACCTATGCTATGTTAGCTGGCGACTCCTCCATTCTCGAAGAGCGCGTATTGAATGGTTTGAAAGAAACCTACAACTCTTTGGGTGTACCCATCGGTGCTACCGTACAAGCTATCCAATCAATCAAAGAAGTAACAGCTAGCTTGGTTGGTCCAGACGCTGGAAAAGAAATGGGTGTTTACTTAGACTACATTAGCTCTGGCTTGAGCTAGAAGCTAGTTTGCACTTAATGGTTTAGGTGCGATAAGGTCTGGAGATCGATCGTGAGTGCTAGGACGTTTAATCGCTTATCAAGCTAAACTGATGAATGATGAGTGTTAACGGTCTGGTATTGACGCTTGATTTCCAGACTTGGAGTAAATAAAGCATTGTTTTGCACTCAGAAATTTTGAAATAAAAAAGTTTTCACATTTACTGACAGGAGATTTAACACCATGAGAATGTTTAAAATTACTGCTTGTGTTCCCAGCCAAACTAGAATTCGCACCCAACGGGAATTGCAAAATACTTACTTTACTAAGTTAGTACCTTATGAAAATTGGTTCCGCGAACAGCAACGTATTCAAAAAATGGGTGGCAAAATTGTTAAAGTAGAATTGGCTACTGGAAAACAAGGTACAAATACTGGTTTAGCTTAATTTAATTCCTAATTGACCAAATTATTGATTGTAGGGAGTTGTGAAGGGGTCAAATAGACCTCTTTTTTATTTACTTAACCTGAGTTCGGGATAAGCTGAAACCTTGATTCTGTCGTTAGTTTTGAGAGCCTGAAACCCTTATTTTCTCGTTCAAGCGATCAAAATTGGGCGAAAAAATTCCCTGTGATACTGTGAAAATTAATCCCCAAGGAAAGGTGCTAGATAAATTTTGGATGCCTGCTGATTTTTATGACACAGGTATTTCCGGGTTATTAGTGATATTGGAATCATCTGAAGCTAGCCGTTATCCTACTGGAACTATCGTGATGCAGAGTAACTCACCTACATAGGTTTTTGCAAGTAAGTAGTTAGACAAATTTAATAGATAAGTATTGACATTTTTCGGAGATGTCTAGTGTTTGGCGTTTTGATTCAGATACATCATCCAAAGATCTCGATATATACAATAATTACATTATTTAAAAATATCGAAGTCGTGAATCTACGCCGTTTAATTCCATTATTTGATGATTCAGTGTCTGAGTGGGCATTAGAAGCACGTTTGTTACGTTGGTTGACACTAGTTTGGTTGTTTGTAGGCTTAATCATGCTGTTTTCAGCATCTTATCCTGTTGCTGATGTTCGTCAGGATGATGGGCTGTACTACTTCAAACGTCAACTTCTTTGGGTATTAGTTGCTTTAATACTCTTCAACATTGTTGTGAACTTACCCTTACGTAAATTAGTTGGGGTATCCCATTGGTTTATTTTCCTGCTATTAGGGTTAATTTTTCTCACCCTTGTACCAGGATTGGGGAAAAAAGCTTTTGATGCGTCTCGTTGGATTGCTTTAGGGCCGATTCCCATTCAACCTTCTGAATTGATTAAACCCTTTTTGGTACTACAAAGTGCTAGAGTTTTTGGGCAATGGGAACAACTGAGTTGGCGTGTTCGTTTAACTTGGTTGGGGATTTTCTGTCTTGTGATTTTAGGGATATTGGCGCAACCCAACTTGAGTACAACTGCATTGTGTGGGATGACTATTTGGTTGATTGCTTTAGCTGCTGGCTTACCTTATAGATATTTAGGATCAACCGCAGTTGGGGGATTCTTGTTAGCAGTCCTGAGTATTAGTATTAAAGAATACCAGCGTAAACGTGTGATGTCTTTCATTAATCCTTGGGCTGACGCCACTGGAGATGGTTATCAACTAGTTCAGAGTTTACTCGCAGTGGGTTCTGGTGGGACTTGGGGCGGTGGTTTTGGACTTTCCCAACAAAAACTATTTTATTTACCAATTCAAGACACAGATTTTATTTTTGCTGTATTTGCTGAAGAATTTGGTTTCGTCGGTAGTGTTGTGCTGCTGCTAATTTTAGGTTTATTTGCAACCTTGGGTTTAATAGTTGCCCTCAAAACGACTCATCCTATACATAGATTAGTAGCGATCGGTGTAACAATTTTGATGGTAGGACAATCATTACTCCACATTGGTGTTGCGACAGGCGCTTTACCAACAACTGGTTTACCGTTACCTATGTTTAGTTATGGTGGTAATTCCATGATTGCCAGTTTACTAGCAGCTGGGTTGTTGATTAGGGTAGCCAGGGAAAGCAGTGAAGCAGAGGTGATACCTTTACGAAGAGGACGGAGAAATAAACCTTAAGGATGAATGTCGCCTATTTCCGTAAGGAGGACAAGGGAAGAAGACAAGTAATTAGGAAGCATCCCAAATGTAAAAAAATTCCGCCTGCGATTGAAATCGCAGTCTGTTCAAGTCTGCTTAAGCAAACTATTTAATTTATTCGAGTCGTCTTTAGACGACTTTTGTTATGGAGCTACGGGTTTAAAGCCTGAGCGGTATTTTGAAAAAATTGGGATGCTTGATCTAATGGGGATAAATAGCTGTTCGTCTCTACAATAGACATCTCCGACAACTATCAAAGCCTTTATGTGACTAGCTCTTAGGGTGCAAATGCAAGCATTGCGATTCAGCTAGTCTATACGAATAAATAAGGGTTTGAGATAATTCTTGTA
>JAESGT010000044.1_pt1 | contig 53737 bp, 45 predicted proteins | sample 9266261 | NCBI WGS metagenome assembly JAESGT01 (sample SAMN15741584, study PRJNA653494) | algae metagenome | isolation source: Pelatocladus maniniholoensis HA4357-MV3 and co-occurring heterotrophs from... | place: USA: Maniniholo cave near Haena, Hawaii | collected 2009-07-28 | reverse complement strand
CCGTATTTCTCAAATTCGAGCAATCCCCTCTCTTGCCCAAGTTATTCGGGAGAAATCTTCTCTCATTCCATTAGGCTGGTCGTGGCAGCTTGAATCACTGCCTACCCCGAATTATTGAGCCGATACATCCTGATGACGATATGGTGATTGAATGTGCAGTTGTGGGAAAAGCAACACATATTATCACAGGTGATAAGCACCTACTGACATTCAACAAGTATCAGGATATTCATATTCTCAAAGCTGCGGCTTTCCTGGAATTGCTTGCTTGATATAACTATCCATTAAACAGTGGACATCAGTCAACTATTGATACCTACTGTAGAGATAGCCAGTCTCAAAACCCAGCAGGTATGGATGCAGATCGCAATTTTACCAACTTATTACCCACAGACGCAGATGGGATTCTAGTGGCAGAACTTTATCAAGGGCGTTGGAGCGTGGAAACTTTATTCCAAACTGTGACCCAAAACTTTCATAGGTAGATTTTTGGTTTCACAATATCTCCAAAAGACAGAGCATTACTGCCGTTACGTGTGTTGTAAGCCCTGATCATAGCAGCTTTCAGTATATTCGTATCAAGATCACCATCGGGCGAATCGGAGGTTACTTTACCTCCTAGCTCTTGTGTATAGTTCCAAAAAATCACGTCAAAATACACTTTTTTCTTTAGGCGTTGATTATTAAGAAGCTTGAGGCAGCCTTCAGCAAACTGCGGATAATTAGAGAAGGAGTTACCTAAGAAGTCACGTAATTTAGGCTCACTAAAATCTATGTTGACAGTATCTAAAGCCTCTGACAACTTTTGAGCGGACGGAGAAGGAGATGGAGGAACGGTTGGGACAGGAGTAGTTTCAGAAGGTGAACTTGATATTGTAGAAGATTGTGAAGGAGAAGTAGAAGATGAACTTGATGTTGTAGGAGATTGTGAAGGAGAAGTAGAAGGTGATGGACTAGACGAAGTTTTACTATATATTGCAGTGAATATAGCAACAATACCGCCAATTAACGCCACTGCGATCGCACTAATTGCAGCCCACGCTTCTTTGCTAATACCTTGCTGTTTCTCAGATTCTTTTTCTGGTTCGGTCATATAGCACTTCTTCCTTTTGGAAAAATTACCAGAACTTACCTGCCAATCAGTAAATGTCTTGAACTTTGGGTAGGTTGAGTTAGACACACAAGAAATTTTTTGATACTAAATGGAAAATTTTATTTTGCGTCGTAACCCAACAGTTGATACGGCTTGATATGGCTATAATCTGCTCTCTTCACGGGTAGTGTGGGAGGACGAAGTTATATCCTGCTCCTTCATGGCTACCACCCGCAGCACAAGCCCCTGTATTGTCATAACCGTTGTAAAACATTACTTGACACTTACCACAGAAGCGCCATTCTTCCTGTGTTATTGATGTTGGCGAGACATCGTGTGGGAGAACAAAATTATATCCGGCTGCTTTATGAGTACCACCCGCAGGGCAAGCTCCCTTATTGGGATATCCATTGAAAAACATTGCTTGACACTTACGACAAAAGCGCCAATTGTCCTGTGCATTTTGTGTTGGCGAACCACCGTAGGGAAGAGCAAACTCAAACCCTGCTGGTTCAGGGCGATCGCTGTAATGGTTAGTTGCGATCGCTTGAGCAAATACTTTGCCCGTTCTACTCATTGTTGAATTAAGTATTGATGGGATGACATTTCTGTCGCTCGCTTGAATAAGTGGCAGAAGTAGTACTGGCTCATTCCAATTTCATTGGCGATCGCAGGAATTTTTACCACCAAAACAACGATTAAGTGAATTGATTGATGATGTATTATTAACAGAGTTATCTGGGAAAATTATTATTTTTGTTGATGAAATTGATAGTATTTTAAGAATAAAATTTAAAGATGATTTTTTCGCTTTTATTCGTGCTTGTTATAATCAACGGGCAGATAATCCCGAATATCAACGGCTCACTTTTTGCTTATTAGGGGTAGCGACTCCTTCTAATTTAATTGCTGATACAAATCGCACACCTTTTAATATAGGAAAAGCTGTCGAATTAACTGGATTTCAATTAAATGAAATAGACGCTTTAATTCGAGGTTTTGAGGGAAGAGTTGCTAGACCGAAAGCGATAATGGAAGAGTTATTAAAGTGGACTGGTGGGCAGCCATTTTTAACTCAGAAACTGTGTCAACTAATTTGTAGTTCTAATTATTCATTCCTAGAACATCAGGAAAAACAATGTATAGAGGAATTGGTACAAAACCAAATCATTGAAAATTGGAAAGCACAGGACGAACCAGAACATTTACGAACAATCCGCGATCGCCTGACGCAAAATGCAGAAAATCAAACTGGGCGATTATTAGGCTTATATCAGCAAATTTTACACCAGGGAGAAATCCCCGCAGATGATAGCCCCGAACAAATGCAACTACGCCTGACGGGGTTAATTGTCAAGCAACAGGGAAAACTGCAAATTTATAATCGCATCTATGCAGAGATATTTAATCAAGCATGGCTTGACAAAGTATTGACAAATATTCGACCCTATGCACAAATGTTAAATGCTTGGGTAAATTCCAACTTTCAGGATGAGTCGCGTTTGTTGCGCGGACAAACTTTGCAGGATGCGCGCAATTGGGCAGCAGATAAAGGTTTAAGCGATTTGGATCGGAGATTTTTAGATGCTAGTCAGGAATTAGAAAAGCGGGATGTTCAGAAAAGATTACAAGCAGAAGCAGAAGCGTCAAAGATTTTAGCAGAAGCAAATGAGGTTTTATTTCTAGCCAATCAAAAAGCCAAACGACGGATTCAGATTGGCGGGGGAGCATTAGCGATCGCCCTAATTACAGCAATAGTTGCGGCAATTTGGGCAAATATGATGATCCAAGATACACAACGGGAAAGAATCAAATCCTTGAGTATCTCTTCCACTGCTTTATTAAACTCCAATCAAGAACTTGATGCTTTAGTCGCAGCCCTCAAAGCAGCTATTCAGTTGACATCAGCAACTTCGGTAGATGCTAACACTAAAGAATCGGTAAGATTAGCAATCGAAAAGATAAAATAGTAAGTGAATAGACTGATAGAACAGTGTTAAGCCGTTTACCCTGCTTATCACCCAAAAGCAATGGATCAACTGGTTAATCGAGTTTTGCGCGATCGCTATCGCATTCAATCTCTGCTTGGTCGCCAGACTGGTCGGAGAACTTTTCTAGCAAACGATTTACAAACAGGATCGTCTGTTGTAATCAAGTTGCTGTTGTTTAGTCCTGACTTTAACTGGGATGATTTGAAGCTTTTTGAACGTGAGGTAGAAGTCCTACAATCTTTAGATCATCCGGCGATTCCTAAATATATTGATCGCTTCGATGTTGAAACTGAATTAGGCAAAGGCTTTGCTTTAGTTCAAACTTATATTGAAGCCAGATCATTACAAAATTGGATAGAGTCTGGTCGTACTTTTAGCGAAGAAGAAATAAAAGCGATCGCCAAGCAATTACTAGGAATTTTAGATTACCTCCATAGTCGCCAACCTCCTGTCGTGCATCGAGATATTAAACCAAGTAACATTTTGTTGGGCGATCGCACTGGTAATAATCCTGGACAAATTTACCTGATTGATTTTGGTTGTGTGCAAACTGTGGTAAATAGTGGTACTAGGACGGTTGTTGGTACTTATGGCTACATGCCTCCCGAACAATTCGGTGGGCGAACAGTACCCACTTCAGACCTTTATGCTTTAGGGACAACGCTTATTTACTTAGTGACAGGACAGCACCCCGATGAATTCCCACAACGAGAGATGCGAATACTTTTTGAAGATAGAGTTAATCTCAGCCCAAATCTCGTTGATTGGCTCAAATGGCTCACAGAACCTAGTTTAGATTTACGGTTAAAATCAGCAAAACAGGCGTTAGAAGCTTTAGAAACATCAAATTTACGAAAAAGTTCCTTAGCAATTACTAAAAAGCCTTTTGGTAGCAAAGTAAAACTTACCAACACCAAACAAAAGTTAGAGATTCTGATTCCCCCACGGGGGTTCCACCTGGGATTAATTCCAATCATTGGATTTGCGATCGCATGGAACTCTTTTCTTGTGATGTGGTATGGTGCTGCTTTTAGTATGTGGAGTACTGGCGGATGGTTTGCAGCTCTATTTGCAATCTGTCACTTGGGTGTTGGCTTTTACTTGCTTTGGAATATTCTCTTTACTTTATTTGGACAAGTCAGACTTTCCATTACTCAACAGGAAATCTCTCTGACTCGTGAACTCCTGGGAGTAAAATGTCCACCAGTTCTTACCGCACCTCGACAAAATATTGTAAAAATTGAACTCACTCATCTTTCGTACAAGAGAGATTCTGAAGGAGGTAGTATTGCAGTTCACCCTCAAATTAATATTTGGGTAGGAATCAAGAAATTTGAACTTGGTGCTAAAGGTTATCTGACTAATCCAGAACTTGACTGGTTAGCTGAGAATTTGAGCAGTTGGCTAAATTTGCCAATCACTAGGGATTAAGTAATTCGGTACAAATAAAGCTAATTAGTTAGGGTCGTTATTTGTCCTTTGTCATTCGTCATTAGTAATCTCTCACTCCCAAGTCGAAACATCTCGCAGCACTTCTGGAATTTCCTCACCTGCGGGAAACTCCAAGACAGTTTCTCGAACACCCAAATAACCAGACTCAGTAAAAGACAACAGCATTCGTGTAAGTGCGAACCAAACCTCTGGCTCATATTCCCAGTCACTGTATCTCGAAGCTCTACCCGCAATTGAACGCAGCGCCCAAAAATAGCTATTCCTTACCACAGAACCACCTTTTTTATACTCTGGTACATCTTCGTGATGAAGGAAAAGTACATCATTTTCAATTTTGGCTCTCATGAGGTTGGGAGTGTAGGGAGATTTCGGGTTTCAAATTAGAATTTTCGAGTTCAAAACGAGAATTTTCCTGTTTGAAGTGAGAAGTTTTAGGTTTCAAACGAGAATTTTCCTGTTTGAAGTGAGAAGTTTTAGGTTTCAAACGAGAATTTTCCTGTTTGAAGTGAGAAGTTTTAGGTTTCAAACGAGAATTTTCCTGTTTGAAGTGAGAAGTTTTAGGTTTCAAACGAGAATTTTCCTGTTTGAAGTGAGAAGTTTCAGGTTTCAAACGAGAATTTTCCTGTTTGAAGTGAGAAGTTTTAGGTTTCAAACGAGAATTTTCCTGTTTGAAGTGAGAAGTTTCAGGTTTCAAACGAGAATTTTCCTGTTTGAAGTGAGAAGTTTTAGGTTTCAAACGAGAATTTTCCTGTTTGAAGTGAGAAGTTTCAGGTTTCAAACGAGAATTTTCGAGTTCAAAACTGGAATTTCCGAGATTGTGAATTGGTTAACCACTAACTACTAACCCCTAATACCATTTCTTTATGAAGACGCATATAGAGTTCTCGGTTGTGTCCAATACGTACCCCACCCCTTAATCCCCTAAGCGCAAGCGGGGAGGGGAGGTTTTGCGTCAGCAAAGCCGGGGTGGGGTTCCTACTGTATTGCAATCGAGTGAGAAGTGCTATATGAAGAACCCCACCGCCTGCGGTAAAACCCCCCTCTGAGGGGGGTCGGAGGTTGGGAGGGGTCAAAATAATGTGCAGCTTCACAGAAAATTGGTATAAGTATGAACTAATTCGATGTTAAACCAATCCGAAAAGTAAAACCAGATGAACCATACAGAGTGGTGACAGCACCACTTGATAATTCAATTCTGTCAATTGATTCTACAGGAATGCTATTTAAATCAGTGGCTCCATGATAGGTGTTGACATTAGTATTAATTGGTCTACCATTAATCAGGAATACCGACTAAGGGTTTAGAAACTAATCCTTTGTAGAGACGCGAAATTTCGCGTTTCTACTACAATAGTTTTTCTGGAACTGTATTTTTTTTATCTATAGCGATAATATGCAAATCAGTATTTTTCAGCGATCGCAGTAGTTTATGGGCCAGAGAACCTTTGAGGAGAATTTGCCAACGCGATCGCTGACTAGCACCAATAACTATTTGAGTAATATGGTATTTCTCAGCTACTTGTGCGATCGCTTCAGCAATATCATTACTAGGAACACGTATAAAATTACCTTCAAATTCCTTACACAGCTTTTCACAAATATCTATATGCAAGCTTTCTTCTTTCGTGAGGAAGCGGTCAGAATCAGCAACAAATAAAGCAAACAGAGGAGCATTCATATAATTAGCTATCCTCGCACCCCGACGTAATAGTTGCAACGAATTAGGATATGTGGAAATACATACTAATACCCGTTCTCGAATATTACAGAATTGACCTTGCGGATTCACACCACTCGTCAATCCTGCACTCATTTCTCTGGCTTCTTCTTCAACGTTGTCTGCAATCTCTCGCAATGCTAATTCCCGTAAAGCTACTAGGTTGCGACGTTGGAAAAAGTTATCAAGTGCTTGTTGGATTTTTTGTGATGCGTAGATTTTGCCTTCTAGCAACCGCTCCTGCAATGTTTCTGGCGTAACATCTATTACCACAACTTCATTAGCGTCATCTAAAACTTTGTCAGGAACTCGTTCCCGGACTACGACGCCAGTAATTCTTGCTACTAAATCATTGAGGCTCTCCAGATGTTGAATATTCATTGTCGAGTAAACATCAATACCATTTTGCAAAACAATTTCTACATCTTGGTAACGTTTTTCGTGGGGTGAACCGGGGACATTGGTATGAGCGAGTTCATCGATTAATACTAATTGAGGCGATCGCACCAAAATTGCGTCGGTGTCCATCTCTGTCAACATCAAATTACCCCGTGGAATTTGTTTACGGGGTAATATTTCCAATCCCTCAGCCATCTGTGCTGTTTCTTTACGTTCGTGGGTTTCCAACAACCCAACCACAACATCAATCCCTTCTTCTTTAAGCGCATGACCTTCTTCTAGCATCCGGTAAGTTTTACCTACACCAGGAGCCATACCAATAAAAATTTTATGTTTACCACGACGCGCTGGATACATGGGGAAGGGGATCGGGGAAGGTGAGGCCCCTGGAGGGGATAAGGGGTAATGGCAATACTGCTCGGATAAGACAAATCGATTGACATTTAAAACCTGTAGAGACGTTGCACTGCAACGTCTCTACATGCCCAAAATTACGACGACAAATCCTTAACCGAGCAGTATTGGGGGTAATGGGGATCGGGGATCGGGGAAAGGGGGAGAATAAACATAATTGACTCTTGAGCATTGACAATTGACCAATGATCAACAATATTATTGGTTTTGCCTACGGTTAATTTCTTGGAGGTCGAGGGCGTAATTTAATTTCAAGATATTCACTCCAGGTTCGCCGAAAATACCTAAAAATCTCCCTTCTGTATATTGTTTGATAAATGGCACTATTTCTTCTCTGGTAAGATTACGCGCACGAGCTACTCTTTCTAGCTGTTCTTGTGCTGTTCTGACAGAAATATGTGGATCTAAACCAGAACCAGAAGTATAAATAATGTCAGCGAAAGGTTGAATATTCTCATCGTTAAGTTCATTAGACTTCTCAACCACACGCTGAAGTAAGTCTGGATTGCTGGGAGCAAAGTTGCTTGCACCTGATACACCAGTCGATCTACCTAATTTTCCTTGACTATATCTGACAGCACTGGGACGACCTTGAAAATAGCGTTCTGATCGGAACTGTTGACCAATCAAAGCTGATCCAATAGCTTCTCCTTGGATATTTTGCATAATAGTACCGTCTGCTTTCTCTTTAAAAAAAGCTTGACCAACTCCTAAAACTGCAACAGGATAAATAACGGCTGTCACCAACCACAATAATATAGTGATCCGAATTGCTCTGATAATTTCTCGAATAATAAACATAACAAGTAAGTCAATTGGTAATTGGTAATTGGTGATTACTTTCTTAATTAATTAGTCTGATAACTGTTAACTGATAACTGATAACTGTTAAAGGGAGCATCCCAAATGTTCAAAAAACCCGCCTGCGATTGAAATCGCAGTCTCATAGCTTGATTTATTTGAGTCGTCTTCAGACGACTTGTGCTATTAGCTAACGGTTTAAACCGTTAGCGGTATATTGAAAAAATTGGGATGCTCCCCTGTTAAAAGCGTTCTGGTTGAAAAACAACAAAAAATAAATAAACTATCAGTGCCAATGTTATAAAACCTAAAATCCCAATTGCCCAAGCTGAACGACGTTCTAAAACACCATCAGCAGCCGCATAAACAACTGGAGCAATTACCATATTGAGACACAAAGCAATCAAAATTATTAGTGGTAATTTTTGTTGGTACCATTGTGACCAAATAAAAGAAATGGACTCTACTATATCTGTCGATAAAAACTTATTAAATAAATTAATTTTTCTATTTATCTTCATTTATTTTTTCACCTCTAAATATATAAATCAAAAATAAAATATATAATCTATTCCCAATCCCGTTTCCCCAATCTCTTCCTACGCCAACCCTATAGCCGTAATGATTAAATCAATTAATTTAATCGCAATAAAAGGTGCAATTACACCACCCAAGCCATAAATAAATATATTGCGTTGTAATAATTTATTAGAAGTTAAAGGTCGAAACTTTACACCCTTGAGTGCTAAAGGAATTAAAACAGGAATAATTAATGCATTGTAAATGAGCGCTGACAGCACAGCAGAATTTGTGCTGGTTAGCTTCATGATATTTAAACTTTGTAGGTTGGCAGAAGCAAATAATACTGGAATAATTGCAAAATACTTAGCGATATCATTGGCGATCGAAAATGTTGTTAATGCTCCTCTAGTAATTAACAATTGTTTCCCAATGCCAACTATATCGATGAGCTTTGTCGGATCAGAATCTAAATCCACCATGTTTGCTGCTTCTTTAGCAGCTTGAGTACCTGTATTCATTGCTACTCCGACGTTAGCTTGAGCTAGGGCTGGTGCATCGTTTGTACCGTCTCCGGTCATTGCTACTATTTTGCCTTTTTCCTGTTCTCTTTGAATTACAGAGATTTTATCTTCTGGGGTTGCTTCGGCAATAAAGTCATCGACTCCCGCTTCTTTGGCAATGACAGAAGCAGTAATGTGATTGTCGCCCGTTAACATAACGGTACGTACTCCCATGCGTCGCAATTGATCAAAGCGATCGCGTATCCCTGGCTTAACTATATCTTTGAGATAAATCACGCCATAGATATCCCCATCCAAGCACACTGCTAGTGGTGTCCCGCCTTGCTGGGAAACCATTTCGTAGGCAGCATCTAGATCTGGTATATCTTGTTGACTGTTGTGTGTACGCACAAATCCTTTAATTGCATTTACCGCACCTTTACGCGCCTCTTTGCCATTGGGTAAATTTGTGCCACTCATGCGAGTTCTAGCGGAAAATTCTACTGCTTCGGCTTTTTCCGGGTTGAAATCAATTTTTGCTCCTAATTTTTCCGCCAGTCTAAATATAGATTTCCCCTCTGGAGTTTCATCAAATATACTCGCTGCCAAAGCCACATAAGCAATTTGTTCCATTGAGTGACCATTGACAGGAATTAACCCTTCTGCTAAACGATTGCCTAAAGTAATTGTGCCTGTTTTATCGAGAAGTAGTGTATTAACATCACCACATGCTTCCACAGCTCGTCCAGAGGTAGCAATCACGTTAAACTGAGCAACCCTATCCATCCCAGCAATCCCGATCGCACTGAGTAACCCACCGATAGTCGTGGGGATCAATGCTACCAACAGCGCGACTAAAATTGCCACACTGACTTGAATTTGCACATAGTGAGCAATGAACGGCACAGTTGCTACTACAAACAGAAATACTAAACTGAGAACAGCAAGTAATACCGTCAGGGCAATTTCATTGGGTGTTTTCCTCCGTTCTGCTCCTTCTACTAAAGCAATCATCCGGTCAATAAAACCTTTGCCTGGTTCAGCAGTTATGCGGATAATTAGTTCATCAGAGATAATCCGCGTCCCACCAGTGACAGAACTAGCAATATCAGAACCAGGTTCTTTTAATACCGGAGCAGATTCGCCAGTAATTGCTGATTCATCGACACTCGCAGTACCCATAACAACTTCACCGTCTGCGGGAATTGTGTCACCAGCAACAACGTAGACAGTATCACCTTTTTGCAAGCTAGTGGAAGAAACCTCCGTAATTGCGCCATCGGCAAAAAGTTTTTTGGCGATCGTTTCTGACTTAGTTGAACGCAGGGCGTCAGCTTGGGCTTTACCTCTACCTTCAGCAATTGCTTCGGCAAAATTAGCAAACCAAACGGTGAAGAATAAAATCGCCGTGATGATCCCGTTGAATAATCGGGGATTTTTCTCGGTAACTGGGCCAAACAAATCAGGCTCAATTGTCACCGCAAGAGTGATCAGTGTCCCAACCCAGACTAAAAACATCACTGGGTTTTTCACTGCTTGTTGAGGATTGAGCTTCACAAAAGCATCTTTTATCGCCCTCAAATAAATACCTTTGGTATTTATCCGTGACTGTTTGCGTTTATGACGGCGATCGCTCGCACGATAACGTCCAGGTTTGGGAGGTTTAGGGGTAGTTGCAGCTGGATTCATATATATTGGGGAGCGGGGATGGGTATAAATCAGTTAACAGTTAACACAGTTATCAAATTAAACTGGTTACTGTTAACTGATAACTGATAACTGATTCTATTTACCAGAGGCGATTTTAAATCCTTCGGCGATGGGACCCAAGGCTAAAACTGGGAAAAAAGTCAGTACTCCTAAAATTAAAATTACTCCGGCGGTGACACTGGTAAATAGCAGAGTGTCGGTTCTTAAAGTACCTGGTGTTGTTGGTACTGGTTGTTTGCGAGTCATACTATCGGCTAACAGCAGAATGGCAATAATCGGAACATAGCGCCCCAATACTAAGCTGAAAATGGTACTCAGATTCCACCACAAGCTATTATCTGCTAAACCTTCAAAGCCAGATCCATTATTGGCGCTGGCTGAGGTGTACTCATAAACAACTTGGGAGACACCATGAAAACTAGGATTGCTAATCCCAGCTAATGTTTCTGGAAAGTATAAGGTAATTGCACTTGGAATTAAAACCGCGATTGGGTGAATTAATAAAACTACGCTGGCGAGGACAATTTCTCGCTTCTCAATTTTTCGCCCCAAAAACTCTGGTGTACGTCCCACCATCAACCCTGTTAAGAAGACAGTCAAAATTAAATAGATAAATAGATAAGCGGTTCCTGTTCCCTGACCACCCCAAATAATTTGTAAGAACATATTTAATAGAGTGGCAAAACTTCCTGTGGGCATGAGAGAATCATGCATTCCATTAACAGCACCAGTCATTGTACTTGTGGTCGCGATCGCCCAAAATGCAGTCAGGATTGAACCAAAGCGGACTTCTTTTCCTTCGAGATTTGGTATTTCATATCCCAAAGTGCCGTTGATCAAAGTATTACCCTGATATTCGCTAGTTGCTGTGACAGCTACCAAAACTACAAAAATTGCAAACATCATCCAAAACAGCAACCAAGCCTGTTTGATGTTGTTAGCAAATAATCCATAGGTGTAAATCAAAGCCATTGGGATACATAGCATGGCGATCATCTCTATTAAATTAGAAGCACCATTAGGATTTTCAAATGGATGAGCAGAGTTAGCAGCAAAAAAACCACCGCCGTTTTCACCCAACAGTTTAATCATTTCAAAAGAAGCTACTGGGCCTCTAGCTATATACTGACTAAAGCCGTCGAGGGTGGTGACAGCTTGAGCTGGAAGTAATGTTTGTGGTGTCCCTGAGATAATTAAAGCGATCGCACCAATCAAAGATATTGGTAACAATATCCGTGTAATAGCACGAACTAAATCTACGTAAAAGTTCCCCAGTGGTCTACCTGTTAATCCACGAATAAAGGTAATACCTACAGCTAATCCAGTTGCAGCCGAAGTAAACATCAAAAAACCTAAAGCTGCTGTTTGACTAAAGTAACTTAAAGTTGTCTCAGGAATGTAGTGTTGCTGGTCAGTATTTGTCAGAAATGAAATTGTTGTGTGTAGTGCTAGATCCCAGCGCAGTGATTTCAAGTTCATGGGATTCAACGGCAAAATTCCCTGAAAATTTAAAATCAAGTAGACAGCAACACCCATGAGCAAATTGCTGAATAACACCGCGCGGATGTACTGTCCACCTGTCATGTCTTGTTTGCTACGTACACCTCCCAGTATATAAATAATTCGCTCAACCGGGTTGAATACGGAGTCAAACATAGTGCTTTCACCCAAGAAGACACGAGCTATGTATCTTCCAAAAAATGGAGTGATTACTATTAAAATACAGAGCGTTAACCCTATTTGCAAAAAACCCTGTGTCATGTATTTAATGCTGAATTATAGTTGGTCTGGCTTTACTAATAGAAAGCTAATTACTAATAATGCTTGATCGTTTATAAGTCTTGAAGACTTACATTTTACAATCCACACACCTTTTTAGGGCAGCGTTGTTGAAGTTGGGTGATTTTTTATCACTGTTAGTATGTTCGGTGCTTTTTTCTTAAATGATTGATTTAAGAAAAATTAATTTTTTACATATCTTATCGTTTTAAATTTATAATGTTTAATTTATGTATTAAAATTCTTTTTAAGTAAAATTGATTACTGCAAAATAAATTAATTTATTCTAAGGCATTATACCTGATTATTTATAAATTAAGTATAAAATAGTACGATAAGAGTAGTATATTTAGATTTTTCACGTAATTTTGTGAAAATCGAAAGATACAGATCCCCACAAGCGATCGCCACAACAAGGGGATAAAAAATTGAACTAACACAGATGGATCATGGGTTTGCTGCGAAGTTAATCGCCTCTCCTTTAGAAGAATCCCTAATTTTCAAGCACATAGGCACAAAAATAGTGATCGCCACCTATGTGACAATATTTAGAGAGTATTTATTCACAAAATCTTAACTTTGTAGCGATTGTCTTAAAAGTCAAGCGATCGCACCATCCGGCAGGCGAAAGTGGACAGATAAATTAGTGAAACTTCCATACAAGTGTCTTAGCTTAATCTACCAACCACAAAATATTTTCCTTCTGTTGAGTGGTTTAGCAGGAGGAGTTCTATTATCAATTTTGGGCGGTTGTAATCAAAAGCCAAATAGCGTGACTCTCTCCACAGGTACTGTCGGTAGTTACTACCATCGCTTAGGTGAACAAATTAACTACTCTACCAACACAACAGTTGGAGTCAGTGTTCGGAATTTCGATTCTCAAGGTTCCCAGGAAAACATCCAGCGATTGCTAAATCATCAAGTCGATTTTGCGATCGCGCAGTTGGATGTCGCCAACGAAGCTATGCGATCAGGAAAAGTCAAAGCAGTGGCAATTTTGGCAAAAGAATATGTTCACATTATTGTTCGGAAAAACTCTGGGATTAAAACATTCGACGATCTTCAAGGAAAGCGAGTTGCTGTTGGTAATCCTGGGAGTGGAATTCTGTTTACAACTAAACAATTAATCCAAGCAGACAAGCTGAATATTCAAAAAGATAATTCTAGTTTTGACGAAGCATTTAAGAAATTAAAATCTCGACAATTAGATGCAGTTATTTATGTAGGAAGTTTGGGTGCAAATGAAAAGCTGAGGCAAATATTTGTGAAAAACTCCGATATGAATTTACTTCCTATACGAACTGCATTAATAAACAACTTAACAGTATTAGATCCCAGTTCCTACGAAAGTGCAACTCTACCTGTTGGTACTTATGTGTCGCGTCCACCAATTCCAAATCGAAAATTACCAACTCTCTCAACTGCAACCGTTTTAATCACTCGCCCTAACATGAATCGGCAAATAGTAGGTCTAGTTACTTGGTCGATTCTTTCCACCGCTCGTACTTATTCCCAATTCTATCCAGAACTACAAAGCTCAAAAGCAGAAGAATTAATGCGAAAAGAGCTTTTTTATATTCATCCAGCAGCAGAAGCGGTGTTTAATCAGGGTGATCCTCGGATGGTGATCATTCGTTACTGGGAAAACAACAACGACTTACAGGCTGGAGTTTTCATTTTGGGAACAACCAGTGTGCTAGGGTTAATGTTACGACAGTGGCACAGACAAAAGTCCAAGAAGATTATGACGACGACCAATAACCGAATTATTGAACTTAAGTCACTGTTACCAGATCATCCACAGCAAGCATTGGAAAGTCTTGAAAACTTAAGCCAGGAGAATCGGCTCACATTTATTGAGGGTGTAGTGTCAACAGAAGTCTACGAACAACTGCGTCACAAAACCCAAACTTTTGCCGACCAGTGTCGTACTCTGATAGAACATCAGCGCAAAAAGTTTGTCATGGATACGCTTTTATTATTAGATGAATGGCAGGCAAGCTTACAGACTGATCCAGAAGCAGCATTACAAAAGCTGAAGCAACTTAAGCAACAATATCGAGATATGTTGTTGTCAGATCAAGTTGATATTGAAGCTTATATAGAACTGATGAATTTAACCTTAATTTCGCTGATGACTTTAGCACCAAAGTCTTCTCCAGCTCATTCTAATCCTGAAAGTAAAAAGCAAAATATTTCAAATTAAGCGAAAATTCGGAGTTGATATAAGTAAGTGGGCTATAAAAATTCAATTTATTAACTAACTTTTGTGATTCGTAAACTAACTTTTGCGAGTCGCAAATTAACTTTTGTGATTCGTGAACTAGCTTTTGTGACTCGTGAACTAGCTTTTGTGACTCGTGAACTAGCTTTTGCGACTTGTAAACTAGCTTTTGTGACTCGTGAACTAGCTTTTGCGACTTGTAAACTAGCTTTTGTGACTTGTAAATTAGCTTTTGCGACTCGTGAACTAGCTTTTGCGACTTGTAAACTAGCTTTTGCGACTTGTAAATTAGTTATAGAGACGTTGCACTGCAACGTCTCTACATGAAAAAATTATGCCGAAAAATCCTTAACCAAAACGTATTGACTCCGCATTAGGCTGCGAAGCCACCATCAATCTTTAGGTTCGCGCCAGTAATAAAGCTGGCTTCGGGACTGGCGAGATAGGAAACAAAACTAGCGACTTCATCGCTTTGACCGTAGCGTCCCAAGGCGATTATCCCTTTTGCACCTTCGGCAAAAGGGCCGTCTGCTGGATTCATGTCGGTGTCCACTGGGCCGGGTTGGACATTGTTAACTGTGATACCACGAGGGCCAAGGTCGCGAGCAAGACCGCGTGTAAAACTAGCGATCGCACCTTTGGTCAAAGCATAAACTGAGAGACCGCCAACAGGAACGAGATCACTGTTGACGCTGCCGATCATAATGATACGTCCGCCCTCGCCCATGTGACGCACAGCCTCTTGAGTTGCGACAAAAACGCCCTTGACGTTAACTGCAACGAGCCGATCAAAATCATCTAGCGAGAACTGGTCGATTGGAGCCATAGTGGCGACCCCCGCGTTGTTAACGAGGATGTCAAGACGACCAAAAGTTTTTACTGTCTCAGCAACGGCGTTTTTCACTGCTTCAACATCGGCACTGTCAGCTTGTATAGCCAAGGCTCGACCACCTGCTGCTTCGATAACGCGCACCACCTCTTCAGCTTTTTGTGGTGAACTGGTGTAGGTGAGGGCGACAGCAGCGCCATCATCCGCCAGACGTTTGGCGATCGCAGCCCCCAAACCGCGTGAGCCACCAGTGACTAATGCTACTTTTTCAATAAGTTTATTCGTCATAAGTACCTAAAAAAATTAATTACACATTCTTCAACTTCCCAGTCAGCTGTTGAGGCAATTTTGCAAGAATTGCGGGAGTTGTGAGGCGACACGCGAGTCGCCTTGGTATCAGGAAATTCTGCGTAAGCTTACATCATATTTATGGGGTCTATATCTATTGTTAAACTGACAGACGCCGGACAAAGTTGACGCACTTGTTCCCAATCTGGTAACTGTGGTAATGCATTGGGGGCAAACTTGAGTAATATTTGCCAACGATAACGATTTGCTACTCGTAAAATATTAGCTGGTGCTGGCCCCAATAGATCTAAACCTTGTTGTTGTGGTAATGCAGCTGCAATTAGCTGTGCGACATTTTGGACTTCAATGGGATCAAGGCTGCTCAGACGTAACAAAATTAACCTGCCATAGGGAGGATAATTCAGTGCTTGCCGTTGTTCTAATTCTGTATTGGTGAAAGATTGATAATCATGATTTTGCACCGTTTCGATCACTGGATGCTCTGGTGTATAAGTTTGCACAATTACCCTACCCGGTTCCTCACCTCTACCAGCCCTTCCAGCGACCTGCGCCAAAGTTTGAAATGCTCGTTCGCTAGCGCGATAATCAGATAAATATAGTAATCCATCGGCGGCGACAACTCCTACAAGCGTCACCTGTGGTAAATCTAATCCTTTGGTGAGCATTTGCGTACCGATTAATAAATCAGCTTCGCCGTTAGCAAATTGGGTGATTAAGGTACGATGGGCGCCTTTGGTGCGGGTTGTATCACTATCAAAACGAATAAAACGCAACTCTGGAAATTGCTTTGTTAATTCCTGGGCGACTCGTTGTGTCCCACTACCAAAGAATTTTAAGTAAGGTGAACTGCATTCGGGGCAATTTTTGGGATGCGATCGCGCATAATTACAATAATGACAGCGCAAAATTTGTGGCCCTTCTGCCTCAGTTTGGTGATACGACAGCGACACATCACAATGAGGACATTCCAACACATATCCACAATTGCGACAAGACACAAAAGTACTATGTCCTCGGCGATGGATAAATAAAATTCCTTGTTGATTTCGTTGTTTTAATTGTTGCAACGCATCTTGTAGCGATCTACTAAATATCGAACGATTTCCCTGCTGTAACTCTTGTCGCATATCCACAATTTCCACACTTGGTAAAGGACGCGAATGGATACGTTCTGGAAGCGAGAGATAGTGAGAGGTGTGGGGAGTGTGGGGAGTGTGGGGAGTGTGGGAAGAAAAATTACTTCCTTGTCCCCCTTGTCCGAATCTCCGCTCCCCGCTCCCCAATCCCCGCTCCCCGCTCCCCGCTCCCCGATCCCTAACCCTCACCCAACTTTCCAAAGATGGTGTTGCGGAACCTAAAAGTAGGGGACAATTTTCTAATTCTGCGCGCCACTGGGCGACGGTGCGGGCGTGATAGGTGGGGATGGGAGAATCTTGTTTAAAACTGTTGTCGTGTTCTTCATCTAATATGATCAAACCCAAGTTTGGTAAGGGAGCAAAAACAGCGCTGCGTGTGCCAATTACTACTTGGGGTTCACCTGTGAGCATTTGTCGCCAGGTGTCGTAACGTTCGCCTGCGGAGAGGGCGCTGTGGTAGACGTTAATTTTGTTACCAAACCGGGCGCGGAAACGATCAGTTAGCTGCGGTGTCAACCCAATTTCCGGTACTAAGACCAGAGCAGATTTACCTTGGGCGAGTAAAGGGGCGATCGCTTGCAAATAAACTTCAGTTTTTCCGGAACCAGTCACTCCATGCAAGAGAAGTATTGCATATCCTTTTATTTCTTTGATGGTAGACAATGCCTGGAATTGAGCTGCGTTTAAAGATTTTGGTTGATCTGCTGCGACTGTGGGTCCGTTTTCGCTGCGTAATATTTCCCTTTGTTGAATGACAATACAACCTTGATCTTCTAATTTTTTTAAAGTCGGGGTGGTTGTATTACAAATTTGTAAAAATTCATTTAGCCATAATTCTCCACCATGACGCTTTAACACTTCTAATATTTCTCGTTGGCGCTTGCTGAGATCTATAGGTGGTACGCTGACAGTCAATGTTACGATGAGTTTGGTCTGAGGTTTAGAGTATTTAGGCAGTTCCATGTAGGTTTCTACCCAACTGCGTTGGATTAATTGCTTTTTTGCCCTGTCAAAACCTTTGATTTGGCGTCTTAAGAATTTAAAGCTATAGTCGCCCTCAGCCTGAGATTGAAGAATTTTGAGGAGTTCACGGGCTGGCAAACTAAGAAATTCATCCGCACCATAGGGAATATTTTCTCTTTTGAGGCGCAGACGAGAATGCGATCGCCCCAACAAACCTGGTGGTAGAGCAGTGCGAATTACTTGAATAAAAGGAGTGTAATAGTAGTCTGAAACTCTTTCTAACAATTGCCAGTAGCTTGGTTGAAAAAATTTCGAGTGAATTATATCTTCTACATCCCTAATATTTTCAGCCGCAAGGTTAGTTGGAGGTTGTGCTAACAAACGAATAGCTATTCCTCCTACCTGTTGTCTGCCAAATGGCACACTTAAAATATCTCCTGGTTTTACTTCTAACCCTGGTGGTAATCGATAGGTATAGAGTTTTTCTTCCTGTTGTTGTGCTGTTCCATCTTCTTTAGTAATTCCTGGAAAGTCTACTAGCACTTCAACCCATTGATTTTTATTTATTCCCACATCATAAGACTGCCCTGATTGGGCTACGACCAAAGGAGGTAAATTTACATCATTTATATACATGGTTCCTCAATTTCTAGATATATATTTATCTCTCTTAGTTACGGGAAATAGTCCTTCCTCGTCAGACTAACTATCTATCTAAATGTCAATTAAAATGTAATTCGCAATACTTTCATCAGACATAATACTTGATAAGTTTCCTCTTATGTAATTCCAACCAAGGAATTAATTTTATCTACATGCGGTAACACTTATTGAAAACAGACTAGACAAAATTAATCTCTTGCATCTTTTCAAGTTGATTTTTCTCTCTATGGTGAATAGGCAAGAGTGCTTTTCTCCCTATTGATAGATATTAAACACTCTCAGTGTATGAGATGCTTCTAACTAGGCTATGGATTGCCATACCTTTTGCTGGGTAAAGTTACCAAAAATCCAAAAGACCCATTGATGAGATTGAAGGATGTTTAAAGAATAACAAGGCATAAAAAATTAGAACTATTAGAAAAACATATGAATATTTCATGATTAATTAATCTCTTAGAGTAAGTTTTATATTTGTTAAGTTTGAGCAATTTTGATTGAGAGTCTTTGACATAGTTTGTAAATAAGAAAAAAAAATGAGGAACCCATGAATAGTCGAATTAGCAATGCACGCGTCAATGCGAACAGCAAAAATATATGTAAGAATGTATCTGATTGTAACCAATAGCAAAAATAAATAGTGGTCTTTCCCTCTTGCTATCCTTAGTAAACATAGGTAATCATGAGCAAAGACTGTTATTCGGAATCGTCTTAAAAATTAGCGAAAAGCTTTTTGCTAGAAAACAGGTGCATTTGTCAACTTATAAAAATTAATGAAGCATCTTATCTTAAAGCAGCTGTCACTAAGTTATGTATCAAACCAAGCAACAATCCCTAACAGAAGCTATGACTATTGCTGAATTGGGAACAATGGAAATGATAGAAAATGCTGCCGTTAATGAAGAACAAATTCTGGAAGTTTTAAACGCAGTGGCAGATGAAGAATCCCCAATTGCAGAAAACCTGGAAATAGATGGACGCAATGTAGATGAAATGGCAGCAGCGCGTCCTTCTGGATACAATAAAACCGAGTACGATGATGCTGTGGGCGCGTTTTTTAAAGAAATGGCGCGCTATCCATTATTAAAACCGGATGAAGAGGTTGAATTGGCGCGGCGAGTGCGGTTTTTAGAAGAATTTAACGAAATTCAAGCTGCATTGCAAGAAGAACTAGGGCATCAACCTAATAAATCAAATATAGCAGCACATCTAGAAATAACAGAAAAGCAGTTAGAAAATCGTTTATATCAAGGTAGGGTAGCGAAACGCAAAATGATTCGCTCAAACCTACGTCTTGTTGTATCAATTGCTAAACGATATTTAAATCGTGGCGTACCTTTTTTGGATTTAATTCAAGAAGGCGCCATGGGTTTAAACCGGGCGACAGAAAAATTTGATCCAGATAAAGGATATAAATTTTCTACATATGCTTATTGGTGGATTAGACAAGCAATTACACGGGCGATCGCTAACGATGCTCGTACTATCCGTTTACCAATTCATATAGTTGAAAAACTAAACAAACTTAAAAAAGCCCAGCGAGAACTAAAACAAAGACTAGGGCGTAATCCTAACGAAATCGAAATGGCGGAAGCATTAGAAATTCCGCCCCAACAATTACGCCAACTTCAACAATTACGACGTCAAGCATTATCTTTAAATCACCGTGTCGGTAAAGAAGAAGACACGGAATTAATGGATTTATTAGAAGATGAAGACAACCAATCTCCAGAAGCAAAAATGAATGAAAGCATGATGCGTCAGGAGATTTGGGAAGTATTAGGTGACGTACTCACACCACGAGAAAAAGACGTGATTTCCTTACGCTATGGGTTAACTACCAGCGAACCCTGTACCCTGGAAGAAGTTGGTAACATGTTCAACCTGTCTCGCGAACGAGTACGACAAATCCAAAGTAAAGCCATGCGAAAATTGCGGCGTCCCCACATCGCCAAGCGGTTGAAGGGATGGTTGATTTAATTTGTCACTTGTCATTTGTCATTGGTTAAGAGTTAAAGAATTTGAACTCTTGACTATCGGCTTTGATTATGGACTAATGACTAATGACAAATGACGAATGACTAATGACTTCTAAAAGTAATTTAATAGTGCGTTTTGCCGAACCTGCTGACTGTGGTGCAATATTTGACTTAGTAAAAGCACTTGCAGAATACGAAAAATTATCTCATGCAGTGACTGGCAGTCCTGCCGCACTAAAGGAGCATTTATTTGGCTCCCCTAAATATGCTGAGGCTATATTAGCAGAATATACAGGGCAAGCTGTGGGGTTTGCCCTGTTTTTTCATAATTATTCAACATTCCTAACTAAGCCAGGAATATATTTAGAAGATATATTTGTTTTGCCAGAGTATCGAAGTCAAGGAATTGGCAAAGCACTTTTAATTAAAGTTGCTCAGATAGCCGTAGAAAGAGATTGCGGACGCTTAGAGTGGAGTGTTTTAGATTGGAACGAATCAGCTCAAGCATTTTACCGCCACATGGGGGCATCAATTTTAGATGAATGGCGAATTTGTCGTGTTATGGGTGAAGAGTTGAGGGAGTTGGGGATAGGGAAATAGGAGATAAAGGGGACCAGGGGGACAAGGGGGACAAGGGAGCAGGGAGTGTGGGGGGAATTATTTAACAAGTCTCTTACCCAATCCCCGTTCCCCAATCCCCGTTCCCCGTTCCCCAATCCAAGTATGACAGCCTGTCTTTTGACGAGGAAAAGCTGTGAAGCTGAGAATTAGTAAGGATTATGGACTTGCTAGTCCTTTTTGCAGAGGAAACACGGAATGAAAAAGATTTTGTCAGTGTTGCTGCTTGGCATCACAATCTTCACCTTCGCTTTTAATCGCCCTGCTTTAGCCGCAGATGCAGCTAACGGTGCTAAAATCTTTAGTGCTAATTGTGCTTCTTGTCATGCAGGTGGTAAGAACTTAGTGCAAGCAAATAAAAGCTTGAGCAAAAGTGATTTGGAAAAATATGGCATGAACTCACCAGAGGCTATTATTGCCCAAGTAACAAATGGTAAAAATGCTATGCCGGCTTTTAAAGCTCGTTTAAAACCAGAGCAGATTGAAAATGTTGCTGCTTATGTGTTGGAACAAGCTGACAAAGGTTGGAAGTAAAAAATCAAGGCTAGAGACTAAGAATTAGCTGAAACAGAAAGAACCCCCACGACTCACTCGAATGAGCGTGGGATGAATTTCGCGTTATGTGAAAAGTAAGAAATTGACAAAAATCAAAATCGCTGCATTGTGGTCACGGTGCATAACTGTTCCGCAAGAATCACACTTGTGGGTACGAGTAGACAACGATTTTTTAACTCTTGCCCCACAAACAGAACAGTCTTGACTAGTGTAGTGGGGTGCGACTGCTATTTGTCATAAAATCGAGCTATTGCAAGCCAAGCTCTATCAGCAGATGCTTGACGCGCCATTGAATTAAGCTTGTTAGCAAAATCAAATTCCTTGGCTAAAACAGCGCAAAGTTTTTGCAGGTCATTTTTACCAACATCCTTGTTATCAATCCAGTGTCTTAGAGCTTTGTTGCGAATAAACAAAGCAGTTCTAATGGCTTCATCTATTGAATTGTACTGACTTTGTTTACCTTTTAACTTAGCTTCTAAAACTAACATCGTTTGCATTGTCCCCTTCTAAATCGGGCAGGCTTAATATACCCGACGAATAGCCCTGTTTGCGTATCGAAAAAACCCAGAAGCCTGCCCGATTTAGATACGTGGAAGACCCTCATTTCGATCTATTGACGATAAATTAATGTTAGCATACTTGTGTTCATATATGCAACCCAATCATGAAAGAAATCAGATTAAGTATCAGAGTCCCATATCATGAAATGATGATTTTAGAAAAGTATGCAGAAAAAACAAAACGAACCAAGACTGACTTAGTTCGTGAATGGATTCGTTCGCTAGAAAAGCTTGACTGCACCTAAAGGTCGCACTCTTTGCATCCCACACCTAAAGGACAGGAATCGTTGCTACGCAACTGTCCTTTGTGGGCTTTCTGCTTTAATCAGTGTAAGGCGGAAGGTAGGTTACAAAATTTCCAATAACTGCGCCTCGCTCAACTGCGTAATTCCCAATGCTTTGGCTTTTGCTAATTTAGAGCCTGCGTCTTCTCCGACAACTAAATAGTCTGTTTTTTTACTAACTGACTCTGTAACTTTCCCACCTGCTTTTTGAATTAAAGCCTTGGCTTCATCGCGTTTCAAACTGGGAAGAGTACCAGTAATCACAAAAGTTTTACCTGCAAGTTTTTGATTGTCACCATCAGATGTAACAACTGTGGTGTCTTCTGTGGTGATAAATTGTAACCCTGCTGCTTGCAAGCGTTGAATTAATGTTTGATTGGCGCTGATACCGAACCATTGGTAGATGCTATCGGCGATTTCTGCACCAATACCGTAAATACCTTCAATGTCAGAAACTCGTGCTGTTTGTATCTGTTCAACACTTTTGAATTTCTCGGTTAATAATTGGGCTGTGACATTACCAACATGACGGATACCTAAACCATACAATACCCTTGACCAAGGTTGGTTTTTTGATTGAGCGATCGCATCTATAATTTTATCTGCCGATTTTTGACCCATTCTTTCTAAATCATATAATTTGTCGCTTGTCAAGTCATATAAATCGGCAACGGAATGTACCAATTCTTTATCAACGAGTTGATGTACCAGTTTTTCTCCGATACCGCGAATATCCAAAGCATCACGGCTTACCCAATGTTCTATTGATCCTTTGAGAATTGCAGCACAGGAAGTGTTGACGCAGCGAGTCACGGCTTCTCCCTTTTCCCGCACCACGGGTTGACCGCATACTGGGCAATGGCTAGGCATCACAAAGGGTTCTGTGTCTGGGGGACGAAGTTCTTTCAGGACACGCACGACTTCGGGAATGATTTCCCCGGCTTTGCGGACAATCACAGTATCACCGATGCGGATATCTAATTGAGCGATGCGATCGGCGTTGTGGAGAGTAGCGCGAGATACGGTTGTTCCTGCTAATTGTACAGGGTGCATTTCTGCTAGGGGAGTTAGTGCGCCTGTGCGTCCGACGTTGACGGCAATATTTTCTACACGGGTAGGTGCTTCTTCGGCTGCATACTTGAGTGCGATCGCCCACCGAGGAAATTTTTGTGTAAACCCTAGCTGTTCTTGCAATTTAAAAGAATTGATCTTTACTACTACCCCATCTGTCATGTAGGGTAAATTCAGTCGTTCTGTATCCCAGTGTTGGTAATATTCTGCTACTTCTGCTAAAGAAGCACATAATTTTTGATTGGGGTTAACGCGAAAACCCATTTTTTGCAATAACGCCAAAGCTTCCCACTGACTACTAGCAATACTCGCATCGTCCATACCAGGAATATGCAGCGTGTAGGCAAAAAAATCTAATCTTCTTTGCGCCACAATGCGAGAGTCTAATTGTCTGAGTGTACCGGCGGCGGCGTTGCGAGGATTAGCAAATGACGATTCGCCTGCTTTTTGCCTTTCTTCGTTGATTTGTTTAAATACATCTAAAGGTAAAAAAGTTTCGCCGCGCACTTCTACTCGTTCTAGTAAAGAAGTTACATGTAACGTCTCTACATTTAAGCGCAAGGGAATTGAACGAATTGTCCGCACATTTTGGGTGATGTCTTCACCCATGACTCCATCGCCTCTAGTTGCGCCTCTGATGAGAACACCATTTTCATAAGTCAAAGCCAAAGCATTACCATCTATCTTTAATTCACAAACATACTCTGCTGCTGTTTGTGAAGGTACTTGTCGCCGCCAGCGCTGATCCCAAGTCTGTAACTCATCGACATTAAACGCATTTTCTAAACTATAGAGTGGGATGTTGTGGCGAACCGAAGTAAACTGTGTAGCAGGTTTTTCACCCACACGTTGAGTCGGACTATCCGGTGTCACCAATTCTGGATACTGGGTTTCCAGGTTTTGCAGTTCTCGATACAACTGGTCATAAACTGCATCCTCCATCATGGGAGAATCAAGGACGTAGTAGGCATAACTAGCCTGTTGTAATAGCTGTCGCAATTCCTGGACTCGTTGTTTTACTTCCGCTTTTATCGGTTCCACCAAACGTATCTCCTTTCTCACCCAAACTATAGACTTCTTGTAGAAGTCGGAAAAAAGTTAAAGGAATTGTTGTTTCTTTTTACCCTTTATCTTTTGTACCCTTTAAATCCAAAATCTAAAATCCAAAATTGCCATCAATTCCTCCATTCGGTTGAATCTATAGAATGATGTGCTTATGTTAACGCCTTTGTAGTATGCTTGTAGTTTATTAATGCTAGGCGGTAGTTCACTATGACATCTGTATATGAATACAGCAAGCTTGCCAACGCAGAAGATGTGAAAAGATTAGGGGAAATCCTTGGTCAGTGTTTTATTGGCGCGCTAGAAGATCAAGAAAGTTACATTAACATTATTGGTGTAGACAATTTCCGTATCCTCCATCAAAAAGGACAAATTGCTGGTGGATTGGCAATTATTCCAATGGGACAATGGTGGGGTAGTCAGCGTATACCGATGGGGGGAATTGCTGCTGTTGGTATTGCTCCAGAATATCGTGGTACGGGAGCAGCTATCACGATGATCCAACACACTCTTAAAGAACTCCATGCTAGGAGTGTACCTATTTCTGTTCTTTATCCTGCCACTCAACGCCTCTATCGCAAAGCAGGATATGAGCAAGCAGGAAGTTTTTGTACTTGGGAAATTCCTTGTGAGACTCTCTCCACCACAAAACAATCACTTCCTGTTGTGCGAGTTGAATTTGATATTAAACTTTTGAATCAACTCTATCAGCAAAAAGCCAGATTGATTAATGGACACCTAGACCGATATCAAGCAATCTGGGAGAGTTTAAGCAAACCAGATGAAAAGGAAACAGTCTACACTTATTTAATTGGTTCGCTTAATCAACCTGAAGGTTACATTATTTTTAGCCAACACGTAACAGAAGATGGCACGATTTTGAGAATTAAAGATTGGGTATTGCTGACAACTGCGGCGTTACAATCTTTTTGGAATTTTATAGCCAGCCATCGATCGCAAATAAAAAAAGTACGATGGCGCAGTTCTGTTGTTGATTATCTAGGATTAGTGCTACCAGAGCAAACAACCAAAATCAAATCAACAATGCGCTGGATGCTGCGGGTGATTGATGTTGTTAAGGCGCTAGAGATGCGGGGTTATTCACCGGGAATAGAAGCTGAACTGCATCTAGAAATTCAAGATGATTTGTTTGCTGAAAATAACGGTAAATTTATTCTTGCTGTCTCTAATGGGCGTGGGGAAGTGACAAGTGGGGGTCAAGGCGAGTTACAGCTAGAGATTAAAGGACTAGCACCCCTCTACACAGGCTTATTTACACCCCAGCAGTTACAACTAGCCGGAAAATTGACTGCAACAGAATCAGCACTTCTTGCAGCTACACAAATATTTACAGGCGCATCTCCTTGGACGCCAGATTTCTTTTGAAAGTTGTCATTTGTCCTTTTGTTAATTCATTGACCAATGGCTAATGACCAATAACCAATAACCAATGACTAATGACTAAAATTCATCAAACATCTGGTCGCTGGCGCTTAGGACTAGCATTGTCGCTAGTGACTGTTTTTTTGTGGGGAATTCTACCAATCGCCTTATCAGTAACATTAGAAAAAATAGATGTATATACTATCACCTGGTTTCGTTTTTTTGTCGCGTTTGTTTTGCTAGCAATTTATTTAGGTGTACAGGGGAATTTACCTACATTCACACGACTACGTTCTACTTCTTGGAAATTGTTAGCGATCGCAACAATTTTCTTAGCTGGAAATTACATTTGTTTCCTGCAAGGCTTGATGTTAACTTCACCTTCCAACGCCCAAGTACTCATCCAATTAGCGCCTTTTTTCATGGGTTTGGGAGGTTTATTGATTTTCCGAGAACAATATACACTGGCTCAGTGGCTTGCTTTAGGAATTCTCAGTTTAGGTTTTATTTTGTTTTTTAACGAACAACTTTTGCAATCATTTCTAGGAATTTCTCAATCCACTAATTCCTCTCAGCTATATCTAAATTTTAACGGTTATAAAATTATTCTTCAGCCTTATCAAAAATATTTAATTGGTAGTAGTTTTATTGTACTAGCAGCAGTTACTTGGGCAGTTTATGCCTTAGCCCAAAAACAGTTATTAAAATCTTTACCTTCTACTAATATTATGTTGATTATTTATGGAGGTTGTACTTTATTTTTCTCTATATTTGCCAACCTCAAAATAATTTTGCTACTTGACTCTTTTCATTTCGGAATATTATTTTTCTGCGCTTTAAACACTCTCATTGCTTATGGTGCTTTTTCCGAAGCTTTGGAACACTGGGAAGCTTCACGAGTCAGTGCAGTATTGGCTTGTACGCCGATTGTCACTTTATTATCAGTAAGATTTGTATCGGTAATTGCACCTGATTTAATTGCTTCTGAACAATTAACTTTGGTAGGCATATTAGGAGCAATTTTAATAGTCACTAGTTCAGTAGCGATCGCCTTGAATAAACGCTAGTTAAATTTTATTTTCTAAGTACTTTTACTGTTGCATTAATCAAGTTAATAACATTCTAATGATGATGATTTGTATCACGTAAGCGAATGTTTTTGTTCTTTGATATGATGACATAGTTATCGTCAGCTAAAGGCTTCGATTGACATCTAGGTAAGTAACTCAACTTATCCAGTAGACTTGACAAAATTTCACGAACTGCGAAAAATCCAATAGATTCAGAGGCGCATCACAAAAACTAAAATCAAGGTGTAAAAATGACTACCACACCACACGCCTCGTCAACAAAATTACTGTGTATCGTCGAACAATGAATAGCTTGTTTGGTAAATGGATCAGCACCCTGAGAAAAAATTGGCTGTTGCTGATTCTCTCGACGGTGCTGCCAACATTTGGGCTGAGTTATTCAGCCTCAAGCGCAGAACGGATTTATGGTTCTTATTCGGCTATAGAACGTTCTGTGTCTGTGACAGCCTTAGAAAACTTCGCCACCAATGGCGTAGCAGATGAAGAATTAGCGGCTTACACCCAATTTCTGAAACCAGAACAGCTTCAGGAGTTGCGCCGAACATTAATTAGTCCGATCAAAGTTCATCCTGTAGCGGTGTCACAGTTTCTTTATACACCGCAGGGAGAATTTTTGCTCAAACGCTTGGGAGAAGTCATTAGAACGGAATCTCGCCAACCAGAACCAGGATTTCATGCTTTGCGTGCGGCGTTGATTTTAGCTGCCAATGAGCCAGGGGGCTTAACGCTATTAAATTTGATACGGAAGTATCCCAACCCCAGCATTCATGTTGACTTAGCGCGTACCCTTGGTATAGCAGCAGAACTGGAAAAAATGGTGAATGACAGCAAGCGCGCTGTAGAAGCAGTTTCTCAAAAATCAGCAACAGAAGCTGCTAGTATTCCGCCATCGTTTAATCTTTCGGAATTACCAGATGTACAGCGTCCGGGAAAATTTGGTGTAATCCAAGCCTCGTTGAAAAATGTAGACGGCGCAAGAGGGCGAGAAAGACTTTTGTTGAGTGATGTTTATCTACCCAAAACTCGCACCAAACTTCCTGTAATCGTCATTTCTCATGGATTAGGCACAGACAGCAGCAACTTTCAATACTTGGCTAAGTATCTAGCTTCCCACGGTTTTGCTGTCATAGTTCCCAATCATCCAGGTAGTGACACTCAACAATTGCGATCGCTACTTAACGGTAGTGCAAAGGAGATAGCACAAGCGGACGAATTTTACAACCGTCCCCTGGATATAAAATATATACTAGACCGCCTAGAGAATGATCCTAAGTTTAAGAATCGACTTAACTTACAACAAGTCGGTGTAATTGGACAATCATTTGGTGGTTATACAGCTTTAGCTTTAGCTGGCGCCAAGATTAACTTTGAACAACTCAACAAAGACTGCAATCCAAAAAGACTCCAGCAAACTTGGAATATGTCTTTGCTATTCCAGTGTCGCGCCTTAGAATTACATGGCAACAAATATGGTATTAACTATAACTTGCGGGATGAGCGAGTCAAAGCTGCGATCGCAATTAATCCAATCACCAGCAGCATATTTGGTGAAGCGGGCTTAAGTCAAATTAAAATTCCGGTCATGATCGTTGCTGGGAGTGATGATACTATTGCACCAGCTTTATATGAACAAATACAACCCTTCTCCTGGATTACCTATTCTCACAAGTATCTGGTTGTGCTTGCTGGTGGGACACATTTTTCTAGTATTGGCGAGAGTGGTAATTCTTCTAAACAAATACCATTACCTTCAAACTTAATTGGAGATGATCCTAGACAAGCACGTCTTTATATCAGCATCTTGAGTGTACCTTTTTTGCAAACTTACGTGAGTGGCATGTCAAAATACTCTCCCTATTTAAATGCTGCCTATGCTAAATCTATTTCTAACCAGAAGATGAGCTTGAGTCTGATTGAGTCTTTGACTCCAAACGAACTAGCAAGAGCTACACAAAAATAATTATTATACCGCTAACGGTTTAAACCGTTAGCTAATAGCACAAGTCGTCTTCAGACGACTTCATAAAATCAAGCCCACAAATTGGCTTGTAGAGACGTAGCATTGCTACGTCTCTACATCTGGTGGAATGACGAAAAATCGTTGATGAGAGATGTCACCCCTGATTCGCCAGCTGCATCCTCAACAGAAGTCGGGGATCTTGAACTTTGTGTTTGTGATTCGCACAAACCTTATGATAAGCATAAATTAATCAAGATGTTTTTACAATTTTAAATAACTAATAACAAACTTTAAAAATTGACATTTTACAAATGTAGTGCATCCAGATAAAGATTAAATAAGTGAGCATAATTACCCCAAAAAATTGTTGGAGGCAAGCAATGGTTGCACTAACTGATCGTGAGAATACAAAATCGCCAGGTCGCTTGACTACACAAACGATTGAGATTGGATCGCAAACGATCGCTATTCGTTCTCTAGATTGGGATCGCGATCGCTTTGACATTGAGTTTGGATTGCAGAATGGCACAACTTATAATTCCTTTGTGATTAGAGGTGAAAAAACTGCACTAGTTGATACTTCTCATCGCAAATTCCAGGAATTATACTTAGATGCTATCAAAGGCTTGATTGACCTCTCAACCCTGGATTACTTAATTATTAGCCATACTGAACCGGATCATAGTGGTTTGGTAAAAGAAGTATTGCAGTTAGCACCTCAAGTCACAGTAGTCGGGGCAAAAGTTGCGATTCAATTTTTGGAAAACATGGTACATCAGCCATTCCAATCTTTAATTGTCAAGAATGGCGATCGCTTGGATTTAGGCAACGGACATCAGTTAGAATTTGTCTCTGCTCCCAATCTTCATTGGCCAGATACCATTTTTACCTACGATAGTAAAACCCGCATCCTTTATACTTGTGATGCTTTTGGGATGCATTACTGTGATGACTATACTTTTGACGAAGATCGAGAATTACTAGAAAAAGACTTTAAATATTACTATGATTGCCTGATGGGGCCAAATGCCCGTTCTGTGCTGTCTGCAATCAAGCGGATGGAAAAACTAGATGTTGGGATGATTGCTACAGGACACGGGCCTTTATTGCAACACTACCTGTCAGACTGGGTAAGTTCCTATCAAAAATGGAGCCAGGAACAAGCAAAAGCAGATACCTTTGTTGCCCTGTTTTACTGTGAAGATTACGGATATAGTGACCAATTAGCAAGAGCGATCACTCATGGAATTACAAGAAATGGTGTCGCAGTTGAACTGGTAGATTTAAGTACTGCTGAACCCCAAGAAGTTCGAGAATTCGTGAGTCAAGCAAGTGGTTTAATTATTGGAATGCCATCTCAATCTGATCAAAATGCCCATGCAGCTTTAAGTACTATTCTCGCAGCTGCTCACAATAAACAAGCAGTAGGGTTGTTTGAAACTGGTGGTGGGGAAGATGAACCAATATATCCTTTGCGGAATAAATTTCAAGAAATCGGACTGACTGAAGCTTTTCCGCCGATTCTGATTAAAGAACCACCGACAAAAGTAATAGAACAAATGTGTGATGAAGCGGGAACTGATATCGGACAATGGTTAATGCGCGATCGCACGATTAAACAAATCAAAACCCTAGATAATGACTTAGAAAGAGCATTAGGAAGACTTAGTAGTGGACTCTATATCATTACTGCCCAAAAAGGCGATGTTAATAGTGCTATGTTAGCTTCTTGGGTGATGCAAGCAAGCATGAATCCTTTAGGAGTCGCCATTGCAGTTGCCAAAGATCGGGCTATTGAATCTTTGTTGCATATAGGCGATCGCTTTATTCTCAACGTCTTAGAGGAAGACAACTATCAAAGCTTAATGAAACACTTCCTCAAGCGTTTCTCTCCTGGTGCAGATCGGTTTGCAGATATCAAAACTTACGCCGCTAGCAATGGCTGTCCCATTTTGGCAGATGCCTTAGCATACATGGAATGTGAAGTCACAACCCGCATGGAGTGCAGCGATCATTGGATTATTTACAGCAGTGTCCACACTGGTAGAGTCGGCAAACTAGACACCCTCACCGCCGTTCACCATCGTAAAGTGGGAAACCATTATTAACACGGGTGTAAGAGTATAAGGGTCTACACCCTAAAACCAGTATTTTTTGAGCAAAGTGTAAAAAACCTACACCTCTGAGCTACACCCATCTCGACAAGTTAGCTTCATCGGAGTCATTATAATGATGCAATTGCTGAAAGATTTGCCAGTCAAACCTGTAAAACGAGAAAGTTGGTTGAATTTGGGACGGATTGTACAAGCACTGGAACTAATTCAGGATTTAATTGTGATTTCTTTATGCATCGGGCTATTTAGCTTTATGGTGCTGCAAATCTGGACTATGTTCCTTTCTTTGATTCCCCCGATTTACTCCCACACTGTGACGGCAGATATTCTGTCATTGCTGATTTTAGTAGAGTTATTTCGTCTGTTGATTATTTATTTGCAAGAGCAACGGGTTTCAATTGGGGTTGCTGTGGAAGTCTCGATTGTTTCTGTACTCCGAGAAATGATTGTCAGAGGTGTACTAGAAACTACGTTTGTGCAAGTTTTGGCTGCTTGTGCTTTTTTGCTGGTGTTGGGTGCATTGATGGTTTTGAGAGTATGGCTTCCTCCAACTTTTGAAGGTATTGATCCTGAACAAGAAGTCTCGAAGCGTTACAAAAAACGTCTCGCCCAAGAGATTAATAGTCATTCTAATTTTTGAATGTTCCCCTTTCCCCATTCCCCATTCCCTCCACTAATAATATGTCTCTCTCAACTGTAACCTCAACAGTCAGTCACCCTCGTGATGTTCAAGTTGCTCTAATTGGTACTCGGACTTTGGTTTTGCGATCGCGTACTTGGGAACGTCTCAAGTTTGAGGTTGAATATGCTCGCCAAAAAGGTACTACTGCTAATTGTTATTTGATTAAAGCTGATCGCACTGCTTTGATTGATCCTCCGGGTGAGTCTTTTACTCAGATTTTTTTGGAAGAATTACACAAACACCAAGATTTAACTCGCTTAGATTACATTATTCTCAATCATGTCAATCCTAATCGGATGGCGACTCTCAAAGTCTTGATAGAACATGCACCCCAAGCCAAGATTATTTGTTCTAAACCTGGTGCTAATGTTCTGAAAAATACTTTTGCTGATTGGGAATCAAAAATCCAACTTGTTCGTTCTGAAGATACTCTGGATTTAGGTGAGGGACATCAACTGCAATTTGTGACTGTACCAACTCCCCGATGGGCAGATGGAATGTGTACTTATGATGTTGCTAGCCGTATTCTTTATAGTGATAAGTTATTTGGGGTACATGTCTGTAACGATGTCTTATTTGATGAAGATTGGAAGCAACTCGATGGCGATCGCCGTTACTATTTTGAATGTCTCCACGCTACCCAAGCCAAACAAGTAGAAATAGCTTTAGACAAATTAGCACATCTCAAAGCAAAATATTACGCCCCTGGCCATGGCCCTGTTGTTCGTTACAGTGTTAGTCGTTTTACTTACGATTATCGCCAATGGTGTCAGGAACAAAAAACCCAGGAATTGCGAGTGGCGTTGCTTTATGCTTCTGCTTATGGTAGTACGGCAAGTTTAGCCCAGGCGATCGCTCAAGGGTTGATTCAAACTGGAGTTGCAGTGGAATCGATTAACTGCGAATTTACAGAACCCAGTGAAATTACTCGTGCAATTGAAGCTTGTGATGGCTTTATTATCGGTTCTCCCACTTTAGGCGGCCATGCACCTACCCAAATTCAAACGGCTTTAGGAATTATCCTCTCGGCGGCGGCGAAAACCAAATTAGCGGGTGTGTTTGGTTCTTATGGTTGGAGTGGAGAAGCAATTGATCTGATTGAAAGTAAACTTTTAGATGCCAATTATCGCTTCGGGTTTGAAACTATCCGCGTTCGCTTCAGCCCTACTGAGTTTATTATGCAACAATGCCAGGATGCAGGAGCGGAATTTGCCCAAGTCTTGAAAAAGAAAAAGAAACTCCGCACTTCTCGCCAAGCATTAACGGAAGCACAAGTAGATCGGACAGAGCAAGCTGTTGGACGGATTATTGGTTCGCTGTGTGTTTTCAGTACCCGACGTGGTGATAGCCACAGTGGAATCCTCACCTCTTGGGTATCTCAAGCTACCTTTAATCCTCCTGGTTTGATGATTGCGATCGCTCAAGATCAAAATGCAGATGCGATGATTCATCCTGGCGATCAATTTGTTTTGAATATTCTCAAAGAAGGACGTGACCTCAGACGCTACTTTTCCTACTACAATACTCCAGGTGACGATCCTTTTGCTCAGTTAACAACCACAACAGCTAACAACGGTTGTTTAATTCTTAGCGATGCCCTAGCCTATTTAGAATGTACCGTGCAACAACGAACTGAATGTGGCGATCGCTGGTTAATTTATGCCACCGTAGACAAAGGCGAAGTGTTGGAACCAACAGGTGTCACCGCTATTCAGCATCGCAAATCCGGTAGTCATTATTAATACAGGACGGACGATAGAAAGGCCCCTGACGGTTCGTTATACAGTCCGAGACTCATCAACGTTGCGGTCTGGGTGACACGCAGCCCATGGTTCAAACACCAACGGAACAGATCGCCGTTACGCGTCGGAAGATAAAAGCCCGACCCCGTGAACTCTGGAGCTGCTCCGATCAACGCCTTTAAGTCTTCATTGTTTTCGCCAACAGCGTGACCCAGGAAGCCAATTTCGGTGGCGTAGCCCGATACGCGCCCATCATACTCGACAAGTGTTGCTGTACCCCGCTCAACAGCTCCCTTTAGTTCGCCCGCCCGATCATGACCGTGAATGCGATCGCAGAGTTGATTACACGCTGTCAGGTCGGTTTCAGTCACCGGACGAACGGTGCGACTAGGTATCTTCAAGCCAAGCGCCTGTCCTTGAAGGTTCGCTAGTGGCTCGCGCACATCGAAGCCCAGTTTTGCATACAAGCAAAGCGAGCGGTTGTGATATGCAGCTTGAAGGAGCCGCACCCCAGCGAACCGTTTTTCGCGTGTCCTTTGTAAAACATGTTCCATCAAGCGGCGACCAACCGACTTGTTTTGCGCGGCGGGGTCTACCGTAATGGGGCCAATCCCGGCGATAGTGTCACCTTCCCATAAAAAGTTGCTACCGATAACGCGTCCGTCCTCAGTCTCAGCCACGACTGAATAAACCGCCGGGTTCGCTAAAATTTCGGTCAGCATTTGTACCCCATACTCCGCAGAAGGAAGGTCAGGTACGAAGCCGTGCTGTTCCGCAATGTCACGGAACCCTTGATACAGAATTGTGCCACACTTGAGTGCGTCGTCGGGTCGTCCCCCACGCAGTATCACCGAAGATGTTTGTTCTAATACTTTGTCCATGATGAAAAACCTTTCCAATGTTCCGTTCGCAATTTTACGCGAATTGGGAGGTAGAGACGTAGCATTACTCTGTCAAGTTTGAATTAAGGGTTTGTAGTAAGCAATGCGCGTGCTTAAAAAATAAGGACTTAAGTCCTTACTACGAACTTTCTTATCCATAAATTTAAACTTGACTTGACAAGACCTCTTGCAAAAATATTTTTACCCCACCCTAACCCTAAGCGTAAACGGGGAGGGAACTAAATCTTCCCCCCGTTCACGGGGGGATTGAGCAGGGTGGTTTCATACAAGCAGAGAAAAATTAAAATCTTCTTTTAAAGCCTCTCCCCTTAATAAGGGGAGAGGTTTGGAGAGGGGTAAAAATCTATGCTTCAAAACGAGAAATACAGACTTCCATATTTTTCTTTTTTCGTATGAAACCACCCTGCCGTTCACGGGGGGATTGAGGGGGGTTCATTCGACTTTTGCAAGAGGTCTACAGAGTAATGCTACGTCTCTACATTGTTTCGGAGATGTCTATTGTGAATGCATTAGCTTACATTGTGAATGCATCGGCTTACCAGCTGTATGATACTATAAGAACTCTGAGTGTACTCAATTACAATGCCTAATCTCCGTCGTTACACGCAGGTTTCAGTATTTATTTTTCATCTGTGTTTTTCTGCATTACTGTTTTACAACCACAAACAGGTAGCAGCTACCGTTAGCTTACCTTTACGCACCAAAAAAGCTATGGTGGTGTCTGCAAATCCTTTAGCGAGTGACGCAGGTTTGCAAATGTTACGTAAAGGTGGTAATGCAGTTGATGCAGCTGTAGCGACGACTTTTGCGATTTCTGTGGTGGAACCGTTTTCGGCAGGAATTGGCGGCGGTGGCTTTTTGCTGTTTCGCGATGCTAAAACTGGAGAAATTAAAGCTTTAGATTTTCGTGAACGCGCACCCTTGAAAGCAACAAGAAATATGTATTTGGATGCTCAGGGTAAGGTGCGTCCAAATTTGAGTATCAATGGTCACTTGGCAGTAGGAACACCAGGAACGGTGGCAGGACTGTACGAAGTGCATCAACGTTATGGTAAGTTACCTTGGGCAGAAGTTGTCAAACCTGCGATCGCTCTTGCTAAAGATGGATTTATTCTGAGTCCTCAAGTAAGGTTGCGTTCTATACCAGAGTATGAAAACCGTAAGCAAGTAATTCTTAGTAACCCAGCCGCACGAGCAATTTTTACTCGCAATGGGGAATTTTATCAACCTGGAGAAAAACTGGTACAGCGTGACTTAGCAAAAACATTAACAGCAATATCTCAGAATCCACGTAGTTTTTACACTGGAAATATTGCTCGTGCTATTGCTGCTGACATGGCAAAAAATGGTGGTTTGGTAACTCTGGAAGATTTGAAATCTTACAAACCAATCTGGCGCACTCCTGTTTGTGGTAATTTTCGTCAAGCACGAGTTTGTTCAATGCCACCTCCTTCTTCTGGAGGTGTACATTTATTAGAAATATTAAATATTATCGGTTCTACCAATTTAAAATCTTTAGGTTGGCATCATCCTGATGCAATCCATCTGATGGTGGAAGCAATGAAAATTGCTTATGCTGATCGCTCGAAACTTTTAGGCGATCCCGATTTTGTCAAAGTACCTGTACAACAATTGATTAGCCCTGGCTATGCCCAACTGCGGCGATCTGAAATTATGATGAATAGGGCTAGGGCTGCAAAGGAAATTGAGCCTGCTACTATGAAAATGTTAGAACAGAATCTTACTCCTCAACCTGTTCTTCGCAAGCAAAAGCAAGGACTCATCCCCTCTACTAACAATTTTCTTACTACTGGCAACACACAGGAAACATTCTATCAACCTCGTTACGAGTCTTCAGAAACAAGCCATCTTAACGTTGTCGATGCACAACGCAACGCCGTCAGTCTGACTTTTACTGTTAACTTGGGGTTTGGTGCTGGTGTGGTTGCAGAGGGGACGGGAATTGTCCTCAATAACGAAATGGATGATTTTGCTGCTGCGCCAGGAGTACCGAATGCTTTTGGTTTACCGGGTAACGAAGCTAATGCGATCGCAGCACGCAAAACACCTCTATCCAGTATGACTCCCACCATTGTCACAGAAAATAATCGCCTGCGCCTAGCAGTGGGTGCGCCTGGTGGGGGGACAATTATCACCCAAGTGTTGCAAGTCATCCTGAATGTATTAGAGTACAACATGAATGTCGGTGAAGCTGTTTCTGTCCCCCGCATTCATCATCAATGGCTTCCTGATGAATTACGAGTCGAACCTTTTGGTTTAGATACCCTCACTTTGGCAGAATTACAGCGTCGGGGACACAAAATTAAACAAATTCAACCTTGGGGAAATATTAACGCGATCGCAGTTACGTCTGACGGAAGTTTAGAAGCAGCAGCCGATCCGCGTGGTGAAGGAGCGCCGAGAGGATATTAAAATCAGGGGATCGGGGATTCTCCAATGACAAATATAGCACTTCTCACTCGATTGCAATACAGTCGGAACCCCACCCCTTAATCCCCTCCCCGCTTGCGCTTAGGAGATTAAGGGGTGGGGTACGTATTGGACACAACCGAGAACTGCTAGATTAAACTTGTCTTCTAAAAATTACCATCTCAGTACCGACAACTGGGTTACGCGCTACTAACCGATTTTGTGAGTCGGTAATTTCGAGATGGGTAAAGTCCAGTTCTTGAGAACGTTGGAGAATTTCGGTTGCGAGTTTATTCTGTTCGGATTCGGTGAGGGTGTACCAATCGTCGCTAATTTTGATATCCAAACTGCTAGTAAGAAAATTAGCTTGGATCGATTTTACAAGTCCAGAGGCAAAGCGATCGCTAACTTCTGCTACTTGATTTTCAATCGTTGCAATTAGAATCTGTTCTGGTGTTAATACTATCGTTGGTGCTGGTGCTGGTGCTGGTGTTGGAATTGGAGTTGGAGTTATTTCTGGTTCCGGTTCTGGTTCTTTTGTGACTTCCTCTGGTATTGGTGTGGGTTCCTCTTCTACAGATGGTGGTGTTTCTGTTATAGTTGGTTCTTCCAACGGTGATGGTTGTGGAGATGGGGAGGTCACAGGAGTGGGGGAAGTAGGGGGAGTAGTTGCAATTTCGGTGGGTTTACCTTTGAAAACGCTGGAAGTAGTCCAAACTAAGATGACAGCAAAAACTGCGATCGCTCCTGTCAAAGCTGTATCTGATAACTTTGCTGAGATATTTGCTGGTAAAAAAGAGCGGATTTTAGCTAACAGTCTATTCCACCAGTTGGGAGATACATCACCAGGAGGGGACTGTGTTTCTAGTTTGTCTACTGTCGTTTCTAACAGTGCGATCGCGCCTTTGAGAATTTGGATAGTTTTAGTCTTCCAAAAAGACTGTCCTCTTTGGTTGTTTCTTTGGCGAGGTGTATTTTCCTGCGGTTGCGGTGAAGAAGATGGTTGTGAATTCTGATTGTCCTGTGACATGGAACTTTCACTCAGAGCAGCGAATCAAAGACTGAATGTTGTAGCTGCAACCTCCCCAGCCTTAATGTATCATTTCAATGCTTGCGCTAAACTGACCTAATTAATGATTTTTGTCAAAGATGAAACTCAAACGTCGTAAATTTTTATTTTTAGGTGGACTCAGTGCGATTGGCACAGTATATTTAGCTAGTCTGAAGCATCAAATTTTTAGTCAAAACAGTGATCAAATCTCACAGGCTACAGCTGCTATTCCATCTACCAAAAAAGATTTATTATTGCGCTTTGTTTCTGTAGCAGATACGGGTACAGGTGCAAAAGGGCAGTATGCTGTAGCTAAAGCGATGGCTAATTATCACAGTAAAAATTATTATAATTTGGTTGTCTTGGCAGGAGACAACATCTATACCAACGGTGAAATTGAGAAAATTAATGCAGTCTTTGAACGTCCCTATGCTCCATTACTAAAAAAAGGTGTAAAATTCCAAGCTGCTTTAGGAAACCATGATATTCGCACTGTGAATGGAGACTTGCAAGTTAAATATGCAAGCTTTAATATGCGAGGGCGCTACTATACATTTCGCCGGGATAAAGTACAATTTTTTGCTCTAGATACTAATAGTAATGCTGACTGGATTAACCAGCTAAATTGGTTGGAAAAAGAGTTAAGCCAAAGTAATGCTACCTGGAAAATAGTTTTTGGTCATCATCCCATTTATGCATCAGGTGTTTATGGCAGTAATCCTGATTTTATTCAAACTTTTACTCCCTTATTTCAAAAATATGGTGTGCAACTTTATATCAATGGACATGAACATCATTATGAACGTACCCGCGCCATCAATGGCACAACTTATTTAATTTGTGGGGGTGGTGCAGGTACTCGTCCTGTTGGTAAAAATGAATGGACTGAATATTCTGCGGAAAAGTTGAGTTTTGCAGCTTATGAAGTGTTTTCAGATCGAATAGAAGTGAGTGGTATAGATACAGCAAACCGTGTTTTTGATCAAGGTATTATTCCATTGAAATCGGCTTGATTAAATAAGTTGGTGAGGATAAACAGAACACGAGTTATGAAACGTGAATAATATTGAAACTCTCCCAACAATAGTATTCTTAAATCATTCGTGAACAACAAGAACCCCGACTTCGCAAGAATTGTCGGGGTTCTGAGCTTTGCGATTCGCTATAGTTAAATATATTGAGGCGTTAATGCTTAATATTATCCCAGAAAGTCACAAAGAAATTTTGGCAATTCACCAATTAATTACAGAAGCTTTTGGTCAAGTCAAGGTAGCTGAACTTGTAGATATTATTCGTAAATCCAAAAATTTTATCCCTGAACTGTCATTAGTAGCAGTAGAAAATGAAGAAGTCTTAGGACACATTCTTTTTAGTCAGATTATCATCGAAACACCTAACCAAACTATTCCATCACTGGCGCTAGCACCACTAGCAGTAAAATCATCACATCAGCGCCAAGGTATTGGTAGCAGACTGGTGGAAGTGGGTTTGTCAAAATGTCGTGAATTTGATTATCCTATGGTTATAGTTGTTGGGGAACCAGCCTATTATCAACGCTTTGGCTTCCAAACAGCAGGTAAATTTGGTTTGCGATCGTCCTTATCTTTTCCTGATGAAGTGTTTATGGTGCTGGAGTTACAACCTGCTGCTTTGAGGAATATTACTGGAATTGTGCGTTATCCTGCATATTTTCAAGATGTTTAATTAGAAAGAGAAGTAAAAATTCAAAACTCAAAAAAGAATTTATATACTTTTACCTTTCTAATTTACTAGCCACAATTATCTCAACTCTATTGTTACGTGGCGGAGCGTATGCAGATCAAACTGCCTAAGAATTTATTTTTATACACTTGGACGCCAAAAAACGCACTGTCTCTGCTGTTCTGAAAAATTGGCTGCTAGTGATAGCAAGTCTTCGCCAGGAAGAGATGATTTACAATAAAAAGGATATTGAGGTTGTCTACTTGTGTAGTCAAAGAAAATTGTAAATCTATCTTGATCTACAGGAAGTTTACCTCTATGAAAAACTTGCGAAGTCGTAGCAAAAACTACTGTTCCAGCTTTCCCTGTACATGATTTCCATGAGGATTGTGATAAAGCTTTCTGCAAATTTTTTTCTTGAATATAACCATGTTTATATCCTAATGAATGAGCTACATTCGAGGTCAAAGATAGTGGGATATATTGAAAAGGACCACAATTCTCATCTATATCATTCAAGTACACAATGACTTTGAGAATTTTTCTGTCTTCTACATCTATATGCCATAGTCGAGATTTTCGCTCAACCGAATTGGCAAGATCTCTGCGAAAATATGCTCCATGATAGGCTACAGGTAAACCAATATAATTCTCAACTATATTGAGTAAACGTTTTTCCAGCCCCCACATAAATATTTCTGGATACTGCATCATTTGTTCAGGACTAGCATGAACAACATATTCATTTTCTTCTTCAGAAATATTGGGTATTTCTGGCATCAATTTTTGTGCTGCCAAAAACATTTTATCTGTATGCGGAATAGATAGGGCTTCTAGTGAAGTTACCACTACTCCTTCACGCTTGATAGATTCCACTAAATTTAAATCAGCTTTTGAAAGCACAGGTAAATTTGGCAAGTGCTGTTCAAGTGCTGCTTGATAATGCCGATCAGCTTGATTTTGTAAGAACGAAATTTGATACACATTCTTTAAAATGTGATTTCTTATCTGTTTAACAATTGTGCTCATAATTTCAATTATTTACTTTTCCAAAAAAGCGAGTATACATAATTATTTTTCGTCAAAGTTGCCAGATGGTAAAACAGAAGGGGTTTTTGGAGTTAATACTTATTTTGACATCGGTATTTATTTTTTCATTATACTTAGTTCTGCTGTATTGTAAGTATTATTCAGTGTATTTGTCTAATAAATTATCATAGGTTTTATCAAAAATTTATCATCGCTTTACAGAGAAAAAGTAAGTAATTACCGTATCATAGTAAAATTAACCATAGTGATTTTAAAACAAGCAATTAGTACATGAAATTTTAGGAAAAGTTTATATTTTTTCTGTATAACCTAATTTAGGTGGCTAAAATAAAGCTACTTGCTGGATATATTGTTATCTTATTTGCAGAGATAAAAAATCTGAGAAATTAAAGGAGCTTTGAAAATATCTTGAAAAGTCAAAAATAAAACTATACAAACTCATCATAGAAAAAGAAACTTGTCAAATATAGGCTGTTTGACTTCAGACTAGTCTCAAGTCTGGTATATGCTACAGGCAGAGTGGTATAAATTCCTGATTTTGCCCTAAAAAATTGCTTTTAGGACTTACACGGCGAAAAATGCGGCTAACAATCATTCTCATTATACTATTAGTACTGACTGCATGTACTACCAGTGTACTTGCACCACCTAGTCAGTTAGTGGAAAAAGCGATCGCACTTCAGTTACAGAAAACCCAACAGCAACTCAACCAACAGCTGGATCTCGATTTCCAGGGGTTTCAAATTAACCACCTGTCAATTACCCAAGAAAAACCTTTAACGATCCAAAATCTCATCACCTACCAAGTCCGTGGTACTTACAATCTAATCTTCAAGCTACCAAAACGAAAATTAACACAATCAGACAAACCGTTTGAAGTGTATCTACAACTGCAAAAAGAGGGTAAGACATGGCGCTTACTGCTTCGAGAACAGAGTCGAAAAGACGCTGAAACTGTTTGGCACAGTTATTTAATACAGTAGTGTTTTGTGTCAAACATACATAATATGATTTACAAGGAGTATGTAGACATAAAACCTCTTGACAATTGAGCCTTGACCCTTGACCAATGACTAAATCAATTCGTGTAGTTGCCCGTATAATTGCTTATCCAGAAAAAGTTGAAGAACTCAAAGCTGTTTTTTTAGAATTAATTGAGCCTACCCGACAGGAGAATGGTTGTATCAAGTATGAGTTGCTGCAAAACCAGTCTGATCCTACAGAATTTACCTTTGTGGAAGAATGGGCTTCTCATGAAGCGTTAGATGCTCATCTTGCTTCAGCACATATTCAGACAGCAGTAGCTAAACTCAAAGATTTGGTTGCTAGTGACGTAGATATCCGTCGCTACAGTCTGCTAGCTTGAGTGAAGTTAACATCATGCAAGCTTTGATTTGGGGTATTATTCAACGTGCGATCGCCAGCTGAAAGCATGTTTAAAAAATAAATTTCTAAGATACAAGCACCTGTGTCTTCATAACCGGGATTATCTTTTTTATACCTTGACTTGATATTAAGGCTTAAAGTTAGAACATTAAGGCTTAAAGTTACAGCATTAAGGCTTAAAGTTACAGCATTAAGGCTTAAAGTTACAGCATTAAGGCTTAAGATTAAAGCGATCGCTGTTGACTACTCAATGCAAAACAAATCTCACAAGAGCGATTGCGATCGCTAACTCACTTTTGGGTGCTGTTTTTTTCCTTATTGATTTTTTTGGCTAACGATCACTTGACTTTTAAGACAGTCGCTACATCTTGATTTTAGCCATGTTCCTTAATTAAACGTCACCACAGAACGAATCGATTCACCCTTGTGCATTAAATCAAAAGCATTGTTAATCTCTTCAACTGGCATGACATGGGTAATCAAATCGTCAATATTAATTTTACTCTCCATGTACCAATCGACTATTTTCGGTACATCTGTACGTCCCCTAGCGCCACCGAAAGCTGTCCCTTTCCAAACACGTCCAGTTACAAGTTGAAACGGACGGGTGCTAATTTCTTCACCTGCACCAGCCACACCAATAATTACACTTACACCCCAACCTTTGTGGCAACATTCTAAAGCTTGGCGCATGACTTTGACATTACCAATACATTCAAAACTGTAGTCAGCACCACCTTTAGTTAGATCAACTAAATAAGCGACTAAATCACCTTCAACTTCTTTGGGGTTCACAAAATGCGTCATCCCAAATTTTTCTGCTAAAGCGCGTCTATTGGGGTTGATATCTACCCCGACAATCATATTTGCTCCCACCATCCGCGCTGCTTGGACGACATTTAAACCAATACCACCCAAGCCAAAAACTACTACATTCGCTCCTGGTTCTACTTTTGCTGTATTGATGACTGCACCAATACCTGTTGTGACGCCGCAGCCAATGTAACAAACTTTATCGAAAGGTGCATCTTGGCGAATTTTAGCAACAGCAATTTCTGGTAGTACTGTATAATTAGCAAAGGTAGATGTACCCATGTAGTGTAGAATTTTCTTACCACCAATAGAGAAGCGACTTGTACCATCAGGCATGACACCCTTTCCTTGGGTGGCGCGGATGGCTTGGCAAAGATTGGTTTTGAAACTGAGACAATATTCACACTGACGGCATTCGGGGGTATAAAGGGGTATAACATGATCCCCTGGTTTGACACTGGTGACACCTTCTCCCACTTCGACAACAACACCAGCGCCTTCGTGTCCTAAAATTGCAGGGAATAATCCTTCTGGATCTTTGCCAGAAAGAGTGTAAGCATCTGTATGACAAACTCCACTGGCTTTGATTTCTACCATGACTTCCCCAGCTTTGGGGCCTTCTAGTTGTACACTTTCAATAGTCAAAGGTTTGCCTGGTTCGTAAGCCACTGCTGCTTTTACTTCCACGATCGCTCTCCTGTTTTGTTCACTCAATCAGCATGATCTGAGTTTATTGCAAACAAATCTAAGGTTAAAGGGTAAAAAGAATTGAAATCTCGGCATTGCTGATTTAATGTATGAAAATGATTTTGCGTAATGCCAAAATCTTTGTAGAGACACGATATATCGTGTCTCTACATTCGGATTCATACCGCATTCAGCAACGCCGAAATCTCTTTTCCCTTTACCCGTCAATCATGAGAAAATCTCTCTAGTAACACGAAAATATAACTCTTCCTACACCCCTACACCCTTTTTCAAGTTAGTTAAAAGCATCTTTGATATTATCAACAGTGCGTTCAACAGCATTCTTTGTTTTGTCTACTGCTTTTTGAGTCCGATATGCATCTTTTTCTGCTCTTTTCTGAATTGTAGCTGCATCTGTTTTTGCTTTGCGCTCAATAAAACTATCATTATCATCTGTTGCTTGCTCAACACGTTTAGCATTATTCTTTGCTGTTTGTTCAACTTGATTTGCTGTATCTCGGATGAAACCCTTGGCTCGTCGAGCATCTTGATTGGCTTTCCCTTGCACTTGATCGCCCATGTCTGCTGCTGCGATCAAGTTTACAGCAGGAGCAGCCATTGCTGAAGTGTTCGAGAAAAATGCACTTTGCCAAGTAAAAGCGATCGCTGATACACAAAATAGAGTTGTTGCGAGCAAGCGTCCTACAGTTGAAATAACTTTCATAAAATACTAATGTCCATGAGATTTAGTATTCTCATATTTACTTCATCTAGCTCATCAGCTAAAACATTCTCTAGACAGAGCTTTTCTTGTCTATTTTTATAAAAAAACTCGCTCTTTTAATAGATTCTAAAATTTTTGAGCAATCTGAAAAGCAGAAATATAGGACAACTGAAGACTTCCACCAAATTCATGGTCTATTCTATTCCGCAATTGTGCAAATAAAGCCTCTTTGCTTTGCGGCTCTAATTTGAGATATGGTGAATAAGTATTCAAAAGCGTCAAATACTCATCAACTGTATAGGTGACTTCAGACTCAACATTTGCGGCTATCAAGTTTTGAAATTTACCAGAATCTGTGATCATTTCCCCTAATTCTCCCAAAATATTTTCTTGAGTTTCTCTATCTTCATATCGGTCTAGGGATGGAGCGTGGATTTGATAGACTTCGGATAAACGTTGGAAAACTTGATAGCTTGGCTGAAGTTCTTTGTTCCACAATAAAATTAAGTAGCCATTTTCTTTGAGAGCATTTGCTGCTTTTGGATATCCAACTTCTGACGGTATCCAATGAAAAGAACTCGCTGCTAAGACAGCATCAAATTTTTCTGGTTCTAAGTTCCATTCCTCAAACGAGATGTTTTGAATCTCTACATTTGCATACTGTTGACAATTTTGTTGAGCTAACTGACAAAAATCTGAGTTGGGTTCTAAACATAACATGGAGCAACCTAATGGAGCAAATGCAACCGTTGCAGTTGCTGGGCCACATCCCACCTCTAGAATTTTTGAAGTTGAGGATAGTTGAACAATATCTACAACTTGACGAATCAAATCTTGAGGATAACGTGGTCTTGCTTTGTTGTAAGCTTCTGCTGCTGGAGAATACCATTTTTTGCGCTGTTCTAAGTCTTTATTGGAGTAACTAGCGATAATTTCTTTAATGTTTTTCATAATTTATTTGTGTGAGCTTTGGCAAATAAATCGGTAAGTCTTAATATATTTACAGACTCTTCGATACTGGGGTTTTAGTGGAAGAATCAGAAAATTACTTTACCAAACCATTAAATTTATTTGAGTACGAACAGCAGGCGCAAAAGTGCTTGTCTCCTATGGTTTGGGATTACTACGCTAGTGGTGCTTGGGATGAAATCACTTTGCGGGACAATCACGCGGCTTTCGATAGAATTAAACTTCGTCCGCGCGTGCTAGTCGATGTGAGCGATCGCCATCTTACAACTACGATTTTAGATCAACCTCTGCAAATGCCTCTGTTGATTGCACCGATGGCTTTTCAATGTCTTGCTCATCCAGAAGGAGAATTAGCGACAGCAAAAGCTGCATCGAGTGCGGGTGTGGGTATGGTGTTGAGTACGCTGTCTACCAAAAGTCTCGAAGAAGTCGCTCAGATTTATTATTCAAATTATTCGCAAACTCCCAATCCACCTTTGTGGTTTCAGTTATATATCCATCGCGATCGCAATCTCACTCGTGCTTTAATTGAACGTGCTTACACAGCAGGTTATCAAGCGCTGTGTGTCACTGTCGATGCACCTGTTCTTGGGAAGCGGGAACGAGATACACGCAACCAATTCACCCTACCACCAGGTTTGCAACTAGCAAATCTTGTTACTATTTCGGGACTCAACATTCCTGATCAAGAGGGAGAATCTGGGTTATTTACTTATTTTGCCCAACAACTCGACCCGTCGGTCACTTGGCGCGATTTAGAATGGTTACAGTCTATATCTCCCTTACCATTGGCAATCAAAGGAATTTTACGCGGTGATGATGCTGTCCGTGCTGTTGAATGTGGCGCTAAAGTCATTATTGTTTCTAATCATGGTGGACGTCAACTAGATGGTGCGATCGCTTCCTTCGATGCTTTAGCTGAAATCGTAAAAGCTGTAGATGGACGTGCTGAAGTAATTGTAGACGGTGGTATCCGTAGAGGTACTGATATTATCAAAGCCTTAGCATTGGGCGCAAAAGCTATTATGGTGGGGCGTCCTGTATTGTGGGGATTAGCTGTAGATAGACAAGCTGGTGTAAATCACGTCATTGAAATTTTACACAATGAACTTGATTTGGCAATGGCGTTAAGCGGTTGTGCCAAATTAGAAGATATAGATTCTAGTCTGTTGGTACTTGGTAATTAGTAGTTTAGTGGTTAGTAGCCTTCGTGACGTACTCCCACACTGACTGCAAGCACTTTTGGATTGAGCTAAAAAATTTGACTCTTCTTACACCCTTATACCCCTACACCCCTTTTTTTAATTTTTACGCTACATGTGGCAAGAACCGTGTTTTTACTCATACAATCGAAAACAGGCTTTGTTGTATCCAACACAAGCTCAAATATATTTTCACTGATTTCTCCGTTAATAACTTAGGCTGAAAAGCGATCGCACTTTCTACACATGATGGTAAACAGAACCAATGATATCGGTTGGCAAGCACGTCAGGGTAGCGTTGCTGCGATTATTCAAGTGTTAAATGAAAAATTAGCAAATTCTGGCGTGAGAACCAGAGCAATTTATCATGATGGTGTATTACAAATTCTGTGTGAGGCTTCCACACTAGATAAACTAGAGCAATCTAATTTAGTGAAGCAAATTCAGCAAATTCTGGAGTCAATCAAACCGCGTAATATTCGTAGAGTCAATGTCAACAGTCGCATAGTTCGGGAAGAACAATTGTTATGGTTAGAAGAAATTATTCGTGATCCAGAAACACAATTACTCTGGTCAGAAGAAATTATTTTAGAACAGCCTAATGTTTTCCAGCAATTAATTAAGAATTACCAACATCAAAAATCTGAATCAAGAAAAATAAATTTAACTAAAAATCAATTCTCTCAGCCAATACCAATTAATAAGAAAATCAATAATTCTGCTTTGAGTAGAATATTATTTTCTTTAAGTTTAAGCTTATTTTTACTCTTATTAAGCTCAGTAATTTATGCATTATTAAATGGTAAACTGCATAATCCCTTAATACCAGAAACAGCCATATCTCTAATCCCAATACAAAAATCTCCAAACTTAGAAGACTCATTTGTAATAGCAGTACGCATTGCTAACCAAGCTTCTGATGCAGCTAAAACGGCAAAAACCTCAACTCAATGGTTAGAAATAGCAGCCGACTGGCAAAGGGCTTCTGAGTTAATGCGTAATGTCCCACCTAGCCATAGTCGTTATCAAGAAGCACAAATTCGGACTAAGTTGTATCAGGAATATAGTGAAGCGGCACAGAAAGAAGCTGAGAAGAATTGACAAAATACAGGCGTAGAAACGCGCTTAATTTCGTCTCTACGAATTACCAGCACAAATATTTCTCGTTCGGCTCTTCCAAATCCAACCAGAGTCTGGCGCACTAATCTCTATCCAACCATTTTCTTCTTTACCAGTAACTGTCACCTTAGTTCCGGCTTTGATAACTTTTCCTGTTCTCCTCTGTCCAGATATAGAGCGTAAATTAGATGAGTTAACAACGACTACACAACTATTATTTTCTTTACTTTTATTTTTATTGGTTGTTTCTTTAACTTGATTTTTTGCAGTTACAGACGAGGGTTGGGGTGGACGACTTGTGGTAATCACACCGTTAACAAGTATAATGCCAGCAACACTACCAACAAGTAATAATGGTAAGTGGCGACGTTGAATCTGGAAATTAATCTTTAGTGGAAATGGATTTAAACTAGGAGTTTTTGTTAACTTTTGTACATGGGGTATTGTGGGTGGAATTGTGGCTGTCGAACCAGATGTAGAGACTATTGTCGGATCTGGGGGGACGTAGCAAGGTTTTGCTAGTTCCTGGAGCGATCGCATCACCTTAGTTGCAGACACATAGCCTTGTTGCCAATAATCTCGGAATACCTGGTTGACAAAAGTTGCGACAGCCGTTGGTGTATTGGGATTAGTAATGGCGGCGAGTGCTTGCTGTACATCGGTTGCTGACTGATAGCGCTCTTTGTTGTGTTGGCGCACCATCTTCGCTAAGATCGCTGCTAAGGGTTCACTCACTTGACCATGATGCTGCCAAATTATCTCCCTGCTCCCAAGTTCTTCTCCTAGTTGTTTGGGATGTAAACCTGTCAAAGCTTGAATGGCAATCATACCCAAAGCATAAATATCACTATTGGGATATGGTCTACCTAGTGCTTGTTCGGTTGGCATGTAACCAGGTGTGCCAATCGGCATTGTCTCATTTTTGAGTTGATCTGGAGTCATGCACGAATACATCTTCACTTGCTTGACAGCGCCAAAGTCAACCAAAACCAGCTTGTGATCGGAACTACGACGAATGAGATTATGAGGTTTGAGATCCTGATGAATTACTTCATTAGCATGGACAAATTCGAGGATGGGTAAAACTTCTTGCAGCAGATGAATTACTTGATTTTCGTTCCACTGCGATCCCATCTCCAAAGATAGCAGATTGCCAGGAACAAACTCTTGCACCAAGTAAAATTCTTCGTCTTCTTCAAAATATGCCAGTAGCCTGGGAATTTGGTCATGGTTGCCCAAAATTTCCAGGGTTTCGGCTTCTCTTTTAAATAAGCGTCTGGCTGTTTCCAAAAAATCGGGATCGCTATTAGCTGGTTTAAGATGTTTAACTACACAGGAAGGATTACCAGGACGGCGAGTATCTTCGGCGATATAAGTATGACCAAATCCGCCTTGAGCTAGTACTTGAACGACCTGGTAGCGTCGGTCTAGCAATTTGCCAATCATGCTATGGCTGATGTGATGTAAAAAGTTAACAACTATAAACTTTTACCATCATAAGTATTTTCTTCAGGATAAATCGCAAAATTCACTGGCATTTGAGGGACGAAATTAAACAAAATCAAGACTTTTTTGGGGTTTTCTGTCGCTCAACTCAACCTACTTTTCAGTTTCACACCAAGAGTATTGAAAATTACGCTGTATGTGAAACAGCACCTAAAACCCAATACGCTTGGTGTTAAGGATTTTTGGTATAAAAATTTGGTCTGTAGAGACGCGAAATTACCCTGTGGGATCTTGCTACGCGTCTGATACAAAGGATTGTGGGCTTAACACCAAGCGTATTGACCTAAATACTCATCTCCAACATCCGTTGAATCGGACGCAACGCCGCTAACCGTATTTCTTCAGACATCGTAATTTCCGGCGTACGGTTTTTCATTGCTAAATACAATTTTTCCAAAGTATTCAACCGCATAAACGGACATTCATTGCAGTTGCAATTATTAATCGGTGGCGCAGGAATAAACTGTTTGGATGGTGCAGCTTTCTGCATCTGATGAATAATTCCCGGTTCCGTAGCTACAATAAATTCTTGAGTTAGACTTTGTTGACAATATTTCAGTAAAGCTGCTGTAGAACCTATGAAACTAGCGTGACGCAAAACAGCAGGTTCACATTCTGGATGTGCGATCGCTTCTGCTTCTGGATGTGCTATTTTCAATTGAACAATTTTCTTTTCTGAAAAAGTCTCATGAACAATACAGCTACCTTGCCATAACACCAGATCTCGGCCAGTCTGTTCCATCACATACCGTCCCAAATTCCGATCTGGTGCAAAAATGATCGGTTGGTCTTTGGGTATCTGCTGCACAATTTTGACAGCATTGGAACTCGTACAAATAATATCGCTCATCGCTTTAATTTCAGCAGAGCAATTTATGTAAGAAATTACTAAATGTCCGGGATGGGCTGCTTTAAAAGCTGCAAAAGCTTCTGGAAGACAGGTATCTGCTAAAGAACAACCTGCATCTAAATCTGGTAACAGCACCATTTTATCAGGATTGAGAATCTTTGCTGTTTCAGCCATGAAGTGAACGCCAGCAAAGACGATCACATCAGCATTGGTGTCGGCTGCTGCTTTAGAAAGTTGTAGAGAATCGCCAATAAAGTCTGCAATATCTTGAATATCTGGCTCTTGATAATAATGAGCCAGGATAACCGCATTCAATTCTTTTTTTAAGCTTGCGATCGCCGCAAATAAATCTAATGGTAATGCACCCGGTTGGGTTTGATCTCGTTGAATAAGTGCAGTTGTAAACACAGTTAGGCGTGGCTTTATTTTACAAGTAGTTGTCTTGTTTTAGTAATTATAGTAGTTTTTACCAAAAATGGAAGGAGGGTAACACTCCCTTGACCTGTAACATGAATTGTTCTTGATCCTCACGAGTAAATTCATAAATCAAACCGGATTCCTATATATAAACAAGTATGACTCTGGTTACATTATTTACTCGTAATTGCATTTTTTTAGTAGGGTCGGTACTACTCTGTCAAGATTGAGTAAGGGATAATTTTTGACGCTAATAATTGCTGAAACGGTGATGCGGAGAAAAATAATCCCTCAAAATTAAATTCGTACACTAGTACTCGTTTTTTTATAGGTAATATATTTGACTGCGTTAAAAATTAAACTTGAATTATTGAACAAAGATCATTAGGAAAAATAGTTGTAAAAATTTTCCAAAATACCTTAAAATCAGTATTCATGCAAAATAATATTAATTATTAAGCTAAAGATCAAAGCTTAACAAGCTAAAAAATAGCAAGATTGGGTGCTGCTGCTTTTTAATTTATAGTGTGTTTTCCTTAAGTAGTATTTGAATAATTGTGACTCGGCAAAAAATTCCTTTAGGGTAGACCTCGCTTTTCGGAGTAAGTGTGAGAATTTGTAGTCCAAATTGAAAATTTGAGACTTGTCCTCTATACCCTTGGGTAAAAATAGGATGTAGCTTAATTCGCTGAAATATTGTGGTTAGTGTTGCATTCGTCTATATTTGTTCAGTTTGATCAAGGTCATTCGGATAAGGCCAAAAATCTTGTGTAGAAACCATAAATTTATGGTCTCTACATGACAAAAGAATGGCAAAAATCCTCAACCGAACCGTGTTGAGTCTGTTTCTGTATTCATGAATTTGAATACAAAACCTCATGTATGTTGTCAATTATTCCTTTTGAAAATCAGAAAACATCACATCTGAACTTAGTGATGCATGGAAATTATTTTCAGCAGCATGATGTATTTTAGTTTACTTGGAACACACGCTCAATGCTTAAAAATCATCGCAGTAATTACCAAAATATTTTTAGACCTACACAAACCAAAGCAACTACTTCAAAATTACAAAAATCTCTATGGCAGAGGTTTGTCAGTTTTCCAATCAGCAGCAATCATCTAACAGTTTTAATTTTGTCTCAATTAAGTCTGACTATTGGATTAGGTATTAGCTCGACTATAATTATTAATCGCAGTTTTCAGACTCAATCACTCAAGCAGGCAAAATCAGAACTTAATACAACAGATTTGAATTATCATCTCAAATCAAATCAAATAGTTCCTAACATCACTACTGTCACAAATAAAGGAAATATCCCTGTAAGCACAGAGAATCAGTCAGTAGCTGTTTTGATACAGGTAACTAAAGAAATTGAACTGCAAAATTTACTCGGACAAAATTGGCTGCAATACATCTTATCAGGAGTTTTTGCTTTAGTTGTGATTGGAATCTGGACATATATATTGAAGCGAACTACTCTTCAATCAATAAAACAAATCAAATACGCCATCCAAAAATTGACGAATGGCGATCGCTCTGTCAGAGTCAAGATTCGTACTAACGACGAAATCGGACAATTAGCTGTAGCTTTTAATCAAATGGCAGAAACAATTGCCCAAAAAGCAGAACAGCAGGACAATGAAGCCAAGATCGCCAAACAAGTCAACAGGATTACCCTTCGCATTCGGGGATCGCTCAACACTGCACAAATTTTGAACGTAGCAGTAACAACCATCCGATCAGCCATTCAAGTAGATCGAGTCGTTGTTTACCGCTTTGATCAAAACTGGGTAGGAACAATTGTAGCTGAATGTGTTGATGATCAATGGACAAGTGCCTTGGGTGCAGAGATTGCAGATCCTTGTTTTGCTCAAGATTACATAGACAAGTATCAAAGAGGCCGTGTCCAAGCTATAGAAAATATTTACGAAGCAGGTTTAACTAAATGTCACATTAGTCAACTTGCAGCCTTTGAAGTGCAAGCGAATTTAGTAGCACCAATTTTGCTCAATAATAAGCTATACGGTTTACTGATCGCTCATCAGTGTTCTAGTCCTCGTCAATGGCAAGAATCAGAAATTGATTTGTTTAAGCAGGTTGCAATTCCCATTGGTTACGCCCTCGAACAAGCATATGTTTTGGAACAATCTGAGCAAGCTCGTTCTCGTGCAGAATTGCTAGCGATCGAGCAGAGTCAACAAAAAGAAGCATTGCAGCGACAAATCATCAAACTACTGCAAGATATCGAAGGAGCATCCAAAGGTGATTTGACGGTGTATGCAGAAGTTACCCAGGGAGAAATTGGGACAATAGCAGACTTTTTCAATACTATAGTAGAGAATCTCAGAGAAATAGTCACCAAAGTCAAGACCTCTGCAATTCAGGTAAATGCATCTCTTGGTGAAAACGAGGGTGCAATCCGCCAACTTGCTAACGAAGCTATCAAACAAGCAGTGGAAATTAACCATACCCTCGATAGTGTCGAACGCATGACACTTTCCATTGCAGATGTTGCAGTTAATGCTCAAAAAGCTGCTGAAATTGCCCATACAGCTTCTTATACTGCTCAAAAAAGCGAAACAGCAATGGATTTGACAGTACAAAAAATCTTTAACTTGCGATCGACTATCGATGACACAGCCAAAAAAGTCAAACGTCTTGGTGATTCTTCAGAACAAATTTCTCGAATAGTCTCTTTAATTAACGAGATTGCTGTGCAAACAAACTTGTTAGCAGTCAACGCTGGGCTGGAGGCCGCAAGAGCTGGTGAAGGAAGCCGAGGGTTTGTGGTAGTTGCAACAGAAGTTGGTGAATTAGCAGCACGTTGTTCTGACGCTACCCTAGAAATTAAACAGATTGTCGAAAATATTCAACGGGAAACCAACGAAGTTGTCAAAGCAATGGAACAGGGAACTACTCAGGTAGTCGAAGGCTCTCGCATCGTCGAAGATGCTAAAACCTCCCTCAACCAAATTCTCACAGTCTCTCGTCAAATTGATGAGTTAGTGCAATCAATTTCCCAAGCCACAGTTTCTCAAGTCGAAACATCGCAAGCAGTGACCAAATTAATCACAGAAATTTCCCAAGTCTCACAAACGACAAGTCAATCATCACGTTATATTTCTCAATCATTGCACCAAACCGTAGGAATTTCTCAAGAATTGGAAGCAACTGTGGAGAATTTCAAGGTTCAATAATGTTAAAACCCACATTCCGCACTTCAAATTGAAGTACAAAGAGATTACATCATGAGAAAAGCGAAAAAATCAGGATGATTAAGAAATAGAGTACTGAACGAATATATTTTGAAAAACAAATAATCAAAT
>JAESGT010000043.1_pt1 | contig 53774 bp, 57 predicted proteins | sample 9266261 | NCBI WGS metagenome assembly JAESGT01 (sample SAMN15741584, study PRJNA653494) | algae metagenome | isolation source: Pelatocladus maniniholoensis HA4357-MV3 and co-occurring heterotrophs from... | place: USA: Maniniholo cave near Haena, Hawaii | collected 2009-07-28 | reverse complement strand
ATATGAATGAAAGATTACCAATTGAAATTGCGGCTTAACTATACTAAAGTCCTTGCTATATAAGGACTTAATTCTATACTAAACCGTTTAGTTTGCACTTCGTGACAGCTTCCCGATATTTACCCCAACTATTGGAGAAAGATACCCAAAAGTTTCAGCAGTATTTTATTGAGCAAAGATTCCCACCTCACTATTCTAAGAGTATTACTCAACAAAATCTTGGAGAACAATTCCATCTTCTAATGCAACAGTTGATGATGGGATTACCTGTAGAGCCACTACTCTTAACTTATCCCGACATGGCTCACTGGGTAAAACAACTACATCCTATAATCAACATTCCTGCTCAAAAAAAATTGTGCAATATTAACAAACAAATGCTGATTGCAGAATGGCGACTGGTTGCCCATTACGACTTGTTGATTGAGTGGGAACAGAAAACCATAGTTGTGGATTGGACAACTGAAAGACACATTCCCCAGCCAGAAAAACTAGAAGATTCTTGGAAGACTCAACTGCGATTATTTCTCCTTACAGAAACACAAGAAATTCCTCCTCAATACATCTCTATAATTTACTGCTTTGTCAATGAAGATGAGTTTCCCACAATTTACCAATTTAACTATAACCAAGAAAGACATGATGTTTTTATAGATAGATTGGCAGTCACTTTATCAAAATTACCAACTACCACTAACAGCACCAATGAATCAGAGTTATCACCAGAGAATAGTATGAATGAACATTATACCAATCTACAAAAGTTTTTCAAAGGTGAAATTAGCGCTGCTGAATACCTTGAAACTGTCCCAGAGGTGGAAATTTAAGAGATCATAATTATCTCCTTTCACCTCTTTCGATTATCAATCCTAATCCTCAATCTATTAAAAGGGCAATTCAAGTACTACAAAATGCTCATGTCGCTATTCATATAGCAATTGAATATTTGGATAGGCATTTTCCTAGTTATACCAAAAAACTGATTACTTAAATTATCAGTTGATTAGCTAACACATTGATGATTCTGTCATATATTACCGATGTCAAGTGCCAAACAATATCTCGAACATCTCCGTCAAACTGCATTTCACTTAAATGAAATCGCCAGTAATATGCAGCAAGACGCTATCCGTCTCATCCAAGAAAAACCACAAGTCAATGGCAATTTCCAAAACCAAGATACTAATAATGATAGTGTATTTACAATTTTGTGTTCAGTCAATCTGCAAAAAATTGCAGAAAACATAATTACTTACTGCGAAGAAAGATTGTCAAATATGTAGTAAATACTCTTTGAAAAAGGGTGTGAATTCAATTTACACCCAATAAATAAAGTAGAGAAATCCAATGCTTAATATTACCAAAATCCAACTTAGTACTGATGGGTGGACTCTCAACATCCTCTCTCCCAGAGTTGCCACTATCACTAATCCCTTGGGATGAGAAGTTGCCTAATGGTTCATTCCTAAATTCTACTCACCCCACAGGTGTCGCTACCAGAATCTTGGTTATCAACAAATAAATTACAGTCATTATGCTAATAATACGCAAGTGTGAACATCAAGACCAAATTGAATGCAAAAATTTACTGCTAACGTTCCGCCCAATTCGATACTGGAAATACATATACTGGGCTTACTTGGGAGAGAACACAAATATAAAATTTGTTCTCCAAACACCTTACATCACCATTACTCTCAAAAAAAGTTTGTAATTAGTCATCACAAAATCGATGAGTAATATCAAATTTGATTTGAAAATAAACGCTTTGTGAAATAAGAATTTAGTAAAGTGGGTGTTTAATGATGCTTAATGAGATATTTTATCTCCTACATCCTCCGGCAATATTTCACAAACCCTGGAATTGAATAAGACTGCAATTCAAATCTAATGTTGATTTACAAACGCATTAGCTACGTTCAAATTGGAGATGAATATCAAACTTATATTCACCCAGTTTATGGAGAATCATTTCTTCGTTACAAGCTCCTCAAAAACAAAAATGAATTAGAAGATGCTCTCCATAAATGTCAACAAGCTGGATGGGCAGTAATAAATGCGACCAATTTAATTGCCAAGATGAACTCTTTTACCCGTAAACGCCCTTATCATTAAATAAGTCGCAAGTCGCAAGTATGGTTTTGTGATGGGGATTTAAACCCCTTTTAGTAGGATAACTCAATCAATTTTAAAACATAGCTGCATAATGACGTATTGTCAATCACAATATTGCCGCTATCAGAGCATCACTAATTATGGCGCTATGCGCCTTTTTTGATGAACAAAGCAAGCTGCAATACAGCTATGTTTACTCACTCTCTCAATAACTCAACAGAAGTACGCTACTCCCAAATGATGGCACACCTCAAACGTCGTCATATCCGTAAAACTAACATTGTTTCTCTCAAAATTATAGATGTTTCTCAAAAATCATGAAATTATCTCATTCTTTCACAGCACACATCACGCCTGAAACATTTATCACTTCCTACAATAATGGCGATTGTCAGTGTTGTTCATTCATAGATGATGGAGAGACTGTGACTATTGGTTTTGGCACTGATTGTCTAACGAAGCTCACAGAAACTATCCGCACTCTTCAACAAATACATCAATCTCTATCACAAAAACGACAACAACAAATCTCTCAAGAACTCGAACTTCTCAATCCTCCAATCAATTTAAACGGTAATGGCAAACATCAGGTGGAAGTAGATATCGCATTTTGAATTGTCTATCAATTATCCTGCGTTAACTTGCAATTCGGCATTATCAATTTACTAACTAAGAATCAAAATGGCTAAAAGACAAACTGAAAATACTGCTGCATTCACTACTGTTGAAAATACTGTTGAGGCAGAGAATAATCTCATTCCTCCTATACAAGAACGGGATGAATTCTGTGATTCACAATTCTTAGACCCTGATGCCAAACTTCCTCGTATCCAAGCATTGCGTGGTGTTACTCCTGATAGCTGTGGTTATTTTATAGCTGTAGACCAAATGGCAATTGCAGGATGGATAAATTTCGACGAATCTCAACTCATTACTTACACCTTTGAATCTAGTGGTGCTCAGGAACAAGGAATTATCATTCAGAATCCCAGAATGCTTGTGTGTCCTAAAACTCCTGTTTTGGGATATGACAGAAAGCAATCGCAAGAGTCAAACTCTACTGTCATTTTGGGGAGATACACTGCTCAAATGAGAGAAGATGAAAACATTGGAAATCTACAATATTTCCAAGTATTCCTCCTAGACCAAAATAACCAACCTCTACACCAAATTCCCTTAAGCTATAAAGCAGCAGGTGCTAATCAAGCATCCTTTGCAGCACACTGGCAAGATTTTTGCAGAGAGCTAAATATCTGTCATTCTATTGTCAATGGCATTCCAGCTAAACAGAAGAATGCTTTGTTCTATTCTTTGGGTGTGTTCTGCTTTAAGACTGCTAGAGAACAAGCCGGAACAAAACAAAAAAGCTTTGCTTGCAAAGTAATAGAACATGAGATTCCAACTCTAGAAAACTGGCGCGACTATTTCTTGGGATTCAACTCAAATACAAAGCAGTATGTATGGGATTCTTTAGAACCAAGTAAACCTTTAATAGTTCCTGGCTCTCCCGAATCTCCAGAATTACCTGCATTGCCTGCTGCTACAGAGTCTAAAGCTATCAATTCGGCAGAATAATCCAAAAATTTCTCTCTTTTAGCTATTGATAAAGGTGCTTGTAATTAGACCAAGCACCTCAATTCTAATCATTCCAATTAAATATGAAAATCACCATTTCTCAAAAAGACCTCAGTGATATACTTTCCCTAGTCAATTATGCCGTCCCAAACAAACCCTATCATCCCATCCTCAACAATGTGCTGTTGATTGCAGATAAGGACAATCAAAAAATTGCGATCGCTGCTTTCGATTTGAGTTTAGGTATTCGCGTTGAATGCAAATGCAAAATTGAGAATGACGGCATGATTGCACTGCCTGCTAAACTATTAGCACAATTAGTCTCCAATCTTCCCAAACAAGACATCAACTTAGAGATTGTAGACAATACCGCAATCCTCACCCACTCCTCTGGGAAATGTCGCATCCAAACAGTTAATCCTCAAGAATTCCCATCACTTCCCCAAGCTGGAGGAAAGACTATTACACTGTCAGCAGTCAAACTTTTACAAGCGTTAGAAGCAACATTATTTGCTGCAAGCCATGATGAAACTAAGTTAGTTTTGGCTGGAGTACATTTTAAGTTTGCTAGAAATTATTGGGAAGCTGCGGCGACTGATGGTCATCGTTTAGCAGTTGCTTCTGGCACTATAGAATTAAGTGAAGAATCAAATGGGAATGCAAAGGATGAATTTGAGTCAGATACAGTAAAAGTCACAATTCCTTATCAAACACTCACAGAATTGCAGAAAATTTTAGCTAGTGTGGGAGAGGACTGTGAATGTACCATTAGCATTGACAATGGAATTGCAGTGTTTGACTTGGCAAACATTCAGATAACAAGCAGATTATTGTCAGGAGAATATCCTCAATACGCATCTTTTATTCCCCAACAATTTCAACATCAATTCACAATAGACAGAAAAGTCTTTGATAATGCTTTAAAACGAGTAGGAATTGTTGCTGATCAAAAGGATAAAATTGTTGCTATCAACTTCGATTACACCAATCAACAAGCGACATTATCTACAGAATCTCAAGATGTCGGTGGTGCTGTTGAATCTGTGCTAATCAAAGCAGAGAGCAATTTTCAGCACAATTTACTTATCGGTTTCAACATTAAATATATTACTGATGCTCTCAAATTCATCCCAACTGATGAAGTGCTGCTTCAGGCAAATCGACCAACAACTCCTGTCATAATTATTCCTGTTGGAGGCATTCTTAATCAATTAATTTTGGTAATGCCAATTGAACTTATTGCTACTAAAGCTGCTATCATAGAAAATTCCTCAGAAATAAATGAAGAACCTGTAATAACAGAGGATATTCTACCTACAACAGAGGTAGCAACAGCAACTACTGAAATAGCCGATGAAGTTGAGATAGCTGCTAAGGTGATGGAAGAAACTGCAATTGAGGAAAATGTTGAGATAATAACAAATTCTTCTGCACCCGAATCAACAGAGGAAACTACAACAACTTCCCCATCTCCTTCTACTCCCACTACCAAACCTAAAGGCAGAAAAAAGAAAGCTGAAGCTGCATAAATTAACCTCCAATTGTTACACCCCCTAGCTTTCTGCTGATTAATAAGCCTGGGGGCATTCAACATATCTGCGTTTCACACTAATGAAATACCAACCTCTTCATCTCAAATATCGTCCCCAATCCTTTGCTCAACTTGTCGGTCAACAAGCGATCGCTACGACACTCACCAATGCCATTACTTCAGGCAGAATTGCCCCGGCGTATTTGTTCACTGGCCCTAGAGGTACAGGAAAAACCTCCAGCGCTCGCATCTTGGCAAAATCCCTCAACTGTCAACATAGTGATTCTCCAACCCCTGAACCCTGTGGCAAATGTGACTCATGCACTGCAATTACTGGTGGTTCCTCACTGGATGTAGTAGAAATAGATGCTGCTAGTAACTCTGGTGTCGAAAATATTAAGCAAATTATCGACCGCACCTATGTTGCACCTGTCAACAGTCGTTACAAAGTTTATTGTATCGATGAGTGTCACTCCCTCTCCAATCAAGCTTTCCAAGCTCTATTAAAAACTTTGGAAGAACCGCCTGCCAATGTAGTGTTTGTCCTCTGCACTACAGAAGTTCATAAAGTGCCTGCCACCATTGCTTCTCGATGCCAAAGGTTTGATTTTAAGAGAATTGCTGTGGAGGATATGGTGAAACACCTGAACCACATCGTTTCTGACGAAATAATTGATATTACTCCAGAAGCACTGCGCCTGGTGGCACAGATGTCTTCTGGCTGCTTGAGGGATGCTGAGTGTTTACTAGATCAACTCAGTTTGCTTGACACTACCATTACTCCTAACTGGGTGTGGGAATTAGCAGGCACAGTACCAGAATACGAATTACTGACACTGGTAGAAAGAATTACCGATAATGACAGTGATGCAGTTATTACTATCATTCGTAATTTGTTGGAGTGGGGAAAGGAACCACTGGTAATTCTGCAAAATCTTACCAGCTTTTATCGAGATATGTTGATTGCCAAAACATCTCCTAATAATAAGGATATGGTGACACTAACTGAGGACACTTGGAAGGAATTGTGCCAAACAGCGAAAAATTCGGACACTACAACTATCCTCCAAGCCCAACAACACCTCAGACAATCCGAGGTTCAAATTAAACTATCTACTCAGCCACAGTTATGGCTAGAGGTTGCGATTCTGGGGCTGCTATCTTCTGCTTCTACAATTTCCACTAGATTTATTCCCATTTCAGATAGTCCACCCTGGATTAATTGGAAAACACCTACTGATGCGATCGCTTGGGCGCAACAACAACTGCCAAATATGAACATGGAATCTCTGCAACAAAAATGGGATTCTCTTGTGCCAGTTAATGGAAAGAAAGCTCCTGTTTGGGTGGAGACAGTACAGCAGTTGATAGCTTCCAGGTAAAAATCTCACAAATTATTATTGCCAGCCTCTCATTTTTGAGAGGTTTCTTGTTGTCAGTCATTAATGACTGATGCTTTTGTTTGCTGATAATTTTAAGCTAAATAAATATGGAAATATCTTGCCAAACAGAAGATAGAGAATACCATCATCAACACTTGAACAGTGTAGAGGATTTCTCTGAATTTATCAACAATCATTCAACTAATGATTACTATTTAAATATCGATTCGGTTATTTACCATTTACTGAAAATAACCAGTTGTGAACCACGAGATTATCTGAAGATCATCGTTAATCTCCAAGGACGCATATTACCCCAAGAATTAACCATTACTCATTTCGACGATTTACACTATTTCCTATCTCAACATCCGTCTCCACAGTATTTATTAGAAATCAATTCGTCCGTTTTTAGAATGCAAAAATCAGGAATTATCCTCAACCCAATTGAATAATAAGTAGTTAATTTGTCTTTTCACTAGGTTATTTATGAAACAATCACCAATCTGCACAAGGAAGTTAAATTGCCAGCAGCGATTGTAGAAATACTCAAGGAAAAGAAAGCCAGCTTTAAAGAATGGGAAGATGCCATCTCACTGTATCAGGTAGGAGGTTCAACTTGTGTTATGCAATTTTTGGAAGGACTGGATAATATACGCCAATACTTTGGCACTAACTAACGCCTGCAAGACTATACATAACAAACAATAAATAAAGAAGTGAAAGATAAAGTAGTTGAATCAGAACAATAGCGAAATACTCAAAATATGGGATGTGTTCCCATCTCCCCGTCAGGTAGTGGACTTGCTAATAAAAGCATCCAACATTCAGTCACACAGTTTATGTTTAGAACCATCCGCTGGGTTTGGAGATTTAGCGATCGCTATGCGGGAGTGTGGGGCAATTGTAGAAGTCATTGAGCCAATTGTAGAACTTCAATCGCTCCTTACTCTTGAAGGATTCACTGTTATAGGCTCAGATTTTATTAGCACAGCTAATCTCCTTAATCGCTATCACAGCATAATACAGAATCCCCCTTTCTCTCAACAAATATCCCATATCAAAAAGGCATACTATTGTCTCTCTTCAGGGGGCAGACTTGTGTCTTTAGTCAGTAATACTCCCTGGCAATACAACAGCAGTTTCTACAAACAATTTCGTCATTGGCTTACCACTGTTAATGCTCAAGTCGAGGAATTGCCTTGGGGATTATTTGTCAATAGCAAACGGTATACAAAAGTGGAGTGCTGTCTCATCACAATCAACAAATTATAAATGCATTCATCACCCTAAAAACAAATTACAAAATTTATCCAGATAAATATGCAGGCTAAGGCGAAATCAGCAGTAATTGCAAAAGCTACAAGAATTATTGCGACTCATCATCCTAATCAAAAAAGCTATTTCAGCAGATGAGAAACTTGGAGAACTACATTTGATTGGTTATGCAGAGATGTCCCAGAAAATTAGGCATTAGAAGCAGCAAAAACAATAGTTGGATATGTGAAAAATATTTTGGCGCAAAAGCGCAATCTGATGTGAAAAATACGGACTACTCGTAAACCTGTAGCGCGTTCGTCATCTACTAAACAATAAATATTATGCCAGAAATTCAACAACTGAACAAACTCGAAAAACTTCTCAATAGCTTTGGTGTACATTGCAATCCACGGCAAACATCTCAAGGCGAAATTAGTCTGCCAATTTTATATCAGGGAGATAGATTCCATGCCGTTCTTTCCTGTATGGGAGGAACCCCAACAGAAGAATGGTGGGGTCAATGCAGTGCCACAGTAAAAAGCAGAATTAGAGAACATTTTCGAGCATTTCTAACTGTTGATTCATTGTAGAAATCTACAGCACTCTTTCGTGGGGTGCTACGTATTTTTTTATAAATCCAAATTTCCTTTTCTAGCAATATCTCTCTCAAAATCACTCTGTCTGACTAAAGGACTTTCTACAATTGCACATAGTCTACTCACTCCACTTCCAACTCACCCACCACTAAAACTTTCAACTCTGTCACTCGCTTCAAAGCATCATCATTGGTCAAAAACGCCTCACAACCAGCCATTAAAGCCGCCGCCACCTGCAACGCATCGGGTAACTGAAGGTTATAATGTACCCGAATTCTCGCAGCTTCTCGCGCCATAGCAGCATTAATCTCCACAAAAACTACTTCATCTTGTTGCAACACATCGACAAAAGCCTGCTCTAAATCCGCTAACCCCAGACGAATAGCACCCACCAAACACTCAGATAATGTTATTCCAGATACTACTGCTGTAATGTCAGCTGACAAGCGCTCAAAAATTGGATCGACTAAATCCACAAACTGTGGATTGCGTTCTACAAAATAAATTACGGGTGCTGTATCGAGAAATAAGTGAGAAACTCCAGTTAACGCATCACTAATCCTCATCACTCTCCTCGCAACAACCGTTCTCGATGCTCATCTGAGAACCGTCGAGTCCGCGAAACCCATTCCTGAGCATCTTCACCCAATAGTGGATAGGGAGCCATACCCTTCAAATCGCTCCACTTGCGTTTTGGTTGCGCTTGGGTAATATGTTTCTTCACACGTTCTACCAAATGCCCCATCACTGCCAATTGCTCTTCTAGAGTCAGTTGCTCAATCTCGCTTAAAATTTTTTCAAGTGACGGACTCATTAATTTAACCTTTGTCAACTGCTGTAAATTTTAGCGTCTTTAACTCTTGTAATGATCTCTGGGAGGAACCCTAATAGAAGAATAGCGGGGTCAATGTTTTAAAGCAATTTCTTTAGATAACTGATTATCCATATATTTGAGCTAATGAGAACAAATTTTATAGTTTGGAGCTGACGCTCAACTGTAACGACAAAATATCATCATTATCAAATCACAACCATGCCAATATATTTGTACTGGGGAGAAAACGAATTCTTTCTAAGTCGCGCCGTCAAACAACTGCGATCGCAAATCCTCAACCCCCAATGGACAAGCTTTAACAACTCCGAGTATCCTCCAGGGGCTGAAAGCATACCTCAAGCCTTTGCAGAGATAATGACTCCCCCACTGGGAACTGGAGGACGGTTAGTTTATCTACCCAACAGCAGTTTACTAGGGGTTTGCCCAAAAGAAACCCTAGTAAAACTCGAACATATTGGAGAGCGATTTTTTTCGGGGGAGATGGGCAACGATTAAGCAGGGGCCTTAAACATCAATCATCCCAAAGACCTTGAAACTTGGTAGACGCAAGTTCGGTGTAACGAACGGTATGCTGAATATTTTTATGCCCCAAGTAACTCTGAATTGTTCGGGTATCAATCCCTCGATTCGCCAGATAATAACCTGTTCCATGCCGCAGCATATGAGCATGAATAGGGAAAGGCAAACTAGCTAATTCACCAGCCCGCTCAACAATGCCGGCGATCGTATCATGTGCCAATGGGCCAAGTCGAGAAGACTGGAAAATATAGGGACTAGCAGGATAATCTCGTTGCAGATGACGGAGAGAGCGAATCTCCAAACCTGAAAGTGGTTGAACCGACGATGTACCTTTTTTAACTCGCTTCACGTAAATGGTGCCACCATTCCAATCTATTTGCTCCCATCGCAAAGATGCCACTTCTGCCACTCGCAATCCGTGACGGTAACAAAGCAAAATTATGGTTGAATCTCGGTGAGCGTGGCGGCCCTTCGATTTTTTGATAGCTGACCGCATCAACTCAACTTCTTCTGGTAACAAATGTTCCCTAGTCCTGACCTCGGAGTATTTGCGAAAGTTAGGTGATTGATGCTCTTGTTTTTCAGTTTTACCAACTTTCGATGGTTGGACGGTTTGTGCTGCCATGACTCAACCCCCTGAAAACCTTGGGGTATATGAGCTAATTTTACCAACTTACGCTCCAAAGTTGGTAAGCACCAAGACATAAAAGCAGACCAGCATTTTACGGAGAATTGTCACTTGAAAGTAATTAAATTACTTTAGATACTGAGCATTTAAGCGACATGAGGTACTTCTTGGGAAGGCTTGCTATCTACTCTAAAACAACGTATACTCCCTTTTCTTCCCCTAACTCGTCTTCTAGGCGTTGACCAATTTTGTGTAAGTTATTCCTTACCGATGTAGTGTTTATTTCACCTTCTATTGGTAATACTTCCTGTAATAGTTTCACAGATAATCCGTAAGACATCAAAGACCCAAACTTGGATTACAGATACAATAGTTCTCTGGAAGTGCGTTCTGGTAGTAAATTGGCTACTGGGTTAAAGCTACGGGTTGGTTGTTCTTGGCATGGGCAGTGAAATAGTCGAGGGCATTGGAGATGCAACTTGCCAAACAATGTGCGGTATACAATTGTACGCTTGTCTTTATGCAACAGTTTCTGGCTACAGTGTAAACATAACTCCTGTTGTTGAGAATACTCTGCTACTTGTTGCTCGGCTAGGGTGTGTTGGATGTTTTGTAATAATGTTTTGGCTTCCGCTAGTTTTAGCCCCAAGTTTTCTGGCTGTAAAGCACCGCGTTCAATCTGCATAATTTCTTGCACAACTTGGGAATCTCCATTATCTGATTCCACAACTATTTGAATTTTGACTTTCACACTATCCCCTGTTCAAATAACATCTCTTTATCCCCAGCCGCATATTGCTGTAACCGCTGGTTGACTTTTTGGCGGTCAAAATGGTCAACCATTAACCATTGACGTAGTTCGTATATTTCTTCAATATTGCCAGGTATATCACCTTCGTCCACAATTTCACTGAAGCGAGAAGCTATGTATCTTACTGAGTATTCCTGCTTTTGTGCCATGAACTCCCACGACCCACCACAGTCTTCTGGAGGACAAGCGCGTTTACCATCAATGCACACCGGATAAAAGCAATTTGGTTTGGGAGTGAGAATTGCTTCGACCCGAATTTGATGCTGCCAGTTATCACCGAAATCATATTCGTATAAAAAACGCTTTCTACTTCGCCAGCCAAAATCTGATAGTTTAACTTCCCTTGGGTCGTCAGAAAACTCCATTCCACCAATTTGTGCAATTCCGTACTGCTTGCCGTGAATTATGAAACGATGTAAATGGGAATCTGTCCACCCCATTGTTATCTGGATAACGTAGTGCAAATCGGCGATTGTGCTGTCGCTGCGAATTTTAACCCTACGCCAAATCATTGGACTGATGCCCAGAATAAAAATATGAAGCTGGTAGATAACAAGTTGCTCAGAATCGCTCATTGGGTCATCTTACCGCATTGCCAGTCCCATCTCCCCCGAAAAAAATCGCTCTCCTTATTAGTTGAATTGACAGGTAACAACACACGCTTGGCGTTTACTGAACTAGAAAAGCTCAGAACTTATGCTCAAGGTGAGACTGTGAATGCTGATATGGTGAGAGAGTTGGTGTCAACAAGCGCAGCCAATAATCTGCAACTAGCCAACGCCATTCGTTTGGGCAACATTTCTCAAGCATTGGAATTAGTCGAAAACTTAATCAGATGCAATGAGCCTGCTTTAAGGATTGTCGCCACCCTGATTACCAGCTTCCGCACTTGGTTGGTAGTAAAGCTGATGGTGATAGCAGGGGAGAAAGACGATAGTGCAGTTGCCCAAATTGCAGAGCTAAAAAATCCGAAACGCCTCTACTACATTCGCCAAGAAGTGAAGAGTGTTAATGTCGGCAGACTGCAAAGTGCTTTGAAACTGCTGTTGGAACTAGAACTAATGCTCAAGAGGAGTGGAGACGAAAAACTCGCTCTTCAAACTCAAATTATCAAACTTTGTTCGTAGGTGCTAATTCCTTCAACCAAAATCAACTCAAATAATGGATCAAGTAAATCTACTCAAAGTTACACAAGAACACTCTGTTTGTACTCCACCCCAAATCACAGAATCAGAATTTGTGCAGCCAGTTGAAGAAATCTTCAAGTTATCCACTTTGGTTGGACAAAACCTGGCAGTATCTTTACTCAAAGGAGCAATTACATGCAACCGGATTGCTCCCGCATACTTGTTTACAGGCCCAGACGGTGTAGGAAAATCGCTGGCTGCTAAATGCTTGCTTTCTGAAGCTCTCAGTATTGATGATCTCGCCAATCATCCTGATTTACTGTGGGTAAAGCCAACTTACCTGCATCACGGAAAGTTATTGAATGAGAGTGAGTTGGTTATTGCTGGAGTACAGCGCAAGTCCCCGTCGCTTCTGAGGATTGAGCAGATTCGAGAAATTACTCAATTTCTCTCTCGCTCTCCACTCAATGCACCATTCAAAGCTGTGGTTGTCCAAGATGCTGACAAGATGCAGCTTATATCTGCTAATGCTCTGCTTAAAACTTTGGAAGAGACAACCACTGGCACAATCATCCTCCTCTCCTCCCAACCCCAACGCCTACTCCCCACCATAACCAGTCGCTGCCAAATCATCCCCTTCCGCAAATTGACTCATGCAGAAATGAAAGCAGTTTTTGAAAGAATTGGGCAAGTTGAAAATTTAAACAACCCAATGGTAATGACACTTGCTGCTGGTTCTCCAGGACAAGCGATCGCCCACCACTACCAACTTCAATCAGTGCCGCGATCGCTCCTAAAGCAACTATCAACACCTCCTACCAGTCCTTTGATAGCACTGAATATTGCCAAAGAAATAGAGGCGACATTGGAGTTCCACCAACAGTTGTGGCTTCTCGATTATCTGCAACACTGCTGGAGGAAATTTCTGAATAATAGTGATTGGTTATCAAAATTGGAAGAAGCCAAAAACTCCTTGTTCAAAGCTTCTTGCAGATTAGTATGGGACGTTTTATTACTTCCCGAATAATTTTAATTACATTGTTCAACACAATATCCCCTACAGCTAATTGGGGATATTAAATAATGATTGCACAGCGTAATGCTGTAATTGGTGGTACTGTTTCTTCTATTTTTGCTGTCAAAAAGCCTAGACAACTATCTTTGTTTTGATGATTAGAGCAAATAATTGTCGTAGATTTTTAGTCTCAAAAAATAGCGCTAAAGCGCTCGCTGTAAGAATCAATTTACAGATAAAAATATGAGCGCAATCACTTCTATGACCAATCCACAGCCTCATCTTGATGTAGAATTTTTTATCCTTAATGATTTGGCAGGAAGACTAAGGGCTGCTGGGGCAAAAATTAAAGTCAAGAAAATAGGGAAACTGCACCGCATCACTTTGCTAGAGCAACCTCAAATTGCAACAGTACAGCAAATTTTGTCTTACGCCAACCAAACAGAGATAGCTCCGGCAATTACAGCTACTCAAACCAATGATAACAAGGGAGCAGAAAGCAACATCTCTACCACCACATTAGTTGTAGAAAGTGAGCCAGAACAAACCCAAATTTCAGACAGCCACACTCCAGCACTAGCGACTTTAGATGATTTAAAAGCACTGTCATTAAAGAAACTGCAAGAACTTGCAGCACTTAACAAAATTAAGGGTCGCACCAAAATTAAACCCGATAAGTTAACTGAGAAACTGCATGGATTGGTTACAAAAGACCAACTATAACTACGTGGCAAACCAACCCTACAAGATAACCCCAAGTTCTCACAAAAAATTTGGGGTTATCTTCTGCCATAATCATGCGATCGCTTTCTCTATTAAGCCGTTATTCGCACGTCATATCCTCGCATTGTGTGGCGCAAATCTAAAAATGCGCTGTCGCGCAGAAATATAGAAAAACACAATTATCCAGAAACCCAATATGACACAACAAGCATACGTAAACCAAGTCCAACTGGTTGGTCGCGTTGGTCAAAACCCGGAAATTCGGTATTTCGAGTCTGGTACTGTCAAAACTGCTCTAACAATTGCCATTAAACCACCCTACAAATCAGATGCTCCATTGTGGTTTGATTTGGAAGCTTGGGGCAACATTGCAGAAATTGCAGCTCAATATGTCAAGAAAGGCTCCACCATCGGTATTAGTGGCGAACTGGTTTTTGACAAGTGGACAGATAAGAATACTGGGGAACTCAGAAACAAACCCCTAATCCGCTTGAACAATCTGGAACTGATCGGTTCTCCTCGAAGCAACAGTGGTGAAGAACAAACAGAAACTAATGATGGACAAAATCAGATAGTCAACGCTAACTTCTAATTCAACCAAACACCCCACAGCCACCAGCATGACTGTGGGGTGTTTGGTGTTCTAAGGCGCTTAGGCGCAATCACAAAAAAATCGGTTTCAGAGAGAGAATATTATGATTAACGCCACATTCACCATCAAAACACAATCTATCAATGAAACTCACGATGGGCAAGGAGTCAAAATAGCCTATGGGGAATGTAAATTTTCCCATTATTCAAAAGATGGGGTAGTAGAAGACATTATTAGTTATAGAGCCAAGGGTTCCACAGCCGTAAGTATTGCGGAAGCTGGTGTAAATTCCTGTGGTGTAGTCATTGGCTATCTGGATCTTGAGGTAAAAGATACTGGCAAAGGATATAAGAGTAAATTGTGTACGTTAGTGATCCGTAACTTCATCCCCACTACCACTGCCAACACTACCCTTGCTACTACCGCAATTCCCAACAAATCTGATGTTGAAGACAAATAATCAAATAATATTTTTCCTTATTGGTTCAGTTTCATCAATTGGTGTTGTCATCTTTCATCAATGTATCCAATTGAGCCAACAGCTTCTCTACCTTTATTTTTTTCTTGGGGTCATCCCAAATTTTAGATTGTTTTAAGCGGCGTAAAGTATCATCAACCCGGTGTTTGATTGATGGGGTTTGTGGGTTAACTTGCTGTTCAATTTCTTTTATTTTGCGCTTAATCTCGTTCAACGAAAAATTATAAGCGATCGCATCCTCTAGAAGCTGCTTTCTAGTTTCTTCATCACCAACTCGTGCGATCGCTTTGGCTTTACTCGTCTCTAACTTTCCTTGTCGTAACACCTCTAAAATGTCACTGGGAAGATTTAGTAACGGCAGACGATTACTGATAAAAGAATCTAGTTTGATGTTGCCGAGCGAGGTCAAAACGGATTGCACCACAGCAATTACATCATTGCCAATAACGTTATTGGCAGATGTTCTTCCTCGTTGTTGGTTCTGAATGTGATGCAGCAATGGTGGTACTTCTTGGGGTAAAATTTTGAGCTTGACAGCCAAAAGCCTCACAACTCCATCAGTTTCTTCAAGGTCAGTGAGTGCCGAACGAGCAAAGTTTTCAATAAGGGCTATTTCGAGAGCGTCTTCGTCACTGAGTTGACGGACAACTACAGGGACTTCTTGCAACTGGAGAATCTGTGCTGCTCTGTAGCGTTTTGCCCCTGCAACTACTTCATGTTGCTCATGACCAGGGATAGGACGAATTAAAAGCGGTTCCAGTATGCCGTTTTTTCTAGCACTAGCAACAATTTTTTCTACTTCTTCTGGATCGATGTAGTATCGCAGTTCTTCCTTGGGCAACACAATCAAATTCAGGGGCATAGTAGCCGTCTTCCGATTTGCTTCATCCCTGAAGATAAAATCTTCTACCAGTCGTCTATCTCTTGCCATTGGCTACTCCCAAGGCTTCATTAAAAAGTTCCTCAAAGTCATTGGCTGCACGTTTGGCTGTTGCTCCAGGTAGTCCCCAAACGGTAGTTCCTTGTCCTGGAGCATCAGCGATTACCTGGAGATCATACACCATTGTTTTTAATAGCGGAAACCCTGTATTTATCTCAGATAAAGCTCTTTGAGCATCTTTAAGCAGGATAGTCCCTTTTTTGGCCTGATTTAAAAACAATCCTACATTCGGCATCCCAGAGCGCAATTCTCTTGCTTGTCGTAGGATACGTAACATCTTGGATGTACTGTGCATATCTAAACCTGCTGGTTTACAGGGTACTAGAGCTAGATCACATCTGGACAAAATTGCTTTAGTGGTTTCACTCAAACTACCTGGACCGTCTACAACTACAGCATCATATTGTTCTGCTAGCGCTGGAAGTTCATCAAATAAATCATCCGGGTCTATCATTGTTTTACATGGCAGTTGCAGGTCTTTCATCCAGTTTGTACTGCTCTGCTGTGCATCTGCATCCACAACAATCACTGTCCCGCGTTGGCTTAACCAGTATGCCAGATGCCCAGATACAGTGGTTTTCCCCGCGCCCCCCTTTTGGTTAGTCAGCCCGATAATCATAATTTTTCACGCATATACACTGCGCTTGTATCCGTTACGATTAACTTTCACTTCTCAATAGCTGCAATAATATCAGTTTTTTAATGAGATGAGTTGTTTATTGATAGTACTTCTTAAGCGTCACACTATGACCAAGTATTCACAAATAGTGGAAGTCAATCTTGAAGCTCAGAGGTTTATCCAACAGTACCGTTCTGCACTAAATATCATACACTTGCAGCAGGCTACCTCCTAGTTCCTCCTCAAATGAATACCAATTAGCATCACTGTTGAAGTATCGTAATAGTTCTTCTAAGCGGTCATCTGCCAAGTCAAATTCCCCTAACTCTTCACCAAAAAATGTTTTCAACGTCTCTAACCGTTTAGAAGCTCAAGCTTGGACATGATTTAAACGGTGAACTGCTTGTTTCAAGGAAAACAAAGACTTGGTTTGATTGGTAACATAGACTCGTCAACCTAACAACTTTATCTGTTGTGAAAGACAAAATTAATTACACAAAATTAGACCTGAAAGCCTTATCCAGCCTAAAAACTAATGGTAAAGATTTCTGTCTGATTACTGATCTACAAATTATTTGGCATTTCCAAAAATCCCTTAGACTTGGGCGTTTTGGAGGGTAAAACATTAGTTCCTGATGCAGAAGACACTACAACAGATGTGGTACAAGAGGAAGTGTTACCAGTAGCAATCGAGCCACTATCTTTTTTCATGAAATTGCTGTCTACTCCAAAAAATACCTGATACAGCGCCCACACATCTACAATCCGCACTCCCATTCCCGCTATCTTTAATTCTGGGGGAATATCTATATCACCATTCCAAATCACCGACATATTATTGTAATGCGCCTCTAGCTCCGATTTGAGGTACTCCGCAGTACCACCGCATAAAATAATTTCGTCTGTATCACGGGGTAGCTCCTGCGACAACCACCGCACCAATGCTCGGAAATATTGATCTCGACTGAGCTTCAGAGCTTCTGATATCTCCTGCGCTTCCTCTTCTCGCTCTTCTTCGCTATTGCGTCGCGATAACTTGATCAAGGCTTCTGGCTTGCACTCAAATCCTGCTGCTACTATTGCCGCCATCAGACGCGGGTCTTCTTTCACTAAACCACTGCATCGTCTGACAAAATCATCCAACATCCACGACATCCCGAAAGTACTTGATACCCCCGGAGCAACTGCACCCCTAGTCGATACCAAAACAGAAGCATTGCGATATCCCAACATTACTACTGCCAAGTTGTAATTCTTAATAGCAGCGCCCAAAATGCTACGTCGGTACAGATAAATACCACCTCCTTCTGGCTTGGCGTTAAAATCTACTAACTTAACTCGCATGTCACCAGTAGGTGTGTTAAACCGCCTCACTGCCTGTCTTAACTTTGTCTCCAGACGCTCTCTGTCCTGATACTCCGATGGTGGTAGCAGTACAGTCAACGCTACAGTTAACTTGTCCATAATCTTCAGTTTTTGACGCAATACCCACAAAGCTCCGCAAATCTTCGGGATCGCACTTTCCTCTTTAAGTTGTTTCAGGAGCGAGTTACCACCATATTTGTGCCTTGCCAAAAATCCAACAGCATAGTAATCGTCACCAATGCCTACCCAACAGGTATTTTCTGGATCTACTTCACCTGATTTATTTTTTTCATAATTCTGTACAGATGCAGCTGATATATCCGCTATCTCTGGCTCCATACACAGCAATACAGGAAAGCTACTTGAAGCTGGTACACTAGCGATCGCTTTGGTCTGCGAACCACCTAAATCTATAGCCAGCAGCAAATCTGGCACTGCAACAGTTGCAGTTTTAGTCATGTAATCGCTCCTTGTTAAAAAAATTTGTATTCATTCAAGCCCAGATCAATCAATAGACATATCCGCAAATGAGCATTAAAGCCTTGTACAGCAAAGGTCAAAACCTAATTTTCGGATAAGTCTAATGGGTTTACTAATAAAGGCGGACTGCATTTTTGAAGCTTCAAGCAATTTGACCGATATTTTTAAACAACTGTTTTAAATGCAGACTACCAACAACACCAATAGCAATTACCCTGTCAGCAACCGAACAATTAATATAGAAATCCGACTTAAATTTTGAAAGCATACTGAAAAAGCTTATTTATTAAAAATCTTTCAGTAATTCAACTAGATTGCTTGCTATGAGACCAAACATAAGTCAATACACAATTCAAAGCTAAACAATTAGTTATGGTTCTTCATCCAAACAAAGCATCAATCTCAACTCTTGCAGCCTTTTGTTTATCAGATAATTCTAGCTGTACATCTTGGTCGTCATCCCAAAAAGCATCATCTCCGTCAAACTCCTCAATAGAGGGAACCTGATTGTCAGCAGTAACTTTTGAGTTTGTACTCTCTACAATTTCATGAATTTCCTGTTGTGCCACTGTCATTGACGCACTATTCGCTGCACCTACATTGTCCACACTCTCTATTGACATCAAGTTTTTAGGCAATGGCAATTCCAAATTTTACTCCTGTTGGATATAGTTCCACTGCCGTACAAAATCGTAAAACGATGATAGTGCTACCTTATTCAAGACCTTTTTATCGGTCACTCCGGCATGAAGATATGCCATTGGCATGAAACACATGCGTGCTGTATCCCATAACAACTCCTCTATTTTCTTGGTAGGATGAGCTGATAAATATTTCAATAACACTCCATCTGGTGTTTGCTCTCGATAGCGAAACCTTACCCTCTTCTGCACTAGCTTTTGTTCTACCATAAATTCTCATTCATCTGAAATTAGGATAAACATCCCTCCGGGTAATCCTGCAAGAGTCTTTTGTTCCACAAAGCGAAAACTAGCAAAACTTGATAGAAACCATATTGAACCATTCAGCAACAGGTTGAAAACCAACAAAAAGTATAAGCAAGATATAATTTTTGATAGATATCTTGTCAGTCTTGATAGATTTTTTGCTTCACACGTCGCTTTACACTTAAAATTAGAAGCAAATTTCTCAACCTAATTAAAAAGTTGTATACTACACGATTACTCTAAAACACTACAAAATCTAGTTATAATTGCTCATTTATTGTGTCAGTGCCAATCCTGTCCATTTGTGTCCAAACCTGTCCATTCTTGTCCATTCCTGTCCAAAATAAATATTTTTTTAGAAAATAAAAGATTTGGGGACAATTTTCTTAAAAAAAAATTGTAAAATCTTGGACAGGTTCGGACAAGAATGGACAGGTTTGGACAAATCTAGAGACTTCCTCCATTACACATTCTTCATTCACTATTAATTCAGTAAAACCTAGTCTACACAAGGGTTTGCAGCCTCTGATATCATAGAGCCAATGCATATTGCCACAAAATTGTCGCGGTTAAACGCCAGCCATGTCGCTTGTATGCGCTGTACACGCATACCGCCTCCTCTGAAGGAGGCAACGGCGACGGCTGGCTCCTGCGGAGGGCTTTTACTGTTTCCCGTTCCCCGTTTCCTGTTAAGAGCGCCTCACGGGCGGTGATAAGCGAAGCTTAACGCCTAAAGGCGTATCGCTACCCGTTATGAATGAAAGAAACTTTGTAGAAGGAGCGCTCACAAAGGTATATTTTTGAATTAGTCCTGACAGTTAAAACCGTGACAACATTAGCGCTTTGAGCAGCCTGATTAAGAGCGTGGTTCTGGGGCAGATGGTTATGACATTGGTGAAGGAAATTTTTCCTATCCCGTTTGAGAGTTCCCTTTGAAACAGAGATTATTCGTGATGCCAAGCAAGACTAAAAGGGATGATGGAGTTGTTAGAAAAATCACGCATCCAGTTCGCTTTGCTGCTGATGAGTACGAACAATTGAAGAAGAAAGCATATGAAGCAAGGGTGAGCATTACAGAATTTATTCGTCGTGCTGCACTACGACGGCGTGTTGTCGAACCACCTCCACCCCCACAGTTAAATTGGAAATTGTATGAAGAACTAAATGCGATTGGAGTGAATCTCAATCAGATAGCTAAAGCAACCAACAGAGCTGTCAAGTCTGGACAAGAAGTAAATATTGATGTTGAGCAACTGCAAAACCTCATGCAATCTCTACGTGCATCTATCAGAGAAACCCAAATGCAACTGTTGGAGTGTGGAGTTTTGGATGATGACGAAGAAGAGCCTCTTTAATTTTCAAGCGATCGCCTTCATTACTTCACAAAACAACTGCACCACCACACAAGAGTAATTCCCTTGATTGGCAAGCAATTTAAAAACCAAAGTTTTCGTTCCACCCTGGACTATGTGCTGGGCAAGGAGAAAGCCATCATTATCGATAGCAATATGGGTGGCACTACACCCAGACAGTTAGCTAAAGAGTTTGGTGCAGCCAGACGGCTACGACCCAATCTTCAACGTGCTTGCGCTCACGTTATTCTCTCTATCTCCCACCGCGATGCATCTCATGAGAAAGGCGATTACCACGAGCATTTAGAGGATGAGCAATATGCAGAGATTGCCCAGCGCTGGCTCAAGGAAATGAAATTCCTGGGTGAAGGACTAAATAAAAGCCAGTACCTAATTGCCCGTCATCATGACACTGACCATGAACACATCCATATAATTGCCTCTCGCATTCGCATGGATGGGTCAGCGGTGTCCGATTCCTGGGATTACCATCGCAGTGAAGTGATGGTGAGGCAGTTGGAAAAGGAGTATGGATTGGAAGCAGCGCCTTGTAGCAGCGAAAGGATTGCTACTAAGGTAAAAGAGGAATATGGGATTGAAACAACTGTTAGCAACCGTCGCGCTCAAACCCAAAAGCAGAAACACCATTCGTCAGGTAAACCACCTGTTACCCAACTGCTGGCTGACATCATTGATGAAGTAACTGTTGATCAACCCACTATCACCGAGTTAATTGCCAAACTCCAACAGCAGGGTGTTATCGTTCATCCCCAGTTCAGCACGAAAGGGTTATTTAAGGAAGCGATCGCTTTTGAGTTAAATGGGGTGAAGGTGGCAGGCAACAAACTGGGGTCAGCATACAGCTTTCCTGGTCTTCAGAAAAAGGGCGGTATCTCTTATGATCCAGAACGGGATTTGCCTGCAATCAAAAAAGCTGCTGCTGGAGAATTGGTTGAATTGCCAATATCTACTAAGCAATTAGTGGAACTACCGCTTTCGAGCAATGAAAAATCAGAAGTAACAACACCAGGCAGTGACCAATTGGAAATGTCACTATCACTGCCACCACCAACTACTAAACAGCCAGTGAAAGTGTCACCCTCCAGTAATCAGCAGTTGGTGGAAATATCACCAGCAGTTGGTGAAGAGATGGTAGAAATGCTACCAGCAGGAACACTCGCACAACTAGCAGACTACTCTGTTAGTTCACCCAGCATAAGAGAAAAATTGAAACAAACAATCGATGTAGTGGCAGCAGACTATCCCTCAATACCAGAGTTCATTGCCAAGCTACATTTAACTGGCGTAGGGGTAGAAGTTAAATTTGGCACACAGGGTTTTATCAAGGAAATTTCTTATAAACTGGATGGAATGTCCACGGATGGTAGTAAGCTAGGCAAACAATATAGTTTCAGTGGACTACAAAACCACTTGGGGATTGAGTACAACCCTGAATGGGACAATAGATTGATTGAAACCCTTATGCAATATGTTACAGAGGGACGTGCTATTGATGACAACTATATCGACCGATTGAGACGCTATCGTCAAACTAAGCAGCAAGAAGCTAAGAGAACGGAGCAGGTGAAACAACTGCTGGAGGTGGGGATAGAAGAGGAAGTACTAGTGGTGATCGCACTACAAGATCAAAATGAAGTCATAACAATTTCGACTATTTCTCCTATTGAAAATGAAATTATAGACGCAGACAACACTACTCCAGTTGCTGGTGATAGTACCCGAGTTAATGATGATTTAATTGCTGATGATAAAACTTTAGAAGCAAATATATCAAATAAAAGCGCTTGTGAGCTATTTGTCACAAAAGTTCCAGCTCAGGAAACAACCGAACAGGAATATGCCAATAAAATCGGAGCAACAATTCGACAGCTGTGGCAGCGCCAGGGGCAACCCAACCAAATTAGGGGAAACCACTATGATTTACAGATTATTGGAGAAACCCTTGTACTTAAGCGAAAAACTGGGGCAAAGATTGCGGACATATCTCTAGCTCTGGAAGAACCGACGAAAGTCCAGGGCTTTACTCAGGAGGATTTTGAAAGATTCGACAAACTTATAACAATGCTCCACCTGCAACAGAACCAGCAGCATCATTACCGCGAGGAAACAGAACTGGATTGACATCTTTAGTCAAGCACTTTAAACAGAAGGCCTGTCTAAACCTCGCCGCTTAAACTCATTAGCAATAGCTTCTCTAATAAACTCTCGATAATCTTCTTGTTGTAGCAGTTGTGAATACATAGAAGCGGTCATCCGCAACGTTAGTTTTTCGGTTAGCGGCTCAGAACGCTCTGTTATAAACCTTGTTTTAGGGCTTGGATTAGAATTTGCCATTCCCAACTACCTGCTCTTCCAAATGCTTTAAAACGTATTGCACCTTGAATGACTCCAAATATGGAGCGATCTAGTATCTCCGATTGTTATTTTATCCAAGTCCTTATAAATTTTTTCTATGTACAAATGTTAACTATACAATATTTTCCATGTCCTCTCGGATATATTGACAATTAAAGTACATACTAAAACGAAAAATCCCAACCTATTACTAGGACGGGGTAATAGTTATTTTTTAATACTTATAACTATCATGACACAATTAAGCGTCATTCAGATAGCTCCAGAAGAAAGCATTTCAGCACAGAGCTTATCAACCGAAGTAATTGATTCGGCGAACACACAACCCTCTTTTTGTAGAGTAGAACTGACAGAAGAAGAACAATGCTTACGTCTTCACCTTGAGCGTAAAGTGGAGCGTGCCTTCTATGAAGCTGGCAAAGCTTTACGGGAGTTACGGGACAGGAAGCTTTATCGTTCTACACACCAGACTTTTGAGGAATACTGTCGCGATAGATTTGGCTACAGTCGCCGACATCCTTATCTTTTAATGGAAGCAGCTGTTATTGTTGATAACCTGTCTGAAAAATGTGATCCAATGGATCACATTCCACCCACCAGCGAACGCCAAGTCAGACCACTAACCAAATTAGACCCTGATACTCAGTGCGAAGCATGGCAGCTAGCAGTGTCAGAAGCAGATGGTAAAGTACCATCAAGTCGTATTGTAAAAGATATTGTGCAGCGCATCATGGAACGAACCAAAGTAGCAAATCCTTATCAGCTAGGAGAAGTCTGCCAGATTATTGCCAAGGACAATCCTGAACTTAGGGGTAAAGGCGGCGGCTGGTGCATAGTTAGTCAAGTTAACGATTTTAGTTGCACGGTTACTGCCTGGGATGGAGAATACAGTATCGGTCTGCAACACTTGAAATCTTTCGATTACTTACCAAAAGAGTGTAAGCAGGTAAAGGCAATAAGTGACCGCATAAGCCTTTTATATTCACCAAATATGGAAGAAGCTGCTGTTAAAGTCCTAAAGAATTTGGGTGAGATAAAGCGTCCTTATTTAACACTATTGGAGGAAAAGTTGTTAACACTTTTAGAACAAGAGTTTGGGATTATTACTAACTAACTTTAGTTGGGATTAATTGTAATAATAATCACATTTTTTCAGAAAATAATTATGGAAGAACCTAAACGAAAAACAAAACTTGTCAGAAATTTATTCAATTATAAAGGTCGTTCTATCAGAATAACCCAGCTTCAAAACGGAGATTATCAAGCTGTAGCTGGTGGGGTATATGTTATTGCGGGGACAGAGTTTGAAGCAAGACTACACATGAAAACACAAATTGATGATGGGTGGTAAAACAAGTAGCAGGTGAATAGAAATACACGCAACAGGCTAATATTGATAAAAGGAGGGTTTCCCAAATACAGTTACTACCATCAACAGAAGGCGACTATTTTTTCGCCAGTCACACAATACGAAACAGATGTCATGAGTGTAGAGTTGGTGAAGAGAACTTCCCTTATTTAAATTGTTTATAGAGATAAAAGTGACATATTTAGATGTTAGATAAATATCTATGATTAATACTATTCCCGCAGAAAATATAACACTAGAACAACTCCGAGATTTGTTTAGCTTAGAGTTCGTTGAAGATAACTTTTTTCCCGAATGGCAATCAGATTTACCTGAATTAACAGACCAAGAAAAAGAGTTACTCAACCAAATAAAAGCTGGATATATAAACTTACGTAATTACCCACCATTTCTAGAAAATACTGTAAATACCGTAGTTCTCTCACCATTATTATTTATTGGGAAATTTTATTTACCACCATTTCATATAAAGTTAGAAAAATCTGTTGATGTTGAAACAGAAGACAGAGAAACTAAAGTAAAAGGGCGCATAGATGTTCTCCTCCTAAATGATAAGTTTTGGGTAACGGTGATTGAATCCAAACAAGTTGCTTATTCAGTCGAAGCCGGACTTGACCAATTATTAGCATATATGCTTGCTGCACCCCACAATGAAGTTTACGGTATGGTGACATCTGGCGGGAGTTTTATATTTGTGAAGCTGATTAAAGGTAACGTACCTAGATATACAACTTCAGATATTTTTGATGTTCGCAATCGCGGTAATGAACTTTATGATGTATTGCGAATTCTCAAAAAATTAAGTCAGATAACTCAATAATAAAATTGCCATTCTTGCGTTGCTTACAAACTTCCAGACGGGGACTTGGTGATGAGCGTTCACCAAATGGTATTACCGGACTGTTAGTTATATTTAACGTCAGTTCGGGATAAGCTGAAACTCTTATTCTTTCGTGGCTTATTTTCAATACTTAGACCCCTCAAAGCCCTATTCTCTCGTTTGCCCGGTTCCAAATCGGCTCTTAACCCGAACTCAGGTTATATTTACAATTCAGAGGCAGCTTTTTTCACTCACTATCCGCGCCAATTGAACTCTAGTACATCACTGCGGAAATAGTCATATTACTATCTGACACAAGGTCAAAATCCCACAAGTAAAGCTTTTTGATTTTTGACTTCCAAGGCAGCGGTACTAGGCTCATTTATACCTTTTGATATAAAACACTCACAAAATCAACCTAAAATTCTACTTTTTTTTAGTACCACCATAACTTTACTAGCTCTTAAAATCCGCTCTAAGAGGACTCTTAGTAACTATAAATGATGTTTGGGTGGTCAATTGTTCCCATTCTAATACGCTGTGTCTTTATCAAAAGGCAAGCTATCAACCTCTTCAAAATTACGCAAGTCTATCTCCATTTGTTCTCTGCGTTGGAGATAGCTTTTGCTGTCAGCAATCCTAGCTTTCATCTGCTGTTCCCCAAAATTGATACCCTGTTCTGCATATCGAGCAGACAGTTCATTATAGTTGTCTACATCAATTTTTTTACGGCACTCCATCTCATCAAGCGCTTCCTCGCTAATACCAATACTACGGGCATATTCAACAAACTCTGGTTTGAGAGAACCATCAGGATTGAATTGTCGCTTCTCCTCTTCTGTAAAAAAGTCATAGGTAGTGTACTCTACCAATTGCTCTGGTTTGGTTTCATCTAGCAACTGAAGCTGCTTATATTCTTCTTTGAATCCTTTACCATGCTCAGTAATGTAATCGTCATCAAAACCATAAGAACGCAATTGCTGAATATATTCCTCTTTTAAATCACCATCTTTATTTACTTTTTTCTGATTGAGATTTAACCAACGCTTTATTCTTGACATACTAAACCCTCGAAAATTTCAACTATTTTTTATGAAAAATTAATTAAAAAAATATGACACTTGTATTTAAACACTTTGATACTAGACTAAATCTGTGGATTCATACAGATGGTGATACCAAAAATATCGACTCAATTCTAAGTGAGAAATTAGATCACACGCTGCTGGAGTTCTTCTTTCCAAACAAGGAATTTTCTTTTGGAAAGATGGACGAGTACAGTACACCAGAAGACCTGAAAAGCCATGTAGACGGTCATGTTTTGCTTTTGTCGTCCAAGACGCGACTACTTTATGGACCACCAGAATGCCTAGAAATAATTGAAAAACTTTGTCCAGACCGCAAAGACCGTGGTGCTTACGGTTCTATATTTTTAGGCTCATGCAAGAATGCCATCAATGAACAACTAAATATTTTAGTAGTAGATGATACTACTGGTGAAAATGGAGCCATATTACCAAATGATGTGGCCTATAAGCTAGTTGGTGATTGCTATGGACAGGTTTCGACTGAAGTTTATGATCAACTGACTAAAAGGGAAGAACAAGACGACAAAAATTATCGTGTAATTCAACATCGATTTGGGTGGAGAGAAACTGATGGGGAGGACACCAAATACCGCTTTGGCAAGGGGACACTGCGCCCACATCGTTTAGAGAGATTACCGTGGACTAAAGGTACACCCAAAGTAGACCTTATCATTCCCTTATCCAGCTTCAAAGGTACGGATAAAGACAACCCTTCTGGTTCAATTAAACCCCAAATCAAGCCTGGTCTGTACAATCAAACCATTTGGTTGGGTGAGAAATCGCAGTCCCAGAAAGGAAAGACTGCAATTTCTCAGTTACTGGCATCTTTTCCACAAGGGATCAGGGACTTTGTAGACGAGTTAGAAAAGCAAGCCCAAGAACTTGCCGAAATCCAAAAAGACCCCAGAAAAGTTGCACAACTGTATTGTGAGAAGTACGAAAAGCGTAAGGCATTCACCGAACAACAAAAAACTTCTTTAGACCAAGAAATCGCTAATCAAGTGGTAGATATAACGCTTGAAAAACAAGTGGAATTATCTGCTGTTAACGTTAATCTAGATGAATATTTAAACACAGATGATTTGAATGAGGATAATGCCAAATCCGAAAAAGATGACTTGTTAATGTACAAAATTATTAAGGCAGATCTGCTTGGTCATTACCAACTTTTGGAGACTGAGAAGGTAAGACAGGAACTAAGTCGATTTATGCAAAATGAATGGCGAGATATTGCTCTTGGCAGAACCCTAACTTTCGACCGAGGTATGATTATTCCCTCCAAGGAGCTTAAAAACGGTGAAATTTGTGTACCTTGGATAAAAGAAGGAGAAAAAATCCTCAATTTCCGCTCTCCCTTCCTCAATTCAAATAGTCTGTGTGTCTCTATCAACAAGCATGTTGAAGACTACTTGGGATCAGACGGCAAACCTCTAGAAGGCATTATTGTGGTCAATGATGAAGACCATAAACGCATCCAAGCCAGAATTGATGCACTAAAAGCACTCTTGATTGAAACTGACGAAGTAGACCCAACAGAAACAGAATCAGAACGCCAAGGTAGAGATTTTGATGGCGACTGTATCGGTGTGGAACTAGCAAGGAAATACCCAAATTTCACAGCAGAAGCGGAGTACAGAAATATTCCTGAAAACGCTTATGCTCCCACAGTTAAGCTAAAGAAGCAATCATTTTATCGAGAAGATGGAACACAACCTTCTTTTGAAGAAATCGCCATTCACATGAGTGATAGTATCAGTGTTGGTATTATCAATAATCATGTTACAGCATTGGAAGCTTTAGAGTCAGAAATCGAAATTCTCAAGACTTCTGGAACTAGAGAGCAACAGTCAGAGTATTTAGACCAAGTATCAAGTCACTATAAAACTTTACTTACCCAAGAAAATAATGAGAGATATCCTAAATCAATTAGGGGAGAGTATAGAGAGCAGATAGAGGATTTTTTAACATTATCTTCAGTGCAAAATATAACTCCTGAAAATATACATAAGGCGATGGAAATTAATCGTCTTATGTACCGCCGAATGATTGAGGAAGCGTGTTACCAAAACCAGATAGCTGTTGATTTGTTCAAAAGTGCCAAAACTCCTGACATGGATTTAATTAAGGAAAATAAGCGCTATCTGTACAGAGAAGTAAACTACATCAAGGATAAAAAATCAAGGTCAGTTTATCTTGATGAAGGCATTGCTCCTAAAGGTTACTCTCCAGTAGAACTGCTGATAAATCAAACTAATAAATATTTCCAGGAAGCACAACTTGAATCTCGCCCTATTGTTCAGTTTCAGGATTTATTTAAAGGAGTTGAATTCACTCCCCAACAAAAATTTGCTGCTATCCTCGTCAAACAGGAATTTGATAAAAAATTTAATGAAGCCACTCGTTTGGAACGGCAACGAGAGACTGAACAAGGCCCCTACGCCATCATTCAAACACCCCAAGGAGCGCAAATAGAAATCACAAACTTAACTCGTTATGGACATCCAGGAATTTGGAAAGCGCAGACACTCAATATTCGACTAGAAGAAATCTCAGAAAATTCCCGCACTCCAAACAAACCGCATAAGTTGTTAGCAGTAGCTCAGATTGATGAGGAAACAGACCCGGAAGGTGGACAACCTGTATATCGCAAGTTGGGTACGGTTAGGCAGCAGTCTGCTATCAACTACAAGCTAAAAGCCGGAATGACTACCGTTAACGCAACACTGATAGAGATCAAGCCAGAATTAAGTAAAAGCCAAACTAAATTATTATTTCAACAAGCTTATGAAAGTGCGGAGGCACGAAATGCCTCCATACCAGAGTCAGAAAGGCTATCAATTGCTGCTGCTGCTTGGAGCATATCAGCCACACGACAAGATGATGTAGAGAAAAAATTTAATAATTCTTCAGAAACAGCAGAATTTGAAGACAAACAACAGGTAGATACCCAAAAAAAAGTATCTAATTTTGTATTTGCTGCCTTTCCAAATGAAATTATATCTAGACTAAAAGAACTCCAATTTACAGATATAAAGCTAACAGGAATTGGGAAAGAAGGTGATAGTTTTAAGGGAAAGGTTTGGAACTCAAAAGAAAAATACTCAATAGAAATTAGAGCCAGCCATTATCCACAGGGTCATGAACGCCACGCTTCAAGGCTTGTTTTTGTTAAAGATAGCGATGGGCAATATAAGGAATTCGCTGTTTTAGAACAAAGAACTGGGAGACTACCAATCGGTATTAAAGCGCAGGCAAATATTATGCCGGGAGAGGCTTACACAGCTAAAGCAACCTTCCAAGAATCGGGAAAGCCACCCGTTGAATTTACTATCAGAGAAATTAGCAAATTCTCCTATGCTGGTCGGATTTTTAACAGTGAGCAAATTACCCTCTCTATTGGCAACGTGCCAGTCCCAGACCAAACGGTAAAAATTAAATTAGGCGAGAAAACACTGGGAGAGTTGGATGCTGACTCTATCAAACAGCTTCAGGAATTTAATTGCCTCAACAATGGGAATATCTTGAACCTCAAATTCACATCCATTGCGGAAGGTAAAAATGAGGGTGCATTTCTGATTGGTGAATCACCAAACGGCAATTTATTGAGAATTAATAAAGTTAATTTTTATGATTTTAAAGGTCAAATATTTGATGAAAAAGACTACAGGCACGTTACTATAGAAATTCCTCCCAGCAAAGCTAGAGACGCAGTATTTCTCAACGGAGAACCGCTAGGAGTACTGCACTTCAAGCAAGACAAAGAAGCACTCAGACAATTGGGATTTCTCAAACCAGGACAGCTTACTCCCATACAATGCACTTTACAAAGCAACTTCTCCCATACATTTGTCAAAATTGACTCAAATACTGTTCAGTATCCCAAATTTTGGATAAAAGAAAGTCAAGTTTTTAAAGAAACCACAAAACAATTTGTGGTAACACAGCAACAGGTAATGATTGAGAAAAGTGCGCCTCTGCTGCAAAAAGTAAAAGAACGTCCCACCATTCTGTTTGCAAGTCAGGAAGATAAGATGTTCGGACTGATAGGGATGGCGGTAGATAATCACAAGGTTGGTAATGTAACTAAATGGTTAACTGACCTAAATACTGTGTTTAACCAAGTTTCTCCAAAAGAGGTTCCACTAGAGACTCAAAAGGGTCTAACAGTATTCACCTTAGTTACTGATTCAATCCCTCCCCCAACTTTTGAAGCAATGCTTGATAAATTTGGGAAAATTGTTGACTCCACACCTCCTCAACCTGCTATACCAATTTTGCCAAAACAAGCTGTATTCTTCTATAACCCATCTCAAGAATATATAAGTGAAGATGGTACTCAGTTTCTATGGAAAGAAGCAGTAGGATTAGTAGTGCCAGCACAAGATGCCATCGAAGTATCAAGTTGGCTATCTTCAAAAGAAATTAAAAACCAGTATTTTATAGAGAACAATTGTGCCACTTTTGTGATTGAGAAAAGCCAGTTTCCCGATCGCATCCAGCAAAAATTTTCATTAGAACTGGGAGAACCAATAAATGTGGGGGAGGTGGAGGGATATAACCTCTACGAACAAAAACTCATCCTACTTAATGAAGAATTATCTAAAGCAAACAGTAAGCTGTCACTCAGTTCTCCACAAATTAGCGAGTATCACCAAAAAATCAATTCTCTACCCAACAGACAACAAATTATCAGCAAAAACTCAAATCAAGTTGTTCAAGCAGAGATATTTAGTCCTGCTGCTACTGTACAAGCGGTAGAGAACGTAGTTTCAAGCGCTTCAAACAAACAAGTTGCTATACAACCCTTACCAAAAGCTAACCCCACAATCAAACGAGACATTCTCACGATTACGCAGAAAGTAATTGAAAATACCACTTTCCAGGTTACAAAAATCAAAAAAACAAGTAACCCGTTGACACAATTAAAACCCTTAAACGATGCCGTAGCCCATCACATGAAGAAAGATGTGGCGATGGCAGAAGTTGCTACCCAATTCATTGGCTTCTCTGCTGCACCACCTGATACACTCTCTAGCACCCGCAACTATAAGCAAGCCTGGGGCGATCGCGCTAATACCGGAGTATATTTAGCCAGTGACACAATTATGGTTTCAGGCTCTGGCCCCTGGAGGGGAGTTACCCAAGAACAAATTCTCGAAACCTTCAAAAACCACTACGTTCCTCTTTTGGACAAAGCGATCGCAGCTGGTAGCTCTTTTGTAGTAGGCAGTGCTGCTGGCACTGACCAGCTAGTACAGCAGTACTTGCAAGAACATGAGTATAAACTGGAAGCTCATCGTGATGGATATATACATGCTCAAACATTAGAACTAGTTACTTCTGTTGATAGCAGTAAAGTCAAAGATGTTGCACCATCCCTAAGTTCCTCAGTACAGCCAACTTTCGTATCCCCAACCGCAGTATCTACACCCCTCACAACAACTCTAAATCTCAATGTTGCGTCTCCTCAAAACATCTCTCAAACAGATGTGATGGCGGATACTGTTGGAAATTATGAACAAGCAACTATTGAGAACTTGAGGAATTGGTATTGTGCTGCGGATAAACTAGGCAAATCAGAAGAGTACAAAAAGCGGATTGCAGAAGTTGCTACTAAATTTAAGTCTGGACAGGGCTTGTCAGAGAAAGCGTTGATGGCGATGAACCAAGATATGGAACAATTGCGTTCTATAAATCGGCTTACCCAAATTGCTCAAAGAATTAGTGATGTTCTAGGACAACCTGGGGAAGATGGTTCCATTCAAGTCAAAAGCAAAATCTACGACATTTCTCTCAACCCATCCCAAAAGGACTTAACAATTTCCCAAAAAAATGGAGACGTCATTCTCAATATTCAATCAAGCCAAGTACAAACTAACTTAGTCTCTTCTGAAGTTATCAAAACTTTTGAAGACATTAATACCAAAATTGATACAGTTTTATTTCAAGTAAAGTCTGAATACCTAGAAATATAATTATCTGGATCAATCTGAAATTTACAACTTCAAAAATATGACTATAAATCCTTTAGTGATACTTACTGAAAAAACTTCCCAAATTTCAGAAAATATATCTCCAGCCAAAGCTGCCTACATACTTAGTCAGATTTTAGAAAAAGTTGGGTATGATGAACAATTATTTGAAAATCCAGTAGAAGAAGTTAACCCTTCTGAGCAAGACGTACAAAATTTTCTTGATCTTTGAGGCAATTTTCATATTTATAAATCCTACTATTTACTCTTAGCAATACCTGAATTCTTGCTCCTATTTCATTTGCTGCAAAAGGCTTTATGAGCAAATCGTCAGCACCAGCTTCCAATGCAGATTCCAAGCTGGGTTTGTCGCTATTGGTAATCAGTAAAATTGGAAAATAAGCAGTTACTGTTGAGCGGATTATACCAATCAAATTATACCACTCTAACTTTGGATTGCTCGTATCCAAGACCATTAAATTTGGAGACCACTCCCTCACTAGTTTTAGTACCTCAGTAATAGAAGCAACTTTCACCCAATATGAGGCTTCATTTTGAAGGCAGTTAACTAACTGAGATTTATCATCCCTATCACTATTGCTCACTAATAATATTTTGTCTCTCTCTCCTGATTTACCTAAAATTCTGTTGGATGCATCCGCTATAAAATCATTGGTGGTAGAAGGAAAATTATTAATGTGCATTTACTGTACCTATTTTTAATAGTACAAGGAAACTTTTGGCACACAGATGCACTGCCTTCAAACTGTAGATTTTGGGCTATTACCACACCCCAAATAACACTTGAATTCTTCCTGATAACAATCGCTATAAAACTAGTTTTTTAGTAATTTTATTAACTCGGAGTAACATTAGAAATCTCAGTATTATACTAAAAGCATTTACCGATGACTTCTACATTATTTTCTCATCATTCAGAATTTATGATATGTATAAATAACATGTATAATGCTCGTGTATATGGAACAAATCTAATTACCTTAATTATCGTACGTTAATTGTGTGACAGTTTAAAATGCGGAATATTAAAAATTTATAAATTTCCCAATTAGATTATAGGTAAAATTGCAGATTCACAGATATCAATACAAGGATCAATGATGAGCAAAATTCGAGTAGTCATTATTGAAGACCATGAACTAATGAGATTTGCGATAGTTACAGCGCTTTCTGCAAACGAACAGATTGAGGTGTGCGGAGAAGCAGAAAATGGCTTTTTGGGTCTCAGTTTGATAAAAAAACAAAATCCTGATATTGCCTTAGTAGACATTAATCTACCGGATATGAATGGTGCAGAACTTTGCAAAAAAATTAAGGATACTGTGCCTGTAAAAGTAATAATATTAACAGCCGACAATACACAGGATACAGTCACAAAAGCATTTAAATGTGGAGCCGATTCATACTGTATAAAAAATTTACCACGAGAAAAGTTAGCAGAAGTAGTACATGCTACTCACAGAGGCGAATCTTGGATTGACTCCACAATTGGTAAGATTTTAATTGAGAATATGAGAAATCAAACAAATGTTGATGCTAAAAATAAAAAATTTCATAATAAAAGAGAGTACATTTGTGGAGTCAATGTACTCAGTCATAGAGAAATAGACGTTTTACAATTAATAGCTCAAGGTATGAGCAATGAAAAAATTGCTGAACATCTATATATATCTATTGGAACAGTAAGAAGTCATGTGCATCGAATACTACAAAAACTAAGTTGTGAAAGTCGTTCACAAGCAGCAATCAAAGCAATTTCAGAAGGACTAGTGGAAACACCTGGATTGTAATCATTGTAATTTGACATTCCCCACGCTAAAGACGCGGGGATTTTTGGTTCATAGACTCGCCGTTAGACAGCAGGCTTGCGCCCTTACGGGTTCGGCATCGGCAGTCGCTCATGGGGGAAACCCCCAAGACCGCGCTCGCGCTGCCTCACCAACCGCCCAAGAGGGCAAATCACGCCTGCGCGTCGTTCCGGTATGCCCTACCGTACTGAGTCCTAGCCTCAGAATGTTGATGGCTGCGTTGATGTCTCTATCTTCCACATATCCGCCCATTTGTTCAGTTGGCTGTGTCTCAACTCTAACATCAACATCAATTGCAAATTGAGCATAATACCCATCTGCACGACGCACCAATCGGACACGTTTAATTTGTTTGATGTTGTAGTAGTTAGCGTTCCCGAAGGGTAGACACGGGGTTTTCAACCTACACTCTTATAATTAAAGTACTCAAAAATTTCAAAACCTATTTATCGCCTAACTGCTGCTGATATTTTAAGCGTTGGTTGTAAGGAACTACCCACATAACACAACGCCCCTTCAACTTTTGCGTCTGCTTACGACAAACTTCTAAATCCAATGCATTCCATTTCATCAACTGTTGAGCATATTCTCCATCAGCAGAGGTAGCCCAGTTTAATGCTTCTTTTTCCTGTTGAGTAAGTCTTGTTGCTTCTGTTAGTCCCCCTCCTCTCCACACATGAAAGATATTGCCAACAAATATGCCGACAGTAAACATTCCAGATAGTAGGAGCGAAGCAGGAGCAATAGAGGTAAAGAGCGACAAATATTTTGGTGAAGAAGTAGTACCAAGTCGTTGAGGAGATGGAGAATCACAAGAGTGTTGCATCTTATTAATTAAAGTTTCAGCAGCCTTGGCAATAGCGCTCTTCTGTTGAACGATAGCTACACTTGATGCTTTATCCAACTTTTCATCTATCTCCGTTGTCCATCCCTCCACCACAGTATCCAGTTTCGATGGCATCTCTTCCATCAAAACCTCAAACTTACCGAGAGAACTCAAAACCAAAAAGAGGGGATCTTTAGGATTGATACCAGAGCGGCGAACAACATCAAAAACTTTTTGTTTAAAACGGTCAGACTGACCTTCTAGAGCTGCGTCTAAAGGTGTTTGATTTCTCTGGCTCATAATTTAAAAATCAATGTCTAACTGCTGTTCGTTAGAACAAAAGGAAGAGGGGAAAGATAAACCTAACAAATTAAAAAGACGTTCATTATTTTTAATTTGCTGCTGAAATTCTGCCATCCAATTAAATATTCTGGAGCGATTTAACAAATCTATTTCTGAGTTTTGCACAGCTTCGCTATAGGACATATTTAGAGATTCTACTAATTCATAAGTACCCTTCCATAAGGCTCCTAAACACAACTCTCCACCACCAGCATCTTGAATGTATTTTTGAATATCAGAACCATCGTAGTAGGGAAACTCATCACCAAAGTAGAGATTTTTGGTCACTACATAATCTGCCTTATCGCCACAGTAGTTAATAAGCTCTTGCAGATACTCAATGCAATCACGTCGGTAAGAAACTGGGTGTACAAAGGTAATGCGATAACCTAAACTAGCAATTGCATCCCACAGCAGTACTTCTTCTGCAAAATTTTTAAACTGCTCAAAACTTTGCCCAGGCATATCAGTGATAGCTACCTGAAATTGAGAGTATTGCTGTAGGTCAATCAATAATTGATCAGCACCACCCTGCGTTAATGACAATTTACTAATAGGTAATAGCAACTCGTAGGCATATAACTTATTACGATTACCAGTGTAATAAGCCCGCAAGTTTAGCTTGGACTCTAGATAAAGCTCTATTAACAACCGTGCTGTTGTAGATTTGCCTATCCTAGCATCGCCAGCTGTCATCACCAGTCGCTTAATAGGGAAAATCGTAGGAACATTTTGGTTAAGCTGCTTGACTTGCTGCTGCATTTTCTAGTCCTAATAACCTGCCTGCAATTAACACATTTTGTTCAAATTCCTTAAGCCAAGCTGAAACACGAGATTTGATGACAATGTTAGCTTCTTTACTCTCTAAAACTGCACTAAAAGGTAAGTTCTTCTCATCGATATAGTCATAAGGTTTGAAAAATAAGTCGGGCATTAGAATTTCAATGACCCCAGCTTTCAACAGTTTGGTACGAGTCTCCGAGTTATCGTAGCGTTCAAACTTATCAGCTTCGCCGTGGAATAGATTCTTGACCACTACATAATCTACGCGATCGCCACAGTACTCATGCAAGACACGTAAAATATTTACTGAGTCTTTCACCCTGGACAGCACACTTACCATAGTGACTCTGTAGCCCAACTCTTTAACTGCATCAAAAACACCCAAGTCTTTCTCGAACTCCTCAAAAAATGCGCCAGATTGGGCTGGTAAGTCAACCAATGCCAGTGGAGGTTTTTCGCTATCTAAGTCTATCAGCAGGTCGTCGGCGCCACCTCTTGTAAAAATATCCAGCTGCTTTACTCCAGGTTCCACCGAGTTGTAGTGTCTGTATAATTGGGCATTACGATGATCCGAGTCGTAAGCCAAATACTTCAGCTTTTTGTTGATATAAAGCTGAAGCAATCCCCTAGCAAATGTAGATTTGCCGACCCCTCCTTTATCCCCAGTAATAATTACTACCCATCCTGTTTGCTGAGTCTCATTTTTTGGTATCTGAAGATGTGGTGAGAGGACTTCTGCTAAACCTTCAGTTGTACTGTCCAAGGAATCGACATCATTATGAGTTGAGCGTTTGTATTGTGTGCGTTTTGTGGATAGCGAATCATTGTTTTGAGAATCGATATTCATAGCTGTTTACTCTGGTATAGTTTCGAGATATTTGGGATAGATATTAAACTTGTTGTTTTACGTTTGCGGCACAAAATAAAGTCGATATCTGATCCCAATGCGCCCAATGTAAGAACCCACATGTTTCCCAGATTAAATAAATGCTTTAACGATGTCCCTGGTTTAAAATCAGTATCTCACTATAATATCTGCTGCTTATTTTTCAGTTTGACACCTCGTTTCTCAACCGAGAAACCATCATTTGATATAAAACAATATGCATTTTGATGTAATTAAACCCTTATACCAAATCGTAATTACTTATACCAATACTTCTATACTATATTTTTTACTCTATCCCAAATTGCGAATATAAGCCGCATTTGTAATACGCAAAATTGACTGAGTAGAAGTACAAAATACCACCATTACAAAATAAAAAATCAGCCAAACAAATCTACGCGATATTAAGAAAGCCCTTGACATCAGCAGTATAAATATTCAAATATTTAACAACCATAACAAAGAGGATTTTGAGGAAAAAGGGCTATGCAATACCCTTACCCCAACCAGCTAGTAGTAATTATTTTTATAAACAAAAAAGCTCACGTCGCCTATCCGTAGACTTCATATGGCGGTTTTTGTAGGTAGAGTACGGTACAGTAAATTAGGTCATAGGAGGCTCACTTAACTCTAGAATAGACCCAAACCATACTTTCAACTGGGCATCTTGCAAATTTTCATAAAGCCACCAGGAATACAGCAATTACCAAGCCGACTCCAAGTTAATAGTGATGATTAGTTGCTAATGAATTTCACCTAGAAGGACTTGACCATTGCTACACAACATCCCTACTATCCAAGCATTTCAGACTTACCGACACAGAGATTGTCCAAACATATACTTTAGAGGTGGATGTGGACAGAGTTCTTGCTATACTTCTTTCCAGTCTTCGATGTTTGTGAACAATAGCTTCCAAGCCAGCAAAATTCCTTATTTTTATTCCTCAAATGAGGCTGTTCACAATTATACTGCTGATGGCATCAATTCATTTGACTCAGTAGTTTTACGGTCTTCTAAGAAAGAATGGGCAATTAAGTTGAGGATTTCTACCCTTTCTACAGGAGAAGCAGCAGATATAACCTTTCGCAGGCTCACCCCTGGCTTTGCTCCTAGCAACTGAGACAAATACCATTCCCGCGCTTCTATTGGAACAGCCCCTAGCAATGCTAGAAACTTTCCAGTTCCCAAGTCGGCTTTTCCTTTACGAAACCTAGAAATTAGCACCTCTGAAACTCCAGCTTGCTTGGCTACAACCTTCGCCGAAAGGTTGTATCTGTCAAACATCTCGTCAAACAGTTGCTGGTAAAGAGGAGTTTCCTCTGTTACAAAATTTTGCATTGCCAAGCTAAATTATAGGATTAGTTAGTTGTTATAGTATGCGATATTTATAAGGAACTTTGTTAGGATTTTTGAAGACATGGATTGTTCTATATTACCAAGGGATTTGTTCTTTCCAGTCTAAGCCAAACACTTACTGGAAAATTTAACATCTGCTTTAAGAAAGTAAGGCAGAAATCCACATCCAATCGGCTTAAGTTGCAACCTTTTTGAGGACACAAGTTAAGTAAGTTTTGGCAGCCATCAAAGAACACCTGCAAGCTAATAAGCAAAAAAAGTAGTTCCCTGTCTGGCAGGACAGGGGCTGAAAATTGTCGTTACTAACAAGATTATGACTCAGAATCATTCAAGAATTCAAGGGAAGTTTTACCCTCTTCAACATGAAGAATGGCTACAAGCCTGCCGAGAATTAACACCAGCACAGAAGGATGTACTGTACTACATTCGCACGCTTGATCCTTACGGCGATGGAGTTGAACTGTCTGTTTCTGGGATAGCCAGACAACTATCTACTGAGAATAAAGAAGTACATCGCTCGACTGTTAGCCGTGCTCTCAAAGTATTAGATGAAAAGGGATTCGTTGACTTAGAACTACTTAAAGTTAAGGTAAAAATTTTAGCTGGAGGCGTCCATTGTTGCGATGAGACAACAGTGTTGTCTCATCGCAACAAGCGCGATCGCTACGCAACAAGCGCGATCGCTACGCAACAAGCGTGATCATGACGCAACAAGCGCGATCGCTACGCAACAAGTGAGTCCTGAAAGCTTCTCCCAGAGCCAATCCTCAGATTCTAAGACTTATTCAGACTTTATAAAGACTCTCTCAGAAGAGGAGCGAGCGAATTTTTTGAATTTTTGTCAGGAAAAGACAAAGAACCTTAGCCAAGAAGTAAATGACATTGAGGCGTGGTTGGCACATAAAAACAAAGCCGGACAAAACCGTTGGGAGATTTATTACGAAAAGTACCTAGCTTCAAAACAAGCACAAGCCGAAAAAACCAAAACTCAGGTTGCACCAAGGAATGCTCTAGACGAATTTCGCCGAGAACTTGAAGAACAGCAGCGACAGGCTCAGAGGGCTTGGGAAGAGTCGCAAAGCCAAAATCATGAGAATAATGGAGGTGCGATGTGATTAGCCTTGACCGACTACCACCCCAAAACATCGAAGTAGAGGAAGCGATTTTAGGCGGAATAATGCTTGACCCAGAAGCAATGGGTAGAATAAGCGATTATTTGGTTCCAGATGCTTTTTATATCAACCCTCACAAAGATATTTATACTGCAGCGCTATGCCTTTATCAGCAAGGCAAACCCACGGATTTACTCTCTATCACAAGTTGGCTTGCTGACTACGATTTACTTACACGCATTGGCGGCAGAAATAAACTTGCCTCCCTTGTAGACCGCACGGTATCAGCAATCAACATCGACGCTTTAGCAGCGTTGATAATGGACAAGTATTTGCGGCGGCAGTTGATTAAAGCCGGGTTAGAAATTGTGCAGCTGGGCTATGACACAGAAACTGAGTTGCCGATTATACTTGACCAGTCAGAACAGAAAATTTTTCAAATTTCTAATGAAAGATTTTGTACGAACACCGAGCATAACAGCACAATTACTGCTGCTGCTTACTCAGAATTAGAGTCATGCAGCCCCATTTACCCAACAGGACTGCATGACTTAGACAAATTGATAGTGGGATTTGAAGGCGGCACATTCACCATAGTCGCAGGCAGGCCTTCAATGGGGAAGTCTTTTATTGCCAGCTTTTTAGCTCTCCAGATGATACTGCTCCACAATCTGCCTGTAGTCATGTTCTCACTGGAAATGACGAAAAAGCAGCTTGAGTATCGGCTGTGGAGTTTAATTAGCGTCACCAATAACTACAAACATTTAGGTTTACTGCCACTGTTGAGCGATCGCATCCGTCGCCATCGAGCTGGACTTGCGCCCCTAACAGACTCAGAATTTAATAGTATCGCCAAAATTGTTGGTATTGCCTCAGAACTGCCTTTGTACATAAATGACTCAAGGGGCATTACTGTTTCTGGAATTGCTTCTGAATGCCGTCAGATTAAGGCAAGAGAGGGAAAGTTGGGACTGGTTGTAGTTGATTACCTGCAAATGATGGCAGAGGATTCTGGAGGCAACCGTAGCTATGAACTAGGAGATGTGGCGAGAGGACTTTACAAAATGGCAGGGGAATTAGATGTACCTGTGCTGGCACTGTCTCAAATTTCTAGGGCAGTTGAGAGCAGACAAAGTAAGCGCCCGATGATGAGTGACCTCAGTCAGTCGGGAATCTTAGAAATGGTAGCAGACAACATAATACTCGCTTATCGAGATGAGTATTATTACTCGGATACTGCTGACCGGGGAATTCTAGAACTAATCGTCGCTAAGGCGCGGCACGGTGAGACGGGTACAGCAGCGGTGTTGTTTGACAAGTTCTATGGAATTATCAGGAATTTGGAATCTTGAAAGAATCGATTCCTCAAACTGTCGTCGAAACTATCCGCTGGAAACTGGGTTTTGATATTATGTCCGGGTAATTAGTTACGATATAAAATTTCTAGAATCCTTAGATTTGAACATCTCAGCGTCAATTTTATCGTAAGTGTTCAATCGGACATGATATGATGACTCTAGAAGCAAGCCCCAGTTTGGACTGTCGCCCAGGTACACATCACGCATCACCTCCCACAATGCATTGCGTCAAGGCAATTACTCGCGTTTATCTTGCTCCAACTGTGCAATAATTCTCCCTAATTCCTTACTCAGAAAACTTGACCCCGCTTCAGTATACACTGCTAACAAACTGCGATAGTACCAGAGTGTTCCTTCTTTACCTCCTTTGAATTTATTCCAAACAGTTTCTCCGTCTTGATACCAATCCGTTAAAATTGAACGGGCATTGTGTAATTTATCAGCTTGGGAAACTCGTCGCACTTCAGGACAAGCATGACGCATTCGTTCTATATATTCTTGTTTACGTTCTTTCCAAGGAGGTTTGGGGATAACTTCTGATTCAGTGCACCCATCAACAATACTGACTACTTTTTCCCCAAATTGTTGACGAATTTCTTCACGAGTTTTTGCCCCACCTTGGTCTTCTATTGCATCATGGAGTAGAGCTGCGATCGCTTCATCTTCACTACCACCATCTTCTAACACTAATGCTGCCACACTCAACAGGTGACTAATGTAGGGAATATCACTACCTTTTCTGACTTGGTTAGCATGGAGTCGAGTTGCATAGACTAAGGCTAACTCAAAGCGGGAGGTTAATTTGGGTTTTTCTAAGGCGTTTGAACTCATGATTTTTTCGGTATGTATTTATGTAGGCTTTAACTATCATTCAACTAGAATGATGCTGGTTAAGTTGAGGAAACAAAATCCAACCTAATCATGGGGAAGAGAATAGATTTAACTTTCATTCAACCCAACCTGAAATTAATTTAATTTTGGTAAAATTTCCAAGTTTCTTGAATGTCTTTCGCCATGCGCGAGCGTAAATCTCCAGGTAACAATATCTCTACATTTGGACCCCAAGCTCTCAAACGCATAATCACATTGTTATCATTCACGCGATACATAGCTGTATAGTAAGCATCCTCTGGGAAACGCTGCAAAATTTCTATGAGATGCTTTTCTTGTTCTGAATTATTAGCATATTTTTGGATGAACGAAAGCTTTTCCCGATGGGATTTTACAAAAGTGAATGTTTCATGGCGAAAGGTATCTTTAATGTGCGAATCGTGAAAATCGCGGTTGAAGCGAAGCAACATCAAACGAGAGGGTTGATAAAAATCAAAACCCCAAACTTTTTTCATATCGTCTTGAACATCTTGGGGTAGAGGAAGATTGTTGACGCGATATTTTTCCAACAAAAACTCAGGAATACGAGCATCTGACCACTCTAAAAATATTTCAGATTTAATACGCTCAAGACGATAGTTATACCAGTTGATATCTCCATCAGGATTAATGCCATAAGCACAAAGATACTTAGCACGTTGAACATAGTAAATACAGACAGGATAGACAAGGCACTCCTTTTTACCTAACCGAGCGCTGTGATAATTAAATAAGATTGGCTTAATTTCATCTGAACGCCAATTTTCTTGTAACTTTTCTTGAAGGTTATCGGCTTCAAATTGAATTTCTTCAGGCACAACATAATCAACATGTAAAAACACTCGGCGGGTTCCAGAAACTTCCTGAGAAATTCGGTCTGCAATTGGAGCTAATTTAGGATCGAGAAAAGTTAGCATATCTAAAGCCTGAGCTAAGTCAGCTAATTCAGTAGGATTTAAGCCACCAAGAAAATTAGGTTCTTCTTGTGTTGGTTGAGAAGATCCTTCTGCAAACCAACTAGGTAACTGCTTAACTTGATAAATTTCATTTTGTCTTTTAGATAAAGAATATTCAAATTGAATCCACTCTCTATCTTTAAGGAAATTAATATCATTTTGTAGAGTCCTACGAGTTTTAGCAAATAGACGTTCTTTTAATATCTGCTGGAAAACTTGTTTAGATATTGCACTATGCTTTTGCAAATCTTGTTGCCATTGAGCAACAGAAATTCCATAAAAATCTAGCCAATCCTTTGTGGTTTTATAACAAGGACATTGGGAATTATGAGGTTTTAAAATATCTTCAGTCTTTTCTAGTGACTTACCTTGAGGATGATTTGATTGATGAGGGGGCTGCAATTTAAAGAATTCTTGACACCACTCATTAAATGTTAATTCGTCTTTTGACTCTGATTCTATGTGAGGTTTTTGTTCTCCATCCCCATAAAACCAGTTGATCAATCTCCATCGCCGCATAGCGGTAATCAAATTTTGGCTTTGGTTAAGCGAACCATCGACTAAATTTTGTAAAAGTCGGAAGTTAGGAAATAAGGGGAACTGTTCAAGGTTAGACATAATATGTTTTTTCAAAGCTGTCACTCTACATTAACAATCCTTTGGAAACCTCCCCTTTCCAAGACACTTCCAACTAATAAAAAGGAGCGTGTCCTCGCGTTCCCACATTCGTGGGAACGCTCATCAATCCCTGGATCGAGCCAAAAAATATTTGATAGCGCACGCTCCTTTTTATTTTTTGGATCTCCTCAAGCCTGGAAAACCCCCTTTCCTCCTCTATGCGATAGTGAGACTGTTCCAAAACACATACATAATTATCTATGCATAGCTACCAGCTCAAACTAGAAGGCGAGGTATTACGAGTCGGATTTAACCGTATCCTACCTGCTCAGGGCGATCGCATTGTGCGTGATGCTCTGGAACTATTAGAAATGATGATTGACTCCAAGCAAATTCCTGGGGGTTCGCGCATTTTGATTGACGGACCCCAATCTGTCCCTGTCGCTTATGTTATTGCTCATAAGCTGGCTCATTTGTATAAGACAGTCGCAGTTCTTGATCCCAAGATTGGCACACCAGGATACAAAACTTATATCGTTACCATTTCTCATGGTTCCACACAATATAAAGTGGGAGATTTAATCGAAACCAAAGAGTTCCAACCAGTGCGTTCAATTGTCAAAGTTGTATTGTGTGGGCCACCGAAATCTGGTAAATCTTGTTTGCGAGATGGTTTAAAACGGTCGATTTTGGGTAATTTGGGCGCTCCTTATCCCTATGTGATTACTGCTTGTCCTGATGGGGAAGGCTCATGGCATCAAGAAACTTATGAAAATAATCAGCCACTAGCCGAGGATCTCAAATATGGCCTTAAATCTGAAGTTACCCCAGAATTTGCACAACAAGCAGCCCAGTGGGTCAAGAGCGCTAATCAGTTAATTAACATTATTGATGTTGGCGGTAAAACCTCACCAGAAAATGAGGTAATTATGCAGCCTGCTACTCATGCAGTTATCTTGTCGGGAGATCCAAATAAGTTTGTTGAGTGGGAAGATTTTTGTCAGAAGCTGGGATTGAAGGTGATTGCTAGGATTCACAGTCAATTGGATGCACAACAGGACGAAGTATATCTCCCTGACGACTGGAAACAGAGAACAAATGAAAGAAGAGAGAATAATCCGCTACTTACAGGTAGTATGCATGGGCTAAAGCGAGGACAAAATGTATCAACCCGTCCGATGGTACAAAAATTGGCTGAGGTATTGATTCATTTGACGAAATGTTAAACCTTAAAAAAATCTAAATTAGCTTTTGTATGTGACAAAAAGGACTAATTTGGAAAGTAATATTTCGTAATGCTTTTCTATCCTTTTGTGCCATTTTCTATACCGTAGATATGATTGTTTGGTCTTTTGAGTTGGATTACCCTGCCTATGACGAACCAAGTTTACACTGCAATTACCTTTGCACCCGTTCAGGGGTTCATTGAAAAGTCTCGCAAATTGCGAGATTTGTACGGGAGTTCCTATTTACTTTCCTTTTTAGCTTGGGCTATTTGCTATGTTGCAGAATGCAATGATTGTAAAGTTGTATCTCCAGCTTTACCCAACGTTACTCAAGGAATGCCGAATCAAATTATTATTCAAGGAGATTTCAAAAAAGAAGATGCCGAATTTGCACTAAACACAGCTTGGGAATGCGTGACAGAAACTTGTCGCGAGTGGATTGAAGCACAAGTTGTAGACAGAACTGATGGTAAAAAATGGGATTATAAATCCTGGAAAAGAATTTGGGGATTGTGGACTAAATATGCTTGGGAATTCTTCTGGGTTCAAGGAAAACTTGGTGAAAGTATTAGTGATGTTCGTCAATGCTTGAATGAGAAAAAACGCTCCCGTGCTTGGACTGGGATAAACTGGCAAGGTGAAAGTTCTACACTTTCCGGTGCAGATGCGATCGCTTACCCTGGACTTGGTATTCATGAACCCCAAAAATACAATTATCAAGCAGAAAAAGCTGCTGTTGAAGAATTTTACACCCAACTAAGCCAAAAATTAGGAGAAAGTTTTATCAAATCGGTAGGGAAAAAGCTTTCACATGCTGATGCTGAAAAATATGGAGAATCTTTTATTGTTGCTAATGAAGAACTCAGCATTCCTGAATTGGTTAAGCGGTTAGTTACGCATAACGCGATCGCAGAACAATTAATCGAACGATTTCAACAGCTTTTCCAAGTTGATCAAACTCAGCTTCCAGAAATTTCTAGGCAAATCCAAGAGTTGTCAGAAGACCTCAACCCTGATTCCTTCAAAGATATCAGCCGACTCAATGAGGCTAAATATATTGATGATAACCATCAGCTTGTAAGAGAAAAACTACCTCACCAAGGCTGGTTTGCTGGGGATGGTGACAAAGCTGGTGATTACCTTAAAAGTTTTGCACACACACCAGAAGAAGCAAGTAAAACAAACGAGTTTAGCGAATTGATGCGGAACTGGGGTAAGGACTTTAAAGATTACTTTAAAAAGAACCCACCCGAAGATTGTCGTGTCGTTTACGCAGGAGGTGATGATTTTCTAGGCGTTTTTTATGAAACCAAACAAGCAGGTGAATTGAAACCAAAGCGTTGTGTTGATTTCTTCACTAGCTTCAAAAAGGATGTATGGGATAAAAATAATAATCAAGCAGAGAAAAAACCCATTACTGTCAGTGTTGGTTTCGTCTGGGCTGCGTCCGGTGTCCCGCAACGCGATGTACTGCAACACTGTCGGGAAGCAGAGAAATCTGCAAAAAATAATGGACGCGATCGCATTGCTTTTCGGGTTTTGTTTAACAACGGTAATTATTTAGAGTGGGTGTGTCCTTGGTGGCTATTAGAAGCAGGGTTGTTGTCGAGTTATCGCGATCGCGATGGCAATTTAGATAAACCAAAACAAAATTGGACACATATATATAATGATGTCGCCATTTTGGAATCGCGTCACGCCTTCGACAAAGAAAGCACAAAAATAGCATTAGGGCTGTTGGAGATTTATTTCCCAATACAGATGTCCACAATCAAACAAGAGGACAACTGGTGGAATGTCTATGATACAGACGAGAGACTGATCAAAACAGGAATATTGGGCGATCGCAAGAATCACTACAAATTGGACACCGAAGAAATAGATATTACCAAAGTTAACAAAGCACTGAACGACTGGATTATTAACCTTGCTAAAGTGGGCTTTCAGCTATGTCAACAGTAGAAGAATTGCAAAATAATTCTGCACAATCAAAAGATTCTCATCGTCCGCTGTTCAAATATCTGATAACGATTGAACCTCTGGGTCTACTTTATGGTAGTGCGGGAAAATTTCTCTCACCAGAAAATTTGGTGGGGCGTTCTGGTAGTTATTTTCCTCCCAGTACTGCAACTTTATCAGGTTTATTTGCAGCCTCCTACACAGATGCAGAAATTCATGATTTACTTTTGGCTGGTCCGTTCTGGGGAATCACAGATGAGTTGAAACCAACAGAGCAAAACTTTTATGTCCCTACTCCACGCAACTATTTAGTTAAAGATGGCAAAATTGAAGCTAAATTAACCTGGAAAAAGTACATAGATAAGCAGGATAAGGAATCCTACGGTTGGCGAGACGGGGACAAAGAACCTCCGAACGACAAGTTTGAGAGTAACACTTGGCTAGCAATCAATCAGTGGGATGAAGCCAAAGAAGTAAAAAAAGCCCCTTGGAAATTCTTACCTCATTTACATCCACGACTAGAACTAGATGAGCGTCGAGTTGTGAGACAGAAAAATGACCAAGAAGCACCCCAGGGAAGTTTGTTTCTGGAAAACTCAGTCCAAATGGAACCCGATACTTGTTTGGTTTATCTTTCTAACATCAAACTTGAGCCTGGTTGGTATCGCTTTGGTGGTGAAGGACATATGGTCGATGTCAGCTGTCTTGACCTAGCTCAAAATATCACAACTAAAATCAATCGCACGATTGAAAACAGTTTTGCTCTAATTACCCCTGCGGTTTGGGGTTCTAATCGCCTATCCTATCGAGAACCTGTTTATTTGCAAAAGGGCGATAAACAGAAATATTCTAAACCAGATCCCGAAAGCGATGAGCGAAAAGTTTGGTCAGTCGCAGCCGTTCTAACAGAACGCCCTATACCCTTTCGTTACCGCTTGGGAAATCGTGAAAATCAGCACTCGCAAGAACAACAGCACGAAAGTGACAATAACAAACAAAATTCTCAACCACCCAAACTCCTATCTCGCGGACGTTATGCCGTTCCTGCGGGTACTGTCTACGTATTGAAAGAACCAATAAATCAACCTTGGCAAGAATGGCCGGATGATTGGTTCCCAAAAGAAGGCCCATCCCTCAAACGTTGGGGATGCGGTTTAGCGCTACCTTTACCGAGTGTGATCGCCTAACCTGTCTCAGTAAAAAAATTCCTCTTTGCCCTCTGCGCCTGGAGCCTGAGTTTTATACATCAAAATCAACAATGCTAATTTCCCCTAAATACATCATGGAGTAATATAAATGTACCAAAAAGCTTACGGCATCATTGAAACCTTAGCACCTCTGCATGTTGGAGCCAGTGCGGGAGAAGAAACAGGCAATCTAAATCTGATTTTCCGTGACCAATTTACCCTTACTGGGATTATTCCCGGTAGTTCAATTCGGGGTAGATTTAGGGCAGATATGCGTCAAGAGGAAGGTAAAGTAGAAAACTGGTATGGGAAAGATGCCAAACCAGGACAACCAGATAGCACGAGTGAAGGTATCGTCAAATTTGAATACGCTTCTATCCTGTGGCTTCCCGTTTACTGTCCCAATCAACCAGTTGTGCGGGTATCTTGTCCTACTTTGCTAAAGCGATATCAAAAGCTAACTGGCAAACCACCACGTAGTTTTGAACCTTACAGTTATTACGGTAAAACATCGAGCAAAACTTTATTTTTTAACTTGGGATTTTTACCATTGGGAAATGAGGATAGAACGCTGGCGGAATATATGCCAGAAAATGTGAGTGATGCTAAAACTTACCTGCTATTAGTTGTTGAAGATACAGATATTTCAATGATTCACGACATGGCACTTTACCGCCAAAGCCGAGTTGCTCTTGATGAGAAGCAGAAAAAAGCTAAGGGAGGAGCATTTTTTAATGTTGAAGCACTTCCAGAAGGAACGGTGATGGTTTTCCCCATTGCACTACGCAAAACCTTTGAAAATCAACCTGTTAATTGGGAAGAATTTATCCAAGAAACTGGTATGAACAAACCGAAAGAATTGTATTTCGGTGGATTAGAATCAGTAGGTTTTGGTCGTACTGAAATAACAATTAAATTAGTTTAAGAATCAAAAGGATAAAAATCAAATGACACAAGAAACACCTCAAAAAAAAGGCTGGCAGCCATATAATCTTGATTACGATGCTCAACAATTAGTATTACAAAATCGTAATAATAAAGATGTATTGAATGAATCTCACAAAATGCGAATGGCAGTCGCTTACGGGCTAGAGAGATTTTGGGGAGAGCATTTAAGGCTTGGACGTGAGAAACCGGCTAAGGGAAAATATTGGAAGACTGTTTGGGATAAACTGGCTGAAGTTTTACGTAAAGCAGACATTACCCTGCCTAATGATGATGTTAGTTCAAAACAAAATGATAAGAAAAAGAGAGAAGAAGAAGAAACCCAAAAAATTCAAGCAATGGCAAAAAAAATCTGGTCGATGCCACTAGAACATCAGCGAGTTGCACTAATGGTATTAACTCAATTATGTGATGCTTTAGTTTGGTGGACTCAGCGATACAAAATTAAAGGTGCTGATGATTGAGAAATAGAATAATTAAAAACTTGTAGAAATTAAGGAACTTGATATGATTCGAGGGCTGGGAGACGCTGCAAAAAAACTAGGCATTGAGGTAGAAAATAAAAGTTCAAAAGGACAACCCCCACGCAACAAAGGTTCAAAACCTCAAAGTAATTTTCCACCTGAGAAGAACTTGGAACAAATACCAATGATGTATCGCGCTCAGGTGTCAGGACGTTGTAGCTTACAATTTGCTGGTAATAACGCAGATTTAGAACAATGGCGGGAAGAGTGGGTTTATCCCAGTTCTCAAAACAACAATCAACCTCGCTATCAACGCAGAGAACCTCAACTTGGTTTAGATGGTAAAATCTATCGCATCAAAATACAGTTTCCTTTCCGACTGTCGAGTAACTGCGGTCAGGATAGCATCCTTCGTCCTGTCTTGGGGAAAAATGGAATACCAATTATACCTGGTAGCAGCATCAAAGGTTTATTTCGACGTGCTTGCAGCTCACAGCAAGCTACAAAGTATTGTGGAGACGATAAAGAGCTAACTCCTGGTAGTTTGCGCTTTCATGGTGCTTATCCCATTGGTGATTGGGCTGGGACAAAAAAGGTGACTGTACGCAGACGAGGGGACAATATTTCTGAGACTCGTTACCGCATAGTCGATGTCATCCATCCTCAACAACCGCGTCAAGTGGAAGGTGAAGATTCTCCAAAAGCACTGGCGATGATAAGCCTTTATCAGCCAACTCTTATTTTTGAATTAAGTAGCACAGATCCAAATGTTAAATGGGAGGAAGTTGAGACACTTTTAAAGCAAGCGGTGCAAAACGGTGTAGGGGGTAAAACTAGTACTGGTTACGGTTTAGGAGGACATTCTCCAAATCAATCCCCTAGTTTACCTAGTTATCCCTTAAATATTTCCTTGAAAGGAATTGGTGTCAGTCCATTGTTGCGAAGCGATGAACCTGAGTTCCGTCCTAATTTATTCAAGGCGACTTTAAGAGGACACGTAAGACGTTTGCTAGGTGGGGTTTGTCAGAATGAGAGGGCTATTCAACAAGTAGAAAATAGTTTTTTTGGCAGTTCGGAAGCGCCTGGTATTGTGCAAATTTTTTGGGAATCTCAAATAGAAATATATAACACTCAAGATAGCAATCCGACTTATGAAACAGCTGGAGTTTTGCACATAAACGCGTCTCAAAATGACCTGAGATTCCTCGAATGGATTTTAAAGTTTGCTTTTATTATGGGTGGATTTGGCAAATCATGGCGTAGGGTTTTCCATAAAAAATTTTACTTTGAGTATGTAAAGCGTAGAGGCATACATATTGGTTGCCATTGGGAATGTCCTGACTCTAGTTGGGTAAATATCAAAACATCCGCAGATTTGCAAAAATTCTTGGAAGATTTGTATCAGGTTTGCTGTCAACGTTTGGGTTCAAGACCACCTCAAGCAATGAATTGGAGAGAAGCTTGGCATCCGAAACGTGTTGCAGTTTACAGTAAATTGATTAATAGGTCTGAAGTTGTTGAGTTATTTCATAATGAGACTTTCAAAACAACTCCAGCGATTGGAGGTAGAAATGAAGGTGATAGAAGACCTTTTTTTGTTAGCTCTGTGTGGCATCGCATGTTACCGATTGAGGGAAATAAATATTTAGAAATTGTCACGGTGTTTCATGGCGATCGCACACCCAAATCACCCTGGCGACACCGAACTGAAGGAGATCAACTTAAACCCTTCATTGAAAGCTTAGAGAATGCACAATTAAACTTAACTTGGGGTACACGACCAACTTTTAACACTTGAGAATGTGCTAAAAATTGGAAATCTCTGTTTCCACTGCTATGTCATACTCCAATTGCAATCAGAAAAAGTAATTACATAGCAATCCGGAGCAGAGATACATATGAAAAGAAATGCAGGAATCATCACTTCTAAAACAGCAGAATATGGAATCCTAGAATTTCACCCTTCTCTAGTCAAGATTTTCACCGAAAATTTAGTTTTTAATCTATTGCTAATTATTCTATTTTGGACAATTATGCCTCTTCCATATTTATTTTGGAAATACCTGCAAATCAAATCTACCAACTATATCTTAACCAGCCAAAGGCTAATTACCAAAACAGGCGTTTTTTGGAAAGAAATCAATTTTGTCGAACTTTATCGGGTGCTGGATATTAAGGTAGAAAGAGGTCTTGTATACCAACTTATAGATTTTGGCAGAAGTTGCTTAGGAAAGAAACCAATTTTATTAGGAGATATTTGGGTATTCACCAGTGACTATTCTCATTCCAAACTATTTCTAGATACTATTCCTAACGCTTTAGGAGTTACCGAAAAAATTAGGAAAGCAATGAACGAGGATAAAGACATCAAAAGAGTTATCCGTCGAGATTAAGCTTGTTGAAAATTTAAAATGAAATGGGGAATAGGGAACTCTTAACAGATAACAGTCTTAAATTATTTGTGAGAAATCAGATTCCCCACTTCTCAACAGAAGTCAGGAATCTAAACCCGTTAATCAGATTTTGTAGCTTAGGAAAAAATTATGTCAAGCGATAAATATTTCGGTTTTAACTTTGATTCAACTCAGAAGTCTGTGGATGAAGAAAGTTTACAGCGAATTGAAGAACAGTGCGATCGCTCAACTGAAAGTTACCTTTGGGGAGCATATAAAGTTGAAGAAGTGGATTGTCCAGAACCGCAGTCAAGTCATGAAGAGTCAGATACGGATGATGATGACGATTCTTTTCAAGATGATTTTGATGACTATTGATTGCGCCTTATTCTTGCAAGAGTTGAAACATCACACTCAACATGACAAATCGGGATTTTTGCAAGAGACTCCATAAGATGCGCCAACAGAAAATAAAAATATCTTTCACCTTATTTTTCAAATAATCATGCGTCGAGCTATTATTTCCACTATTGGTACTAGTTTACTCACCAATCAAATCAACCGAGCGAATCCTGATGAAAAAGACTGGTATTCGCACTTGCGGGATACAGCAAATCTGAGTGAAGAGAAAACACCAGAGGATGTTCAGCAGATTATTGCAACTCTCAAACAAAGAGCCGATAAACAACTTGCAGGTGCTAAAATTCCCCAGATACGTCGTGCAAGTGCAGAATTAAATGGAATTTATGGTATTTATCAAGAGGATTTAAGCCAAGGAAAAGAAGATATTCACTTTCTCATTGCTACCGATACAGTCCAAGGAAAAACCACTGCTAAAATTGTTGAGGATTTTCTGAGAAAGCAAGGATTAAATAATAGCAGTATTTATTCTCCAAGCGGGCTTTCTACTGCTAGTACAGAAGCTTTTTCTCTGGGAATTGATACATTAATTGTTTGGTTGCAGGATACAATACCACCGTTGAAAGCGAATAAATACAAAATTTGTTTTAATCTGGTTGGTAGTTTTAAGAGTTTACAAGGTTATCTCAATACTATTGGGATGTTCTATGCGGATGAAATAATTTATATATTTGAAGGAGAAAAATCGGAATTAATTACTATTCCTCGCTTACCCATTGCTGTTGATATCTCTCTAATTAAACCATATACACTTCAATTAGCATTATTGGATGTTGGTGCTGGACTTTCTATTAGTGAAACCCAAGGGATTCCTGAAACCATGCTGGCAGAAGTTGACGAAAAAATGATGCTTTCGACTTGGGGACAGTTAATCTGGAATCAATGTAAAAATGATCTGCTTTGCGAAAATTTACTCTCTTTTGGTGGATTAGAATATCAGGATTCTTTTAAAGCTGATTACAATAAAGAAATACAGAAACAACCAAGAGTGAAGCTACAAGAAACTCTCGCTAGAATTTCTTATTTATTAAAAGAATCTAATGGTGACGTTAGCATTCTCAAAAAACATGGAGGTTTGCAGTATGACAAGTATACCAATATGGGAAATGTTGACCATTTTCGAGTCACTCAAGGAGTGCGGGTTAGCTGTTGTTCTGACCAAGGAAAATTAATACTATATCGCTATGGTAAAGAGGAAGAAGTGAATAAAAATCCCTATTAAGCAGGGGAGCGGGGATCGGGGTTATTTGACCAAACAATTTTAGATTTTAGTTAGATTTTGGATTAAAATGAAAATCTGAAATCTAAAATAAATGGCTACCTACGGAAGCCGCTCCGCGTCTACAAGCCTCTCCATTAATGGAGAAAAGATCGAAAAAGATTCGTTATTCAAGCCTCTTCTTTAAAGAAGAGGTTAATCTAAAATCCAAAATCCAAAATCCAAAATCGAGTGACCAATCATTTCTTGATGGTACAGAGCAAGCGGATTTATCCGTGGAACTAATCCAAAATCCAAAATTTAAAATCCAAAATTGGATGACTCTATAACGATACTACAGTTTCAACACCTTGTTTTTCCTGATTACGGGGGCGAAGATGGGGTACAGCCGGGATACGTGCAAAATGGGACACGTTGTAAAGTTTTGTAAAAATTGACTCTACAACCCTTACCAGACCTACCTTCGCAATTTTTTAAACCAACACTAAAAGCCCATCATCATCCAA
>JAESGT010000042.1_pt1 | contig 54313 bp, 43 predicted proteins | sample 9266261 | NCBI WGS metagenome assembly JAESGT01 (sample SAMN15741584, study PRJNA653494) | algae metagenome | isolation source: Pelatocladus maniniholoensis HA4357-MV3 and co-occurring heterotrophs from... | place: USA: Maniniholo cave near Haena, Hawaii | collected 2009-07-28 | reverse complement strand
GTAATCATCTAAAAATACATCATTCGGCAAGAATTGAGCAACTTCAATTTCGGCGTAACCCCTCGCAATACTTGGCTAGTCTTGAGAGTATGCTCCTCTAGCAAGTTTTACCGCTCTAGTTTTTTTTCAAATTCTTTTCTATGTGGAAATTTTTTGGTATATATACTTAGCCAGATCAAATTAATAGACCTATCTTACGAAAGTTGGAGAAACCATAAAAACTAAATGTAAAGAAAAAACATATTTTCATGCTTAGTTGTAAGCAAAAGCTCACGTAAATTATTACAAAAATTCATGAAACACTCTTGTCAAAAAGTTCAAAGGAATACATATAAAGAAAAAATACCAGTATTTTAACTTTTCATGCAGTCCTATAAAGCGTGAAATCCAAACGCTGCAATGGTTGTGTCACCTCTAAGTCTTATTAGCTAACTCTTTACTTAGTTCTGTAAGCGACTGGGGTTTTATAACTCTAAACCAGCAAATCAAAAAGCAAAACTGTATAATTGCACACTATTTTCCTGTGCATTTCCGCAGTAGGTAGGAAGACATTAGACACTGATTAATATATTTATAAAAAATAGAAAAGATGGTTGATCTTGCAGATTTTACCTAAGACATCAGAAGTTTCAATGAAACGAGGAGTGAGAGGCAAGAAAGACAAAGGGGACAAGGAGGACAATTAATCAGTGATCAGTGATCAGTTATCAATCGCGTCTGTACAGTGATCAGTTATCAAATTAAACTGATCACTGTTAACTGTTAACTGATTCATTCCCAATCCCCAATCCCTAATCCCCAATCGCCGACCCCCAATATGCCAGAGTTACCAAAAAGCGTGTAGCGAGGAGATAAAAAAATGCGAGCTTGGTTGTCTAAATTCATCCACCGCAAACGTCGTTGGTTTTGCGCGACTCTGGTGCGAACATATCGGGAAATAAGTTCTGCTTCTGTTGATGAACTGTGGCAAAAGCTAGTTAACTTGGCAGATGTCTCCTGGCACCCACTGCTAAAGAGTACCAATGTTCCCTACGGACTAGTACCCAAACCTGGACTCATCTATCAAGCAGTGACACGCTTATCACCGATTCCAATACGTATTTTTGTCGAGCGTGTCAACCCTAGAGAATTATTGAGCATCAGAATACTAGCAATTCCTGGTGTTGAAGAACGGGTAAGTTACAAAATAGAGTCTACAGTTTGTGGTACTTATTTGTCGTATTCTGTAACATTACGTGGTTGGTTATCGCCATTGATTTGGCTATTTTCTCGTCCTTACACTGATCGCGTTGCTAAAGCCTTAATTGAGGCAGTAGAAAAAGGCACACTGCCAGCAGTTACAAGAAAGAGAAAATCTCTCAACGATAGCTGTTTTGATTTTTAGGAATGGGGATCGGGGATTGGGGAATGGTTATTCTCCGTGTCTCCCGTGTCCCTCGTGTCCCCCGTGTCCCCCGTGTCCCCGATCCCTGATCCCTGATCCCCAATTCCCGATCCCTCTAGAAAGTTAAGATGCAAGTAGACAATCATTGCTGTTTGTTAAAAATTATTGTGGCAGAAAGCACGAAATAGATTATGAACGATGTTCTTGATTCTCAGTCAGTCTTAGAAGTGTTGCGACCAGTTCAAGATCCAGAACTTCGTAAAAGTCTGGTGGAAATGAATATGATTCGTAACGTCAAAATAGACGCAGGTAAGGTAAGTTTTACCCTAGTATTGACGACACCTGCCTGTCCATTACGTGAATTCATTGTAGAAGATTGTCAAAAAGCAGTGAAAAAACTGCCAGGAGTTACGGATGTATTTGTAGAAGTCACAGCAGAAACTCCTCAGCAAAAAAGTTTACCCGATCGCACGGGTGTGATTGGAGTCAAGAACATTATTGCTATATCCAGTGGAAAAGGTGGCGTTGGTAAAAGTACGGTGGCTGTGAATGTAGCCGTTGCCTTAGCACAAGCAGGAGCAAAGGTCGGTTTGCTGGATGCTGATATTTATGGTCCTAATGACCCAACTATGCTTGGTCTGGCTGATGCTCAGATTGTAGTACGTTCTTCTGAAAAAGGAGAAATACTGGAACCAGCTTTCAATCATGGCGTCAAACTAGTGTCCATGGGTTTTTTGATTGACCGTGATCAGCCTGTGATTTGGCGTGGTCCGATGCTGAATGGTGTGATTCGTCAGTTTCTCTATCAAGTGCAATGGGGAGAACTTGACTATTTGCTCGTGGATATGCCACCGGGAACAGGAGATGCTCAGTTAACATTGACACAAGCAGTACCAATGGCAGGAGCAGTGATTGTGACGACACCGCAAACTGTTGCTTTATTAGATTCTCGCAAGGGTTTACGGATGTTTCAACAGATGAATGTCTCTGTCTTGGGTATTGTGGAAAACATGAGTTATTTTATTCCTCCAGATATGCCAGAGAAGCAGTATGACATATTTGGTTCTGGTGGCGGCTCTAAAACAGCAGCAGAATTAGAAGTACCCTTGTTGGGATGTATACCTCTAGAGATTTCTACTAGAATTGGTGGTGACAGTGGTGTACCCATAGTTATAGCCGACCCGGATTCAGCGAGTGCCAAAGCATTCAAAGCGATCGCTCAGGCAATTGCTGCTAAAGTATCAGTTGCTGCTCTGACATAAATCAAGTGTAATTTTTGTCTAAGTATAAAACTACGGGTCGGAATACAGATTTTTAGTACTGAGTAAATTTAAAATCTAAAAACTAAAGTCTATAGTCGCCCAATGTTGTTAAAAAGGTCACGTTCTTCATTTTTACAAATTCGCTGGAAATATTGGTTTAAGCCTTGGCAACAAATGGACTGGTTGTTGTTGTGTTTGCCAATCGGTTTGACAATATTCGGTGGCATTATGATTCGTAGTACCGAATTGAATCAAGGACTCACCGATTGGTGGTGGCACTGGCTAATTGGTGGGATTGGTTGTGTAATCGCCCTGGTACTAGCCCGTCTGCGTTATGAAAATCTGCTGCAATGGCACTGGATTACTTATACAATCACCAATATCAGCCTCACCGCCGTAATGGTAATCGGTCACAGTGCCAAAGGCGCCCAGAGATGGGTCAATATCTTTGGTTTCAACGTCCAGCCGTCAGAATTTGCCAAAATCGGGATTATTATTACCCTCGCAGCGTTATTACATAAACGCACTGCTTCTAACTTGGATAATGTTTTCCGCGCTTTGGCAATTACTGCTATTCCTTGGGGATTGGTGTTTATACAGCCGGATTTAGCAACATCACTTGTGTTTGGTGCGATCGTCTTGGGGATGTTGTACTGGGCAAATGCTAATCCAGGCTGGTTGATATTGATGATATCTCCAATTATTGCCGCAATTTTGTTTAGCATACCTTGGCCCTTTGCGATCGCTTTGTCGCAAGATATCAAGTTAGGACCGTTGGGGTTAATTTGGTCTGTAGTCATGGGTATTGTCGGTTGGCGCACCCTTCCTTGGCGGCGATATCATCTGAGTGCAATCGGTGCATGGGGTTTGAATATGTTTGGTGGTGAATTAGGACTATTTGCCTGGGAACACCTGCTAAGGGAATATCAAAAAGACCGACTCACTTCATTTATGAATCCCAAAGCTGACCCCCTTGGTGCCGCCTATCACCAAATCCAATCCCGCATTGCCATTGGTGCTGGAGAATGGTGGGGATGGGGTCTTTTTAAAGGGCCTATGACCCAACTGAATTTTGTCCCTGAACAGCATACAGACTTTATTTTCTCCGCCGTGGGTGAAGAATTTGGTTTCATTGGCTGTTTGCTAGTGTTAGCAGTTTTTTGCTTGATTTGCCTGCGCTTGTTGCATGTTGCCCAAACCGCTAAAGACAACTTTGGCTCTTTATTGGCTATTGGCGTGTTGTCTATGATCGTGTTTCAGATGATAGTCAATATTGGCATGAACGTTGGTCTAGCACCAGTAGCAGGAATACCCTTACCTTGGATGAGTTATGGGCGTTCAGCAATGTTGAAAAACTTCATCGCCTTGGGAATAGTCGAGTCAGTGGCTAATTTTCGTCAAAGGCAAAGGTATTAATTATTTGTCCTTTGTTATTAGTCATTTGTCAGTGGATAGGGAACAGGAATCACAGACAAAGGGAAGAAAGGGGAATCTCTCTTTGGTGATCCCCAATCTCCGTTCCCAATGACAAATGACAAATCGCCAATCACAAGTATTAAGCTATTAACAGGAAACAAGCGAGGATAAAAACCATGATCCTGCCTGGAGCAACTGTTCGCGTCAAGAATCCAACAGATACCTATTATCGGTATGAAGGACTTGTACAGAGAGTCAGTGATGGTAAGGTAGCCGTACTGTTTGAAGGTGGTAACTGGGATAAATTAGTTACCTTTCGTCTCTCTGAATTAGAAACTGTAGAAACAACCGCCGGACGTAAAAAAGCAAAATAAGTTAGTCCTTTGTCATTAGTAATTTGTCCTTTGTAAACAACCAATGACAAATTACTAATGACCAATGAGCAATGACTCTTGACCACTATGCGCCTTCCCCTGCCACAATTTAATCGAGGCGATCGCCATCCTAATCATTTTGCAGAGGTGATCCAAACGAGTACATGCGAGTTTTTAGCCCAGTGTTTGGAACCGGAAGACTTAAGCTTTCCACCTATGCCTCCTTTTGGCAGCTGGGTTTGTTCTGTCGATGAAGAATCAGGCAACCAGGTTTATGCTGTGGTATATTACGCCACAACTATGCCTATCGATTCTGTACACAGACCAGTGGCTCTGGGAATGTCGTTACAGGAGTTGCGAGAGGAACAACCACAGATATTTGCAATGCTCAAGACAGAATTCCGTGCTGCGATCGTGGGTTTTACAGTGGCAGCAGATAAACGGAATTCCCTAAATGATTCGTATCAATACTTACCACCACGCCCACCACAAATTCACCAACCAGTTTATAGATGTGAACCAGAAGCAATTATTAAATTTACAGAACAACTAGATTTTTTGCGGACTCTGCTTTGTGTAAATGGAGCGCCAGTGGATTCTTTAACAGCAGCAGCTATTCGAGAAGTGTTTTGGTTACGCAAAGCTGACCGACAATGGTTAGTGCAAGCAGGACGTACTCTGAGTGTACTGCTTAAAGACGACTACGATCGCCTGCGGTTTATTTTGAGCCAAATCCACCCATAGAGTTATCAGTTATCAGCTATCAGCTATCAGTAAACAACATAAGGTAAGTCGGCGGGAATAAACAAATGACCAATGACAAATGACCAATGACCAATGACCAATGACCAATGACCAATGACCAATGACAGAACTAATGTTACAAGTTCTTGCTGTTGAACCTACTGCTCAAGTTCTCGCCAAAGAACCCATTATTCCCTTTGCCATTTTGCTGGTAGTCATCTTAGTTGTACCAATTATATTTGAGCGACTAAGACTACCTGGTTTGGTAGGTTTGGTACTATCAGGGGTAGTACTTGGTCATCATGGCTGGAATTTATTTCCCATAGAAACACCAACCATGAGTTTACTTACAGACATCGGGTTAGTTTACTTGATGTTTGTTGCGGGTTTAGAATTCGACCTAGAACAGTTTCGCCGCCAAAAAATTCAGGCTTTTAGCTTTGGCAGCTTGACCTTTGGTATACCTTTCGTGCTAGGAGTGTTGCTAGGTCGGAGTTTTGGTTATGGCTGGAATGTTTCTGTATTAATTGGCTCGATTGTGGCATCCCACACCCTTTTAGCCTATCCTCTGATTAATGGTTTAAGAGTCACAAACAACGCAGCAGTTAGGACAACGATTGGGGCTACAGTTATCACCAATTTTGGCGCATTATTAGTCTTTACTTTATCTTTAGCTGCAAATACTAATTATTTAAGCTTTTGGCAATTTATTCCTTTTTTGAACTCACTCATTCTCTACACTATCTTTGTTTTGATTAGCTGCAATTGGGTAGGTAAAGAATTCTTTCGTCGTTCAGGAGATGATGAAGGAAACCAACTTTTGTTTGTGTTGTTGTCTATTTTTCTAGTTGCTTTCGGCGGTCAATTGATTGGGATAGAAAAAATTGTTGGGGCCTTTTTAGCTGGTTTGGTAGTAAATGAAGTTGTTGGCGAAGGTCCAGTTAAAGAAAAGATTGTTTTCGTTGGCAGTATACTATTTATTCCTATTTTCTTTGTTCATCTGGGTTTTCTCATCGATATTCCAACTTTTATTGATAGTGTGAACACACTTCAATTCACCTTTTTATTAGTAGTGGGTTTATTTGCCAGCAAATTTCTGGCTGCTTTGGGAGCAAAACTACTTTATCATTACAACTGGCAAGAAACCTTAACTATGTGGTCACTGTCATTACCCCAAGTGGGTGTGGCATTAGCCATAGCTGTAGTAGGATATGAAAATGGGTTACTCTCGTCGATATTATTAAACAGCATCATTGTCTTGATGCTGGTGACTTCAACTATAGGCTCATTAATGACTAGTCGGTTTGCTGTTGGTTTAACAACTTCAGCCATCAAAGGACAAGCATTCACTAATTCGCCTCAAATCGATTCTAGAAAAAGAGACAGTAGCCCTTTTACTATAGTTGTGCCAGTTTACAATCCTCAAACACAGCAATACTTAATTGAAATGGCAACTTTATTGGCACGTCAGGCTAATGGCAGAATCATACCATTAGCGATCGCTACAGCTGCGGCTCATATGGATGCTCCTCAATTAAATACTTCTTTAGAACGCAGCGAACGCTTACTGTTAAAAGCTACAAGCCTGAGTCGCGCCTTGGGTGTGGAAGCAGAACCACTGTTGCGAATTGATGATGCTTTTGCCCAAGGAATTAGCAGAGCAGCACGTGAACAAAAAGCTAATTTAATTTTGATGGGTTGGGGTAAGCGAACTGGGTTGAGAGCGCGTTTGTTTGGGAATGTGATTGATAATGTTTTATGGGCATCTCATTGTCCAGTGGCTGTGACTCGTTTGGTAGAATCACCAAGAAACATTCAAAGGATCTTAGTACCTGTAGAAAATTTTCTAACACCAACGTTGCAATCTATACAATTTGCTCAAATTCTTGCAGAGGCAAATCAAACACAAGTAACTGTACTGAGTGTCTGTGAACGCCGTACTAGTTCTAGTAAAATCGCATCCAGGCGATCGCAACTTTCTCAAATGGTATCAAATATATCTTCAGCTAATCCCCCAGAGATTCAAATTATTGCTCATGAAAATGTTGCTCAAGCAATTTTACAGGCAGCACGATTATATGACTTAGTTGTCCTACCTTTTGTACGTAATCGTACTAGTCCGGGTGGATTGGCAATTAGCGATGTTACAACTCTTTTGGTGAGACAACTGACTTGTTCAATTGTCATGCTAGGAGAACCACCACAACATACTCAATCGGTCACTTTACCAGTTGGTGTTCCTAGTCCTATCCCTGTAACTTAAGGACAAGGGAAGGGGGACAACTTATCAGTTATCAGTTAGCTAGAGACGCGATTATAGCACTTCTCACTCGATTGCAATACAGTCGGAACCCCACCCCGGCTTTGCTGACGCAAAACCTCCCCTCCCCGCTTGCGCTTAGGGGATTAAGGGGTGGGGTACGTATTGGACACAACCGAGAACTGCTATCTACTCTTACGAGCGTTTACGCGTCTGTACAGTTATCAAATTAAACTGATCACTGTTAACTGTTAACTGATTCATCCTTGATCCCTGTTCCCTTAATTACCAACTACTAACCAAAAAAATGTCACAAGCTCTTGTGGTTCAAAACCTAGTTTATGCCTATTCCAGTCGTGAGCCAGTTCTACGAGAAATTTCTTTTACCTTAAATTCAGGCGATCGCGTTGCACTGATGGGACCTACTGGTTCGGGTAAAAGTACTCTTCTTGAGAATTTAATCGGTTTAAAAGAACCTCAAGCTGGGAAGATTTGGATTAATAATATTCCCCTAGAAGCTAAAACTTTACCTCAAGTACGCCGTCAAATTGGTTTTGGTTTTCAAGATGCTAATGACCAACTATTTATGCCTACCATACTTGAAGATATTACCTTTGGACCGCGTAACTACGGTGTCTCACCTGCGATCGCTATTGATAAAGCTAGACATTTATTAGCTGATTTTGGTTTAGAAGCTTATGCTAATCGTTCTGCTCACGAACTGTCTGGAGGTCAAAGACGGCTTGCTGCTTTGGCTGCAATTCTAGCATTAGAACCAGATATATTGATTTTGGATGAACCAACCAACGGTCTTGATCCTGCATGGCGGCGTCACTTTGCTCAAATGTTATTAAAGTGGCAAGGTAAGGTTATGTTAATTGCGTCTCACGATTTACATTGGTTAGGGAAAGTCACTCAACGTGGTTTAGTGCTTTCTGGAGGACGTATTCATATAGATAGTGAAATTCACTCATTATTAAATGAAACTGATACTTTGGAAAAGTTAGGTTTACCTACAGATTGGTGAGACTTTTTTGAACATTTGGGATGCTCCCATTATCGAGGAAAATATCAACGCAGCTTGTCAAGTTGAATGATAACTGTTCATGATGCTGGGGAACACTGAACTTATCCTTAAGCCTTTCAGTGTCAAGTGATGGAAGAAACTGTCTCTAAAACAAATGCGATCGCTTTTTGCAAACGTAGTGGTATAGCAATAAGTTATCTCTTGCTGGGTTTATTAGCCATCCCAAGTTTAGATTTAGATACTCTAGTCCTAGCAAATCCAACAGAAAATAATAATACTCCCACGCCCAAAATCCTGAATGTTGATCCGTCTGAACTCACTCCTTCTTACCCAGCAAGCGCGCCACCGGGAAGAGTAGATCCCTTACCTGATGATCGAAATTTAATTGAAAATGTCCAAGAAACTGATTATCGCGTCAATGCATTGCAAGCAGATTATACTGGAAAGCTTTGGGTAGCTTCTTGGCGCGGATTATCTCGAATTGACCCCAATACTGGCAAAATATTAGCTCGTGTCAGTTTACCAAATACTGCTATTGCCGCTTTAGCCCAAGATAAAGTCGGACGTTTGTGGGTGGGAACCTATGAAGGATTAAAGCGAGTAGATCCCCGTAGTCACGAAATTACAGCCCAAAATTTATTTTTGCCTTCCAAGCGAGTTTTATCTTTGTTAGTTGACAAACGGGGTTATTTATGGGTCGGCACAGATAACGGCTTATCGTTAATTAGTCCCGACCAAGCCCTAATTATGACCACGTTAAAAAATTTACCTGGTGTTAGTGCTAACGCCTTAACTTTAGACGTAGAAGGTCAACTCTGGGTAGGGACACTCGATGGAGTAGTGCGAGTTAATACCGCCAATGCTTTTATTATGAAGCGAATTGAGAATTTACCAGGTACAACAGTACAAGCTTTAGCTACAAGTCCTGATGGCTTAATATGGGCAGGAATGCCAAATAATTTGCTAGTAATCAATCCAAAAACTGGTGCTATATTGCGCTCAGTCACTCGTTTGCGGGGACGTGACGTGGAATCAATACGTTTTGCTAAAGATGGGAGTGTGTGGGTCGGCACCAACAATGGTTTGCTACGATTGAATCCAAATACTGGTGCTGTACTAGATGAAGTTCCTGGACTTCCTTCTAGTCGTGTACTTGCCCTTGCTCCTGATGTTGGTAATAAACTGTGGATTGGCACCACCGAGGGTTTAGCTTGGTTAATGCCAAAAATGACAACTGCAAAGCCCCATCTTGCTTTTACTCGCGCTGTGAAGTAATGATTGGGGATCGGGCATGAATCAGTGATCAGTTATCAAATTAAACTGATCACTGTTAATTGATTAGTTGTCCCCCGATCCCCGACCCCGAATCCCCGACCTCTAATCCCCTAATCCAAAATGGCAATCACTACCCGACAATTAATTCAATACAAACAACAAGGACGCCAAATTGTGGCGTTGACTGCTTGGGATTATGCGATCGCTCAACTTTTAGATGCTGCTGGTGTAGATTTAATCTTGGTAGGTGATTCGATGTCAGTAGTGTTGGGGTATGAGACAACACTACCACTTACCTTGGAAGAAACACTCCACCATGCCAAAGCTGTACGACGTGGGGTGAAACATGCTTTGATGGTCGTAGATTTACCGTTTTTGACGTATCAAGAAAGTGTTCGACAAGCTATGCACTCTGCTGGACTGGCGCTGAAAGAAGCGGGAGGACAAGCTGTCAAATTAGAAGGTGGCTATCCGGCAATGGTAGACACTATTACTCATCTGGTGCAAGCAGGAATTCCGGTGATGGGCCATGTGGGTTTGACACCGCAATCATTCCATCAAATTGGTTTGCGCCAACAGGGGAAAACCGAGACAGATAGGGAACGAATTTTACAAGAAGCGATCGCTCTCGAACAAGCGGGTGTGTTTTCTATAGTCTTAGAGCATATCCCCAGTGACTTAGCATTTGAAATCACCCAAAACCTCAGTATTCCTACGGTTGGAATTGGTGCAGGTGTCCATTGTAATGGACAGGTATTAGTCACTTCTGATGTACTCGGACTCTCGGAAAAACAGCCACCCTTTGCGAAAATGTATGCAAACTTGCGCGAAACGATAACTCAAGCTGTGCAAGATTATAGCTTTGAAGTCAGAGAACGTAAGTTTCCAGAAAAATAAATTGAGAAGATAGATGCGTTTGTAGTCAGGACTTTAGTCCTCTAATTTTCAATCACTAAAGTGCTTACTACAAACCTATGTATTTGGGATTAATCAAAACTCAGGTTCAGACTCTAGCAGAGCTAACTTTTTGGTGTTGCTTTTTATTTTTGAGGATGTTCAAATAGTTATCAGCATAGCGAAAAGCAGATGCACAATCGTAATTAGCAATAGCTATAGCTTGCAAGACAACCTTAACGGGGGTTTCAAACCCTGAAAATTTTTGGATTAACTTCAATATATCCACATCGGTTGCAGGTGATGTAGTATCTTTTACCTGTTCTGGCTGATCAAAAGTATCTTCAATTAGTGGTTTGAACATTTAGCACCTCCCCAAAAGCATAAGATGCAAATCCTGTGATGAAATTGAGCTGTTGATCACGAGTTTGCAAGGTGTCTGGGAGTTCGGTACAGGGACATCCGATCTCTTTCAAAATCTCCAAGCAATATGCACTCACTTCTTCGTGTGAAGCTTGCTCCCACTCCAGAGCGACTCCTCTTGCTATCTCCAGATTGACTCGGATTACCGTTCTTGCAGGGTTGGTCATAAATTTACCCTAATAAAACTGGATAATTTAAGTTTTGATCAGAGCCGTAAATTTGCGTAACAGTGTTTTTGCTGAATTTATCTGAAGAGGAAATAAGAAAATCAGCGTATTTACGGAAAAACTAAAAGAGCGATCGCTTAATATCATCTCATCACCTCCAGCCTTTTCGTCAAGATAGAATACCTAAATACTCTATTAACAATAGAATCACAACTGCTCAACGGAGTTCAAAGACTCGACGACGAGTATCAAAGACTCGACGACGAGTATCAAAGACTCGATGACGAGTATCAAAGACTCGATGACGAGTATCAAAGACTCGATGACGAGTATCAAAGACTCGATGACGAGTATCAAAGACTCGATGACGAGTATCAAAGACTCGACGACGAGTGTCAAAGACTCGACGACGAGTATCAAAGACTCGATGACGAGTATCAAAGACTCAACGACGAGTATCAAAGACTCAGTTCTACAAATTTGTGATGAGTGTCATAGCATTCTTAAATTATTCGTGAACAAAAAGATCCCCAATTTAGGAAACAGCTAGCGAATGGTGGATTTGATCCGTTCCCCAATGATTTTATAGATTTTTCGAGACAACATTTATGGTGCGATCGCGTCCTGGAATAATCCTCAAATAGTTGATTATTCTAAGTCGGGGATCTTGTTGTTCCGAAACCGAAGCTATCATTGATGTAGTTATTTATGGTTTGAAAGCTTTGGCAAGAAAAACAGCTTTCCCAGCTAGCACTCTGATTCAAGTTTAGTTTCTGAATTTTCCGTCTGAAAAGCTCAATTTTCTAAGAACTTATTCACGTAATTGGGGGAATCAGCCAATGACTGACACTATTATTAATCCTATTGAGCGTCCTCAAGTGACGCAACAACTTTCAGAAAATGTAATTCTCACAACCGTAGATGATCTTTACAACTGGGTAAAAATGTCCAGCTTGTATCCAATGATGTTTGGTACAGCTTGCTGCTTCATGGAATTTATGGCTGCTTATGCTTCTCGTTTTGATATGGAGAGATATGGGATGATTCCCCGTGCAACTCCCCGACAGGCAGATCTGTTAATTACCGCAGGTACAATTACTATGAAGTATGCTCCAAACTTAGTGCGACTCTACGAGCAAATGGCAGAACCAAAGTATGTCATCGCTATGGGAGCTTGTACAATTACAGGAGGTATGTTTAGTGCAGATTCTCCGAGTGCAGTTCGCGGTGTAGACAAGTTAATTCCAGTTGATGTTTATATACCGGGATGTCCACCTAGACCAGAAGCAGTCATAGATGCAATTATTAAATTGCGGAAGAAAATCGCTGACGAAAGCATTCAAGAACGGCATATAATCCAACAAACGCACCGTTACTACAGCATTTCTCACCGAATGAAAGTTGTATCTCCCATCTTGGATGGGAAATATTTGAGAAGTGCAGAACTACAAACTACGTCCCCTGAAATTGCTGAAGCAACCGGCTTGCCATTGCCTTTAAAACTACAAGAATCTACAGCTAACAAAATAAAAGCACTATAGCAAAAACCGCCATAGGTTAGAAACCTACCCCATATCCCGCCTGAGAATAAATTCTCAGGCTAATAGCATAAGTCCGTTGAAACGGACTCAAAGACTTTCCTTGTCAGAGTTATCTGACTTTCGCTATTAGCCAAGAAATTTATAGCACTTCTCACTCGATTGCAATACAGTCGGAACCCCACCCCGGCTTTGCTGACGCAAAACCTCCCCTCCCCGCAAGCGGGGAGGGGATTAAGGGGTGGGGTACGTATTGGACACAACCGAGAACTGCTATATTTATTGGCGGGACGAAAATTTGGTGCAAGATATGAATATATTTGAGTTCACTTGAGTATATATATGCTGAAAAAGCTTAGACAGTTGAAAACTCTTTTGGCATACAAAAAATCCAATAATTTAGGAGATTTTGCTATTCTTAAATCTGATTTTTTGGGTTCTAAATTTAACCCAAAACTTTATTCTCAACTTCAAGAAGTGGTAGGATATTATCCTCCAATTGATTTCAAGAAACTGAGTGAATATCCTCTAGGCAGTTTTGGGTATGAATATGCAGTTCATATGAGAGAAAATCACCTCAAGCCGCTTAATATTAGTCCTGAATTAGCAGAAGTTGCTCAACGCAATGTATTTGCTTTGCGATATGTTGTTACCCACGATATTTTTCATGTATTGCTAGGCTTTGATACAAGCTATGCTGGAGAAATTGGTGTGCTTGCCTTTGCTGCTGCACAAAACTATAGCAAAGCGTTAAAAATTAGCCTGTGGTTGGCTAAATTACTCTATCCAATCATTGCTCCTCAGCAAATCAAAGAGATTTTCGCCAATATCAAAAAAGGAAATGATTTGGGGAAGCAAGCAGAATTTTTATTAGGATATCGCTTTGAAGAACACTGGAAAGAACCGATTAATGAAGTGAGATTTAAGTTGAAATTATCGCCAATTGCACATAATACTATTTAAAATTTAAATTAATAGTTAAAATTATCTGCACAGTTGCGATCGCCTCAGTTACGAGTTCCCCGTTCCCTTTTCCCTCTGAATACCAATAACCTTAACACCAAGCGTATTGTTTTATAATAAGGAGCTAATTGGTAGACCAAATCCCCAATAACTTCTAATTATTAAAAATAAAGCTAGTACGCCGATAAAAAAAGCAGTAGTTTGAAGATCTTGAATAAAACAAGAAAGTTTTTCTCGCCAGAGTCCATAGAGATTTACTATGTATAAAGGCAAATCACTAAATGCAATGACAATAATTGCTCCTAATACACTGAAGCTTTGATAGGCTAAAGGTACACCCAAAGCTATAATTCCAAATCTAGCAAAATTGCTCTGGGCTGAATACAGGGGTTTACCAATTGCTAGCAGAGCAGGACTAGTAGTGTAAAATAGCAAAGAAAACCAAATTCCACTACACAAAATAGGCATCATCCAAGTCGCAGCAGCATATCTTCGATCATATAAAAATGAAACTGCTAAATCTCCAACAGTGATTAACATTGCCAATATAATTGCAGATGCTAGTAGTATTAATTGCCGTTGAGGAAGAATTTTTTGCCGCAAAGTAGCCCTTGGTAAGTGAGATTGTTGGGAGATTGCAGGAAAAATAACTCTAAAGCTAAGTTGCCTGATCACATCACGAGGGATACTAGCTAGAGTATATGCTACTGTATAGACACCTAAGATTTCAAATGACAATAACTTAGCCAAAACCAGGCGATCAGTTTGTTCAGCAGCAAACATTAATGTTGATGCAATAAACATCCATTTACTAAACGAGAGAATTTCTTTAACTGTTTTTGGCTCCCATTCAAAGCGATTAGAATATTTTGGTATTAACCAGTAGCTACTAACTAATTTATATATCCCTGAAATTACTATAGCGATACTTAAAGACCAAATATTTGGATGTAACCAAACTAAGACTATTAAAGTAGAGTAATAACATAACTGAAAAAGAAGTTCATAAATTGAAAGTTTACCCAGTTTCATTTGACGATGAAGAGTGTGTAAACTTGTAGAATTAAAGCCTTCAATAAATGAAGTAAATACAACAATTGGGATTAGCCATAGTAGACGTTGGTCGTTGTAGAAATGTGCAATTGGAAAAGCAAGAATGACGCCAAGAATCCAAATCACTGCGCCACGAATTACTTGGAGAGTCCAAATAGTATTTAGAAAAATTGGTTCATCGCCTCTTTTATTGTTAACGATATTTTGAGCAACACCAATATCTGAGAATAGTTCCAGACCCATTCTTAAGGTATTTACCAAAGCCATCAAACCAAAAAATTCTGGTTGTAGTAAGCGAGTCAGAATTAAATTATTACCAAATCTTAGGATTTGAATACTTCCGAAACCAAGAATAGTCCAGATAGCTCCACGAATAGCTAGTTTTTTTATAGATGTCATATTTTCAATTAAGAATAGATTGTTGATTTAATATTTATTGCCTGGTTTTTTGACTTCTCAATGCTATATAGCAATCCGAATTAAATCGTGAGTAAATACATAGGTTGGATATCAAATCTAAAAGTAAAATTTTATTCAGCCCTGGCGATTATAAATCGCGGCTACACAGACAAAACCCGTCTGCGCGGGTTATTCTATTCCATTTAGGTAGATTTTGTTTGTGTAATAGCGAATTCTATTCGCCTCATTGTTTTCAGTTAATTCCTGTTACCCCTTATCCCCAATTTTGATTTTCAATCTTAAATTTGATACTGTTTCACATTCGCTCAGGGAAACTTGATGTTCTGGAAAATTGGGACGAATTGGTTCTACATGACCTTTCAAAGCACTTGTGATCAGGCGATATAGTCGTGCAACTTCGTAGTGAATGTTGAAGTCTTTTTCTACTTTAGCTCTACCTGCCGTACTAAATGTTACCCTAAGTAAATAATTGTTCAGTAATTTTTCTATGCAGGTTGCTAATATATTAGCTTCTCCAGGTGGAACTAGATAGCCATTAACACCATTTTCTACTAATTCACTGATTCCTGCTATCTGGGTAGCGACTACAGGTACACCAGCCGCCATTGCTTCCATTAATACTACTGGTATTCCTTCTGCAAAGCTAGACATCACAAAAACATCTGTTTGCTGAAAATATTTGCGTACCTCAGCTTGAGATTTATAACCAACAAAATTGACATTTTTAGTTAATTCCAACTGGACTGTCAATTGTTTCAACTTTTGACGATCTGGACCATCGCCGACGATTGTTAAAACAATATTTTGATGACTTTGTTTTAATAAAGCTAGGCTTTCAAGTAAAATTGGTAATCCTTTCGCCTCCGCCAATCGCCCCACAAACAGTAGACGTTTTCCTGATTCTTTGTGAGAAACCACATCAAATAATCCTGGATCAATACCGCAATGAATTATATGCATTCGGTTCCACTTTTCAATAGGTGCAAAAATCATTCCTTGGCTACGAGCGTAGTAACTAATACAACAGACAAATAGCGATCGCTTGATTTTTTCATCTAGTCGCCATTGATAGGGACGCAGGAAAATATATGGCCCGTGGAGCGTAAAGCTATAAGTAAAACCACCCATTTCAGCCGCCAACATAGCAACAGTACCACTGGCTTCAGCAATGTGGTTGTGCAAATGCTCGATTTGTCTATTTTTAATTTGTTGAGCTAGAATACCCGCTTCTAAGAAATAGAAAAACTGATATAAGCCACCTCGTAATCCTGGTTGGCTGGTTGTAAATGCGAGTTTGATTGTCTTGAAATATCTTTTGGGAAAAGCTAACAATAAACTCAGATGTGCTAAAAGTAAATGAATTGGATTTGGAGGCAGAATATAGAAAGTGCGATCGCGTTCTTGTTTCTGTTCTGCTCCAACCATATGTCTATCATCTGTGCGACGAACAGAGAATGTATGTACCTCCACACCCATTTCTCGCAAGGTTGCGACTTCTCGCTGGATAAAAGTGTCTGTTGCTCTGGGATATTCCCCAGTTAGATAAGCAATACGCATATTTAAATTCAAAATTCAAAATTCAAAATTGGAAAGAGAAGTTTGTAGTGAGAACTTTAGTCCTTATATGAGCGCTTAAGCGCTTACTACGAAAGTGTTGCTAGACGGAAATAGGTGAAGCTTGGACATGTAGTAAATCAATATCGCTACAACTACGTTCTAGAGCAGTAACTAGTGAATAATTTGGTTTCCAGTGCAGTACTTGCTGGGCGCGAGTGTTGCTGTAGCGTAGCGGTTTGAAGCGAGCGTGTAATCTTGCTGGGATTAAAATGTGAGGTAGTTTGATCTTGTCAACTAAAAGCGATTGGTTACACAGCCAAATTGTATGAGCCAGCAAGCGCATGAGTGTCCAGCTAATTGTAATGGTATGAGGTGAGCGCGGCATCATTTTTACTAATTGCTCAACATACACACTCTGAGTTGGTAAATCATCATCGACGATATTTAGAGTTTTACCAATCGCTTCGTCAGTTTCAGCAGCATGAATGATCGCTTCTGCACAGTTTTCGACATAAGTCAGAGGTATTTGGGCGTTAGTACCAATGCGAATCCACAGGCGATCGCTCACCTTGACACCTAGAAGAGCATTCCACAAATGCGATCGCCCGTAAATCATTCCAGGGCGCACAATTGTCACCTTTCCAGCATTTTTTGCCTCAAAGTCACGCACAATCTGTTCTTGCATGAGCTTAGTTTGGGTATAGATATCCCGCATTGCAGGTTGATGCTCAATGGGCGAATCTTCAGTGATCGTTGCACCAGAATCAATTCGTAGGTAGTCAAACACTGAAAAGCTACTAATAGCTACCAATCGCAACACCCCAGATGCAACCATCGCTTTGAGTAAGTTCTCTGTTGCCACAACAGTATTAGCATATTGGGTAGCAAAATCGCCCTTTATGGCTGCTGCTATGTGCAGTACCAGATTTACATCTTGCAATGCAGCGATCAAGTTATCTGGTTTTTGTAAATCTATGCGGACTAACTCCAATCCTGGATGATTGCACCAAGGAAGATTTGCAATACTTGTTGGTCTGACAACGGCGCGTACTTGAAATCCACGTCGCAGTGCTTCAGCCACAGTATACTGCCCAAGAAAACCCGATGCTCCTGTTATTAGTAATTTCATACACAAAAAAACGTCCGTATTTTTACAGTTACCCAAAATCCTTGTAGAGACGCGCTAAGGCGCGTCTCTACATTAGACCTCTTGCAAAAGTCGAATGAACCCCCCTCAATCCCCCCGTGAACGGGGGGAAAATTTAGTTCCCTCCCCGTTTACGCTTAGGGTTAGGGTGGGGTAAAAATATTTTTGCAAGAGGTCTATTAGTTTTCGGAGAGATCTATTCACAATGCAGGTCGATACATTCACAATGCAGGTCGATACATTCGCAATGCAGGTCGATACATTCGCAATGCAGGTCGATACATTCACAATGTAGGTCGATACATTCACAATGTAGGTCGATACATTCACAATGCAGGTCGATACATTCGCAATGTAGGTCGATACATTCACAATGCAGGTCTATTTTGCCCAAAACATTGGTTCAATAGGCTCAAATGTAGTTGTCAATTTATAGGGAGAGCCTGTGTCTAAAGATTTTTGAATCGCAAGCACAATTTCATTATTGTGCAGAGAAAATTCAGATGATAATCGACAAGGACGATTTTCAATCATTGCAGATGCCATATCTGCCACACCTCGACAAAAATCCATTTGCTGTGCGCCTTTATACCTAAATTTGTGAGTAGGTTTCACTAGTGGATAATTTTGCTTCCAAATGCCTTCAAATCTCTTGCGACGAATGTTGATACTGCGCCTGATATAAACTGGCGCTCCATAATACCAACAATCATGAATACCAAGTGTACCTGTATCACCAATAATCCTCAAAGAATGGTCATGGGGTGCAACAATACTGCAAGTCAATCTGGCTATTACGCCAGAGGCAAACTGAATACAGGCTACAGAAAAATCTGGAGTGTTAACATCTAACGGTAATTCAGTTTGTTTATCTGGAATCAGACAGGATGAAAAGGCACTCACTGACTGTGCAGGGCCAAAGAATGCAGTCAGCCATGTGACATAATAGCCTGCGTGTTCTAACGTACACCCAACTTCAAACTCATCTTTATAAGGCCAGGGAGTACCTGATGCACTCACCCATTTTTGATAAGGCATAAGATGAACTAATCCATCATCCATTTCAGCATAGACAAGTCGAACTGTGCCAATCTGATTTTCTCGCAGTGCTTTCCAAATTGTTTGAGCTGTTTCACTCAACAAACTGCATGGTGCTGAGGAAATATATAAACCTTGTTGTTGAGCCAAGTTGACTAGTTCGTTAGCTTGTGACATCTCCATTGCTAAAGGTTTCTCAGAATAAACGTGTTTACCAGCTTCTAAACAAGCTTTAGAAACTGGGTAGTGACTGCTTGGGTTGGTTAAATTTAAGACGATATCAACTTTAGAATCATCAAGAAGTTCTTCTAGGGAACCATAAACACGAGGAATCTCATAATATGTAGCAAATTTGTATGCGCGATCGCTAATGCGATCCATTACTCCTAATATCTGTAGTTGCGGATGCAGGGAAAGTGTTTTCAGGTAATAGTCTGCTACATAGCCACAGCCAACAATAGCGATGGATTTTTTATATTGCTCATCAACGTTTAGAGAGTTTGACTTGAGCTTTGCTTTCCCTGGTTTTATGACAATATGAGCAGCTTTGGTTAAAGTTTTAACCAGCATTAAAATGCTCCTTTGTATTCCACTATAGTTGGCTGTCGATTTGATAATTTATACAAGAAAAATTGGCTCTGACCAATTAATTGCGGGAATTTACCTAAAATACAAAATAAACCATAGGCGATCGCATCTTTTTGGGCAAAACCTCTACTCTGTGTATATTTGTAAGCTCGATAACCAGAAAAGAAATAGGCTACAAGTAGTAACAGAATGCTGAAAGCGTGAGTTGATGAAAAAGTGGCGATCGCCAATAAAGGTAAAATCAAACTCCAAATCCAAATCCGCACACTTTCTTTTACCCAATGGTGTTCGGGAGTGCGACCGTGTAACCAAGCTCCTTCAGCATAAGCATGACCACTACGAACTGAACGTCTCCACCATTGACCAAAACGAGTCATTTGCCCATCATGCCATGTCATGTCTGCATCGAGACGCAAAATTTTGCCGCCAGATTGTCGCAAGCGCACACACAGTTCTGGTTCTTCTCCAGCGATCAATAACGGATTGAATCCCTCTACTTTTTTAAAAGCTGTCACCCTCATCATTGAGTCACCACCACAGGCTTTAGCTTCACCTACAGGAGTGTTCCACTCAATGTCCAACAGGCTGTTATAAATAGAGTTTTCGGGAAATTCCTCCCGACGCCGACCACACACCACCACAACTTCTGGATGAGTATCTAATTCACGCGCTGCTGTTTCTAACCATCCCTCTACAATCCAACAGTCTCCATCTACAAACTGGACATATTCAACTTCTGGTTTGACTTGCAATAGATACTCAAACCCTGCATTTCTCGCCCGAGCTGCGGTAAAGGGAATCGATAAATCGAGTTCTACAACATGAACTCCCAGCAAACCAGCCAGCGCCACACTCGTATCTGTTGACCCAGAATCAACATAGATCACAGTTGTTTCTTTGCCAATCACTGATAGCAAGCACTGCTGAAGACGCTTTCCTTCATTGCGTCCAATAACAACAACTCCAATTAAGTGCAACTTATGTACCTCCTTTCTTCCTGTTTTTTGTCTTTGTGTTCTCTGTGGTTTGTTATTGGCTTTGTTTTGCTAATAGTAAAAGAAATCGTCATAAACAAAACCCAATAAAGATTAGGTAAATACAATAAACAACTCTCTGTAACATTGTTTATAGCCAAAAAAATCAGATATATCAAAGGCCAAATATCTTCTGCTTTTTTACTTGCATATCCTAACTTTAAAGCTTTCGCAAAAGTCATAAAATAACAAAATAAAAATAGCGCTAAACCAATTAAACCAACATCAAGTGCTGTATCAATAAAGCCATTATGACCATGAGGTGGAACCCAGCCTGTACCAATTGCTTGACTTGCTTCAATTGCGTAATTACTTTTAGGCGCCCAAAATGCACCACGTCCATAACCTAAAAATGGTCTTTCCATTAATCGAGTTAGTGCTACGTTCCAAATAATTGTTCGTCCCGTTATAGTTGGATCTCTACCTAAACCAGTAATGAGTTCTACCCAATAAGTAAAAATTAGTAAGGAAACACATCCCAAAATTAGAATTCCAATATCTATATAAATCACACTGACTTTTCCTCGCCAGCGAAATTGTTTATAGAACATGATGATTAATATAAGTATAAAAGAAATAACTAGAGAAGTTCTAGAAGTCGAAAAAATCATAAATATTAATGATAAAGCAAGCCCAGATATTCTATATATCAGTAATGTATCTTTTGCCAAAGATAAAAAAGCTAATGAGCTTAAAACCATCATGCTGCCAAGATAGTTTTTATGACCATATACTCCTTTCCAAGCTCCTGGATGATCAACCCAATGTCTACCGATACCAGGGAATACATACACAAAAACTAGGCTTAGAAACATACCTATTAATAGAGTATAGGTAACAAGTTTTATTTGCTCCTTTAAGCTAAATCGTATAGCAAAATATAAACCAAAATTGGTCATCATCAAAATATCTCTGGAATTAAGAAAGGTATAGTCTGGAAAGTCTGACCAGAGAAATGAGAAATAAGCTAATGCCGTTAATATAAAAAGTACTTTGTTGCGATTGATGATGGCGATCGCATCCTGCCAAAAGAGAAAAACTAGAAAGGTAAATATTCCCCAAAGTGAGAATCTGATGAATGTGATCAATCCCTCGGATAGAACAATACCCATAGATTGAGTACCAAATATCCCTGAGAAAAAGCTTAAGCCTGAAATAATCAAAACTTTTTCGCCAAACCTGAGATATTTTTCTATATTGATTTTTTTCATATTCTATGATTAAAAAGGTTTTCTCAATTGATTCCTGCATTCCTACACTTTGTCTCTTTCTGTACGAACCCATATTTTTTCAGGTAAAAATATAAACTTTAAATAAATAGGTATTTTCCAGAGAATATAAAAAGGTATAGTTATAATTTGGCGTATCGGTAAGTCTTGATGGGCAAACTTACTCCAAGATAAAACGATTGATAAAAGAAAACAAAAGCCAGAAAAAACAACAATCATTGCTGGTATCCATGCTCCGAGTAATGTTCCAAAAGTGAGAGAAAGTATCATCAATACTGACCAAATCATTACTAACAAAGATAAAGGCGGTACGCACAAATCTAGAGCGGTTACTAACAAATCCAGCCTTTTTTGATAGATTGCTTCCTTCAACAAAAGAGGAACATAAGTATACATAGTTTGTAAAAGACCGTGTTCCCAGCGAGTTCTTTGGCTTTTGGCTGCTTGTAACTGCTGTGGTAAATAGCCAGTAACTTTTGCTTCTGGACAAAATAGTGGTTTGTGTCCTGCAATGGTCAAATCCAAACCTAGTTTTAAGTCTTCGACAATGTGACCACTTGCTAGATTCACTGAGCTAATGACTGACCAAGGGAAAGCCATACCTGTACCATACAACAAGCAAGGCATTCCCAAGCGAGATGATCCCAAGGGACGAACTAAGTTTTTGATGGTAATCGAAAATTGAGAGATTAGGTCTTTTGACGAGTGAGAGTTTTTTGGTATGAGCATTAAATAAGTAGCTTGTACTGGTCGATTGCTTTTGATCGCACACTCACTCAGTTGAGCGATCGCGCCTGGATAGACTGTACAATCAGCATCAATAATTACAACTACGTCTGGAGGTTCAGACTCAATAAAGCGTAAGCCGTAGTCTAGAGCGTATCCTTTACCTTTATAGATGGAATCTTGGCGTTCAATTACTGTAGCACCCACACTACGGGCAATCTCGGCTGTGGCATCATGACAATTGTCAGCAATCACAATCAAACGGTCTTGTGGTTTCAACGCACAGATCAATTTTTCCAAGGTGTCACGAATCACAACTTCTTCATTGTGTGCCGGGACTAAGACAGTAACTTTAGTATTTTGCCATTGATCTGTGCGATGCGAAGAGGCGATCGCTAACAAAGCAGCAGTACATTCAATTAGGAAAAATAAGCAGATGATCAATAAGATCGACGTGCTGATTAATAAAACAACATGAGTAAGCAAAGGCAAAAGCTGACTAATTGACATGACACTAAATTATGTGAAGGGGGAACTCTTGACAGGGAACGGACTTCTAGTTAATAATTTTTGCGGGAATACCAATTGCTGTTGCTCCTGGTGGGACATCGCATAGAACCACAGCATTAGCACCGATTTTGGCATAATCACCAATGGTGACTTTGCCCAAAATTTTTGCACCAGCTCCAACTTCAACTCCTTTACCTAATCTCGGTGCATCATAGGGACGATCTGCGTAACGACTTCCTAATGTCACTCCTTGGCAAATCTGGGATTCATCACCAATGACAGCATAGGCGTTGATGATGATTGTTCCTTGATGGTGGATAACGACACGACGACCAAGCTTAACTGTGTAAAGTAGTTCAATCCCGTAGTGATTGCGAATTCTACGATATAGCATTATGTAGAGAATGCTAAAAGGCAGTTGTAAGATTTTGGGTTTAATTTTCTTGCGCCAAACTCCGAAGCGGTGAACAGCAACACTGCGGAACCCAGGTAAAGTCCAATCACGTCCGTGGGCTATCCAGTCTTCTTTAATTTGCTGCCAAAGACTGAAATTCGAGTTTTCTATTTGCTTTTGATTTGCTATCAAGTCTACTTGAACACTCATCGTTCATAACCTATGGTAGTTTGCACACTTTTCACTGATCAGCTATTAGCTTTCACATTCTTTGAGTCTGAAACGTTTTAAGAAGTAAAAAGATAATCCCTAATTCAAGTAAAAGTTAAAAGAAAAATAATTTATTCTTTTGCCTTTTTACTTTTTACTTTTGCCTTGTTCGGTCAATGTGGAAGTTGAAAATACAGTGCAGTTCGATTTCGCTGTATGAAACGACTAACTTCTGTGCGGAGGGTATCTAAGAAACTAGTTGTGACATGAGCAGGGAGGCGATTAATCGAAACAAATCCGGCTTGTTCACACATTTTTTTCAATGTGATTGGGGTAAAAGCATTGATATGTTCGAGTGGGTGAACAGCATGAAATTCAGAAAAATTTTGAGGCTGACTAATTCCTCGACAATCAGGAACTTCAACGATTAAAATTCCTCTGTTTGTAATTGTGGTGGCAATTTTACGTAGGGTTGCAAGGGGATCTTCGAGATGCTCTAATACTTGAAAGAGTGAGACAGCATGAACTTTGTTGATTTGAGCAGATTCTAGAGCTTCCCAATTATTGAAAATAGAGATACCCATTGTTGCGGCTCGTTCGCTACGCTTTTGGCTGAAATCAATTCCATAGACATCAAAACCAAAAAACTTTGCTAAACAGAGGAAGTGTCCATCGCCACAGCCATAGTCGAGAATGCGAAATTGCTCTGTTGTGTATGGTTCTACTAATTTTTTGAGCCGTAATAGATGCTTGATACATTGTCGTCCACGTTCAAACAGAGTATCTCGCTTGCTACCTGTTTGATAGTGTGCTTCCATATGTTCGATTTGAGCATCATTAATCCACTCGTCATATAGCTTGTGTAACCCTTGTGGTGTGAGGATTCGTTGATGAAAAATCATGCCACAGGTTTGACAACGCATTAAAGAAAAGGTTTCCTCTGCAAGCAAGGTCACTACATCTTTACTGTAATGACATCTGTTAAGAAAAGAACGAGTGGGTTCATCAGTAAATTTTCCTTGCCACAGGGGATGAAGATTCGAGGAGCCACAACTAATGCAGTGCGATCGCTCTCTAAATACCATCTTTTGATTAGAGAGTTGTTCTAAACCGTGTTTCTTTGTGGTCATGTCGATTAAGTTCCGATTTGAAAAATAAGTTTGTTTCTTTCGGAAGCCACGCTCATACCATTTCACAAAATTCTTGATTGTCTTGTTTTTCCTCCTTTTTTCGTTGGTTGCCAAATTTATCAGACTGATAGTGAAACGGTATTAGTCCACTCCTATGACATTCTTGCTACTCTTTCCAAGTCTGCCGCACTCTTGCGATCGCGAGGACTCGAATAATAAAAGTAACTGCTAGGTTCTTGCTTGGCGTTAACAGCATTAGCAATTATTCCCAAAACATTAGCCTCAGAACGTTCTATTAGAGACTTAGCAGCAGCAGCACTAGGTGAATCTAAAACACCGGGTCGAGTTACCAACAAAATTCCATCTGCCATTTTTCCTAAAACTGCTGCATCTGCGATACCCACTAGAGGTGGGGTATCGAAAATAACGTAATCGTAGTTTTCCGCAAAAATATCAACTAAAGAGGTCATACCTTCAGAATCAATCAAAGCTAAGGGATTTGGCGGGATAACTCCTGCGGTCAGTACTGACAAATATTCTGTAACTTTGTGTACTGCTTGGGAAAAAACTCCCTGACCCACAAGCAGATGACTCAAACCCACTGAGTTAATTAAACTCCATAAATGATGTTGTGTTGGTTTACGCATATCTGCATCAACCAGTAAAACTCGCTTACCTGATTGAGCGATAACCGCAGCCAAATTGGCAGAAACATCTGATTTCCCTTCAGCACTCACAGAACTAGTAACGACTATTTTGCGAACTTTTCGATGGCTAATAAATTTCAGGTTTGCTTGCAGCATTTGGTAGGCTTCATGAACTAATGTGCGAGGTGAAGTTGTGGTAATCACTTGCGGATAAACACCATCTTCTACATCTACATCTTGCACAGCATTCACAAAATTATTCGGTTTATATTTAGGAATTAACCCCAATAAAGTGTAACCAAAAAATGTTTCGGTTTCCTTGACTGTTTTCAATGATCGATCAATCAAGTCTACAAAAAATGCAGCAGCAATACTAAGTAATACACCTGCAAAAATACTCCCAGTTGCTAGCAGGATTTTGGTTTTGGAGATGACTGACTTTTTCGGAATTTGTGCAGGTTGGACAATTCTGGCATTCCCAATAGTCTGCTTTTCTGCTACCTGAATTTCCTGTAGTCTACTAACAAGATTTTCATAGCCATTTTTAGCAGATTCTAACTTACGTTCTAAACCTTGTTGCTGCTTCTCCAAACTTGGCATCACAGCCAACTGTTGCTGATAATTCGCTCGAATATTAGACAAAGTTCGGAATTTTTTTTCTAATCCCTGTCGTTCTGCTTTTAACTGCACATAATTACCAACCATTTCTTCTCTAATCTTGCCTATTTGCAATTTACCAGGAGAAACTAAGGGAATTCCTGAATATTGCTGAGTACGTTGTTGTAATAAAGAATTGAGAGTTGCTTGTTGATTTTTTAAATCAGTAATGGTTGGGTGTTGCTCAGTATAAATTGCTCTGGCATTTGCTAACTTGGTTTGAATTTTTTGCAACTCAGTCAAAACTTCTTGAACACCAGGTATTTGACTCAAGGAAGCAACAGTTACTGCCTGATTTTCACTAACATTTAGTTGACTGGCTATCTGTGCTTCTTGAGCGCTCACATCTGCTAATGCAGCCTTGATTTGATTCATTTCTTGATCAAGCTTGGAAATGATATCAATAGCTGCGGTTGATTCCTCTGCAAGCTGAATCACTCTATTTTGAATTTTAAACTGACGTAATGCTTCAGCTGCTCTTTCTAATTCTCGACGAGAATTGGGTAGTTGTTCTTTAATAAATTCACCCGCAGCAGAGACTTGAGCACGGTTAGTTTGAATATTGTTCTCTACATAAGACTTCATTAACTGATTGACTACTGCTGCGGCTAATTCAGGATCATTTGAGGCGTAAGAAACTTTGAGGACATCTGTTCCTACAATTGGTTTAACATTGATTTTAAGCAATTCCGGATCAATTAGTTTTCCTTGTTCATTTTTTAAGTCTAGAGCTGTAATAACTTCTTGCAACATTGGATGAGAATTCACAATTACGGCTTGGGTTTCTAAAGGATTTCCCTCACGCATCAAGGCTTCTAAATCCCCAATTTTTTCCCCTACTTTTGTCAGCGATGATGTACGATCTGATTTGAAAAGAAGTATACCATCTGCTTGATATTCAGGTTTTTGCATGAATAAAGCTAAACCTGATAATCCAATGGAAGCAATAATGATTGATGCTATCAATCGCCAACGACGTTTGAGAACAAGTATGTACTGTTGAATTTCTGTTTCTTGTGTGTAGCTATTAGTCTCCATACAACAAGTTTCCTTGTGGTGGTTATATACAATCGCACTTAATAAGCACCCGATTTTTGCACTACGACCTTCACAGTTTCTAGTAAAATTTTCAAATCAAGCCAGAGTGACCAATTCTCAATGTAATTAATGTCTAGTTTCACTCCATCATCAAAGTTATCAATATCAGAGCGACCAGAAACCTGCCACAATCCAGTAATACCAGGCAAAACTTCTTGACGAATAAAGTGCTTTGTTTTAAACCTTTCAACATCCCTACTAGGAAGAGGACGCGGACCAACTAAACTCATTTCTCCGACTAAAACATTAAAGAGTTGTGGCAATTCATCTAAACTGTAAAGTCGGAGAAATTTACCTACTTGGGTAATTCGAGGATCATTTTTCATTTTAAAGAGTACACCATCTTTGATTTCATTGTTCTTTTCCAGAGATGCTTGCAGTTTTTCAGCATTATTTACCATTGTCCGAAATTTCCAGATTTTAAAATTTTTCCCATGTAACCCGACTCGATTTTGTTGGAAGAAAATTGGGCCTGGAGAGTCTAATTTAATTAGTATTGCGATCGCCAAGTAAATCGGAGATAACAATAATAATAGTAAGACTGAAGAAGCAAGATCAAAACACCTTTTTATCCAAAAATCACTACCTGCAATAATTGGTGCTGGAATTGTCATACAAGGTACTTGACCGAGCATCCAGAAGACTGATTTGGGGTAATAAATATCAGTTTCCATTGGCATAATTCGTAAAAGAATGCCAGCAGTCTGGAAATGCCAACAAACATAGAGACGGTTTTTGATCGCATTCCAAGAAACAAAAGCTTCTGTAATACCCTGTTTACGAAGATACTCAAAAGTTGCTTCTCGATTCACTAAATCCAGACAACTAGGATCGGCAATTCCTTGCACTGTGTAGCAATTTTCTTTTTCAATTAACTGAATATGATTTTTTTGGTCTTGATTCTCAGTAATCAGAAAAACTGAATGACGAATTGCTCCTTGATATCGAAGTTGTTTTGTAGCTACATCAAAAATCAAGCGATCGCAACAAACAAACACTACAGAACAAACCCAAAATATCAGGAAAGTAGACCGTGATACATAACTATCTGGTTCGTAAAGAAAGGCTATGCATAAAAGTAAAATATCTGCTAGTGATACTGCTTGAATTAAACCAAAATAGTTTCGACGTTCTTTTCCCGGTTTATAGAGTCCTTTAACTGCTATTACACTTATCCCTGTGACTAACATGAGTATCAGTAAAGATATTTGTTCCACCAACAGGAATTCTATGCTTGTTCCGTAATATGCTGCTAACATCCATGCCGCAGTTAGAGCCATAATATCCAACGAAATCAGCGTTATAACTCGCAATATCCTAATTTTTAATCCTCTTTGGATAGTCGTACCTTTCGCTGATCTTAAATCTGGTTTAAAACTTGTAACTGTGAGAGTATTAGTAGTCATGATTTTGATCACCAAATTGATTTTTTCACAAAAAATCAAGCACGTACCAAGTTTATATTCATGCTTTGGATGAATTCTTGAGCAATTCAATTTTAGATTTTAGACTTCGGATTTTGGATTGGCTCCAATACTTGGAATATGGGAGTTGATATAGGATTCCTATTTGATTTTTGTTGGCGTAGCCTGCGCTCTGCGCTTACAAAACTCAGTACACATCTAGCTTCCTTTTTTTCTTTCTTTCCCTATTGCCTATTGCCTATTGCCTATTGCCTGCCTCCACGAGTAAATTCATTAATCAAATCGGATTGCTATAGCATCAAACAAGTATTGCTTAGGGTTTATAAGTTCCCTGTTCCCTTTCATTCAAATTTTGTCACTCCGATACGTTGTTTGAGTACCAACAAAACAAACAAAGGATTACCCATAATATAGCGTTTCCATAGGCGTCGAGGTTCAACTAATAAACGGAAAAACCATTCTAAGCCAGATTTTTGCATCCATAATGGCGCTCGTTGCACCATATTACTCACTAGTTCAAAACTAACTCCAATCCCAATTGAAATTGGGATATTTAGGGTTTTGTAATTGTCATAAATCCAGAATTCCTGCTTAGGAGAACCCAAACCGACAAACAGAATATCTGGTTTTGCGTCTTGAATTTTAGAGTTAATAATTGCTAGTTCTTCTGGCTGTGATTCAAAACCATAGGGTGGGCAGTATGTGCCAACTATTTGGAGACTGGGATATCTTTTTTCTAGAACTTCCTTAGCTTTTGTAGATGCTCCGGGGCGTCCTCCCAAAAAGAAGATTTTTAGATCTTTTTGAGATGCGATCGCACATAATTTCTCAAACAAATCTGTCCCATTGACTCGACCCTTTAGTGATGTCTGCAAAAATTTTGCTGCCCATAATAGAGAAACCCCGTCTGGTACTACTAAAAAAGCGTGACGATAGTATTCACGAAAACGAAAATTGCTTTGTAGCAGTACAACATGTTGTGCATTAGGTGTGACAACATATTTTGGCTCTTTCCCTACTAGTACGTGTTCGACAATCTGTTCAACAACTTCATTAAAACAAAGTTGGTCAATTTCCACACCACAAATATTGATCTTCATGGTTCACCCTGGGTTAAGATTGTCAAGTATGCTTTTTTACATACTTGAGTAGATGCAAATAGTTTCTGGAATTACAGATTGATTATCTTTTTGGAGCGTGATCAAACGCTCTGGCTATAGCATTCCAAGCCAGCTTGGATTTCATATTTGAGTCCAACGGTAAGGGACGAACTGCTAATTTATCTGAACGGGGAAAAAAATTTGATACCCAAGTATATTTATCGCTCAATCCCCAAGTTAAAACTGCGATGACTGCTCGCTCATCTAGGACAATGTTCAAATAGTCTTCATAAATACCTGCAACAATGCGATCGCGTACAATCGGATCTGAAGTTAATTTTTGGTCTATCACATCTAGTTCGGTAATCAGAATTTTGAGACCAAGACTCGCCACATCTGCAAGAAAATTTCGCAATTTTTTAGCATTTAAGGCACTTTGATGACCCATGAGATGAGATTGCATACCAAAAGCATGAATCGGTGTTCCTCTTGATTTGAGTCGCTCTAGCAGTTTCAAAACAGCAGTTCTTTTGGCTTCATCTTTGGGGTTGTCATACTCTAGTCCATAGTCGTTATAGACCAACATTGCTTTAGGATCACTAGCCGCAGCTGTGCGAAAAGCAAGTTCGATGTAATCTACACCTAAAAACTCTAGCCAAGGCGACTTTCGTAAGCTGTCAGTTCGTCCATCATCTGGTTCTATCGCCTCGTTCACTACATCCCAAGAGTGTATTCTCCCTCTATAATGTTTAGCCACTGTTGTAATATGTTCCAACAAAAAGTTTTCTGCATTTTTGCAGTTCACTACTTCCTGAAACCACACAGGTAAAGCTTGATGCCAAACTAAAGTATGTCCACGGAACAACATATTATTAAATTGTGCAAACTGAGCTAACCAATCTGATTTGGTAAAGTCAAATTTTTTGGGAGTAGGTCGTATATTATCCCACTTCAGTTGATAATCTGGCACCAACACATTACATTCCCTAATAAAGCTAATTTTCAAATCTTTGTTTGATACCAAATCATCCTGTACAGCAGCAGCTCCATATATTAATCCTTTCGTTGTGGCACGATCTTTTAAAGAAGTTTTCCCAGCTACTTTGAACTCTTTGCTTGCATTATCAAGTGCTTGACTGTACATGAAATTTCTATTTGTTTCAATACCAACAGTGCTTGCTCCTGCTAAAACTGATAGGCTCGCATACAAAAAATAACGTCTACTAAATGACATTTTTTTGAGCATATATAGACTAGCAAAGGGTCTTTATATAAAAAACTTGCTGATTTGAGACATCATAATTCTTAGTTGAAATAGCAAAGCTTATGGAATTGATTTTTTTATTTTTGAACTTTGCTTCTAGCTTATTAAATATGAAAAAAAACAACGCTTGAGTCAATTAGACTTGAGATAGATCTCATCATATGGCGTTAACTTTACTCATCAACCTTTTTTGTGATTCAAACTACTTATCCTTAAATAAATAAAGAATAAGTAATTTGTGTTGATTGAACTGAGATCAATAAGACCATCTAAGCTCTAATCAACTATCTTAATCACATATTTTTTAATTTGTATTTGCTCTAGAGTCACGCAACAATCAGCATTTAGCTACTGAAATTGCTATTCTCATTCGAGTCAAATTATCAAATCACCCTAGACTATGTCCTTAGAAAGAAAAAGGATTTTTTTGTAGTTTCCTACACTGAGAATGCACATATATGTCTATTGATGGATTATCAAACTATGCAAATTTACCATCAGGTATCCAGGCAAACATTTTATGAATTATTTATTCATATGTCAGCTATTTGGAACCTTTATTAAAATTGCAGTCGTCAAAATAAGGTAAAAATCAAAATTAATTCCTGACCAGCTTTAAAAGCCAAAAATAGCATTATTTACTTGCTGCTGCAAACTATTTTTGGTTTTCAAAGGGTTTTCTAAAAGCTATCTATATCATGCAACAATATTACAGTAATGTTGATATTTATTTCAAGTAGCTAATTTTTAGCATAACTCGCGATAATTTGCTTTGATTGATTATATAGTTGCATGTAATGACGAATATATTGAATATTTTTGACTTTTCAAATAATAGTTCCTAAAAACAAACAAAACTATTTGAAAGAGATATATTGATACATGCATCAAATAGAAGCTTGACAATAAACATATTACAAAAACACAAAATAAGTAATCTAAATAGTTTGCATGAATCTTATGATTTTAAAATCTCAAAAAATCAAATGCAATTAAAACTAGTATCTATATAATGCTAAAAATAGAATTTATCTGGTAAATAGAACCTACAGAAGTCAGTCAGTTGAATAAACTACTTGCTAGAGCTTTTTTTCCAAGTAATACTTCCTTTTCATCCCTAATTCATTGGAAACAATGACATAAAAATCTACTCTACTGTGAAGCAGTTATATAGCATTCCTGCATTCGCTCCAGACAAGATCTCCGACTTCGCAGGAGTTGTCGGGGATCTGGGCTTTGCGATTCTCACAAATTATATAGGATTGCTATATTTATTTTGTCTAAGGACACTCTCCGCCAACTACCTACCATTCTTCAGCCCAGTAGATGATCTCTGAAGCCGATACATTAATGGCGACACCGTAACTATCACCATGATTCCACTTAAAATCAGAACTACTTCTATCGTTTGCACCCAATACTAATATTTCATAGGAGTTAGGAAAGGAATCTTCTTTAGAGTTACTAGTATAAAAAAAAGTAGTAGGAACACCATTAGGTAGATTGGCATGGATGTTAGTATTACCACCAATGTATTTGTGTTTAGCTATAGCTTCGTATTGATTATGTAAATTGTTTATCTGTTCTTGTGGAAGTTTTAATCGAAGTTGAAAAAAATTATTATTGTTTCCTTGTAAAAAACCACGAGAGTAAGCAAGACGAACATTCAAAGCATTAGCCGGAATTTTATAAGGAAAATGTCTGACTTGGTTTTGATTTAACCAAAGTTTCTGCCGTATTTCTTGGTAACGTGAGGCATCTTGTATGGTTTTAACTTGATTGTTGTTGTTAAAAGCTTGTCTGAAAACGAAACCTACCCCAACAATACCAATACTGCCAAGAAAGATGAAAACAATGATGGCAATTTGTACAAGTTGTGCAGACGCATAGCGCCTTTTTGGCAAACTTCGTTTCATTGAGTTGGTTTTTAACGATGGTTGTATACCCAACTTTTATCTGAAATCGTAGAATTTCGGAATAGATTCTAAGTGGATTTACGCAAAATTTACAGAAAATTTATTAAAGCAGTATAAGGAAATGGGGATTGGGGAAGGTAGCGGTCTCCCAAAGTTCACCCGTTCCAAGCCCCTTTGCTCATCAACTTGATCCAGCCGAATACAGCTACAAACACGATAAATTGTAGCAGTACAATGCTTGGGCCAGAAGCAAGGTTAAAAAGACCTGATGCAATTATGCCAGCGATACTCGTAGTAGAACCAACAATCACCGACAGGAGCAGAAAGCGGCTAAAGTGATGACTCATCAATTTGGCTGTGGAGGCGGGAATTACCAGAAATGCATTCACCAGTAAAACGCCGACAGCCTTAATTGCTACAGCAACAGCTAATGAAAGTAAAACTACAAATCCATATCGATAAATTTGTACCGGAATTCCTTGGACTTTTGCCACACCAAGATTAAGGGTTAACAAAATTTGCTGGCGTAGGGTTGATAATAGAAATATGCTCCCTCCCACAAGCACCAGCATGGTTAAAATCAGGTCTGTGAGATTGATCGCCAGAATATCGCCAAACAAAACTCCCATCAAGTTACCGCGATATCCTTGGATGAGACTACTTAAAATTATGCCGATCGCTAAGGCTCCTGATAATACTATACTAAGTACGCTATCGCTAGCTAAATCAGTTTTGTCGATAAAGTAAATCACGACCACCCCAAACACTAATGTGAAAGGTAGCAGCATCCAAGTAGGATTTAACTGTAGCAATACACCTAATGCTACGCCGACTAATGCCGCATGACCGACAGCATGACTAAAAAAAGACAACTGGCGCAAGGTGACAAAACAGCCAAGCAAACCACCAAGTATTCCCATTAATACAGCACCAGCGATCGCTCGTTGCATAAAGGGAAACTGTAGCAAAGTTAACAAGTCACTAATTGTGGTGACGGCTAACCAATAAAAATGATAATCATTAAAGCAATTCATGCAATATTATTTACACAGAATCATAAGTCTGTGAAGTATATAAGTTTAGTTTCTGTTCACTAATTAAATTGCCAGATAAAGCAAAATGTTTACAAAAGATTTGCAACCCCTTTCAATTCAGGTTCTCAGCAGCCAAAAAGCTCAACGAATGGCAGAATTTTTTAGTTTTTTAGGGGATGCTAATCGTCTAAGAATTCTATCTCTTTTAGCAGAAAAAGAACTTTGTGTGAGTGATTTAGCAGCGACGCTGGAGATGACAGAATCTGCTGTATCCCATCAGTTGCGAAATTTACGAGTAATGCGCTTAGTGAATTATCGTAAGCAAGGTCGTCGTGTATTTTATAGCCTCCATGATCACCATGTTTTGCATATTTATCAAGCCGTTGCCGAACATTTAGATGAGTAATACCAATTAGAGACATGATTATACTCTTACGAGCGTCTACGCGTCTGTACAGTTATCTATTCCCTATTCCCCAATCCTCAATCCCCGTTCCCCGATCTAATGATTATGTTGATAACGGCTAAATCCTGGACCGTAGGTTGCTAAAAGATTGTTTGGTGAAAGCGCAACTTCTGGTAGTCCGGTGCAAACGATGGTTTGGTTGAGACAAATCACGCGATCGCAATAACGGTTGACCATATCAATATCGTGGGAAACTTGTAAGACTGTCCAACCCTCTTCTTGCTTGAGATCATTTAGCAGAGTGTAAAAATCTGCTGCACCTCGCACATCTACCCCAGCAAAAGCTTCATCTAGTATTAATAATCTTCTAGGCATAACCAAGCAATAAGCAAGCAATACTCGCTTTAACTGACCACCACTCAAAGTACCAATTGCTTGATTTCGCAGATGATAAGCATCAGTTCGTCGTAAAGCAGAGGTTACTGCTGTTGCTTTTTCTTGATTTTGCTGCCATAAGTTTTGAGAAAATACCTTTTCCTTTTTTCCTTGTTTTACCCATCCCAAACCTACCAACTCACTTACAGAAATCGGAAAACTACGGTCAAAAATAAAATGCTGTGGCACATACCCCAACTGATGACATAAATGTCCTAATCTAGTTACTGGACGACCAAATATTTCTATATTGCCAGTAGTGCGTGGAATTAGATCTAAAACTGCTTGTACTAAAGTACTTTTACCCGCACCATTGGGACCAACTATAGCAGTATTTGTCCCTGGCAACAATTCAAAAGAAACATCAAGAATAGCTAGATAATTACCCTTCTTGACACTTAATTTTTCAACTTTTAAAATCGGACTTTCAATATTCATTGGTAATTGGTAATTGGTAACAGGACTTACGCAAGTGTCACAAAAATTTCAAAATTTTGCTTGTAGTGATACCATTTCCATATGAAGATGCATAGAAAGAACCCCACCGCCTTCGGCACCTCCCCTTGGTAAGGGGAGGTGTACACATAAATCCTCTGATCCCCCTAAATCCCCCTTTTTAAGGGGGACTTTGATTCTAGTTCCCCCTTTTTTAAGGGGGGTTAGGGGGGATCAAAACGCTACTAGGCAACTTTGTAAGACTTCTGTGTACACCGCAGCCCTTGGTAAGGGGAGGTTGGGAAGGGTTAAAATAATGTGCAGCTTTACAGAGAATTGGTATGAGGACTTTAGTCCTTATTTTGAGGACTAATACCATTTTCATATGAAGATGCATAGAAAGAACCCCACCACCTTCGGCACCTCCCCTTGGTAAGGGGAGGTTGGGAAGGGTTAAAATAATGTGCAGCTTTACAGAGAATTGGTATAAAGTCCTCACTACGAACTTAAAATAATATGCCAGTTGCGTAAGTCCTGAAGGTTTCAGATAAATTCTCTGCCGAAAATCACAAAAAAAGGATTAGTTTACGAGTCGCAAAAGCTAGTTTACGAGTCGCAAAAGCTAGTTTACGAGTTGCAAAAGCTAGTTTACGAGTTGCAAAAGCTAGTTTACGAGTCGCAAAAGTTTAGTTTGCGAGTTGCAAAAGCTAGTTTACGAGTCGCAAAAGCTAGTTTACGAGTTGCAAAAGCTAGTTTACGAGTTGCAAAAGCTAGTTTGTGAGTTGCAAAAGTTTAGTTTGCGAATTGCAAAAGAGTTCACCTCAGAATTAATTCTGATAACTGTTAACTGATTACTTACATGCTGTTTCTAAAGTTTGCAAATTATTTTGCATTGCCTGAAAATAATGTTGCGGATCTGTTGAACCTGTTTCCAATGAATCTAATTCACGTAAAGTTAAATTCAGGTCTTTAGAAAGACTTGTCAATAATTTGTTATCTATTCCTGGTTCACCAAATAGAGCTTTGACTTTATACTGTTTCACTGCATTGACTGCTTTTTGTACATCTGTTGGTGTCAGTTGATCTTCAGGAATTTCAACTACTGCAACTTGTTTAAGGTTGTAACGTTTAGCTAAATATGGATAGGCGTCATGGAAGGTGACAAATGTGCAGTTAGGATTTTTCTGTAAAGTCTGCTGATATTGATTATTTAAAGATTCTAATTGTTTGATATAAGTTGCTGCATTTGTTTCATATGTATTTTTATTAGCAGGATAAGCTGCAATCAAGCCATCTCGAATATTAATAACTTCTTGTTTTGCCAAAACAGGATCTAACCATATGTGTGGATTCCCTCCAGCATGTTCATGATCGTGTTCTTCATTTTGATTTCCTGTTTCTACAACGGGTGATATTCTTTCTACAGCTTGAATGCCTTTACTAGCATCTATTTGTGTTAACTTTGAATTTTGAGCATTTTTAACTGTTGCTTCTAAAAATTCTTCTAAACCCAAGCCATTTTTGACTAATACATTGGCTGTGGCGATCGCTTTCACATTTTCCGGTGTTGCTTGATACTCATGCACTTCTGTTCCTGGAGGCACTAAGATTGTCACATCTGCTGTATCTCCTACTACCGCTTTCGTAAACCAATACATCGGTAAAAACGTTGCAACTACTTTAATTCTTCCTGATTTTTGTGCAGGTGTGGATGCCGTTTCCTGCGCTTGGGGTGATTGTTCTGTATTGACTGAGGCTGTTGTATCTGTTTGATTACAACCAGTTCCAGTAATTAAAACTAACAAAGTAAATAAAGATACAATAATATCTTTGGGTTTATTTTTTTTACTTTCTCTAGGAATGTGCGTCACAGTCCTGCTAACTCCCCAGGATTTGAAGTTGACAATGAGACTTATTCTACCCCTAATAGATTAAAATAAGTATCATTCTCATGAAATGTTTGAGAATTGACCAAGGCTCTTTGAGGCGGGTGTAAGGGTGTAGGGGTAATATATAGCTCCAAAGTTTACTTATGCTATTTGGTTATGATTTCTAGACTTTGAATTAAAAAATTCCTAATAACTGGTAGATTATTTGAGAATACTTTTTAATAAAGCTGCTTTCAACAAGCAGGGTGGTAATCTATCAAAAATATACTTTGATTTGTGGTTAGCACTTTAGGCTGGTGACTATTCAGGCTAGGGAGCTAGTAATTTTCATTATGCCTTTTTTTATTTAGTGTGAGGAAAAATGCAAAAATTTTGGAAATCTGTGTTGGTAAGTCCAGCAGTTCTCGGCGCCATCCTACTGGTTGATGCTACTGCATTCGCAGGAGAAACAATTAAGACTTCAGAAAATACTCAACCGCAATTGGTAGTCACTCCTAACCAAAACGTTGAGAACAAAAATGTTCAAAGTCAAGTAACTTCGGTTTCTCAATTGTCAGATGTGCAACCCACAGACTGGGCATTTCAAGCTTTACAATCACTGGTAGAACGTTATGGTTGTATCGCTGGATATCCAAATGGTACTTATCGCGGTAATCGGCCGATGACGCGTTATGAGTTCGCCGCAGGTTTAAATGCATGTTTGGATCGCGTCAACGAAGTCATCGCTACCGCTACATCAGAGTTGGTGACAAAAGAAGATTTAGCCGCGCTACAAAGACTGCAAGAAGAATTTTCAGCAGAGTTGGCGACTCTGCGGGGTCGTGTAGATACACTAGAAGCACATACCGCAGAATTAGAAGCAAATCAATTTTCCACCACAACCAAATTAACCGGACAAGTGGTAATGGCAATTACCGATGTTCTGGGAGGAGATGATGTCAATGGTGTGGATGCTAAAGGAAACAATACAACCCTTGGGGCAAGGGCGCGTGTAGAATTTAACACCAGCTTCACAGGGAAAGATACTCTGTTTACCAGGATTCAAGCCAATAATATTCTCAACCCAGATATTGGCACACCAGAAGGTAATTTGTTTTTTGCTGGTGAAGATGGTACAACTGATGCTTTTATAGATGCATTATTTTACAAATTTCCCCTAGGTGATAGCACTGAAGTAATTGCTATTGCTAACGCAGGTGCAGCAGACGACGTTACCAATACAGTCAACCAGTTTGATGGAGATGGCGCGTTTGGTGCATTATCGACCTTTGGTACACGCAACCCAATTTATTACCAAATGGATGGTGCAGGTTTGGGTGTCACGCAAAACTTTGGCAATACATTAGCGCTCAGTTTAGCGTATTTGGCGAGTTCACCCAATGATCCATCCGGTAGTAACGGTTTGTTTAATGGCCCTTACGGCGCACTTGCACAGCTAACCTTTCAACCGAGCGATCGCTTAACCGTTGGTTTAACCTACATCAATGCTTACAACCAGGAATTGGGTGCTGGTAGCAATCGAGCAAATCCAATATCCTTCTTGAACTCTGATTTTGGTGTAGATGTACCTTTCTCCAGCAATTCCTATGGTCTAGAAGCAACTTATCAACTCAATGATAATTTTGTTTTGGGTGGTTGGGTCGGTTACACCAATGCTCAAAACTTATCCACCGAAGGAGGAACAATTGACCGTGGTAAACTCGATATTTGGAACTGGGCAGTGACTCTAGGATTTCCCGACCTCGGTAGTAAAGGTAGCGTAGCAGGTATTATAGTTGGTATGGAGCCGAAAGTTACTAATTCCAGCATCAATGAAATCGACGAAGACGAAGATACCTCATATCACGTCGAGGCGTTCTACCAATATCAGTTAAGCGAGAACATTACCATTACTCCTGGTTTGATTTGGCTCACTGCACCGGATCATAACAGCGACAATGATAACGTTTTCATTGGCGCACTGAGAACTACCTTTAGTTTCTAGGTTTTTCAGACGGGAGCATCCCAAATGTTCAAAAAATCCGCTCATAGCTAAAGTCCACTGAAGCAGACTGTTTGATTTATTTGAGTTGGATAAAGACAACTTGCGCTATTAGCTAAAAAATTAAATCCTTAGCGGTATATTGAAATAAATTGGGATGCTCTCCTAAAGACCTCTTGCAAAAGTCGAATGAACCCCCCTCAATCCCCCCGTGAACGGGGGGAAGATTTAGTTCCCTCCCCGTTTACGCTTAGGGTTAGGGTGGGGTAAAAATATTTTTGCAAGAGGTCTTAAGAAGAAAATAATCTTGAACGCACTGTATTTAAGGAAACACTACGAGGTTTTATGAACGCCGAAACAGTATCTCGTATACCTGTTGCTTTAACTATTGCTGGTTCAGATAGTGGTGGTGGTGCAGGAATTCAAGCGGATCTGCGTACTTTTGCTTTTCATTGTGTCCACGGTACTAGTGCGATCACTTGTGTTACAGCTCAAAATACTTTGGGTGTGATGCGCTTTGATGCGATGTCACCAGAGGCGGTTGTTGCTCAAATCCAAGCTGTATGTGAAGATATCGGCGTACAAGCAGCAAAGACAGGAATGTTGCTCAACAAAGAAATTATTGCAGCTGTTGCCCAACAGGTAGAAGCTTTAGAAATTAAAAATTTGGTGGTTGATCCTGTGATGGTATCACGGACGGGAGCGCAATTAATAGACGATGAGGCTGTGAATATACTTTGCCATACACTCATACCCCTAGCTGCGATCGCCACACCAAATCGCTACGAAGCCCAAATAATGAGCGGTTTACAAATTAATACCCTCGATGATATGCGTGAGTCTGCCCAAATTATTCATGATAAATTCCAAGCGAAGGTGGTGTTAGTCAAGGGTGGTGGAATGTCGGGAAGTGGACGGGGTGTCGATATTTGGTTTGATGGGCAAAAACTGGAAACTTTGATTGTTAAACAGGTAAACACAAAAAATACTCACGGTACTGGTTGTACTTTATCAGCTGCGATCGCAGCTAATTTGGCGCGTGGTGATGATTTATTTACAGCCGTGCAGCAAGCAAAAAAATATGTTACTAATGCTCTATCCTATGCTTTAGATATTGGTAAAGGGCAAGGCCCGGTTGGACATTTTTATCCGTTGGTGCGATCGGGCGATGATGAAAGCCTGCGATTGAAATCGCAGTCTCATTTGCATTGTCCCCAAAAAAACGGGCAGGCTTATAAACCCCTTTATTAATCAATGGGCCATGCGGAATATCCAAAGAAGCCTGCCCGTTTTTTCTAAGTGGAAGACCCTCATAGCTAAAGTCTTCTTCAGCAGACTGTTTGATTTATTTGAGTTGTCCTTAGCCACCATCGAACACAAATTAAATTATAAAATCTTTTGCTCTCAAGTAATTTTTCTATTATTCTTGGGCTTAGTTTGTATCATTATTTGCTTTTAAACTAAAAATGCGAACAGCTAACGGCTCTTTTTATAGTCATACCCCTAGTACGACTACTCAGCATTATTCACCCTCTGTACCCTTATCTGTATATCGAGATTTGGCAGCAGAGTTACAAGCCGCACAGGCAAAAATCAACGCCCTTAACGCTCAACAAGCACAAGTAACTCAAGAAAATCAGCTTCTACGACAAGAAATTGCCAAAGCAATCCAGTCTGTTTTACAGTTACAAAAGTTACTTGATGCTTCTAGTCAGTCTAAATCTCAGCAGGTTCCACAAACTCAAGTCACAGCAGACGTAGAGGTGGTATCTCCATCAACATCAATAGGGAATAATCACAAACCACCAGAGGAACGACAAATATTTGCCCAAACTAAAGAATTTTCAGGGAATTTTGCAGTAAGTAATCAACAGGTAAAGAATCCTGCTACTAGTAAACAGCAGATAAATAAGAATAATAAACCTCAAGCAAAAAAAGCACAGTCGCGCCAGCAGTCTCATCCACGTCCACCTGTTGTCTATACTGAAATGGAAATCCCTGTATCCATGTCAGAAGCAGTGCTTTTAGAACAGCAGCAAGTTGTCACCTACCCCAGCAGCGAATCAGAATCAGAAAAAGTAAATAGCTGGTGGTTCTTTTTCATGATTGTATTGATCATATTTTTGGGTTTTGGTGCTGGCTATTTGGTTGTGCGTCCCTTCATTGAACATCAGAACCATTAACTCAAATCCTGGCGTTGCTGAATCAAAACTTGTTATCCATAACTACTGTACTGGCGTAGACGGATTTTGCGTGGCTTTAAGTTAGAGTAGGTCGTTCGCATCTGCTAACCACTCCAAATTCTCATACAATTCCCTTGTTGGGTATAAAAGCATAATTTCAGCTATGACAAATCAAAATCTGATCCCTGTAATTGTGAATGGTGCTGCTGGTAAAATGGGGCGCGAGGTGGTTAAAGCAGTAGCACAAGCATCTGATATGAGTCTTATGGGTGCTATTGATACAAGTCCAGAACACCAAGGCAAAGATGCAGGCGAATTGGCTGGTTTAAGTGAACCTTTAGAAGTACCAATTACCAATCAATTGGAACCGATGCTGGGTTACGTAGCTGGTGAAAGACATATGCAACCAGGGGTGATTGTAGATTTTACTCATCCTGATTGTGTGTATGACAATATTCGTAGTGCGATCGCCTACGGTATTCGTCCAGTTGTAGGTACTACAGGCTTAAGTCCCGAACAAATTCAAGATTTGACAGCTTTTGCTGATAAAGCTAGTACAGGATGCTTACTAATTCCTAATTTTTGTATTGGTATGGTACTGTTGCAACAAGCCGCAGTCACAGCATCTCAATATTTTGACCACGTAGAAATTATTGAACTGCATCATCATCAAAAAGCTGATGCTCCTAGTGGTACTGCGATTAAAACTGCCCAAATGTTAGCAGAAATGGGTAAAACATTTAATCCGGCAGTAGTTCAAGAAACAGAGAAATTATCAGGGGCAAGAGGTAGCGTTGCAGATGAAGGTATTAGAATTCATAGTATACGTTTGCCAGGGTTAATTGCTCATCAAGAAGTTATTTTTGGCGCACCTGGTCAAATTTATACTTTACGACATGATACAAGCGATCGCGCTGCTTATATGCCAGGAGTACTACTAGCAATTCGCAAAATCTTGCAGTTAAAGTCGTTAGTATATGGATTAGAGAAAATACTTTAAGTTTTTCATCTCAAATCCCAAATCCCAAATCCCAAATCTCAAATCCCAAATCCAAAACCCGAATGCTTGTCCCACTGACTCGCCAAAAATTTAATCAACTTGTCCCCTTAATTGCCACTAGTCAGCAGTACAAATATTATTGGGGAAAATTTCCAGATTTTTTACAGAGGCTGTTAATTTCTGTTGTCATTGCAGGTGTTTATGTCCTAGCAAGACTTTTTTCCATACCTGGTTTTGGCCCAATTATATTTTTGCTAGGAGTAATTGGTGCTTTTTACTGGCTATGGGGGCCTATATTCTGGGCTAGTATGCGTAATGCCAAATGTCGCCGTTACAAATATAGTGGATTTTTTCGTGGTCGGGTTTTGGATTGGTGGATTACAGACGAATTGATTGGTAAACAAGAAACCGTTGACAACAAAGGTGATTTAGTCATAGTCGAAAACCGGGAAAAACGAATAAATCTAGAAGTGGGTGACGAAAGCGGATTTAGCGCTCAACTTGTAGCACCATTACGAGTTGAGCATAAAGTGATTGCCCGTGGTCAGAAAGTAGAAATGGTGGTAATGTCGAATCGTCCAGATTTGAGCAGAATTGAAGAAATCACCGATATTTATATTCCCAGTCGTGATTTATGGGTAAATGATTATCCCTATTTGCGACGAGATTATTTTCCGGAAGTGAGTCGTCGTTTACGCGATCGCCCCTCAGAAAGACCCCACAAACGTCGCCCTGTAGAGGAATAGAGAAATTGAGGATCGGGCGTCACACTATCATACCTATATGGGCAGCGACGATATGCCAATTTCCGCTAGAAGAGACAGCCCAAACGCGCGTAAAACGAAAGTCACCATTTGCAGGCCTGCCATTATAACTACCAGACAATTGCATTCGCACTGAAACAATTGCAACCTCTGTGTGGAGTTGAATATGTTGCTCAGAAGGTTTCAGCTCATTTATCTTTATCAAACCAGATTCATGAGCAGCTAGATCATCTTGTTTTGTTAATAATTCTCCCAGATGACTTGTGATGATAATTTCAGGGGCTAGTAGTTCATTCAAGGTGCTGACATCAGAAGCAAGCATCGCCAGTCTGAGTTGTTCTTCGGCCTTGATAATCTGAGTTTCAACTATTTTGATTTTATTCATGGTGTTTCTTTTCTGAATATCAACAAACTGCTATATATCAAGGGCAGAAACCGAATTTACGCAGATGGGTATGCCTCACGACAAAATGGGACACTTGTAAAGTGATGTAAAGATAATTGTGGAAACAGATCTCTGGTGTGTCCTTGTAGCTGCTCCCCGATCACCTAGCTTTTCCGTAAGCTTGCCAAGCTAAATCTACTAGACCCTCAACAATCGCGGTTGCGACTAATGCGCCACCTTTGCGACTGTCAATTGTTATGTTCGGTATCAGAGAATCTCGTAAGCGTTCTTTATCGCTATCTGTGTTGATAAAACCTGCTGGTGTTGCAATCACCAAAGCTGGTCTGATTTCTTCCGCTTCAATTAAATCAACAAGTGTAGATAAAGCCGTTTGCGCTTGACCAATGACAAATAAGCCTTCAGGATAACGTTTAGCTAAAGTTTCAATTCCCCAAGCTGCACGAGTTTTTTCTTTTTGAGGACGAGTAAGTGTATCGATGCTGCAATACACGGGGTTAGCAAAAGTACTTTGAATTTCGTAGTTAATACTTACCTGTACCATCGGCACATCTACGACAATAGTTGTCCGTGCAGCCAACGCTGCTGCCCCAGCTTGCAAAGCACGTTCAGAAAAACGAATCAAGGATTTATATTCAAAATCAGCAGTAGCATAAATTACTCGCCGAACAATTTCATACTCGGCAGGTGAAAAGACATGATCGCCAATTTCGCTATCAATTATTGCTAAACTCTCAGCATCAGTTATGTGCCATTCCATTGCGTTTCAGCACTCAGCTAACAGCTTTCAGCTTAAATGAGTCATTAGTCATTAGTCCTTTGTCCTTTGTCATTTGTAACAATTAGTCATTGCACCCCACCCCTTAATCCCCTCCCCGCTTGCGGGGCTGCGGTGTACACATAAATCCTCTGATCCCCCTAAATCCCCCTTTTTAAGGGGGACTTTGATTCTAGTTCCCCCTTTTTTAAGGGGGGTTAGGGGGGATCAAAACGCTACTAGGCAACTTTATAAGACTTCTGTGTACACCGCAGGCTTGCGCTTAGGGGCGGTTTTGGTGTTAGACAAAACCGGGGTGGGGTTCAAAGGGAATTATAAGTTGAAACTGTATCCCGCCTAGAACTAAAGTTCCAGGCTCATAGCGAAAGTCCACTCAAGTGGACTGGAACAAACTTTTTTTTTGAGTCCTCTTCAGAGGACTTGCACTATGAGACTCGGAATTTATTCCGAGGCGGTACAGATGCGCTCAACCTAGATTTGTGTGTACACCGTAGCCGTTTCGGGGAGACTGAGGGGGGTTAATTCAACTTTTGCGAGAGGTCTAATGACCAGTTTACAGTTCTGATGTTGAAGAACGACTGAAAAAGTTTGATAGGTAAGCAACTAATACACCGATGAGAAAACCAGAGATATTACGGACTAAAGGTATCCAATCGGAAGTACGAGTTACTACTGGACCAATACCGAAAGCGATAAATAAGATTCCCCACAGAGGAGAAAAAATTAAAGCCCATTGCCAAGCAAAAATTTGTCCTTCACGCCGGGGTTGAGCCGCAAAACCGCAAATAAACCCACCAATGATTGAGCTAATCAGCGTCAGAATCCACTGTTCTCTTGGTAGTCCAGGAACGACACGGCAACCACCTTGACGCAAACAGGTTTCAATGGATTCTAGAGCTTGTATGATTGCTCCGTCTTCCCCTTCTTCTCGTACAAAGTATAAGTTGCCAAAGCGTGTTTGTAATTCTACCCAAAACGTGCGGGGTAGTAACTTGTAAACTGCATCGCCGACATTGAAGTTAAGAATATTACCACCACTGGCATCAGCAACTAATAAAACACTTTTGTCATCAAGTTTCCAAAAATTCTTAATTGCTAAACCCGGTGTACGGTCATACTGAGTTAAAACTCTCAACTTCCAGCCAGTTTGAACTTCAAATTGTTCTAGCTTTTTAACAAGATTTTCTTCTTGAACTGAGTTGAGGGATTTAGCTAAGTCTACGACTGGGGTTGGGGTGTCTGGTAGTAACTCTGGATTGTCGTAAGCATGAGCGTAGGGAGGATGTGTTACCCAAATTGATCCTGCCAATAAAAATACTGCACCAAATACCAGAATTCGTCGCCAAAAACAATGCTGCATGGACTTTTTTATACGATTATCTACAGTAGAGGTGAACAAGTTGTTTTAAAAGATGAGAGGAAAACAGAATAATTCTTTACACTTTTTAACTTTAATCTAATTTAAGTCATTAGTCACTTAGTCAAATGACAAATGACCAATGACAAAATTAAAGTGGTTTTTGTGTGGGTGTACCGACAGTACGGGGAAATTTAGCTGGTGTGGGTGCTACTTTCCGTAGGTACAAACAGTGACGGAGACTATTACTCAATGGAGTTGTAAATTGATCTATTGCTTCTATTTCACCACCTAGTTGTTTCACAGCATCCGTCAAAGCCGTAGTTTCATCTTCTGTCCAGTTACCCCGATAAACTATGGCTAAACCACCTTGTTTGAGTAATGGCAAAGCGTATTCCGCACATACTGATACATTACTAACAGCGCGAATCATGGCTACGTCATAGTTTTGGCGGTGCTGGGACTGTTGACCGATTTCCTCAACTCTACCAGTTAGTGTTTTAGTATTATCTAACTGCAACTCTGGTAGAATCTGTTCAAGAAAAGCTGTTTTTTTGCGAGTAGAATCAACAAGTGTGACAGTGCAATCAGACAGTGCGATCGCAACAGGAATACCAGGAAAACCCGCGCCTGTACCAATATCAATAAAGTGGTGCGGTAATGAAGTGAAATCTTTTTCCCCATTTCTTAGTAAGGGTGCAATTCCCCGCAGAGAATCCCAGAGATGTTTCTCCCAAAATTCCTGGGCGTCGGTGATTCTGGTTAAATTAAGCTTTTGATTACCTTCTAAAATCAATTCATACAACCTCTGCAATTGTACCTGTTGTTCGGATGTCGGTTGCCAATTGAGAGTTTGCTGCCATATATCTGGCAATTCTGGTAAAGAAGGCGCGGTTAAGTCGTTCACAGTTTCACTCTTACCTTAACATTTTTGTTTGTAGTAAGCACTTTAGTGCTTAAAAGTATTTTTTCAAATTGGGATGCTCCCATTCTCTATAAATTAATAGACCTCTTGCAAAAGTCGAATGAACCCCCCTCAATCCCAATACTGCTCGGTTAAGGATTTGTCGTCGTAATTTTGGGCATGTAGAGACGTTGCACTGCAACGTCTCTACAGGTTTTAAATGTCAATCGATTTGTCTTATCCGAGCAGTATTGCCCTCAATCCCCCCGTGAACGGGGGGAAGATTTAGTTCCCTCCCCGCTGCGGTGTACACAGAAGTCAAAATTTTTCATGTTGAAACTGTATCCCGCCTAGAACTAAAGTTCCAGGCTCATAGCGAAAGTCCACTCAAGTGGACTGGAACAAACTTTTTTTTGAGTCCTCTTCAGAGGACTTACGCTATGAGACTCGGAATTTATTCCGAGGCGGTACAGATGCTGCTACTTATAAAGTTGCCTAGTAGCGTTTTGATCCCCCCTAACCCCCCTTAAAAAAGGGGGAACTAGAATCAAAGTCCCCCTTTTTTCTAGCGTAGCGGCGCGCCAGCGCGGGGATTTAGGGGGATCAGAGGATTTATGTGTACACCGCAGCCCCGTAAACGCTTAGGGTTAGGGTGGGGTAAAAATATTTTTGCAAGAGGTCTAATGAAATGCTGTCGTTAGATCCGAAGCTGATTGTTTGCGATTAGACTTTGAAGGTTTTATTTTTAAGAAAATTTACGATAGTGCGTAATAACATGACCATTTGGTTTCTAATACTTTATTAGATGCTATGTTCCGTATTTTTACTTGTCAGGGTTCTCTTCCATTATTAAAACAGGATACTGAGGATGACACAGCTGAGGCATACATTCCTTCTCTTGACCTTGCCCGTAGCAATATTAGAAACTCTTGCATTTGTCGCTATTGCTCAAGCGCAAATCACACCAGATACTAGTCTGGGTGCTGAAAGTTCTACAACTAATCCAGATGTAATTATTAATGGTATTCGTAGCGATCGCATTGACGGTGGTGCAACTCGCGGCTCAAGTTTATTTCACAGCTTTCAAGAATTTAATGTTGGCGAAGGTAGAGGAGCTTATTTTTCCAATCCTGCTGGTATCGCCAATATTCTCACCAGAGTCACAGGCGATAATCCTTCAAATATTCTTGGTAGACTTGGTGTTTTAGGTAACGCGAATCTATTTTTACTCAACCCGAAAGGGATTTTTTTTGGCCCTAATGCTAGTTTAGATTTGGGTGGTTCGTTTTTTGGAACCACAGCCGACAGTTTTATATTTAATAATAATTTTGAGTTTAGTGCGACGAATCCCCAAGCAGTACCACTGTTAAGTGTAAATATTCCCATTGGTTTGCGGTTTCGGGAGAATCCTGGAAGTATTACCAATCAATCGATAGTCCGGGATGCAAACAGTAACTTGGTTGGACTTCAAGTGCAACCTGGGAATTCTTTGGCGTTGGTGGGTGGCAATATCAATTTATCAAATGCTGAGAATTTCTTAAATGGTGGTAGATTGACCGCAACAGGAGGCAGCATTGAATTAGGAGGATTAGCAACAGCAGGGACTGTAGGGTTAGATGTAACTGGCAATAGCTTTAAGCTGAATTTTCCTACTAATGGTTTGCTCTCAGATATCACCTTATCCAATGCACGGGTGCAAAATAATGTATTACCTGGTACAACTGGGATTGCTGGTGATGTCAATATTACGACTAACAATCTTTCTTTAATCAATGGTGGACAAATTAGTGCCAGTACCAATGGAGTAGGAAATGCTGGCAGTGTAATGATTAATGCAACTGGTAATATCTCTGCTGATGGTGAGACTAACAATGGAAACAGAAGTGGAATTTATAGTGTTGTTAACACGTCAGGCGTTGGAGATTCTGGTGGAATTGAAATCAAAACCAACAATCTTTCTCTTACTAATGGCGCACTAATTAGTGCCAGCACTGGTGGAAAAGGAAGTGCTGGTGGTGTGATCATTAATGCGATTGGCAATATCTCTGCTGATGGCGAGACTAACAATGGAAACAGAAGTGGAATTTTCAGTCAAGTAGACCAACAAGATGCAGAGGGGAGTTCTAGTGGTATCGAAATAAATACAAAAGACCTTTTTCTAACTAATGGTGGACAAATTAGTGCTAGCACTTTTGGAAACGGAAATGCTGGCAGAGTCATCATTAATGCGACTGGTAATATCTCTGCTGATGGTGAGACTAACAATGGACAATTTATAAGTGGAATTTATAGTGTTGTTAACACGTCAGGCGTTGGAGATTCTGGTGGAATTGAAATTAAAACTAACAATCTTTCTCTGACCAATGGCGGACAAATTAATGCCAGTACCTTTGGAACGGGAGATGCTGGTAATGTGATCATTAATGCGATTGGCAATATCTCCGCACAAGGTGAGGACAAAGATGGAAACAACAGTGGAATTTTTAGTCAAGTAGATTCAAGAGTACAGGGAAATTCTGGTGGTATCCAAATAAATACCAAAGACCTTTCTCTGACTGATGGTGGACGAATTAGTGCTAGCACCTTTAGAAATGGAAATGCTGGTAGAGTCATCATTAATGCGACTGGTAATATCTCTGCTTCCGGTGAAAGTAACAATGGACAATTTCTAAGTGGAATTTATAGCATTGTTGGATCGTTAGGTATTGGAGATTCTGGTGGTATTGAAATCAAAACCAACAATCTTTCTCTTACTAATGGCGCACGAATTAATGCTACCACTAGTGGAATTGGAAATGCTGGTAGTGTGATCATTAACGCAACTGGTAGTATCTCCGCACAAGGTGAAAGCAGCAAAGGATTACGGAGTGGAATTTTTAGCCAAGTAAACTCAACAGCAGAAGGAAATGCTGGTGGTATTCAAATAAATGCCAAAGATATTTCTCTGACTGATGGTGGACAAATTGATGCCAGCACTAATGGAATTGGAAATGCAGGTCGTGTGATCATTAATTCGACTGGCAATATCTCTGCTTCTGGTGAAAGTAACAAAGGATTCTTCAGTGGAATTTTTAGCCAAGTAAACTCAACACAAAAAGGAGATGCTGGTGGTATCGAAATAAGTACCAAAGACCTTTCTCTGACTGATGGTGGACAAATTGATGCCAGTACTTTTGGAAAGGGAAATGCAGGTAGTGTGATCATTAATGCGACTGGCAATATCTCTGCTTCTGGTGAAAGTAACAATGGACAATTACGAAGTGGAATTTTTAGCCAAGTAAACTCAACAGCAGAAGGAAATGCTGGTGGTATTCAAATAAATGCCAAAGATATTTCTCTGACTGATGGTGGACAAATTGATGCCAGCACCTTCGGAAATGGAAATGCTGGCAGAATCATCATTAATGCAACTGGCAATATCTCCGCACAAGGTGAGAGTAATAATGGAGAATTAGTAAGTGGAATTTATAGCATTGTTGCATCGTCAGGTATCGGAGATTCTGGTGGTATTGAAATCAAAACCAACAATCTTTCTCTGACTAATGGCGCACGAATTAATGCTAGCACTAGTGGAAATGGAAATGCAGGTAGTGTCATCATTAATTCGACTGGCAATATCTCTGCTTCTGGTGAAAGTAACAAAGGATTCTTCAGTGGAATTTTTAGCATTGTTGGTTCATCAGGCGTAGGCGATGCCGGTGGTATCGAAATCAATACCAACAATCTCTCTCTGGTTAATAGTGGACGAATAAGTGCCAGCATCCTTGGAGAAGGAAATGCTGGTAATGTGATCATTAATGCAACTGGCAATATCTCTGCTTCTGGTGAGGGTAAAAATGGAGACAGAAGTGGAATTTTTAGCAGTGTTGCACCATCAGGTGTGGGCAATGCTGGTGGAATTAAAATCAATGCGCGATCGCTTTCCCTGTCTAATCGTGCTATTCTATCAGCGAGTAGTCAAGGAAGTGGTGCAGCAGGTAACATCGAAGTCACAACAGTAAAAGACATCCGGCTAGACAATCGAGCATTAATTACTGCCAGCACTACAGGCGGTCAAGGTAATATTTTCCTTAACTCTCGTGACTTAATCTTACGTCGCAATAGCAACATCACCACCAACGCCACAGGTACAGCCACTGGTGGAAACATCAGGATTGTGACTGGTAACTTTGTTGCTTTAGAAAACAGTGACATTACTGCAAACGCTCAAAGAGGTGTTGGGGGCGATATATTTATCAAAGCTGCTTATCGGTTTAGTAGTCCAGACAGTAATATCACTGCTGCTTCTGACCTTGGCACAGACTTTAGTGGCACGGTACAAATTAACAATACAGATGTTGACCCCAGTCAGGGATTAATGCAATTACCAGATAATCCTACTGACCCAAGTAATCAAATCGCTCAAAATCCTTGTCAAAAAGGCTTTGGTAGTACATTCTTCATCACTGGACGCGGTGGTGTACCTTCTAGTCCCAATGATAGTTTTACCAGTGACAATGTGCGTGTTGATTTAGCACAACCAGCTAACAGTAGTAGTTCCCAAGCTGTTACGATCAACCAGCCAAAAGCCTCTGCTACGACTAAACAGATTATCCCTGCGCGCGGCTGGATATTTAATGAGAAAGGAGAAGTCGTTCTGACTGCTTACGATGTTAATAGCAGAGAGTTCCAGCGTCAGTATCTGCGCCAAAATTCTGCTGGTTGCAAGGTACCTAGTCCTGGCGATTAGAAATCGCGGCTACACGAAACTTACGCTTGCCTACGCAGGTTACAATGAGTCTGATTTTGTGGGACTTGGTTTGTGTAGCCTAAACAGCAGTTCTCGGTTGTGTCCAATACGCACCCCACCCCTTAATCCCCTCCCCGCGTGCGGCTACGGTGTACACACAAATCTAGGTTGAGCGCATCTGTACCGCCTCGGAATAAATTCCGAGTCTCATAGCGCAAGTCCTCTGAAGAGGACTCAAAAAAAGTTTGTTCCAGTCCACTTGAGTGGACTTTCGCTATGAGCCTGGAACTTTAGTTCTAGGCGGGATACAGTGTCCAATACGCACCCCACCCCTTAATTCCCTCCCCGCACGCGCTTAGGGGAGGTTTTGGCGTTAGACAAAACCGGGGTGGGGTTCAAAGGGAATTATTAAGTAATCAAGCGAACCTGATATTAGGCAGAACGCCATAACGCACACTACAATTTGGATAGGAAACCGCTTAAGTTGCTGCTGCGAATCGTTTGTTAATTTCATCCCAATTCAGGACGTTCCACCAAGCGTCTAAATAATCGGCGCGGCGGTTTTGGTATTTGAGGTAATAAGCATGTTCCCATACATCATTACCCATAATCGGATATTTACCTTCGCTTAGAGGAGTATCTTGATTGGGTGTGTTGACAACTTCAAGTTTGCCATCTTGATTGCGGACAAGCCAAGCCCAACCACTACCAAAACGTTTAGTACCCGCATCGTTGAACTGTTTTTTGAAATCTGCAAAACTGCCAAAATTTTCTTTGATAGCATCAGCGATCGCCCCGGTTGGTTCACCACCACCGTTGGGTTTCATAATCAGCCAAAACATTGAGTGGTTAATATGACCACCACCATTATTGCGTACCGTTGTGCGAATATCTTCAGGAACGCTGTTAAGATTACGCAGTAAATCTTCTACGTTTTTGTTTTTGAGTTCTGGATATTTGTCTAATGCTGCATTCAGATTTTTGACATAGGCTGCATGGTGTTTGTCATGATGAAAGCGCATTGTGGCTGCATCGATGTGTGGTTCTAAGGCATTGTAATCATAAGGCAAAGGTGGTAGTTGAATTGCTCCAGAATTATCTGATTTATTGGAACTTGGAGAAGTTGGAGAAGCTGAAGAAGTTGGAGAAGTGGGGTTAGGAGTGCTTGCAGAGGCGCAAGAATCCAAAGCAAAAGCACCTACACCTGCACCAAGCAAAACTAGAAAATGCCGACGTTTAAGAGTCATAAGATTTACACCAAGCAAATACATTCGCGAAATTGGTTTGCAGTTATTATTTTCGTAGATTTTGGTCAATTAACTCCGTGATAATCTCTGTACTGCTTCACCTTGGAAGATTTGATGTGCTTGTGCAAGGATACTAGGAATTTTGTTTGCATGGGGACTGTGACTCAGACATGGCTGCAAGTCTAGTTTATCTATTTGCTCTGCTTTTTCACCAGGAAACCAGTGACTACCATTGCCAAGTAGGTTGTAGCGCATTTTGGTATAATCTATCATGTCGTAGGCGATCGCTAAATTCCACAGCCACAAAATTACCGGAATATTCACCTGTTTTGGAGTTTGTTCGTAAGTGGGTAAATTAACATGCCAAGTTTTTACCCAATCTTCTCCTAGACTAGTAATGGCTGCTTCCTCTAAACGTGTCAAAATTGGTGGCAAAATTTCCCAGGCTTGATCTAGCAAATCTAAAGTTTTCAAGTGTTCGTCAAAGTCTGTGGGTCTTGCTGCTCCTAAACTTAAAGTATGTATTTGGGGATGATTTAGACAAAACAAATCATTAAATACCATCGGACTCAAAGGAGAACAAAGTTTGACTAGTTTTTCTGGCGGATGATATAGTCTTCCTCCCTTATCAGATGGACTAATAATAAACACACCCATGTCATGTTCAGTAGCAGCCTCAATCGCAGCCCAATTCAATTGATTAATATAATACCAGTGCAAATTCACGTAATCGAATTGATTAGTGTTAATTGCTTGGATAATAGTATCTGTGGAACCATGAGTAGAAAAGCCAATAAACCTCACTTTACCTTGGGCTTGTAATTTTTGTGCCACTTCTAAACAACCACCCGGACGAATGGTATAGTTCAAAAATTCAGAATTATTTATGCCGTGTATTCCCAGTAAATCAATATAATCTAAACGCAGATATTGCAGTGATTTTTCAAATTCACTGAGGAATTTCTTTGCATCTGCACTAGGACTGATTTTAGTCTGAACAATTAATTTGTCGCGGGGAAGTTGAGGTAGAATTTTACCTAACTGCATTTCCGAACTACCGTAACCACGGGCAGTTTCGATATGATTAATGCCTAATTCTATGGAACGTCGAATTGTGGCTGCCAAATTTGCTTGATGATCACGGGGGATCTGCCACTGTGGTACATCTTGCCATTTATATTGGTATCGCATACCTCCACAGGAAAACACAGGTATTTGTAATTCTGTACGACCAAATCTTCTGTATAGCATCAAAGATATAGGTAATTTTGTTGTTTGTTGTTTATTGTTTGGTATTTGTCCCAAAGAACAACCAACAAACTCATTGTAATTAAGTAGTACTCTATTATTCGAGCGAAATCATTCGCTCCCCCACCCCCAATACGGTTCGGATAAGACAAATCGATTGGTATTTAAACCCACCAGAGACGTTGCACTGCAACGTCTCTACATTCCCAAATCATGCGAAAAATCCTTAACCGAACCGTATTTTGCCCCCACCCCGGTTTTGTCTAACGCCAAAACCTCCCCTAAGCGCACGCGCTTAGCAGGGTGGTTTCATACGAAAAAATAAAAATATGGAAGTCTGTATTTCTCGTTTTGAAGCATAGATTTTTTAAGGGCTGCGGTGTACACAGAAGTCTTATAAAGTTGCCTAGTAGCGTTTTGATCCCCCCTAACCCCCCTTAAAAAAGGGGGAACTAGAATCAAAGTCCCCCTTAAAAAGGGGGATTTAGGGGGATCAGAGGATTTATGTGTACACCGCAGCTTATTAACGGGACTTAAACAAAAAAAGGAAAACAAATAAGGTATAATGCCCCGCTAGCAAAGCTTTTACATCAAAGCAACATCCATGAAAGAGACAACCCCCGCAGCAATGCCGCCGTGTTTTGAGAAATG
>JAESGT010000041.1_pt1 | contig 54360 bp, 54 predicted proteins | sample 9266261 | NCBI WGS metagenome assembly JAESGT01 (sample SAMN15741584, study PRJNA653494) | algae metagenome | isolation source: Pelatocladus maniniholoensis HA4357-MV3 and co-occurring heterotrophs from... | place: USA: Maniniholo cave near Haena, Hawaii | collected 2009-07-28 | reverse complement strand
AATATTCGTTCTTTTCTTTCGACTGCATCTAAGCATGGTCTTAATCTCCTGGAAGTGATAAGTAACGCATTACAAGGTAATGTCTCTGTTTTCCTTTCCTCAAATACTACTAGCTAGGCAGTTACATCCAGTTTTGTTTATGGATTTATTCGTGAAGATAGGGAATGAGGAACTCTTACAGACAACAGAATATATACTGAGTTTTTTTAAGCGCAGAGTGTAGGCTACGCCAACAAAAATCAAATAGGAATCCTAATATTAGGATTCATCGCATTAATTTTGATGAGTCGTGGGTGTTCAGATACCCGACAACCTTTACGAAGTCGGGGATCTATAACCCTTCATAATTAATGCGATAGACCACTAGTTTCTAAGAATTATGCTAATTTTTGCTTTAGAATTATACTGCGGAGTAAAGACTATATTAATTACTTAAGTATGAAATAATTTTTATCTACCTATTTATAGATTGACAAAATCGAAAAGAATAGTATTTTTTCTATTTTTCGATTAGCTTAATTTTTTTTGAGTATAATCACTGATGGAAATTACAAAATATCAAACAAATATTTTTATATTATCAATGTATATTTAGGGATTAAAGGCTTTTCTTATTTAGATACTCTCAACGTCATTTTTTCAGTACTATTACTTACTAATCTCAAGAAGATAAAAATAAATATATAGGCATAATTTAATTTAGTATATTTTTGAGTCAATTTACAAAAATAAAAAACCTCTAAACTCAGTTTTTAAGCCTTTTTGACTCCCATATATCAAAACTACTGTATATAAGATTACAAAAAATAATGAAAATAAAATTGATGATTGTATTCTTTAATGCTCTAAATTTAGATAATAAACAATACAGATATTGTAGAGGTTAACAAAAAGTTAAGCAGTAATAACTACATGATTATAAAATTTTTGTCAGAAAAATTTAGTATCAAGTGTTGCAGATACAAAAAATTTGGAAGTAGCTTGATTAAGAGAGATACAATGCTTGACAATAAAAAAAATTACAGTTAAAAAGTAGCTAAAATAGTAATTAGACTCTGACATAACAGAGTCTAAATACAAAATTAAAGTGATCAAACATACTTTTTATGAATTCAAACAGCCAGTCTGCCAATTCAACCGACGCATCTTCCCATCGTTTGGCAGACATCATCGGAACTGTGATCGGTTTGCTAACTTTGACATTACCTCTGTTAGTTATTGCTAATTACTCTTCCGTAAATATTCCAAATACCCAGCCATCCATCATCTATAACCTCAAGCAGAAGTGAAAAAATTAAAAATGAATTAAAAAAAAGTGTTTTTTAACAACTACGATGTCTTGCTCTAAAATATAGCGATCGCATGTGATTTGTGGAAGTTGAACACATAACAAAAATCCCCGGTCTTTTAGAGAAGTCGGGGATCTTGTTTTTTATCTATATTTATGAATGTCAAGATACGATAGTCCTCAAAAAGGGCAAAATAATTTTTGTCACTGCTTCTGGATATTCTTCATGCATTCCTAAAGAACCAGGAAGTGTTGTTGTTTGGACTCCGCTTATTTCTGCCAAAGCATCCATGTCAGCACGGGATTTACTGGGAGAAGATTCTCCAATAACCACCAGTAAAGGTACAGATAAATCTTGAACCAACGCCAAAAAATCAGCCTGATTGTGTACAGCGTCGAGATTTCCCGTCACAAAAGCAGCAGGTGCAAATCTAGCTCCTGGTTGTTGGGTATTTTGCCACTTATGCTCAATGAAGCTAGGGGTAAGTTTGGCCGCATCTACATAGACATGGCGACGGTACATAAAACTTAAAAAAGATGGTACGGTGTTGAGCTTGTAGAGTACTTGTCCCACAATAGGCGATCGCACTATTTCCCTAAATACCCTTGCTAGTTGTCGATCTACACCCATTGTTGGTAGGGGACCACGCCAAGTAGGTGCGACTAAAACCAATCGTGAAAATACTGAGGAATTCTTACGAGCTAATTGCAGAACATAAGCTGCACTATGACCAGCAGCAACCACTGCTACAGGAATATTAAATACCGAGGTAACAAAATATTCGAGAAAATGCTCATAAATTGCAGGTTCGTAATTTACAGGTAAACGAGAAGAATCTCCGAATCCAGGCCAATCTACAGCGACAACTTGAAAATAGGGAGCAAGTAACTTAGCTATCCCACTCATTTCTTCTCGTGTAGACACAGTACTAAAAGCAGGAAGTAGCAATAGCGGCGATCCATTACCAATAGTTTCATAAACAATCTGCGATTGCTGATTCTCCCAGTTCCAGGTGAGTTCTTTGACTACTCCACCGATACCAAAATTAGTAGGAGATGATAATAAATTATTTGACATGAGACAAATTTTTATGATGATTGATTCTTAATAACTTTTATTATTAATTAAACTGTAAACACAAAATTTATATTTTCCCTTTTCTCCTAATTTTGACATTCCAAAGCTTTCTTTTGCATAGTCTTGAAGATATTATAAAAACCATTAGCACGAGAAGGTGTCAGGCTAACATTTAAGCCAGTTTCTTGAATAAAATCTGGAGTAAGTTGAACAATTTCAGCAGGGGTAAGTTCATTCAAACCTTCAATTAAAAGACCGACTAATCCTTTAGTTAATTGAGAATCTGAATCGCCTTGAAATATGACTTTATCGTCTGCCAAAGCAGCCGTAATATAAACTTGGGAAACACATCCAGGTACTTTATTTTCTGAGATTTTATCAGCTTCTGGAAATTCCTTCAGCTTCTGACCATACCAAATGAGCTGCTCATAGCGTCGTTTCGGGTCAGTAGCACGTTGAAAGCGCTGGACAATTTTGGCAAGGTTTGGTGGCAGCGAGTTTAGGATAGAGGACATAACACAGTTCAGCAAGCGAGCATACACCTTGAGTTTAGATGATTTTGCAGGTGATTGTGCAGTCAGGGTAAGCTCATCTAATTTGGGATAATGCGAACTTGACAAATAAAAGATTTTCTGGATTAACTGGAATGCGATTAGCTGTTACAGCATCAGCTAAAGTTGTTTGGGGCGCGATCGCTTGCTCTATATTGGCTGATAGATCACAACCAGTAACACTGGCTACCATACCAATACTTCCTGCGCCTGCTAGCTTCAAGAAATAACGACGTCTAACAAATCCATTAATTTGACTCATCAATTTAGCTCAATAATGGAATCCAGCTATTTAAAGCTTTATTCGCTCAGGAAAATAACAATTTTTCCAGCTTTCAAGAGTAGGAATTGAGACCATTTAATAGTTATTTAATTTTTATTAAAAAAGATGTAAAGGTATAAATGTGTGATGATGTAGAAAAAACAGTAAAATTAATTAAGTGCAAATACAGAGGATAAAATTAGGTATTTATTTAACTTCTTGAACTTTTCATTTTTTATTTGAAATTACTTCACATTTAGAGGATTGTAATTAACTGTAATTAACGCCAAAATCGGGATAGACAAACATTTGGAAAGTTCTTGAATCCTGAAAAATATACAAGTATCTCAAGAAACAAAAATCCAGGGTGCGTGTCTCATCAATCAAGTAAACTACTTAAGTAATCGTTCATGATCCGACAATCTGCTTTTGGCACTGCTTTAAGTATGCTTGTCCTTGCTGGTGGCTTAACAACCACTTCACTAGGTCACACTTCAACAAAAAAATTATTCGCCAATCAGACGTTACTGACTTCACCACCTCAGATTACGTCTGCTGTTACTTTCAAAACAACTGATTTGGAAAAATTAGTTTTTGAGCGAATTAATCGATATCGTGCTTCTCTGGGTCTAAAAAAACTAACTCTAAATGCTAATATCTCTAAACAAGCAAAAATTCATAGTCAAAATATGGCTAGAGGTAAAGTCCCCTTTAGTCATCAAGGATTTGAAAGACGAGTTAATGCTGTTCCTATTCGCTACATCAGCGCCGCCGAAAATGTTGCTTACAATCTAGGATATAGTGACCCAGCAGCAGAAGCTGTCACTGGCTGGATCAAAAGTCCTGAACATCTAGTCAACATTAAAGGCAATTACAATCTAACCGGAATTGGTGTAGCGACCAATAGTAAGGGTGAAGTTTATTTGACACAAATTTTCATTGGTAATCGGTAATTGGTAATTTTTATTAGCCATTAACCACTAACCAACAACTACAATAATGTAGTGTCTAGTGAGATTATTTTCTAGTAGACACTGCTTTTTTTGTGACGATTACATGGAATTACAAGATTTTCAAGTTTGCGATCGCGACCTTAGAGATGCTTCTCTATCCCAGTATTTACAAGCTGATGCGATCGCAGTTGATACAGAAACAATGGGATTAATACCGCAGCGCGATCGCTTGTGCTTGGTACAACTATGTAATAGCCAAGGCCAAGTAACAGCCATTCGTGTTGCTAAAGGACAAACTGAAGCGCCTAACTTAAAAAAATTGCTAGAAGCGGCGAATATTGTTAAAGTCTTTCACTTTGCCCGTTTCGATGTTGCTACCTTACGTTACCATCTCGGCATTCACGTCAATCCAGTTTTCTGTACCAAAATAGCTAGTAAATTAGTTCGCACCTACACCCCACGTCATGGACTGAAAGATGTGGTGCAAGAATTAGAACAAGTAGAACTAGATAAAAGTTCCCAAAGTTCTGATTGGGGAAACGCTGATCGACTCACCGAAGCTCAACTTAGTTACGCTGCTAACGATGTCCGTTACTTACTCAAAGTTCAACAGAAATTAATCGCAATGCTTAAACGAGAAGAACGTTTGCAAATCGCTCAAGAATGCTTTCAGTTTTTACCGACTATAGTTTCCCTAGATTTGTTGCAATTCAAAGATATTTTTGAACATTGACTTCTGGTTATTAGTCATTGGTCATTGTTTATGACTTAATGACTAATGACTAATGACTAATGACTAAAATTTATACTTCTTTTTCCGCATGTTCTGTGTGTTCTTTCATGCGATCCACAACATTGTATGCACCAGCACTAGGAGCAACTTGTGCTTCTACAACACCTTCGGTTGCACCACCAATTGCTTTCCATGCAGGTAAACCGCCTTTAAGTTCACAAACATGTTCAAAGCCAGCGCTTCTCAACGACTGTGCGGCTTGGGCTGTTTCTTCGTCATTAGCACCATAAACATAGATATCACGGCTTTTAGCGATGGTTGCCGTTGCACGATCTACCAATTCATTTAATGGCATTGGCATCGCACCTGTGATATGACCTTGGTTGTGAGTTTGGCGATCGCGCACATCTAGAATTGTTAGCGCAGGTTCTCCCCACTCTAAACGAGATTTCAATACATGCACATCAGACTGTCCATTGATTGGGGGTTGTGAAGGAATAATATTTTCTACAAGTTTGTTATCCATAATTTTTCCTCATTTATTAGACTAAGCAAATTCACAAAGCCTGAGAACGTCAAGACATGAACAAACAAGCGTCCTCCGGCTTTGAATCTCCTACAGATGAGTGCAGAATTTGAATCACTGACCAAAATGTACCTAAAAAAGCTACTAAAACTTCTCTTTCTTGAGAATGAAGCTGATGAATTTCTTCCTATCTATCTGGAGGTATATTGCTTGATTTCAAAATTCATTTTGTCAGTTTGTAGATAATTTTTAACACTTAACCAAAAATTAATCTTCGTCAAATATAATACATCAAAATATCTTATTCTTAAATGCCTGACTGAATAAAATTTTACATGTATGTCTACATCTAAAAATCCTCGAACTTTAGGGTTTATCAATGTTTTTGAAAACCTTGATCCTCAATCAAAATTAGTATTTATTAGCCTTGGTTTTGCCAGTGTTGGTTTAGTTTTATTTATTATCTGGAATCTAATTCTCCGCCTCACTTCACCGCAACTTATCCTGGCTGCGGGAGATCCAGAAGGAGAAAGTTATATTATTAGCGAAGCTATTCAAAAGGTTGTACAAAAGAAATCCAACATTAACATTAAAGTAGTTGCAACAGGCGGTACGACACAAAATTTAGAAATGTTACAGACAGGAAAAGCTGAATTAGTGACGGCTCAAGCAGATGTTATTGGCCAAGAAATGGATCTAATTGAAAGTCGTCAATCTCACTCAGCAATTTCTCAGATTCAAGCTTCTCCACGGGCTGTAGCAGTGTTGTATCAAGATTTATTTCAGTTAGTTGTCAGAGATCCAAATATTCAGGAATTTGAACAACTACGGGGTAAAACCATTGCTTTACCAGCTAAAGGTGGACAATATAAATCTTTTTTGAAAATCGCAGAACATTATGGTTTGGTAAAACAAGATAAAGCAGATGTGATTATTTTAGGTTTACAGAGTAATTATTACGATGATAGGCAAGCAGAAGAAGACTTTAAATCAAAAAGAGCAGATGTGCTGTTTCGTGTCCGCGCTTTAGGTAATCTTGGTATTGCCAAGCTTGTTCAAGACCAAGATGGGCGCTTGCTACCAATTGCTCAAGCACAAGCAATGAAAATCAAGTATCCTGCCTTTGAAAATGCGAAAATTCCCCAAGGAGCATACAGGGGTAATCCGCCGATGCCATTGGCTGAATTAGATACAGTAGCTATAGATCGGCTATTGGTGGCTAGCCAAAAAATCGATGACAACGTAATTAGAGAAATTACACGAATTATATTTGAAAATCGTCAAGAAATAGCAGATGCGATCGCTGAAAATCATGCCGAAGTCAAACCTTTAGTTGCTAGCATTAAACGTCCTAGAGATAATGATGGTACAGGTATTCCAATTCATCCAGGTGCGATCGCTTTTTACGAACGAGATAAACCATCTTTTGTTCAAGAAAATGCAGATTTTTTAGCTTTAATTTTAACAATATTCTTACTAGTAGCTTCCTGGTTCCAACAACTTAAATTATGGGTAGAGCGTAGTAAAAAAGATAAAGCCGATGATTATATTAATACGGCTATCAAACTGATGGATAAAGGTATAGGTAAGCTGGAAGATAGACAAAAACAACTTGATCATACTTTTAAAAATGCTGCCGAGGCTTTAATCGCCGAAAGAATTTCTCAAGAGTCATTTCGTACTTTTAATGAAGCTTATAAAACTACAAGAGAAGCAATAGACAGAGAAAAAGAAATTTATTATCAAGAAATTGAGCAAAAACAAAGAGAAATTTCTGCGGAGTATATTAAGGCAGTTGTCGCATTATTACAAGATAAAACCATCAGGAAAGATTTACTACAAACAAAATTAGATCAAATTCTTGAACAAGTAGCAAGTGACTTAATTGCTGAACAGATTTCTCAAGAATCCTATCGAACTTTTGTAGAAGCGTATAAAATTACCAGAGATGCCATTGAACTGAAATAATATAATCTAAAATTTTCACTACTTACTAAATATTCAAACTCTGGAAAAAATAATATTAGAATTACTAAAGATTGGTTTACCTTCACTTGAAATTGAAAAAAATCGAGAAATTTATATGAAGCAGAATTTTGGACAGCTGATCGACGGCTTGCTGAAGCTGCTAAAAACTCAGGCGCTTTATGGGTACATTTTCTTAACGAAGCAACCTTATAAAAAATTAAGAAAAAGGTGGCTTTTCAACCACCTTAACAAAAAAAATCAATTCAAAAATTTTTAAGCCAACACAAAATCAACATCACTTGTTCCACCAGTTTCAGATTTTCCAGAACGCAATTGTTGATTATTCACTTCCACAGCAAAAGGTGTGCTATCTAAATTAAGATTGTAGTCAGTTTTCTGATTGGTATACCCAACACTAGCGATCATCTTCCGACCTTGATCTGTGTAGATAAAAGCCAACATTTGATTTTTTTGTTGCTTATTGTCGTATGCCCAAATGACCATATATTGATTGTCTTCATAATCAAATATTTTGGGTGGACGATTTGGGACATAACGCCCTGCTTCACCAAAACTTTTATCTAGAAAATCTTGTACAGAGTTTGTTTCTACAGTTGCATAAGCAACTTCTTGGGGAGATGTAGCTACAGCGTCGCCTTGACTTTCATCAACAACTTCTTCCTTCCCACGATTACGGAAATAATCTACTGCGGCTTTAGTTCCAATAGCACCAACAGCAGCAATTCCAGTCCCGATGAGTATGTTGCGAAGTTTGTTATTATTCATCGTTGATTGTGATTGTTAAAAACACCACAAATAATAGTCAAGGGTCAAGGGTCAAGAGTCAAGAGTTTGTTGGTAATTATTCGCCTTGTCCTCTCACTCTTGCTAATTCACCTGCTAAGTTGATCGCTGCTTTCATACTGGTTGCATCAGCAATTCCTTTACCTGCAATATCAAACGCTGTACCGTGATCTGGTGAGGTACGAATAAAAGGTAGACCAATAGATGTATTGACGGCGCGGTCAAATGCCATTAATTTAACCGGAATTAGACCTTGATCGTGGTAAAGTGCCAGGTAAGCGTCTGCGGCTTTGGTTGAGTCAACGCCACCGTACCACGCTTTACCTGGCTCAACCCACATTGTATCGGGCGGGATTGGGCCATATAGTTGCCATTGGGGACGTTTTTGACGTTCTTGTTCTAACCAGGGAATAATTTTATCTAGTTCTTCATGTCCGAGTTGTCCCTGTTCACCACTGTGGGGATTTAAACCCGCGATCGCAATTCTGCCACTATCAAGACCAAAATCTTTCTCTAAACACTCCACCAGCAAATCGAGTTTTTTTGTCAGCAACTCTGGTGTTAATGCTTCAGGTACTTGACATAAAGGTATATGTGTAGTGGCTAATAAACACCGTAATGTCCAATTAGTGTGGGGCGATCGCGCTACGAACAACATGCCAAATTTATCTGTACCTGACTTTTCGGCTAAAAGTTCTGTTTGCCCTGGATAATCATATCCTGCTGCTTTCCAAGCAGATTTGGCAATCGGAGCAGTCACTATCGCATCAAATTCACCTTTTTGAGTGCGAGCGATCGCATGTTCCATATAGGCAAAACTAGCTGCACCACTGGCTGCATTACCTGTCCCCATCACAATTTCGCGTTTAACTTGTGCTTCTAATGCTACATCCAGAATAGATAGATTTTCTGGATTAGCTAGAGGTACTAAATTACCACTGACAAGAAGCTTAGTATAATTTCTCAATAGTAAATCTTGGCTACCCACAACCGTCACATCAAAAATTTTGCTCAGTTCTGGATCTGCCAAAGCTTTTAATATCACTTCTGGGCCGATTCCGGCTGGATCTCCTAAAGTGATCGCTAGACGTGGGCGATGCTGTAATGGTGATATGAGGTTGTTTTGATTCGATTGGGACTGAGACATATTGTATTACCATGTCTGACGGCAATTAAAATTGCCTTTAGTGCAAATCCCAGCTTTGAAAAGACTGGGTTTTGCACCTATTGTATACACTGATAAATTCCACATTAGAGCAAATTTAGGTACAATATAGTGCCGCATTGGCTACAGTTCTCATGACCTCATCTGCGTCGTTTAACATACTAGAGTTAGAGTCTCTCCAAACCGATATCGCCGAATTATTTGAGCGCTTACCAAAGTTGAAGAATCGACGGTATATTCAGCAGGCGCTAGCTACCATAGTGCGTCTGGCTGAGAGTGAAGTCGATCGCCTGGATTGGAAAATTATGTCGGCTGCTTTAATAGACATGGAGCGTGGTTTTGAACTCTTTCATGATTACCGACATGTCCGAAAAGTGACCATATTTGGCTCGGCTCGCCTGTCACCAGAAAGCCCAGAATATCACATGGCTGTTGACTTTGCTCGCTATGTTACTCAACTAGGATTCATGGTCATGACCGGTGGTGGTGGTGGGATTATGCAAGCCGGTCATGAAGGTGCTGGACGAGAAAATTCTTTTGGTCTAAATATTCAACTACCCTTTGAACAGCAAGCAAACCCAATTATTGAGGGTGATCCGAAGCTGATTCATTTTAAATATTTCTTTACTCGCAAGTTATTTCTTTTAAAAGAAAGTGATGCTGTTGCTTTATTTCCTGGTGGGTTTGGCACTCAAGATGAAGCTTTTGAGTGTATGACTCTAAGTCAAACGGGTAAGTTTGGCCCAGTACCCGTAGTCTTAATTGACCGTCCTGGTGGAGACTACTGGCGCTCTTGGAGTGAATATATTGATAAACAATTGGTGCAAAATGGCTTGGTAAGTCCTGAAGATCCAAGTCTATATACAGTAACAGATGATTTGGTGGTGGCTTGTAATGCGATTACCCGTTTTTACCAGGTTTATCATTCTAGTCGCTATGTAGGCGATCGCTTGGTAATTCGCCTCAGAACAGACTTATCAGATGCGGAGGTAGAGCAATTAAATGCTAATTTTAGCGACATTCTGGTGACAGGACGAATTGAAAAAAGCCAAGCTTTACCTCAAGAAGGACAAGATGAAACATTGGAACTACCCCGCTTAGTTCTTTACTTCAATCAAAGAGATTTGGGGCGTCTTTATCAAATGATTGCTGTTATTAATAGTATGGGTGCGCCTTCATTAGAAGATAGAGCGCACCCAGAATTGAAATGACCAGATGGACTTCGCAGCAGTTATTAGGAGAAAAGATTAAGGGGACTTTTCCCCTTAACCTGAAATAGTGCAAAAACGACTTTTCCAAAAAGCCTACTTAACAAGAATACACGGTAGCGAATATTTTTGTCAATACATCATTTACGAGTACAGGTGCAATGGTGGGAGGATGTCAATCTCCTGTTTTATATTTAAATCCAGCTTTTTCAGCTATCATGCTTAAAAGTTTTGATGTGGCACGAGTTGGTTCATATACACTTGTTTCCCACTCGCTGACGGTTTGTTGGCGAACACCTAACTCTTCGGCAAATTCTTTTTGGGAAAGTCCCATTTTAAGGCGTAGTGCTTTGATGGTTTCGTTGTTCCAGTTGATAGTATTGGTTGCAGTTTGCACTTTGTAGCTATCAGTTGGTTTGCGGCGAAAAGTGACGGTTTGTGTTTCTAGGTTAGGTTCTACTACATACCCCGCCTTCATCCACGCTGAAGCTTGGGGTGAACCTGTGCTGCGATTTCCCCACCATCGGCGTTCTTTTCTAGCTGAGTTGGGTAGAGTGTGATTAATTAATTTTTCAATTTCTGTAAAAGAAATAGTGATTTCAGGGCAATCACTTCTTTGGAGATATTCTAAAAGTGGCTGATATTTACTTCCTCCTTTCACGCTTACTCCATCTCCCAATAGATATTACTATGTACAATTTCTTAAAACTATCAAAAATATAGGAATCCGGTTTGATTTATGAACTTACATACGGTTCGGTTCAGGATTTTGTCATGTAGAGACCGTAATTTTACGGCCTTTACACAAGGTTTTGGTCTTATCCGAACTCTTGCAAATAAAAAATTAATTTGCTTATTTCTAAGAATTTACGAGTGATTCAGCACCCAATTTACAAGCGTGCGAACACCGAAGCCAGTTGCACCAGACCCGTTATAACCGTTTTCTTTGTCAGCCCAAACAGTTCCAGCTATATCCAGATGCGCCCAAGCTACAGTATCTTTGACGAATTGTTTTAAAAATAAGGCAGCAGTAATAGAACCAGCCGGACGAGGACCTGTGTTTTTCATGTCCGCAATACCAGATTTTAGTCCTTCAAAATATTTTTCTTCCATTGGAAGCCGCCAAATTTTCTCGCCTGCGCCCTGAGCGGCTGTTTCCAACTCTTGGGCTAAAGTATCATCAGGTGTAAACAAACCAGCAATCTCATCACCAAGGGCAATTACACAAGCACCAGTGAGGGTCGCTAAATCAACGATCGCATCAACTCCAAGTTGATCAGCAAATACCAAAGCATCAGCTAAAGTTAACCGTCCTTCAGCATCGGTGTTATTTACTTCAATTGTTTTACCGTTAGATGCTTTGAGAATATCACCAGGGTGCATCGCATGACCACTAATCATGTTCTCAGTGACGGCGGAGATAAAGTGAACCTCCACATCTGGCTTGAGTTGACCAATTGCTTTGGCTGCACCAAAAGTGGCTGCTGCACCGCCCATGTCAATTTTCATGGTTTCGATCCCACTACCTGCGCCTTTGATGTTAAGTCCGCCAGAATCAAAGGTTAAGCCTTTACCAATAATTGCCAATTTGCGTTTGGGTGTAACATTTGGCTTGTAGGTGAGGTGAATAAATTTTGGTGGTAAATCAGAAGCTTTTGCTACTCCCAAAAACGCGCCCATACCCAACTTTTCACAGTCTTCTTGTTCCAGAATTTCTATGTGCATTCCTGTTTCGGAAGCGATCGCCGTTGCGGTTTCTGCCATTGTAATTGGTGTGACTTCGTTCGCAGGAGCCGCTACTAGTTGCCTAGCCAAAATTACTCCAGAACTAATTTGATTCGCACGAGCGATCGCAGCCTCTTGTCCACTCATATTCAGTAATTCTACGGTTTCTATTTGTGGCTCTTTATCCTCTGGCTCTGACTTAAAGCGATTATCTTGATACAGTGCCAACTCCACACCTTCAGCCAAGGCTTGGGCTGTTTGGGCAGGATCGTTATTCCAAACAGGCAAACTAATCCCTAGAGTTTTAATTTTTTGCTTTTTGGCTTGGCGAGCAACCACAGCCGCAGCACGACGCAGAGTATCCAATTTGACTGCATCTAGTTTTCCCAAACCCACCAAGATAATTTTACGAACTGGGCTACCACTAGCTAATCTTGTGACAGCAGTACTACCGATTTTCCCCTTAAATTCTTCTTCTGCAATTAGTTCTTTTATATACCCAGCAAATTTCTGATCTAAAGTCTCCAGTTCGCCAGTTAACTCTGTAGCATCTTCAAATAATCCTACTGCCAAACCATCTCCAGTCCACTCTAAAAGCGAGGTACTACTAAGTATAATTTCCATTTGTTTGTTGTGTGTAAAAGTTCTTGTACCAGTATTGCGTAAAATTTGTGTTTTATGGATTGTTGATAAATCAATTCCATTTTCTAAAATCCAAAATCCAAAATCGATTGACCATTTGCTTGTGTTTGTTTGAGAATGCTAGGAATAGCTTCTATGATTCGTTTGATGATTTGTTCTGAGGTTTCTTCTGCTGTAATGGTAATTCGCAGATCGGCTTGGTTATAGAGTGCTTGTCTTTGTTCGAGGAGCGATCGCAGTTTTCCTTGAGGATCAGTATCTTGCAGTAATGGTCTAGTGGTATCTTCTGCTAAACGTTTATATAGTATTTCCACTGGTACATCTAGCCAGATAATTATGCCGTGATGCAGGTAACTCCAGTTATCTCGTCGCAGTATTATTCCCCCACCTGTAGCAATGACTAGCTTGGTAAAAGCACATACTTGTGCCAATACCTGACTTTCTAACTGACGAAATGCTGCTTCTCCTTCTTCAGCAAAAAGTTGATTGATGGTTTTTCCTGCTGCTTTTTCTAGTAAATTATCAGTATCTACAAAGCCGTATCTTAATTCACGAGCTAACATTCGCCCTAGTGTGGTTTTACCAGCACCCATCATACCTATTAAGTACAAGTTGATTCCTTGTAATCGCTCATTCACCTGTCGCTGCACTCCAGTTCTAGCAATTTTGGATTTTAGATTTTAGTAGATTTTAGACAAATCACCTATTCTTACTTTGCGATGTATCCGACGGTTTGATTGAAGCGCAGCATTTCGAGACTGCGATCGCCATAAACACCTTCTATTTGTTGTTGGCAACACTCAATGGCAAAATCGTTTAAATCTTCTGAGTTAATGCTATACATATCTTCAAATACGTCTGGTTCTACTCGACAAAAACGTGGGCGATCAGAGTAAATGCGGCATTCACGACTATCATGGTCGTAGTTAATACACCATCCATCTTCACCTACCATACTTAAATAAAGTTCTAGTTCGTCTGGATTTAAATATTCGTGTAAGTCTGGACGGTATTTAGGATCGAGATGACAGCAGGCTCCACATTGTTTTATACATTGCCAGATTGTCATTTTTTTTACCTTTTTCAATTATCAGTTAGACGCGATTAATCGCGTTTGTACAGTTATCAGTTAGCTAGAGACGCGATTATACTCTTACGAGCGTCTACGCGTCCGTTATCAGTTATCAGGTTCTGAAGCTTGCTGGAAGGTGCTGATGACACTTATTTTACTGTGGCTGTTACTGTTTACTAATTTCAGGATTCAGCCATATACATCTTGCTACCTTAGTTTTTTATGTGGTTTCTTATAATTTTGTTAAGTAAATTAAATTTAATAGGCGATCGCCAGATATGATTAATTCCGGGTTTGACCGAAAATAATGGGATACAAGCCCCGTCCTTGAAGTACCGGCTTTGATGTTAAAATACACTTGGATTAACGATCCCCCTCTAGGCTCAAGACGCGTTGAAACAGCTACGGTCAACGACCCAAAGGAAAAACTCAAAATTTAATAACTTGTAGTCGATTAGTCGCGGAAGGGCATTCCGAGACTTAAAACGGGTGTAGAGAGAGTGTAAGACCTGATTTCAGGCTTTTCTCAATGAAACGTCAACCCCATTCGGCGACCAGTTCCCCTACAAAGTGCGTAGGTTACTGGCGTGGCGAAGAATCACTGCACTTATAGGGCAGTGAGGATGTCAAAATAGAGTAATACATTCTTTTTAGTTTTTTGGGAGCAACTAATGTTTGAGGCTATAGCCAATATCAATTGGGAAGTAATTTTTCAGCTATTATTCGTAGCACTGATCATGCTAGCTGGGCCAGCAGTAATTTTTGTACTAGCTTTTCGCGGTGGCGACCTCTAATAGACCTCTTGCAAAAATAATTCATGGTATGATAGAAAGTTTTTAAAATTTGCGTTCCATTTCAATCAGAAATACCAATAAAGTAATAAAAGTTCTCTGTATAGATTTTGATGTGCATTTTGAAGAAAACTTTTAATCATACCACAAAATAATTTTGCAAGAGGTCTAATATAAAATTCAATTAATTTTAATTTCCTTTGCTCTAGCCCGCATTTAGCGGGCTTTGCTTTTTCTTTATTGGTGGTTATTTGTCATTTCTTTGTTCTGTTTGTTTGAGATAATAAGTTAGCTTTTCGCATCATTTGAGTGAGTCGGTCAATTAATCGTACTTCTTGCTTACTGTCTTCTAGCATTTTTGCTATGGTAATAGCCCTTTCATAAAAATTACGGGCGGTTGGGAAATTACCTATTTGCTCGTATAACTTAGCATAAGACTCAAAAGATTTTAATTCTTCTTGTCGATTTTGTAATTCTTGAGCTAGTGTTAATCGTTGCTGTAACAAATCAAAGGCACGTTCATAGCGTCCCACAGAACTGTGAGCAATTACTAAACCATCAATTGCTCGTAATTCGTTTACGCGATCGCCACTGTATTTTGCAATCCGCAATGCTGATCCGTAAATCCCAATTGTACCTTGATAATCTCCTGCTGCTAGGTAGGTCTCACCTAAATTATTCAGAGTATTAGCCTCACCAATGGAATCACGAACCTGACGTCGGAAACTTAGAGCATTCTCATAAAGTTTGATGGCTTTATTGTAATTTCCTAACCTCGCATTTGCTAGCCCCAAATTACTCAAAGATAATCCTTGACCTTCAAGATTTTTTACATGGCGAGCAATTTCCAGAGCTTCTGTAAGAGTTTGCAAACTAGCAGTGGGTTCGCCTTGTTGCAACAATAGTGTACCTATATTATTCAAGGCGAAGATTTGACTTTGAAAGTCATGGGTATCACGAGCGATCGCTAGGCGTCGGCGTATAGCGTCTTCTGCTTCTTTGTAACGACCCAACTGGACATAACCTCTACCAAGGTAATCGTAAATTAAACCCTGGGCATTGAGATCACCAATCGAATGATAAATTGAGAGTGCTTGTAACCAAGACTCGATTGCTTTGTCAGATCTCCCAGAAGCTTGTTGCTGCTGACCAATTCGCAGTAAAGTATCTGCTTGGTCAGTTGATTGTTGGACTACAGATTTATCTGTCTGACCATGGAGTTGTTCAGTAATATCCACAGCATTAGTCACTATGGGATGAGATATAAAACTAGCAACTAAAAAGAGCAAAGGGAAAGGGAGACAAGAAAAATAAGAAAAAGGTATCAAATACCATTCTTTCATAAAATTTGACCGTAAAATTGCGGCTTCAAGAATAATTTAATTACTTTTGATTATTTGTTACTAATAAATACACATATTTTAGTGGTTTCTACGCAATAGCTGGTGGCAGTAAATTTTCACCCAAGTAGATAGCACGAATATCTGTTGGTAACTTATCCTCTAGCATACGATAACCTTCTTGGAGAAAATTGGCTACTTCGCTAGGAGCGATCGCTTCTCCTTCAGCTTGTAGATAGGCAGCAATTCTTGTTTCGCTCCAATGGAAGGTTTGAGCCATCAGAACCATCAAGCGTAATACTGGTGCCATTTGATCTAATGATTGTTCTAAATAACACCATAACGGTACAGAAGTCGCTTTGAGAGAATAATGAATTGCTTCAGTTGGAGGAAGTTCAATCTCGTTGATGCAGTAAGCAGTCTGATCAATGAGCCAATTTTGTAAGCTCAGACTTTCTCTACCAGGTTGAGTGCTACCGAGATTAAATCCACCCAATTCATAGTAGATATGTCGCCAAGTTAGAGCAAATAAATAATCTGCTTGCACAGGCGATCGCGCCGAATGACGAATCACTGTATAAACTATGGGGCTATAACGGCAAAAAATAGCTGTAAAGTATCTTCCCGACTCTGGATGTTGCTGGAACAACCTGACGAGTTCTGGATCAGTGTGATGGAACAGTGACTTCACTAGGGGATGATTAGCTTCAGGAAAATGAGGTATTTGCACAGTCCGAATCAGCTTATGTTGTTAGAATTAACTTAGCAATAGCAATCTATAGTAATTAATCGCATAGTCTGTTGGTGTAAGCCTGTTTTTGAGCTAACACCAAGGCAGATTAGCACTTGGTACACTAGAAATAAAGACTTTATTTAAGTCATAATTTACAAAACAAAAGCGACTCCCTTATATATAATTCCCGATTCTGTTCATGTTTATAGCAAGTGTGACACCATTCTTGGTTAATACATATACTTTTGGCTCTTTTTTGCCTTCCATACCACTAGATAGCCTTTTCTCTACTCAAGGCATAATGGTGATGCTACTAGCAGCCTATGCCGGCGCCATGTGGATGTTTCTTACCAGTGCGCCAAAGGTATATACGGTTATGGTGTCGGATCTCGAAATTGCACGACAGTTGTATGAAGGACTCCTAGATTTACCAGCAGCAGAAGTACCGCTACACTACTACTACAATTATGAGCAAACTATAGGCGCAACAGGAGTTGATCCGCTTTACTTAGGAAGCAGTCCTTCCTTTGCTAACAAAATGTCGAATGGAAGTGAAGGACTTTGGTATCAACTTAAGAAAAACGTTCAGTTGCATGTAATTACGGGAGCTAGTTTAGGTACCAAAAATCAACAACGCCACGTTTGCTTTGACCACGAATGTATGGAAATGATTTTAATGCGGGTAGAGGTGCGGGGGTTGAAATTCAAAATTCGCAGCAGAAAACCCTTGAACTTTTTGGTTAAAGATTACGAAGGGCGAGTTATTGAGATGGCTGAAGTTGCAAATTGAAGAATTTGAACTAAATAAAATACACAACCTCACCCCCATTCCCTCTTCTTGCTAAGGAAAAGGGATAAGTAGTCGGGGTGAGCTAAATATATATAAACTAATCTGACTTTTGACATATCAATTTACACCTACATTCATAGCAGCCAAAAAGGCTTTTTGGCTAACATCTTTGTAAATTGTATCTAAATATTTCATAGCTAGATCAGCCGCAGTTAAGCTTGCAAGATTTTCCTCTTCTTTAGCAAGAGGAATTGCTCCTAAAACATCTAAAACTGTTTCACTAGTTGATGGCGCGATTACAACTAAAGAAGATTCTAAAGGCTCATGATATTGCCAAAAAGATTCTATATTTAAAGAATATTGAGTTTGTGAAACCAACTCTTTATCGTCTAGAGTTTTATCTGTTGGGACTTCAATATTCGCACTACGTAACTGACGTAAGTTGCTAATAATTTGCTCTTTTGTGCGTCCCCGCAATAGAAAGAGTACAAAAGGATCTTCGCTAAAGCGATCGCCTAACTGATAGTAAACTGCTGCAATATGTTTACAGGGATTTGCTTTATCAGGACAAGAACATCTACTGTGGACATCAGATAGAGTAAAAGGAAATAGCGAAATCCCATTAGCACTAAAAACTTCTTCTATATTTTGTGGCATTTCTCCTGCCAAAAGTTTAGCCGCAAAAATTGCTTTTTGAGACATTGTTTCTACTACATAACCCCACTCTTCATCACTAAAAGAGTCAAGAGAAAGAGAAACTATATAAGGTTCTGTTTCACTACCTTGAACCTTCGCTAACACCTTTGCACTCTCAAACTCAATACTAAGCACATTTCCTTGACGTGCATAGTTTCTACCACGTTCTAAACGCTTCTTAAAGCGATAGGAATCTAATAATTCTAGCCACCGTTGTGACCACCATTCTCGACTTGCTTGTAATGTGTAATTTGTCATTGGGGATTGGGGATTGGGGAAGGTGGGGTCCCCTCTGGGGATAAGGGGAAGGTAGGGGTCTCCTGGAGGGGATAAGGGGTAATGGGGATTGGGGATTGGGGATTGGGGATCGGGGATGAATCAGTTAACAGTTTAATTTGATAACTGATCACTGAATAACTGATAACTGATTAGTTGTCCTCCTTGTCTGCGATCCCTGATCCCTGTTACTCTGAATCTTCTTCCATCACTGCACTACGATCTAATAAAAGTAAATTACGGAGTTGGTTTGTATCGAGTTCAGTTAACCACTCTTCACCTGCACCCACAACTTGTTCAGCTAGTTGCTTTTTGCTTTCAATCATGTCATGGATTTTCTCTTCTAAAGTGCCAGTACAAACAAATTTATGTACTTGGACATTGCGGGTTTGACCAATACGAAAAACTCGGTCTGTGGCTTGATTTTCTACTGCGGGGTTCCACCAACGATCAAAGTGGAAGACGTGATTTGCACGAGTTAAATTTAGTCCTACACCCCCAGCTTTGAGTGACAAAATCATTATTGGTGGTCCTTGAGGATCATGTTGGAAACGGTCAATCATTTCTTCACGTTGTTTTTTGCTAGTACTACCATACAAAAAGAAAATTTCTCGTCCTAGCTGTTGTTCTAAATAGGGTTTGAGTAGTTTACCCCACTCAGCAAATTGGGTAAAAATTAAAGCGCGATCGCCTTCCGATAAAACCTCTTCTAACATTTCCTGCAATCGTAGTAATTTACCAGATAACTGCGGTTCTGAGAGAGTAGTTTTTTTCAAATACTGGGCGGGATGATTGCAGACTTGTTTGAGTTTAACGAGTAAACCTAAAATCATCCCCCGACGCTGAATTCCCTCGGCTGTTTCAATTTCAGCAAGTGAATCTTCTACTACTTTTTGATACAGTTCTGCTTGTTCCAAACTCAAACCACAAAAAACATTTATTTCCTGCTTTTCTGGCAAGTCTTGAATAATTTCACGGTCACTTTTTAAACGACGCAAAATAAATGGTTGCACTAATGAACGCAATTGATTCAATGAAGAAGTATCTCCATATTTTTCAATTGGCATAGCAAAGCGTCGTTGAAAGAATTGTTTATTTCCTAAATATCCTGGATTAAGAAAATCCAAAATAGACCAGAGTTCTTGGAGCCTATTTTCTACAGGTGTCCCCGTTAAAGCAATCTTATAATCTGCTTCTAATTGGCGCACTGATTGAGATTGTTTTGCCTCTGCATTTTTAATATTTTGGGCTTCATCTAAAACAATTCCCTGCCATGAAACAGTTTGTAATGACTTGATATCTCGGTGAATGAGCGCATAACTGGTAATTACCAAATTATGCTTGTTTGCTATTTCTCCAAATGTCTTACCTTTGGGACGCTTATCACCGTGATATTGCCAAACGTTCAGCGTCGGGGCAAATTTTTTAACTTCTCTTTCCCAGTTTCCTAAGACTGAAGTTGGGCAAATTAAAAGTGTTGGTTTTTCTAATGCATCTTGTTCTTTTAAATGTAGTAAAAAAGCGATAAATTGGATCGTCTTACCCAATCCCATATCGTCCGCCAGACAAGCACCCAAACCCCAGCGTTCGAGAAATGTCAACCAAGCAACTCCACGCTGTTGATAGGGACGCAACTCTCCTTGAAAATCGGCGGGTGTTGGTAAGGGTTCGACTGCTTTGTTATTTGTCAGGGTAGTAACCAACTCTTGCAATGCGCCTGATGCTTCAAAGCTAACCACGGGCAATTTTTCAATTGTCTGGGTATCTCCCGTACTCAAACGTAAAGCATCTTCCAAGGAAAGGGCCATTTGGTCTTTACGAGATGCAAAAAAGGCTTGGGCTGTTTTGATATCTTGGGGGCGCAATTCTACCCACTCGCCGTTAATTTCAACTAAGGGACTATTCAACGCCACTAAGGAGTCAAATTCTTTTTTGGAAAGAGTCTGTCCCCCAATTGCCAATTGCCATTGGAAATTTAGTAAACTTTGTAAACCTAAACGTCCCTGTTTTTGATTTGGTGTTTGGGCAGAAATTTTCAAACCCAGACGGTTCGCCCATCCTTCCCGGTTTGCTAAACTCGCAGGTAAAATCACACCTAAACCATTATCTTCAAGCCGTGTCTTCACCGACTTAATAAATTCGTAGGCTTGGATGGGGCTAAGGTTGCAAGATTGGGGATAAGTGGTATCCATGCTGGGTGTGATAATTGGATACAAACGCGATGCTAATCCCAATCCACGTAAAAATGTCTCTTGTGGTTGTTTAATAGTACGACCACGATAAACAAAGTTTTCAACTGAATGCTGCCATATTGTTTCTGCATCCACTAAAAATTCTGGATCATCTGGTGCTTGCAAAAAATACGCTAAAGTCCAATCTGTTTCGTCTGACTCCGGTGGATGCAAAACAAAAGCAGTACGAAACAGATTTTTTCCTGCCATCTGGTATTGTAGCGGCATTGTCCAAGCTTTTAGTGCCGCTTCTAGTCGTTCCAAACCTATAGGTTCAGCGTTGACAGTACCTAGTGTACCTGTTAGAGACTGCAACCACTGTCGTACCGCCGATGGAATAGATGCCATTACTCTTGCTTCCAGCACAGTTTGGGAAGCAAACATTTCTCTGATTTGAGTATCAATCGTACTATTGAGAAATCCCAGTAGTAATTCTTGTGGTTCTGGTGGGAAATTTACACTTAATGAGGATTGAGAATCATTCTCTATTCCCTCTTGTCCCTGATATGTCCGACAAGCTAATGGCATAAGTTGGGAAAATTTTTCTAGACGGGTTCCATCCAAAGCACTATCTAAAAGTGCTTGCCATTTGGCAATGAAAGAACCATCTATTTGGTGTTCAAGAGTAGGCAAAAATTTACATCGGGAGATTAAATCCAAACTCCAACGGGCTATTTGTGACCAAAATCGTAAATCTCCTCCTAAAAAATCATCCTCAACTTTGGCAACACTCAAAGGTAAAGAAGCCAAAAACTTTACTGCTTCTGTGGGATTGAGACAAAAACCCTCTACTCGCCACGGTTGTAGGTATTGTTCAGATGATTGTTCTGAACCTAATATTGCTGAATGTACAGGATAAATCGCTGTTACTCCCTCGGTTTTGCCTTCTACAAAATTAGTGGGAAAAGCAATAATCGTTTGCGAGGAGATTGGCAAAGTTTCTGTAGTTTTTTTCGCTTGACGCCGCCCTGTTTGCCCTGATGCGATCGCTTGTGTCTCTACAGATTGCGATCTTGAATTTGGAATTTTAATATTACGATAACTTAGCCACTCGCTTAATTCACTTGGTGTGATCGCATAAGGTAATAGTGGTACTTCTGTTAATGTGTTTGGATCAATATTCGTCCCTAGCGATCGCCAAGTCTCTCCCCAGATAAATAAACAGTTACCTTGATTTTGTATTAACCAACTACCGTGTAATATTGCCATTTGCCAACTACTCAAATTTTCCCAACATCAAAGCCTTGAATCTGCTTATTCTCCACTTTTGTGAATTCCTAACTTTTTAAATTTTAAATACATATTATGAATAAGTATTAAATATTTTTTTAAAAATAAAAATAATCTTAATAAAGTTTATGAGCAATGCAGTTACCCCTTTATAAAAATTTAAAAAATCGTATAAAAGTAGAATTAGATTATATGCATCCAGAAGAACAAGAGGAGGTAAGGAAATTACTGAATGTTGTGATTTTAGAAGGAAAAACCTATCCCAAAAACAACCCCTCTCACCATCAGAATTTGCAGCTTATTGGTTAAATCAGGATGCTTTTGTCATCAAAAAAGCAGCGAAATCTGCTACACAGCAAGCCAAAGAAATATGGGGAGTATTTTATCTCAAACCAAACTTTCCAGATCGATGTAGCCATATTTGCAACGCTGGTTCTATTGTACAACCTGACAAGCGGGCATTGGGGATCGGGGAAAGGGGATCGAGAAAAGGGATCGGGGAATAGGGACAAGGCAGATAAGGGAGATAAGGGGAAGAATAATGCCCCATGCCCTTTCCCCGATACTTTTTGTAACGAAATTGTTAATCATGAATTCTATATACTGCTCAAGCCAGTATTAGATCATAAATGTTAGGATTGCCACAGAGAGAGAATAGCGAGCATAGTAAGGAAAAAAAACTGAATGGGAGAATTTGAGAAGTCAATATCCTTCGATGGAAGGGATATTCGACTGAAGGTGGGTTTACTAGCACCCCAGGCTGGTGGATCGGTGTTGATACAATCTGGGGATACGGCAGTTCTAGTTACAGCTACGCGATCAGCAGCCAGAGAAGGCATTGATTTTTTGCCCCTCACGGTAGATTATGAAGAAAGATTATACGCAGCAGGTAGAATCCCTGGAGGATTGTTGCGACGTGAAGGTCGTCCACCAGAGAGAGCAATTCTCACCAGCCGTCTGATTGACCGCCCTTTACGTCCTTTGTTCCCCTCTTGGTTACGGGATGATCTGCAAGTTATTGCGCTGACTCTTTCTATGGATGAGCTAGTACCGCCAGATGTGCTAGCTGTTACTGGTGCTTCTATTGCTACCCTGATGGCAAAAATTCCCTTCAATGGGCCTATGGCAGCCGTGCGCGTCGGTTTGGTGGGTGATGATTTTATCATTAATCCCACTTATGCAGAAATCGAAGCTGGAGACCTGGATTTAATAGTTGCAGGTTCGCCGGATGGTGTAATCATGGTGGAAGCGGGAGCTAATCAGCTACCCGAACGTGATATTCTTGAAGCGATTGAATTTGGTTACGAAGCTGTGCAAGATTTAATTCAAGCGCAGCATGATTTAATTGCAGAATTGGGTTTGGAAATAGTGCATGAAGCACGACCAGAACCAGACCAATCACTGAGTAACTTTATTAGCGATCGCGCTACCGACGAAATTAGAAAAATCCTCTCACAGTTTGATTTCGATAAAACTGACCGAGATACAGCTTTGGATGCGGTCAAAGAATCCGTAGCAACTGCGATCGCGGAACTACCAGAAGAAGATCCAATTCGAGTGGCTGCAACTACTAACGCCAAGGCATTGGATAATACTTTCAAAGACATCACCAAAAAGCTGATGCGCCGTCAGATCATCGAAGATAATGTCCGGGTCGATGGTCGCAAGTTGGATGAAGTTCGTCCTGTTTCCTGTGCAACTGGTTTATTACCCAAGCGAGTCCACGGTTGTGGTTTATTTAATAGGGGGCTAACTCAAGTATTATCTGCTTGTACGCTCGGTACACCAGGAGATGCTCAAAACTTAAACGACGATTTGCAACAAGACCAAGCAAAGCGTTACATGCACCATTACAACTTCCCGCCATTCTCCGTTGGGGAAACCAAACCCATGCGAGCGCCGGGACGTCGAGAAATAGGTCACGGGGCGCTGGCGGAAAGATCTATTTTACCAGTGCTACCACCTAAAGAGGAATTTCCCTACGTAATTCGCGTAGTATCGGAAGTGCTTTCTTCCAATGGTTCTACCTCAATGGGTTCGGTGTGCGGTTCCACCCTGGCTTTAATGGATGCTGGTGTACCAATTCTCAAACCTGTGAGTGGTGCGGCTATGGGTTTGATTAAAGAAGGTGATCAAGTACGAGTCCTGACAGACATTCAAGGAATCGAAGACTTTTTAGGTGACATGGATTTCAAGGTTGCTGGTACGGATACCGGGATTACAGCCTTGCAAATGGATATGAAAATTAGCGGTTTGTCCTTGGATATTATTTCCCAAGCCGTCGATCAAGCAAGAGGCGCACGCTTGCATATTCTGGAGAAAATGCTCCAGACAATTGACCAACCACGCACAGAAATGTCACCCTATGCTCCACGTCTGTTGACGATCAAGATTGATCAAGACATGATTGGTCTGGTGATTGGGCCTGGAGGTAAAACCATCAAAGGCATCACTGAAGAGACTGGTGCTAAAGTTGACATTGAAGATGATGGCACTGTAACTATCTCTGCGGTGGATGAAAGCAAGGCCAGGAGAGCAAAAAGCATAATCCAAGGCATGACGCGGAAGCTGAATGAGGGTGATGTTTACGTAGGCAGAGTGACCCGCATTATACCTATTGGTGCATTTGTGGAGTTTTTGCCAGGTAAAGAAGGCATGATCCACATTTCTCAACTTGCTGACTACCGTGTTGGTAAGGTTGAAGATGAAGTTGCAGTTGGTGATGAAGTAATTGTCAAAGTACGTGAAATTGACAATAAGGGTAGAATCAATCTTACTCGTTTAGGTATTCATCCTGAGCAAGCGGCAGCAGCACGCGAACAAGCAACATCGAATAAATAAAATAGGAGGTCTGGTAGTGAGCGCTCTACAAAAGGATTAAAGTCCTGACTACAAAGTATAATTGCAGAAGCGATCGCAAACTAAAGAAGTAAGCCCGCAAGTCAACTGCGGGCTAATAGTCTAAGTCTACTTTTAGCAGACTGTAGTAAACGATTATCTAATAAACTGATAACTGAATTACTTACCAGTCACTTTTACAACTGCTGACATTCCAGGAGTAATGCGCGATTCATAACCTTTAATACTCGCCGGATCAAACATAATCTTGACAGGAATTCTACGTACATCCTTGGTATTAGTATTATTGTTTGGCGGAATCAAAGCAATGCTATCTACTTTACCCGCAAAGTTACGACTTGGAAAAGCGGCAATTTTAATGTCTACTCTTTGTCCTTGTTGTATCTTTTCTAACTGGCTTTCTTGAAAGTTACCAATAATCCAAGGATCTGGTTGCACGACAGTGAAAAGAGTTTGACCAGGTTCTACTCGTTGTCCGATTTGGATATTTTTGTTACCAATTTTTCCAGGAACAAGGGCATTAATATTGGTGTAGGATAATTGTAATTCAGCTTTTTTGACTTCTGCCTCTTTTTGAGCGATCGCAGCCAATGCAGTTTTATATTGTTGTTCGTTGATATCTCTTTGTTGAGCTGCTTGTGCTTGGAGGAAATTCTGTCTAGCTTGAGTATTGTTATCTGCTGGTAATAGTCGCGGTACTGAAGCCGAAACAGGGACATTTTTAAATTTTTTCTGTGCTAAAGCTGCTTGCTGTTTGGCTAACTCTAAAGATGCTTTCGCTTGGGTGAGAGATACTTGATAATCTTGAGGATCAAGTTTTACTAACAGTGTTCCCGGAGTTACCACTTGATTCTCGTTGACTGGAATCTGGTTGACTATTCCTGAGACACGAGCAGTCACAGGATAAATGTCTGCGGTAATATAGGCGTTATCTGTTTGCGGAAAACTTTGGCTATACTGCCATTGGCGATAAGCGTAAATTCCGGATGCGATCGCTCCTGCACCTAAAAGTACTCCAATTACCACAACAGGCAGCAGACGACTTTGAGATAGAGGTACTCTGTTTTTGATATTACTATTTGATGCAGCAGGAGTGATAGCTGTAACCTCTTGCTCTGCAACTGGAGTTTTTTGTTCCTCTACTCCTGTAACTTGTTGTGCGTGTTGTTGTAAAGAATCTACCCGTTCCATCAGCCACCCTCTTTTAAGTAATATTTCAAGATTTCTTATTAACAATTGACAACAAATATATAAGTGCTTTAATACACTAAGTGCGAGGAGTAATATTGATATTATTATATGCTTTTACCTTGTTTTTTTACTTTGAATATTTATTTATAATTTTGCTTAATTAACCACTTATACCAACTTAAATTAAGTGTATTTTGTATATCTTTAGACAGCTTGATCATAAATACTTTTAAATTTAAGGACTAAAGTCCTGACTACAAACTTGAGCGATCGCAATTTTTCAGAATGATATATATATTTGTGAGATGAACTAGCTGGATCATCCCACAATAAAAACTACTATATTGTTGCTTCTGGCAAAATTAACATCGCGTCACCAAACGAATAAAAACGATATCGAGATGCTATGGCTTCTTGATAAATATTTAGTAATCTCTGTCTACCAATTAAAGCACTTACCAACATTAGTAAACTTGAACGTGGTAAATGAAAGTTAGTAATCATACCTTCCACTACCCGCCATTTATAACCAGGATAAATAAACAAATTAGTCTTACCACAAAACGGTTGCAATTCATCTTTAGTTGCAGATCCTTCCAAAGCACGGACTACCGTCGTACCCACAGCAATAATGCGGCCACCAGCAGCCTTCGTAGCACGAATTTGTTCTACAGTATTTTGAGGTACTTCTATCCATTCTTCATGCATTGTATGGGTAGTGAGGTTCTCCACTTCTACTGGACGAAATGTTCCTACACCTACGTGCAATGTTACAAAAGCTTGATTAATATTTTGTTCGCGTAACTTTTGTAATAATTCTGGAGTAAAGTGCAATCCTGCTGTGGGAGCAGCAACCGCTCCTGGATTTTGAGCATATACTGTTTGATACTGTTCACTTTGGGCTTCGGTTGTTGTGATGTATGGTGGTAGGGGTATTTCACCAAATACATCCAGCAATTGTAGCAAAGAAACTTCTTCTGGCAGTTCAAATTGTAGCAAACGCCCTCCAGTCGCGGTGTCGGTTGCTATGACAGTCGCAGTTAGTGAATGATAGGGAAGTGGAGTGGTGGGATGATCCCCATCAGTGTTAACCTTCGCTGTAAAAACAATTTGCGAACCGCGTTTAAAACGTTTTCCCGGCTTGACCAAGGCTAACCAACGGTTATGCTGTCTTTCCTCTAGCAGTAATACTTCTACCTCTGCTCCTGTTAATTTCTTACCATATAACCGGGCTGGAAGAACTCGTGTATTATTCATCACGAGTAAATCCCCCGGACGTAGGATTTCTGGTAAATTTCGGAAGATCCGGTGTTGGGGTATAGTATCTATACCTACATTCAGAGAATTTACAACTAACAGTCTAGAACTATCTCTGGGAACTACTGGGTTTTGAGCAATTAGTTCGGTTGGTAATTCATAATCGTACCCAGCTAATGAGAGATCTAGTTCGGAATTTTCTGGTGTTTGTTCAGATCTTAAATGAGAATTTGTTTTTGTGAGTTGTTCCTGCATTTAGATTTTAGACTTTCTTAAACAAGCTGGTTGAAAATAGTAGGTTCTAAAAGAACTCTAAAGTATTGCCGACAAAATAGAATCTTCGACTTTAAGATAGATAGCATTAAGTACCACTGAAGCAACTATATGAAAATTGGGTAAACCTCCCTATCTAAAAACGGGGACTTTTACCCTAGCAGGTTGTGACTCGCTCTACCAATAATAGAAATGTAGGATTGGCTTTGATCCCAAGCACCAAGATGGAATACTTGTATTATCTGGCAAATGCCAGTCTCACTCTGAGGGTTGTTCAATACTTGCACGCTAAACCCCAAATACCTGTTTCCTTCATCACCGTAATTCATCAAATTGATGGTTGGGTGGTTAGAGTCAAACTTAGAAAACAGGTATCAGCCCAAGAAGATGGTGACATTCGAGCTTTTTTGAATGAATTAGGAATTAGCTACGAGCCGCCAATGCGAGTACAAATGGCACTTTGGAGTTTAGAGGCAGGTCAGTGTCCTGTTGATGTTATGCGTCGTTATCAAGTTGCTATTGTTTCTCATGGTAGCCCAGAAAAAGAGGAAATTGAGGCATTTAGACAACAATTTGTTAGAGGATTAGGTTATTGTCCAGAAACTTTGGCATAACCAAATCAGTGAACAGTTATCAGTTATCAGCTTTAAAAATTATAGGTCAGCCTTGAAATATAATTAGAGCAAAAAAACAAAGATGTATGGGGTAATTGGTAATTGCTAATGGTAATTGTTGATAATTTTTTGTTTTGAACAACAAAAAAACTCACAGTAGCCACTACCCAAAATCATCGGCAACATCAAAAGCCGCAGGAATGTATTCTTGCAATGTTAATTTATACCCTGCTATATACGAGCTAATTAGGTTTTTTTCTTGAAATTTATCCTTAGTAAATTTTGTTGATATTTGACGATAACTAACAATAGCAACGTCAAATCGACAAGGGTAATCTGCTTGATCAGGGTGTGCTACTAAAAACATCTGTGCTGTACGCCAAAGTTTGACTTGCTTGGATGAGGCGATCGCACTTCTTCCCCCCGCATCCCAATTCTTAGGACTGCGGGTTTTTACTTCGACAAACGCCAGTGTAGGAGAGGCCGTGAGGGGAAGAACAGGAGACAAAAAACAGGGAGGAGACAAAGAATAAATATTACCACCTTGTCTGTCTTGTTTTGCATGTCCCCCATGCCCCAATGGTCCTGCGTCATCTTCGACATACTGTGCAACAATATCGATTTCTCCCCAACGACAACGCCAGCGACGATCAAGGATTACCCAACCTTGAGATTGTAAGCAATGTGCTACTAGGTCTTCTCCTGCGTTGCCGATATCGAGATAATGGTAAGGAGAATGGTTCGTCATTGGTTAAAAGTTACAATGAGTTCTAAGTTGAGCGATCGCATTACAATAAGCATACTAAGTGTGTTGTTTTTGGCTGTGATGGCTATCACAGTTGCTCTAGCTTTCCCCGAAAGTGCTGTGGCAATTAACTACAACAACCGAACTTTAGAAGCAGCTGATTTTTCCAAGCAGGACTTAACAGATTCCAGCTTTGACCATGCTAATCTTCGCAATAGCAACTTCAGTGATTCCAATTTACGTGGTGTCAGATTCTTTTCGGCAAATTTAACCTCAGTAGATTTCACCGATTCTGATCTCAGTTATACCGACTTAGAATCAGCACGAATGACTAAAGCCAATTTGACGAATGCAGTCCTAGAAGGCGCATTTATTACTGGCACTATGTTTAATGGAGCAATAATTGATGGTGCAGATTTTACTGATACTTACATCCGTGAGGACATGCTTAAGAAATTATGTGAAGTAGCTAAAGGCACTAATCCAGTCACAGGGCGGAATACCCGCGATACTTTGGCTTGTCCTTAATTGTTGGTAACTTGGTGTCTTAAGGTCTTTGTGTTTTAACCACAAAGACACTAAGACACCAAAGGAATTCTTGTGGGACAGGCGGCTTAAGGAATTAACTTTAAACTCGTCGTAGTGGCGATGATAAATTTTTAGATTGTTAAGATTGTCTGTATTTTTGGTAATTTTGATACATCTATAGTTTGCAGTTTTTCCTCAAATATCTTTCTCTAGTATGGTTAAGCTTGCTTAGTAAATTTGTAAATTGAATAAAAATAAAATGAAAAACTATTAAGCAATTATACTCATTTATTTGTAGTGAGGACTTTAATCCTCACTACGGAATTTAAAATCATATGGCAGTTGCGTAAGTCTTGACTATTTTGAGCTTTAATCATCCATCAAATGAATGCAAATTAGTGTTTCCCCTTTACCTTTTACCGATTTACTTAAAAAGCATATGCTTACTCAATTGTTGCAAATTATTTAGTTACCAATTTTCAGGTAAAGTTTATTTTCAATCGATGCAATAAGAATGAAAGTACTGCTAGTCTGTTTATGTAAGAAAAGACTAGTTTAAAGTTGCTTAGAGGTAGATTTTGTTCTTAACAAGTTTTAATAATTGCCGTAGTAAAATAACTTAAAAGAGATTGATCAATTATTAAGATTAACTAAAAAAATTATACTTATTGGTTTTCTAATTATTATGTTGAACTTCTTGAAGCGAATTGGTAGTCGGAATATGAAACATTACTCTGATGCATGGATTGAAGAATGGTGCAAGGATAATGGCTGGACAGATTTATTTATTGAGCGCTGTAATAGTTACTGGGCTTTTCCTCCTGGCGCAGTAATGCCAGAACCAATTCCCATGCAAGTTCTTAGAATTATTAAAGCTGAAAAAGGATTAACCTGTGAAGAACGTTTTTGGTCGTTTACAGCAGTAATTGCAACTATGATTGCGGCTTTTGTGACCTATTGGCTGAGATGTCCGATACCATTGGTTGCAGCTTTCGCTTTTAATGCGGTGACGGTGGCTCAACTTGAGGTTGAGGATGCTTATTAAAGCAAGAGAAAAGTTAAGGCGTAAAGGGAAAAGAAAAGATTTATTTTTGATTTTATGGTTAGAAAAGGTGCTGCGATCGCAGCACCTTTTGTAGTTCTAAATTGCAGCAGAATAAGCTTCATCAACTTTGATAGTCGTACCTGTGATAAACTTGGCATCTTCAGAAATCAGAAAAGCAACTATTTTCGCAAATTCAGCATAGGTAGCAGGACGACCCAACATTAGGTCTGTCGGCAGATTCCAGCCTTCAAATTCTTCCATTCTATCTCCCACAAAGTAAGGCGCAACAGAAATCATACGAATTTTATTGGCTTTGTAACACTTGGCATAAAGTTTTGTAAATCCTTCCATTGCAGTGCGGAGTGTACCGCTAAAGGGTGTTCCCAAATCTGGTTCATGGGAGTCAGATGCGGAAATATTGACAATCACCCCACCTCCTTGTTTTTGCATCGGTTCTGTAACCAGCCTTGCTATGCGAACAACGCTCAAAAATAGCATTTCAAAATTTTCTAGCCACATTTCATCGGAAATTGATAGTAAATCTGGGCGGGGTGGATCTCCAAAACTATTCACTACTGCATCAATGCGACCAAAATTAGCCAACGTCGTATGTACCAAGTGCTGTAAATCTTGGGAATTTGCAATCGAACCTTGGGTTGCTATACCTCCCAACTCTTCAGCCAACTGGAACACACTCTTGCTTCGAGCTATGAGTGAAACTTTGTAACCCTGTGCTGCTAATTCTCGCGCACAACCTCCTCCGATACCGCGACTTGCAGCAGTAACAATCACAACTTTCTGCTGATGCATCGTTTCTATTCTCCCAATGAAATTACTGAAAAAGATTCATCGTCAAATCGAGATAGACAAATCGCCTGATAGTTATGACTCTGGAATGATCGCAAAGTATTAAATGAGACTTTTATTAAGGGTTTGTAATCAGCATTTTAGTGGTTAAAAATCAGGACTCAAGTCCTTACTACGAACTTTCTGAGCTAACGTAGAGGTTTTGGCAGAATTAATTGTATTGGTTTTGATGTTTGAATTGGTTCTACACCAGTTTTTGGCTGAGTTACGTGCGGTTGACTAATAAATGCATTTGGTTTAGTAACTGACAACTGGTTTTGGGCTTTGTCTCGTGCTTGGATAGCTTGCTGATAGTCTGGTTTAATTTTTATTGCTTGATTGTAAGAAGCGATCGCTTCTTGATAACGTTGTAAATTAAACAAGGCATTTCCTCTAGAAAACCAAGTTTCGTAGTGTTTTGGGTTGTAACGGGCGGCGCGATCATATGAGGCGATCGCTTCTTCATATTTTTGTAAAAGATATAGCGAATTGCCCCGATTATACCAAAGTTGATCATCGTTTCGTTTCAATTTTGCTGCTTGCTCGTAAGCTGCTAAAGCTTCGTTGTATTTTTGCATTTGATGTAGCGACCAACCCTTGTTATACCATGCTTGGAAATTATTAGGGTTTAATTCAATAAATCTATTAAATGATTCAACTGCTTCTGGATAGCGCTGTAAACTCATCATAATATTACCTCTTGCTAACCACGCTGGGTAATAATTTGGATTAGTTTGTACGGCTTGATCATAGGCTGTCAATGCATCTTGAGAACGTTGCAAATTCACAAGAGAATTGCCGCGATTATACCAAGCTTCTGCATAACTTGGTTTGATTTCAAGAGTTTTATCGTATGCTTTTATTGCTTCTTCGTAACGTTTTAAATTTTGTAGAGTTTGAGCTTTATTGTACCAAGCTTCATAATCATCTTTTTGCAAATTAATTGCTTGTTCATAAGCCGATATTGCTTCATCGTATCGCTTTAAACTGTTTAAAGCTTCTCCTTTTGCATTCCAAACTTGGGGAGAATTATTTTCTAGTTGCAAGGCTTTATCAAAAGAGGCGATCGCTTCTTGATATCGACGCAAATCTTTTAATACAAAACCTCTACCTATCCAAGCTTCTAAATAATCCGGTTCAATTTGAATTGCTTTATCATAAGCTGTGAGGGCTGCTTTGTATTCTCTTAACTTACTCAGCGCACTAGCTTGTCCATTCCAAGCTTCAACATATTCTGGTCGAATTTTTACTGCTTTTTCATATACTGACAAAGCGTCTTGATAGCGTTGTAATTCATAAAGTGTATTAGCTTTTTTATATAATTCGCTAGCGTTGACAGAATTAATACTATTAATAATATATAAAGATGCTACTGTTCCCACTCCTAAAATTACCATTCCAGCTAAGATCTTTTTGATAATATTTTTTTTGGGTTTTTTATTTGTAATTGATGGTTGATTGTGATCAGGAATATTTAATGCTACTGTTTGCCAGTTGGGATTATGCAAATCTTTTAACGCTTGTAAAGCTAAAGTTGCTGATGAATGACGTTGACGAAAATCATAACGCACCATTTTATCTAAAAACTGAGCAAATTCCTGGCTGACTTCAGTATGATTTTGCCAAATAATTTCATTAGTTTCTGCGTCTTTTTCAAGTTCTTCAGGATATAAGCCAGTGAGTGCTTGAATCCCAAGAATACCGACAGCATATATATCGCTACTATATTTTGGGCTACCTTGGGCTTGTTCCCCAGGAATATAGCCAGGAGTACCAATCGCAACGGTAAATTTAGTTTTGCTACTAGGATTAATTACCTGAGTCGTAATTTGTTTGACTGCTCCAAAATCGATTAAAAATAACTTGCCATCTGGTTCTCTTCTTAGTAAATTATGGGGGTTGACGTCACGATGGATAACTTTTTGTTGATGGACAAAATCTAATATTTGCAAAATCTCTTGCAAAAGAGAAATAACTTGAGATTGACTGAGGGGCTTTCCTGGTATGATTTCTTTGCTCAGATTATGACCTTCAATAAATTCTTGTACCAGATAAAATTCTTCGTTTTCTTCAAAGTATGCCAAAAGTTGGGGAATCTGATGGTGTGTACCTAATTTATGCAAAACCTGGGCTTCTGTATCAAATAGACGTCTAGCTGTTTGCAGACTTTCTGGATCTGTGACTTGGGGTTTAAGTTTCTTGACAACACATTTAGGATTACCAGGTAATTGAGTATCATAAGCGACAAAAGTTTCACCAAAGCCTCCTCCGCCCAAATGACTGATAATTTGGTATCTTCCAACAAGTATGTTTCCCAGCATTTGGTTTACCTAGTTGAATACGCTACGACCTGATTTTGATCTTGCCACACTTTTCTTACTGTGGTTAGTAGTTAGTGGATAGTGATTAGTGATAAATAACCACAAGTAAATACTAACCACCAACTATAGCTATAGCCATCAAGATTAGGACATAGACTATAAGAGTTCTCATTGCGTCTATCAAATGTTAACGTCCTAACAAAAATGGCTACGGCTATACCAACCAGCAACCATCAACCACCAATTACTTTCAATGATTCCTATTAGCGATAACCTTTTCATTAATTCGCGTAAAAAACCGATAATGATTTATTGGTTAATTGGTATGAACCTTGCTTTGTTTTTATGGGAATTCAAGCTAGAAATTAGTGGACAGTTAGGTGTTTTTGTGGTTAATTGGGGTTTAATTCCAGCACAAATGCATGGTGCGATCGCTAGTTTCTTTGCTGGTAATTCTGCTGCTGGAATATTTGTGCTGTCGCGTTCTGTTTCTCTGTTAACTGCAATGTTTATTCACGGTAGTTTTAGCCAAATTTTGGGTAATCTACTGTTTTTGTGGGTTTTTGGCAGAAATTTAGAAAATATTCTTGGTCATGGTCGATTTTTAGTATTTTATCTAATGTGTGGCATTCTGACAGGAATAATCCAAATTCTTGCTAATCCCAACTTGACCGTACCACTGATAGGTGCAAATGGTGCGATCGCATCTGTTTTGGGAGCATATATCTTCAAGTTTCCCAAGGTTAAAATTGATACTGTAATGCCTCTTTTAGTTATATTTATACCTATGCAAATTCCAGCTGTTTTCTATACAATTTGGTGGTTTGTCCAACAATTGTTTTATGGAATTGGTAGTTTAAATATTCCAGGTGGTGTTAACCCACTTAATAGTGTTAATTATTGGGCGCAGATTGCAGGATTCATTATGGGTATAACTACAATGAAAAGATTACAACTAAAATGAGTTATGAATAAGCACTAAAATTTTAAATCATCCAAAGAATCTTCAATTTCTAAATCTAAAATTCTTTCTTGAATTTTTTTATGTTTTGCCAGATTACCTTCTTTATAATATATCGCTGTAGCTTTCTGAAAATCTGCGATCGCTCCTTGTTTATCTCCTAAATCATCATGAGCATTGCCACGATTATAATAAGCATCGGCATCATTGATATTAATTTTGAGGGTTTCTGTATAATCTGCGATCGCTCCCTCGTAATCTTGTACATCATAACGAGCATTCCCGCGATTATAATAAGCATCGGCATCATGAGGATTAATTTTGATTGCTTGGGTATAATCTATGATTGCTCCTTCATAGTCTCCCAATTCTAAGCGAAAGTTGCCACGCTTTTTATAAGCAAGAAAATCATCAGCATCAAGCTCATTTTCTTGGACAAAATCTTCAACTTGTTCCTGGTAATCTCCAATTTTGATATTTTTTAAATTTATCTTCCCTTCTGGCTGTGGATACAACTTGATTAATTGAGTATAGTCTTCAATAGCTCCTTGTTTGTCTCCTAGAAAATAACGCACATCAGCACGATTTTTGTAAGCGATCGCATCATTGGGATTAATGCTAATTGCCTGAGTATAATCAGCAATTGCTCCTTCATAATCTCCTAACTGATAACGTGCTAAACCACTTTTATTGTAAGCTTTAATATATCTAGGATTAATTCTAATTGCCTGAGCATAATCGGCAATTGCACCTTCATAATCTCCTACTTGATAACGTGCTAAACCAAGTTTATAGTATGTATCGGCATCATGAGCATAAATTTGCAATGCTTCATTATAATTGATGATAGCAGCATGATATTGTCCTTTTTTGCTGCATTCATCGCCGAGTTTGATATAAATCAGATTTAACTCTTCACTTTGAGTATTTATATTTTTAACTGAATCTAAAGCAGGTTTTGTGAGGTAATTATCTGGTTGTTGATAGATTAATTCTGATTTCACATTTTGTTTATGATTTATGAAGGTTTTTTCATTTGGCTGATGATTTTTAGAATTTTGTAATTGTTCTAAATAACCGCGTAAACCACCACCATAAAGTAATTGCTGTATTCCGAAGGAAATTCTCCCAGTTTTCAGCTTAATCATTTGAGTCGGAAGAAAACCAGCTAGGAAGAGATGATACTCTGATTGCGCCTCATTGACTTGCTCTTGAATTAAAATGCAAACCACAACTGCATTTTTCTCAACTTCTTCGGCACTAATTGACCATCTGACTTTATCAATGTTACCGTAACGAGATTTCACCTCAATACCAATAGATGGATTAGCCGTCATCGTAAAATCTGTTTTACCATCTCCGCCAATTCTTTTTTCGTAATCTACTTCTGTGATCAAATCAGCTAGTCGTTCTTTCACTACTTCCTCTCCTAACTTTCCTTTGAGGTAGCTGATGAAAACATCACGAACTGATGATACACGTTTATATTTTTCTGCCATTAGCCAGCAAAAGTCTCTAAGAGTTTTTAATCTTTCCCCAGAGATTATCGTCGTTTCACTATATTGACCCTCTGTTTGACAATGCAGCAGACAACCAGATGTTAGCCTTTTGATAAAGTCTGATTGGAGCGATCGCAGTACAGTTATCCAATCCATTGATATTTCTGCGAATCTTTTGATCAGGTGATTCTATCTAAGATATCAAAACTGGACTGACTTTCATCAATAAAACCCCACTCCTACTATCTAAACTTAGGAGCGGGGTCATATCATCATAGGGGATTCGACAATCTTTTCTTTTATTAATTTAGAATCTGTAACCGATTCCTAACATCAGGCCAACATCTGTGTCATCTACAAAAGAAGCATTCACAGAACCTGTGATCATAAATTGAGAAGACAAAGGATAATCTACACCACCAGTCAGTAGCAAACCAATATCAGTGTCATCACCAGTCCCGATAGCTACGCCAGCACCTATGTAAGGAGATATAACAGCATCACTACCACCAATATCAGTTGGTCGGAAAGCAAAGTCAAAAGTGATGGGAACTAGGAAGACAGTATCATCACCAATAACTGCTCCTGGCCGGATTGAGAAATTGTTTGTAATACCAAATTTGCTGGTGACTGCAAAGTTTCCACTGCCAAGAGCCGTATTACCACCTAAACCAATGTTACCACCAACGGCAATATAGTTTCTCTTAACTCTGACAGCAGTATCTTCACCTTCTGTTTGTTCACCCTGTGCTAATTCAGGTGGAATCAAAACTTGGTTGATGACGTGTACAACACCATTAGTCGCTTTAACATCTGGTTGGATGACACTGGCATTATTGACCGCAATCTGGTTATTCGCAGTATCAACTTTTACATTAACAGCTTCGTCTTCCAAAGTTTTGACTTCACCAGATGTAAGCTTGTTTGCAGGCAGATCACCAGAAACTACGTGATATCTCAAAATCTTGATTAACGTTTCTCTGTTTTCTGGTTGCTGTAACTGCTGTAAAACATCTGGAGGTAAAGCTGCAAATGCTTGATCTGTCGGGGCAAAAAGTGTGTATGGCCCTGGTTGTCTCAAAGCATCTGCTAAACCTGCTGTCTTCAGTAAAGAAGTCAGAGTTGTAAAACTACCACTAGACTCAGCTAGCGAAACAATATCACCTGTAGTTTGAGGATTACCACCCACAATGTAACTTACAGCTGCCACATTACTAGGTAATGGTTGCACTTGTCCAAGTCTCACCAACGCTTGATATAAAAGTGCAGCCGCCTCAGCACGCGTTAAACCTCCTTGAGGATTAAGCGTTCTGACATCAGGATAGTTGACGACAAGATTAGCTTGGGTTGCTGCCGCGACCTGATTAATAGCATAAGATGGGATCTGCCCAGCATCTACATAATTAGTAGAAAGAGTTTGTTCTACAGAGCCACTGGGAGATAAATTGAGTCCGCTAGCTATCGCAGTAATAGCATCTGCTTTGGAAACTGTTTGATTCGGCTGAAACAAGTTATTTGGATAACCTGCTAGAAATCCAGCTTCATAAGCAGCTTTAATTGCAGATGCTGCCCAATAATCAGAAGGCACATCTCTGAAGCCTTCTGGTGGTAGCTGACGAACTGGATTTAGCGTAAAAGCTTTTTGGAACATAGCAGCAATTTCAGCCCGGGTTACAGGTTGATTTGGTCTGAAGGTTCCATCTGGAAAACCAGCAATTACATTTCTTGCAGCTAAACCTTGAATAAATGGCAACGCCCAATAATCTGCTGGCACATCAGCAAAGCTAGGAGTAGTCACAGCAGGTGCAGGTGTGAGTGCAGGTGCTGGAGTTGGGGCATTAACTTGAGCGGATACAGGAGCGGACATTATTATTGGACTTGTCACAGTAGCCATCATTCCTAAAGCCACTAATGCGCTACTTGTGAACGACCAACTAGATAAACTACGCATGAACACTTCCTCCTCAACAACACATATCGACAGTTCATCAAACAGAACTTTTACATTGACTTAGACATGCAAAATACAATCCTTCTTGCTTTTATTTGTGATGATATCAGTTGATTTTGTAAATTCAAACATAAGTTTTTGTCTTGACTTCCACTTAAGAAGTTTCATAGCTCTAATGTCCAACAGATCCATCAAAAAAACAATACTTTGTAAGGTATAAATTTTTTCTAGCATTGGTTGGCAAATATTTAAGTTAAGTCATAGATAGTGAAGGAGCAGTTTATTTGTGATTCTATCTATGTTAGCTAGATTACAAGCCACATCATCGATTGATGATGAGCAATCTAGAAAGTGATCACTAATTACACTATCTAAAGTAGGCAATTGCTAGAGTCAGTATTAAGCTGCTTACTAATAATACCTGTTTTTGAGTGCCTGAGTCATATATCAAAAGCAAGGAATATATATCTACCGAAAGCAAGGGATGACAGGTGTTAAATGTCTGTTATGCTCTTGACACTCCCTTGGCTAAAGCCGAGGGGATTCTACATTCACCGTCAGAATTTGCCCTACCAGGCTTGCGCCAAGTAGGGTATTGATTCCGACTCCTGTAGCGTTACTTTGGGGATGCCCTCCCCTAGCTTGTCTTCCAAGATTCAGAATATTTTTTGCAGCGTTAATTTCTCTTTGCAAGTCGCACCCACAACTACATTTATGGGTACGAGTTGAAAGAGATTTTTTAACATTTGTAAATCTGTTTTTGAGCGTGTTTGATGGATTTTTCTGCTTTTCTTAAAAACCTTGGGTTAGGTTCATGATGCCCATTGGAGTCTGAGTAGAAAAATTCTAACTCGACATCTAAACCTACTTCACTGTCAGCTATTCTAGCCTCAGTCTTAACCTCGACATCAATAGCAAATTTCTGGCAGAATGGGTTTGATAGTTGAAGGTATCAAACCTGCTATTGAAACAATCAAATCGTCCCCAGAAAATTTACAGGCTCATGCAGTTGTAGCCAATATTAAATACCAAGCCAATAAGTTGATAGAAGATTCAACAATTTTATCTAGACTTGTTCGCCAAAATAAACTTAAAATTGTTGGCGTTCGTTACGATGTGGATACTAGTAAAGTATCTATCGTAACCTAACAAAAGTCTATTGCTTGGCAATGTGAGAATTGGTATCAACAAATGCAATTGATCTTATACAGTAAGCCGGGATGTCATTTATGTGAGGGTTTACAGGAAAAATTAGAAAAAATTATAGAGATGGAAAATATTTCATCTCTACAGCTAGAAATTCGGGACATTACCACTGATGACAATTGGTTCCAAGCCTACCAATATGAGGTTCCTGTGTTGTTTGTAGCCCATCAGGCAAATAGCGTCCAAGATAAAGAGAAAATGCAACTTATACCCCGCCCTTCTCCCCGTGCGACAGTACAACAGTTGGAAAATTTACTCCGGAAGTATCTATAAGTATTTGTAGAAAAAGGAAAATAGTGCAGAATAAAGCGCAAGCTATCGGTTAGGTTTAGTTTCTAACCCTAGTAGTTTGTAGTAAGGACTTTAGTCCTCTATGAGCGCTTAAGCGCTCACTACGAACCCAGCATAGTTCGTGTAGTCGAGTATTAGCCTATAGTTCCTTTTTTGAAGAGGTTCACAACATGATACTGCGGGAGTTAATAGCCAGTGTAGAAGGGATTGTGCATTTACCTGAACATCCAGCAATGGATAGTGAGGTGACAGGATTAACAACAAATTCCCATGCTACCACTCCAGGAGATTTATTTATTGGTATGCCTGGAACACGGGTTGATGGCGGGGATTTTTGGCAAAGTGCGATCGCATCTGGTGCTGTAGCGGCAATCATATCTCCTAACGCAGCACAGAAACACCCTTCCACCCCAGACGCTTGTGTCATTACCGTCACAGACATGACAACAGCCTGCGCCCAATTAGCTAAAGTTTTTTATGACTATCCTGGGCAAAAACTCAAACTTGTGGGCGTCACAGGTACAAACGGTAAAACCACAACCAGCCATTTGATTGAATATTTCCTTAACAAAGCCAATAAACTTACGGCTTTAATGGGTACTTTGTATACTCGCTGGCCAGGTTTCACTCAAACTGCTGTTCATACCACACCATTTGCAGTCGAACTGCAACACCAGCTAGCAGCAGCCATAGCTGCTGGTAATGAATATGGTGTAATGGAAGTTAGTTCCCACGCTTTGGCACAAGGACGGGTAATGGGTTGCCAATTTGAAGTTGGGGTGTTTAGTAATCTTACTCAAGACCATCTTGACTTTCACCGCGATATGGAAGATTACTTCGCGGCCAAAGCTTTGCTATTTAATTCTGATTATCTCAAAGAGCGAGCAATAATTAACGCCGATGATCCCTACGGACAGCGATTAATTACATCTTTAGATGCAAATAAAGTTTGGAGTTATAGTGTCAGAAATTCCAGTGCTGATTTATGGATGAGTGATTTAAGTTACGAACCCAATGGTGTTAGTGGTAAACTGCACACACCAACAGGTGATGTAGCTTTTCGTTCACCTCTAGTTGGTCAATATAATCTGGAAAATCTTTTGGCAGCAGTCGGAGCAGTTTTACATTTAGGTTTAGATTTAGAGTTGGTGATATCTGTGATACCAGAGTTCCCGGGTGTTCCTGGACGCATGGAAAGAGTACAGGTGAATCCACAACAGGACATCAGTGTGATTGTAGATTATGCTCACACTCCTGATAGTTTAGAAAACTTGCTCAAAGCAGCGCGTCCGTTTATTCCTGGTAAGATGATTTGTGTATTTGGTTGCGGAGGAGATAGGGATAGAACTAAGCGCCCCAAAATGGGTAAAATTGTCGCCGAACTAGCTGACGTAGCAGTAGTGACATCCGATAATCCCCGTACTGAAGATCCAGAGCGGATTTTGGAGGACATTTTAACAGGAATACCGGAAACAATTCAGCCAATAGTGATCTGCGATCGCGCTACCGCTATTAAGAGTGCAATTTTGGAAGCACAACCTGGAGATGGTGTCCTGCTAGCTGGTAAAGGTCACGAAGATTACCAAATTCTCGGAACCGAAAAAATCCACTTTGACGACAGAGAACACGCACGCGACGCCTTAGAAGAAAAGCTAAGGACTAAAGCTTAGGAATCGGGGATCGGGGATCAAAAAGGGGACAAACAGACAAGGAGGAAAAGGGAGAATATTTGTTATCTGTTTCCTCCTCTCCTTGTCTTACTCATTAAAGACAATTTATAAATACTGAATCGGCGTTCTAGGAACAGGAAATTATTAGTATAAAATTATTCTCCATTTCCGTACCAATGACAAATAACAAATAACAAATGAATGTTTCTCTGGTTCAGGAACTATCAATATTTCAACTGGCTTTGGGTGGACAAACACCTCCTCCAGTTTTGTCGGTGACTCCTGCTACTCTCTTATCACTATTGAAGTCACAAATAGACTTATTAATAGAGCAGCATATTCCAGCAACTTTATGGGTAAAATTGCCGCCAGGAAAAATTTGGCATTCAGAAATTCAACGCTACCAACAGCAATTTGATAATTCTGGAGTTGTTTATAATTGCCAAGTTGAGAATCTGGGGAATACTTTGGTTGATGGGGAGACTCAGAAAAACACTCCTCCTATAACTTCACCATCCCAAATCTATGGCAAACAGTCCAAGACAGATTTATACCCTAAATCAAAAATACATCGAGAGTATTTCTTAATAGTATTATCAGCCAATTTTTGCAGTTTAACGGTAACTGAAAGAGAAATTAAAAATTATAGAAATTTGTTGACTATAACTACTATTGAACCACAAAGAATCCAACAGGTATTAGATGGTATCAAACAAGCAATAGTACTAGAAAAATATCCGATTGCACCAGATGATTTGATTTGTACAAGTGTGCTTGAACCAGCACTGATGAGTCAATTGTTGACAAAACAACTCCAACGACACGATGAAATTAACCGTCAAATTATTTCTCAGCAGATAGCCAAGATAGAACAGCAAAAACAAAAACTACACAACAGTTTGCAACTCAAAGACGAATTCTTAAGTAATGTCTGTCATGAACTACGTACACCTTTGACACACATGAAGACAGCCTTAAGTCTATTAAATTCGCCTAGTCTAAAAAACACCCAACGACAGCGCTATTCCCAAATGCTCAATACTCAATGCGATCGCCAAAATTCGCTAATTCATGGCGTCTTGGAATTGGTGCAAATTGAGCATAATTTGGAAGCAATGCATTTAGAAACAGTACACCTTGCAGACATTGTACCTGGAGTAGTTAGTACCTATCAACCCCTAGCACAAGAAAAAGGGATTATGTTAGCTTACACCGTACCAATAGAACTCCCTGCTGTTTGGTGTGTAAGTGGAGGAGTTAGGCAAATTGTCATTCATCTGCTTTCTAATAGCATTAAATATACTCCAAAGGAGGACAAGTTTGGGTGCGCGGACGCCTCCAAAGCAATTATGTTCAATTAGAATTTCGTGATAGCGGTATCGGTATTGGCGAAAGCGAAATTCCCAAAATTTTTGACCGTTTTTATCGCGTGCGTCCACTGTCAATAGAAGATCCTGGCGGTGCAGGCTTAGGTCTAACAATTGTACAGCAACTACTACACGGGTGTGGTGGCTCTATTTCTGTTAAAAGCAAACCTTCCGAAGGTTCCACTTTTACAGTCCAGTTAGCGGGGAGCATCCCAAATGTTTAATAATCGCGCTAGTTTGGTTACTAGTTGATTTAAGAAACACTTTTTAATGAATCAAAGTTTAACTGTTGTTCCCAATCAAGAACATAGCACCACAGAAAGTCCTGTTGTTAAGCAACAACAGATATCTATCAAGCAACTCCAGATCCTGAGTGTAGAGTTACTTTTAGCTATACCCTTTGGTTTAGCTCTATCTCATTTCAATTTTGGTGGTATTGCTTGGATTTTTGGCGGAATCATTTCTGGTGCGCTGGTATTCCAGACATGTCGGATTTTTTATAACTATTCGCCTAAACCTAACCGCGTTGCTAGACAGGTGGGAATGATGTTGGTGGGTATAACTATCGGTGCTTCTAATGCTCATGCTAATTTAGCTAATATTACTGCTGGCGTTCCAGTTTTTGTTTTCCTCACTCTGTTTCTCATGCTGTGTGGAAGTTGCATTGGCTACATTTATTCTCGTTTGACCAAAACCAATCTTTTGACATCAATGCTGGCTACAGTTCCTGGTGGTGTGGGTGTGATGTCAGCTATTGCAGCAGATTACAACAAAAATGTCACTTTGGTAGCCTTAGTACAAGCACTCCGAGTCACAAGCGTAGTTTTCCTCATTCCCTTAATAGCAAGAGTCACAAATCATACCTCTATTCAACCACCCATATCCTCTACTAACGAGCCATATTCTTTAGAGTTACTTTTGTTAGTATTATTAATTAGTACATTAGCAGTTTACATAACTCAATTATTGAAAATTCCTGCTGCTCCTTTTTTCGCCTCGTTAGTCGTGGGAATAACAATTAATCCAATTCTAAATTGGCTATCTTTGGGAAGTGATATCTACTTCACCCCACCAATATTAATCAAATTACTGGGTCAAATGCTGTTGGGAATTACTATTGGTGAGTATTGGGGCGAAAAACCGACTTTCAAAAAACGAACTATAGGATACGCCTTGATCTCAGTCGCAATGACTCTTACTGCTGGCGTAGCTGCTACTTTACTTGCAATGCAATTAACTTCTTGGGACTGGTTAACTTGTCTTTTGGTGACAGCACCTGGAGGAGCTGCGGAAATTATTTTAGTTGCTTTAACACTAGATCATAATGTCGAAATTGTTACAGCCGGTCATGTTGTACGACTAATTGCTATTAATAGTTTCCTGCCAATTTGGTTATTTTTGTTTCGCTATTTTGAAAATAAAGAAGATAGAAGAGAAATGGTATAACAGCTTTTTAAAACAATCGCTATAGCAACATGACTATAACAGTCCGAACTGAATCGTGAGAAAATACGTAGGTTGGATATCAAATCTAAAAGTAAAAATTTATTCACTTCTGGCGATATTCGTAATCGCCGCTATACAAACCAAGTCCGTCGATGCGGACTAACAGAGTTTTAAACCCACGTAGGTGGTGTCAATACGGTTCGGTTAAGGATTTTTCGTCATAATTTTGGGGTTGTACCAGACGCGATATAGTGCGTCTGGTACAGGATTTAGCTAAGGGTTTAAACCCTGAGCGGTATTCCAATTCTCAATTCGGCAATTTGGCAAGTTTCAGCTTCTTAATACTGATATTTTTTGATTGTGCAAGAGGTGTAGTAAAAGTCGCCCCGGCTAATAAGTCGGGGTTTTAGTTTTTCAAATAATATAAATCAATTCGGTGTAAACTTAAATCCCGCTAAAGTAGACTCAACAAAAATTGTTGATACACGCCAACCAATACAATAATCTGAATATCTACATATCTCAAAAGGCTAAGATGCGGGCGTTATTGTCTGGATACTACGGGAAAGGAAATGGTGGCGATGAGGCTTTGTTGGCAACGCTACTGCAAATGTTACCATCTGATGTCACACCAGTGGTTCTTTCTGGCAATCCAGAGGAAACACGAAATCGCTATGGCGTAGAAGCTTATGAACGTATGGCTTTTCCCAGCTTAATCAAAGGTTTGCGTTCTTGTGATGCTTTAATTTGGGGTGGTGGTAGTTTAATCCAAGATGCCACTAGTGCCATCAGCCCATTTTACTATGGGACAATGATGAGCGTAGCTCAAAAAATGGGCTTAAAAACAATCGCTTGGGCGCAGGGTATCGGCCCTTTACATCGTGGGGTGACACGTTGGTTAGCGCGACAAACTTTTGCAGGTTGTACGCAAGTGAGTGTACGCGATCGCGCTTCGGCCAGTTTACTATCTGATTGGCAAATTCCCCACATCAAGGCACCCGATCCGGTGTGGGCGTTACAATCCAAACCAGTCCCCGGACTTTGGAATTTATCAGCACCAAGAGTTGCTGTGACGTTGCGATCGCATCCCCAACTTACCCCAACTCGCCTGAGTCATCTGACTCGCGCCTTGGTAGACTTTCAAAAAGCTACGCAGACTTTTATTGTGCTGCTACCTTTCCAAAAGGCCCAAGATTTGAATCTCGCCCAAGCAATTCAACCAGCACTCAAAGATGTTAGTCAAATTCTCTGCTTGGAAGAACCACAACTATTAAAAGGTGTGTTTCGGGGAATTGAAATGGCGATCGGAATGCGTTTGCATAGTTTAATCATGGCAGCCAGCGAAGGTTGTCGCTGTTTTGCTTTAAGTTATGACCCAAAAGTTAACCGTTTGATGGAAGATTTAGATATGCCGGGGTGGGATTTAGCAAATTTACCAGACGACCCCAATGTTATTAGTAAAACTTGGATTGAGCATTATGCCAATGGTGATCCATTGTCATCAGAAAAAATCCAGTTTTTAGTAGACAGAGCGCTGATTCATCGCGAAGTGTTGTATCAAGCCTTAAGTCAGTGAACAGTTCGGTAGAGACGCGAAATTTTGCGTCTCTAAACACCTTCATACAACTCTAATCAATCAAACAGTCTGCTGCGATTTCAATTGCAGGCGGATTTTTTGAACATTTGGGATACTTCCTTGATTTATCAATAAACCATTGACACTCCCCTGGTTGCGTGAATATGGCTACGCTCATTCGCGCTAAAAACCAGGGGATTCTTGGTTCAACGAGACCACTTAGATTAGGTTCCTTGCGTCATCTAACCCAGAGGTGGGACTCTCCCCAAGCGTTAACTTTCGGTCTGCCCGACCGTAGTTGCATTGCTGCAAGTCCTGTTTATTCGACTTTGCCCACTCCAGTACAACCTTGTCAAAGTGAGATTCAGCAACCAATTCTGACCCATCTTCTCGTGGGTAAATTGCCGCTCTCACGCGAGCTAGCATGATTTTTACTTCTTCTATGGGTTTTTGAGTGGCTTTGACTAAAGCGTCTAGTTTATAGAGTTTTGTTTTGGTGCTTGTTTCTTTGGTTTCTTTAGAAGATAAATTTGATTGCTCTAAAACTGCTGTAGTCATACGCGGTTCTCCCAAATAATTGTCTAGTAGTCTGACAAGTTAACTTTGCTAGGTCAGACATCTGGGTATACGCGTCCCATTTTCTTACGTGCATCCGTAGTTTTAAAGCGCCAATTTACACTCGCCTTGTGAAAATTGCGATCGCTTTCCCAAAAGGCGATTTCTTGGGATAATGTTTGTACATCAGCAATTCGCCTTTCCAAGCACTGACGTGATAAAACAGAAAATTCAATCTCAACTTGATTTAACCAACTAGCGTGTTTGGGGGTGTAGTGAAACTCTAACTTTTGGACAATCCGACGTGCTTCTTCTGGTGGAAATACTTCGTACAAAGCCGATGGATTATGTGTATTCAAGTTATCAACTACTAGACGAATAGACTCTGCTTGTGAGTAATGAACGTCCACTAAATTCTTCATTTGGATGGCGAAATCTTTTTTAGTTCTCTGTTGTGTAACTTCAATATGCCGCCAACCTTTATGCGGTTCAAAAATTGCAAATAAGTTGACACTCCCATTCCTTTTATATTCATAGTCATAACGCTCTGGTTGCCCTGGTTCGGGTGGTAATGGTTCTCTAGTGTCATCCAACAAAGGATATGGGCGTACCCTTCGGGAAGCTTCGCAACATCAAAACAAATTACTGGATGTTTTGGATCGTATGGTTTGCTGTATAAATCTAATAAATCTTCCATCCTTAAAACATATTCAGCATCTATTTTCGGAATGCACCATTGTTCCTTTAACCAAGGTTTAATTTCGTTTTTTTTAAATAAGAGCGTACAGTTTCCCCAGAAACTGAATCGATGATATTTAAACTCACCATGCGCTCTGCTAATAGTTTCATCGTCCAACGATTTCTTCCCTCTGGTGCAGTAGAACATGCTGTTGCAATCAGAAAGGCTTCTTGTTCACCATTCAACTTTGGTTGCTTTGGTGGATGAGGACGGTCTTGTACAGCTAATTCAATTCCTCCCTCTACATATCTGGCACGGGTTCGCTCTACGGTAGAAACGTGTACTCTTAGACATTGTGCGATCGCTTTGTCAGTTTCTCCCTCCCATGCCATCAACAGTATATGAGCGCGAGTCATACTCCTTGCTTTGCTTTTACCTGTTTTGATTAGCGATCGCAGTTTTTCTACTTCTTCTTTACTCAAAGATACTGTATACTTCTTTGCCATGAGCCTACTCGCAACCACACTTCAAATAGTTTATCAGAATCCGTCTCACCTAGCAAAGTTAACTTGTCAGACTAGTAGTTCCACCCTGCCTTCAGATAAAGTGGCTGTAATGACGACGTTGCTAACACTACCATCATGCGAAATATACGAAATAACTTCGTCAAGCACAATATCTCTAGTTGAGCGATCGCCTTGACTAACAACCAACCTCTTTTCATACCTAAGATTTGTAATTTCCCAGGTTTGAGTGGTGTGGTAAATAAACCTTTTGATTTCTCGGACAATATTCTCCACAAAGCCATGCACGCTAAATGGATTAAGTAACTCTATTTGACTAACAGCCTGACTTACATTAGCAGTCTGTTGTCCTGCATCAAAAAAGATTTTGAAGTGCCAACTGCGATCGCATCTATACTCAGCCTCTATATGCAAAAGCATTTCTAGGGACTTGCTTACTAGGTAGGCAATATTTCTCACTGCTCTGGTATGTGATGCAGGGCGCTCTACTTCTGACCAAAGTCGCAAAGTGTAATTCTCGCCAACCTCTCTTTCAATTTCGTACATCGCGACACCTCCGACAGGTCTAGACACTTGATAGCATGGGCATTTTAGTATTGCCATTTCATTTTATGTCGTTATAAATGTCGCAGCCCGACCAGCGCAAAGAGATAGCAAAGGCTAAATTTATCACCGGGGTTCACATTCAGGAAATTGCTGATAGCTTGGGTGTGAGTCGCCGGACGATTGAGCGTTGGGCGGCAGAGGGAAACTGGCGGGATTTGCAACAAACTAATATTGTCCATCTCAAGCCCAAGCCGATAAACTCAAGCCCAAAACTTGAATTACCAAAAATTCGCAGTGTGGAAAGTCTGGATGATATTGGCATAGTTGAGGCGGCGTTATCGGAACTTCACGCTTCACTGCCAGAAGCAGACGATAAATCAAAGGGTGGGATTGCTGGTGCGATCGCTCGACTGGTGGAACTGAAGCGCAAAATCAAGCCTGAGACTGTGGCTGATTTAGTGGAACGGGCAATTGAGCTTGGTGTTAGTCCAGATGAATTTTTACAGCAGCTTAGAGATGCGTGGGCAAAAAGGGCGTAAGGCAGCAATGGGAAGAAGTTGTTAATCAGGCAGAGAAAGAGACTCAGCCCGAAAAAGTTTTGTGGAAGCCTTTGCCTGGCCCACAGACAATGGCTGCCTCAGAAAAATTTATTTGGTTCTCTGGCTGGATTAATCCTTTCCCCAGTACAGCAAGCACTGCAAGGTGTACTGCTCGGAATTGGCGCGCCCATTGGTATGCAGTTGGGAAGTGGAATTGCCAAAGGCGTACAGTCATCTCTGGGAAGTCAAATTGGTTCTTTAGAACTAATCGCCCAGCGCGCCACAGAAAAATCAATTCAGGCGATACCCAAGATACAGCAGGAACTGGTAGAAACTATCCGCGCCAATCCTATTGGTAATGTGGTAGTTAAGCAGCTAGAAACCCTGCAACAAGTACTTGAAAGATTTAGTATCAATCTTTCAAGTACTTGTTGCAATTAGCTGAATTACAAGCAAAAATTTCATCCAAGAAAGCGAATCGCCAAGATATTCAAAGCCTAGCTCGCTCAAGTGCGGCACTAGAAGAGACAACTAAGGAAATTGAAGCACTTCGGGAAACTAAAAGGGCTATAGAAATTGCTAATCCAGAAAAAGACATTCAAAAAACCTCTAAGCGACTGAAAGCACTTAACGATGAACTATCTTCAGTATTGGAGCAGTTACAAAAAAAACTATCAAGTGGACTGGTACAGGCAATTGAGAGTGCAACCAGAGAAATTGTCAATGTTGGCAACCTACCTCAACCGACTAAGGGGCAATTAGTAATTGAAAAGCAGGCTCTAGCATCCGAAAAGGAAGCTCGTAAAGCATCTGAGGTTGGGCGGCTAAAACGACAAAAAGCACAACAGGCAAACACCCTGCCGCCATTGTATGTGGATGCAGTGCAATCGGTAGCTCGGATAGTAACTGGACAAAATTTACCTGCTGAAAAAATCCCCACTGTTGTGCCATCTGCTGAGGTTGCAGGTAGAGGGGATTACCTTACGGCATCCAACACCTACAGAATTCGACCTGATTTGTATCAAAAATTATAAGTAGGCGATATCAATCAAGTAACGGATGAAGTTATTGGTAACATAGTCCATGAGATTTTTCATGCTTTTCAGCATGATTTTGGTTCATCGATCGCTGACAAGACTGGGAATCTTGCTGTCGATATTACTCCCACTCCTGAAGAGCTTTTGAAGCTGGCAGACAAAATCGAATCATCTGTAGCAATTCAGCCAGACCAGAGAAAGCCTTTATCTAGAGAGTTAGAAACAGGAGCAAATGTATTTCAACTTAGAAATACAGACCGGGTGCGTGAGGAATTAAAACGCAAACAGCTTAAAGACCAAGCATTGTCTTTGGGCGGTATAGCTGGCTCTAAGATTGGGCTGACTGATGCCAATAAGTTAATTGACGGTATTTATGCTTTTCTGGCAGAAGCCCAAAAATTGGGTATTGATGTTGCTAAACAAAAATCCAAATACGTTGCGGTCGTCAAAGATATTAGGACTAAAGCTGATGAAATCGGGGCTAAATCTGTAAACTTTGATGGCTTGCCAACTATTGAAATCGAAGAAATAGTCAAGCAATATCAGGAAATTTTAATAATGTCCGCTCCGACGCTTCCAAGCCATTCAACCTAGATTTGGCACGAACCGACCAACAAATCAACGCCATCAAATCTCAGATTGAGGCGTTGAAATCCCCAGAAGCGATCGCAGCATCTGGAGGTACGCAAGCAGCACAGGAGTTGACACAGCAACTACAGGCAAATGCAGAAAAATTGAAACAGTTTAAGGCTGAAGCAGAATCAACACTCGCTTCGTTGCGTGTTGACCCCGTACTGGCTTTTACTCAGGCACTACGCCAACTTAACTTAGCCTTTGCTGAATCTCAGGAGCGAAATCAGCAACAATTCGAGGGACGCAAAACCCGGATTGCTCAATCTCAACTCGCTGGCTTCAAAACAAACAAACAAGCTGGACGACAGGCTGCTTTAGATACAGCAGTAGCTGAAAGAGAAAAAGCCAAGGCTGATTTAGCAGATCTACAATCTGCGGTTAATGAAGGCAGTGCCGCGATCGCATCTCCTGAATTTCAATCAACCTTACAAAGACTGAGTGTTTCTCCTGATTCGTCAGTAGCCAAAATTGATGATGTACTAAAAAATACATCCGATGAAGCTGATAGGGGGATTTTAGAGAAACTTAAGAGTGAGCGAGAGCGGCGTAACCAACTGGCGGGTGCAAAGACTGTGTTTTCTGAATCTCAACTCAAGGTACAGCAAGCGACTCAGGATATTTCTCTTACTCAGCTGCAAGACAGCGCTAACAAGCAGCAACAGATACTGCAACGAACCGAAGCCAAGAAACTCAAGGATGACAATACCAGCCTCGGCATGAAAGGGGCGATCGCATCCCAGCTTAATAGCCTGGGCTTTGGTACAAATGAACTACAAATATTAGAGAAGCGATCACAAATTGAATCGGAGATTGCGGACAAGAAACTGGAAGCACTCAAGCTCGAACAAGCATATCAACGCCAGTCCTTGCAACTTGACCTGAAGCGGCAAAAGATATCTGCCCAAATGGCTGTTTTTGAAGCCGAATCAGCAAGACTCGCAGCTGCTAAAGCCAAGTTGGAAGCTGAATCGGCTTTGCGGATAGCCACCATCAAAAAAGACAAGGTTGGCATTGAAGCAGCCAAGGTGGAAATTGAATTGGCGTCAAGAGGCGCTGAGTTGGCTGATAAAAAATTTAGCGCTGCTGAAGACAACCTCAAAGTCCAAGATGAACTAGCTCGCAATGCCACACTGGCACAGGAAGCAACTCAAAAGGCGGCACTGAACCAGGAATTGGCTGCTGACAGCGCCAGAAGACAAGCGGCGGCATTGGAGAGAGTGGAGGCGTCTGCTCCTAAGATTCAAAAACAAGAGTCGAGAGATACCACCACAGCAGCGCCTGCTAGTTCACCTACAGCAAACAACGACGTACCTGGCTGGGAGAATCCTTATATCCAAAAACCTGGAGAAGGTTTATTTGACTACGAAAGCCGGATCAACTGGATGAAGATGACCGGACAGATTGTAGAGACTAATAACCCACATTCCGCACCTTGGGGTGTCACATAGCATAATCACTTAATTTTTTCTTGTTTCTTTGCTACAAATTATGCTTTCAAATCGTTCTTTAACCGTTAATTCTGGGACTTTAGGTATATGAGATAGCTTCATCTCCTCCTAAAACATAGTAAAAACCGATTGTGACAGTTGAGGGTGCGGAATGTAGGTAATAAAAGAACTAGTGTCATTGATACCAGTGGCTACAATTACGATTTGGAGTTGAACAAAAAACAAGGTAATTTGCCTTATTGGTATTTTGACCCTTATGACCCCAGATATTCGGGTAGTATGCCCCCAATTGACAGAACTGCTGATATGGTGAAGGCGGCAGAAATCAAAACTCCTGAAACTAGCGCTGGATATAGCCAGTTTGTGGATGCTTTAAAGGTGGCAAACCAGGGAATCGAGCAGCGACTCGACACCTTGAATGAACGAATTATGCAGCTTGCCAATAGCCCAAGAAGTCTGACCGTGCAAACTCCGCGCGCGGTTGACGATGCGGCGGATATTATGAGCAAGATTTCTCGTCAACAGCTTGCGAAAGCGGGTTTGTGAAGCGATCACTTCACAGCGATTTTATAGAATCGCGATAAGTACGGATGTCAATCCGCACTTTTATCAGAATCTTTATTGGCACTTCGGTGGCTTTGCTGCAACGTAATACAAGAGCGAAACAATACTCTTGAGTTGAGCGAGTCAACAATGGGGGCGCATATGTCAAACGCTTTTATAACTAACAATCCTCAAGATTTCAAGCTCTGCCTTATGTGGCTTGTTGGAACTTCCAAAAAGATGGTTGCTGAGTTCTCAAGTTGCAGGTGGCTACCACGAATTGGCGAGAAACTGGTTTTACCAGTAGGCGAAGCGGATGAGGATAAGGCAGAGAAAGGAGTAGTGATAATAATGACGGACTGTAGTCTGTACTTTTTGTAGGCGAGAATAAAAGAGAAGTTTGATGGAGCCAACATCAGCACAGTTAAAAGCGTTTTACCGCAGATGTGTAGCAGCAAGTAACTTGATGCAGCCAATTAACGTGGTTCGTTTAGACGAACGAAACAAAAGACTTTTTGTTTTAATTGGCGACACAATTGAAGTAGAAATATTTCCAAATGGGGAGGTATTTATTAAATGACCCAGATGAATTTTGAGCAGATGTCGGATAAAGAGTTGCTAGCCTATGTTAGAACTCATCCACAGGATACAGAGGCATTTCACAAATATATGGATAGGTTAAGCGATCGTCCTGGTGTGCTTTGCACGACGGATGAGGAAGCAGATGCAGAAATGCTAAGACGAGTTAATCAACAAGCAAGTTAGCAGTTCCTACTCTTAAATCAAATTTTGCAACATCAGCTATCCAAATTCTATCAAAATTATGCAGTGCAAACTTAACACTATCTGGTAGTGGTCGCCTCAGTCTTTGCTGCCAATTTAGTTGTAACTGAGGTAGTAAATCTTTAAAGACCCGCTCAAATAATTCAGCAGGAAATACCAAAAATCTTTCTGATAGTGATTGTTGAGCAACTTTAGTAACAGGACACCATAAGAAACCTTCTCTTGCCAAAAGACGATTTAATTCTTGTACTCCAGGAACTTGCCTCCACAATAGCGTTAATACTGCTGCTACCATGAAAGATAAATTCAGAATTCTATCTCGTAATCCTAACTGTTTGTAATATTTTTGTTGAGCAAAAATAGCTGGAGTTAATAAAGCTTCTAATTGCTGAGAAATTACCTCATTATCTATAGTAGGAGTATTATGTTTGTGTGCGTGGTCAGAGTTTTGTTTTTGTCGCTTGGGCATAGCAGTAGACCAAACTTTTCATTACCTTGTTTGATCATTGAATTTATATAACAATGTTGCCCATTTTTTACAAAAGTATTCCATCGTTACAATACTTTTTCATTGGACAAAATAGCTATGAAAAACTTTTTTAATAATGATAATCAAAGAGAGAGGAAGGAGGCGAGCGTCGCTCGCCTCCTTCCTCTCTCCCTCATGCACGATTATCATTTTTATTTAGATTGTTTTGAGTATTTTAGCTGATTGACAAAATGCACTCTACTCTAACCTTTCACGGATGGTGGTTGTGGCGATCGCGATTAAAATTTCGGGAGTCAAATTTTCATTCGTCGGCAGCTTATTAAAATACCTTTCGTAGTGCTCCTTCCAGGTTTGCCGTTTGGTAGCATCGTCTCCTTTTTGGGCAAAGTAATCTTCTTTGAATTTATCGATCTAATACCCACAACTAGAGACGCGATAACCCTTGTCTTTACAATCACCGCCTTCTAGATACTGACTCCAGTTGAATTCCCCACTAGCAATTCTGCCACCTAGTAACTTTGCTTCTGCTTCAGCTGCTTGAAGTCCGGCCACATTGGCATAGATACCCAAAGAAATATCCTGCTGATGCCAATGTTCTTTGTTGCTTGCTGGTTTCGGCGGTAGTGTGGCACGCAAAGACAAGCGATCGCCCCTTTGCCTTACGGCTACTCCGATTTTGCCTGCTTTTAGACGGTTATTTACTACCTCTAACGTCCACTTCAATGTCCTAAATTTGTCCTAAATTAAATGGGTGCGGCTCTTTTAGAGAGACGCGGATTAGTATCAGACAGGTATTGCAAGGGATGGAGGAGTAATAGAACAACTCAATTGAATCACTTGTTTCATCAATGGAATGCCGTCTTTGTATAAAGCCT
>JAESGT010000040.1_pt1 | contig 54413 bp, 42 predicted proteins | sample 9266261 | NCBI WGS metagenome assembly JAESGT01 (sample SAMN15741584, study PRJNA653494) | algae metagenome | isolation source: Pelatocladus maniniholoensis HA4357-MV3 and co-occurring heterotrophs from... | place: USA: Maniniholo cave near Haena, Hawaii | collected 2009-07-28 | reverse complement strand
TGACCAATGACCAATGACCAATGACCAATGACCAATGACCAATGACCAATGACCAATGACCAATGACCAATGACCAATGACCAATGACCAATGACCAATGACCAATGACCAATGACCAATGACCAATGACCAATAACCAATGCTTACTTTCTCCTACGTTGATGTATAATCTGCGGAGTCTACCAATCTGCCACAGATTTTGGAAGTAGCTTAAGTACTTGCGTCTGTGGATTATATGCCAAGGCTACCAGGAAAATCGGCATTGTGCGTCGATCTTATCCTTGTAATTTGGCATAGGTGCTTAAAATATCAAAGTATTTGTCAAAACTAAAACTGATGTAGGTTGGGTTGAGGAACGTAGACGCGCCCTGCGCGGCTTCTAGAGAGAGTAACCCAACAGCGTCAGAACTTTGTTGGGTTACGCTCGCGCTCAACCCAACCTACTTTTCTACTTTTCTACTTAATACCAAGCGTATTGGGCTTTTCCTTCTTGAAGGGTAGGGGGATTTAGGGGTATCTACAACATTTTGCTATCGACAAGAGGACTTTTCAAACATCCTCTAAAACCTAATCAGATAATTTCCTAATATCTATCAATTTGTAATAGTAAATATTTTACAGCAAATTCTGAGCATTGATAAATACAAATAAAAGTAAACTTAGATTGTTTTTTTCAGAAGATTTAACAAACACATAAAAATTTAAATTCACGATGAATAGTAATCGGTAATTAGGAATTGAATAACCATCATGAACTGCCTACACCAGCACAAATCAAAATCCTATTCCTATTCTTTTTCTCCTTTCCCACTTTCTCTATTTTTATCTTAGTCATTTAGGAGAAAATTTTATAAACTAATCATGAAAATCTAGGTTTTTCCCATTCCCAAGTATTGACCAATAAATAGATAAATAGTTCTCTGTAAAACATCTCTAAGTATCACTCATCAGCCATGTTAAGTAAAATCTTCAAAAAATTGCCGAATCAATTAAAAGTTCAGGATCAATTTATCATATTGCTTGTTTTCAGTACTATGATTCCCGTCTCAATTGTGGGATTGTATGGTATTTATGCTTCCAATAACAGCCTATTGGAAGTTGCAAAAAACAATATGGAAACTGAGTCAAATAAAGAAGCTAATAAGATTAATGATTTTCTAGATGGTGTTAGTAATAACGTTTTTTTCTTAAGCAAAACTCCTCCAATTCAAGGAATCATCCGAGCAAGAGATAATGGTGGATTAGACGGGGAAACTAATTTATCCTATAACGCCTGGGTTGGACAGTTACAAGCTAATTTTGTTGCCATGATGGAACAAAATCCTCATTATATGAAACTCCGTTACATAGATGAAAATGGCAAAGAATTAGTACGAGTTGATGTTGATGGTTCTAAGAGCAAAATTGTCCCTGAAGGAGAACTACAACAACAAAGAGATAGAGAATTTTTTACTGAAACGATGAAGCTCTCACCTAAAAAGTTATATGTTTCTCCTGTTGATCTCAACCAGGAAAACGGTGAGATAAAAAAACCTTATCAAGCAACTATTAGGTACAGTATACCGATTCTGAATTCATCTGGACAAAAAAAGGGAATTATTGTCGCTAATGTATTTGCTGATAAATTTATCAAAGCTTTTAAAGAGGGTAATAATCAACGGGAAAATACAGAAAATATATATCCAGATCAAGAAAAATTCATTGTTAATCAAGATGGATTTTACATTTCCCATCCCAATGCTGCAAAAGAGTGGGGATTTGAATTTAAAAAAAATGACAAATTAGATCAAGATTATTCTCCAAATGTAGCCAAAAAGATATTAAGTAGTGAAAAGGGATTTGTTGAGCAAGGAGATTATCTATTTGCATTCCGTCGAGTTGATCCCAGTCCAAATCAACCAGAATTTTTAGTAGTAATCAATCGAATCCCCAAAAATAGTGTTTTTGCCACTGTCCATTCATTGAAAATCGTCACCATTTTGATTATTCTTATTTCTCTGGCTGTGGTGCTATCGCTGGCAATTTTCAGGACACGTCAAGTTGTACATCTGATCAAGCAATTAGTGAATGTAATATCTGCATCTATTCAGCAAACTTTTTCTGGTTTGGATCAGCAAGCACGCATAGCTGGACAGCAAGCAGCCTCAGTACATGAAACTACAACAACGATGGATGAATTGGAAGCTTCTTGTCGTCAGTCAGCTCAACAAGCAAAATCAGCCACTACCGCCGCACAGCAAGCTCTCACAACCGCAGAAGATGGTAGTCAAGCTGTGAAAGAAACTCTCGAAAGTATGTTCATCCTCGAAAAGAAAGTAGTTGCGATCGCCGACCAAATTGTGCATCTAAGCGCACAAGCTAGTCAAATTGCTAGTATTTCCCAAATTGTTTCTGATTTAGCAAACCAAACTAATATGTTGGCGCTCAATTCCTCAGTTGAAGCAGTCCGTGCTGGAGAATATGGAAAAGGCTTTGCTGTAGTTGCCAATGAAATTCGCAGATTATCCGATCAAAGTCAAAAATCTGCTGACAAGATTAATATCCTCGTTTCTAGCATTCAAAAAGCTATTAATTCAACTGTCATGGTGACAGAAGAAGGCACCAAGATAGTGAAAACAGGAGTGGAAAATGTTCAAAAATCAGATCAAGCTTTTGCTGGAGTAGCAGGCGCAATTAATTATATGGTCGTGAATAATCAACAAATCTCACTCAATCTCAAGCAACAATTAGATGCTATTCAACAAGTTGTCCAAGCAATGGACAATATCAACAGAGGAGCAAAAGAAACTGCTACTGGTATCAACCAAACCAAACTTGGTACTGAACAACTCAGCGCAGTTGCTCTGACTCTCAAAGAAATCGTGTAGATGGGGAGTATGGACAATGACCAATGACCAATGACCAATGACTAATGACCAATGACCAATGACCAATGACCAATGACCAAATCATGTTTATAGAAGATGAAGAATTGCGGGAATTGTATAAAATTTCCAGTGAAGAAAATTTACAAAAACTGACAGATGGTTTGCTGCATCTACAACAACAGCCAAAGGATGAAGTTGAAGCTACTTTAGAAAAATTAGCAAGAATAGTCCATAGCCTCAAAGGTGACTCCAGAATTATTGGTGTAGAAGATGTAGTAACTCTCAGTGATCGGGTCGAAAAGATTCTCTTGAGCCTTAAACGCCAAGAAATGATCTTAACTCCAGAAGTGAGCGATCGCCTTTATCTCGGATTGGATGCGATCGGTTTTTTGGTATACGAAGCTGTAACTGGTGAAGCAACTGGGGTAGATACAGCTGATATCCTTGAACAATTAATGGTAGCTGTTGCACAGTCAAAACCGCCAGAACAGGAACTTTTAGAAGAAGTACAACTAGTTATCACCCCACAAGAATTAGTTGCACAAGAGAATCAATCTACAATAAGCACCAATGGGTTGAAAGACGCGCGATCGCCCGTCTTTCCAACAGATAATAGCAATACTCCTCAAACAAAATTTTCTTTTATAGAAGACGAAGAACTTCGAGACATTTATCAAACTACTAGCGAAGAACGTTTGCAGACACTGGCAGCAGGTATACTACACTTGCAAAAGCAGCCACAAGATGAAGCCACGTTACAACAGTTACTGCGAGAAGCTCACAGTTTGAAGGGAGATTCCCGTAGTTTAGGGGTAGAAAATGTAGTCACCCTCACCCATCAACTCGAAGAGATTTTGTTGGGAATCAAACGTCAACAAATGAGCTTAACTCCACAAGTGAGCGATCGCCTTTATCAAGCATTGGATGCGATCGGTTTTTTGGTATACGAAGCTGTGACTGGTGAAGCAACTGGGGTAAATACAGCCGAAATACTTGACAATTTAGTGGGAGTTGTTACTCCATCCACAACCCCGGAATCTTTACCAGTTCTTCCTGAACTCTCGCCACTTCCCACCCCAATTTCTGTCAAGCCAGTAATTCAAGATTTACCCCCTCCCTCTTTAGGATCTAGTCAACCTTATCACATCGATACAATTCGGGTACAAACTGTTCATTTAGATGCTTTAATTACACACACCGAAGAACTAACTCTCACCAAAAATGCCATAGCTCATACCGCTACTGCAATAGAGGAAATGACAAACCTCTGGGAAGAGTGGAAAGCTTTTTATAACCAAACAAAAGTTGCTGAGTCTTCATCATTAAACATTGATCCCTACACAGAACGCTTAGAAAAAACTATCTATTCTTTAAGAAATACAATTCAAGAACACAATACTAAATTAGACATTGTTACTGGAGAATTAAGAGAAAAAATTCGTACTCTCCGGCTTTTACCTTTATCCACCGTGTTTGAGTTACTTCCTCGCACCGTTCGAGATTTAGCCAAACAACAATCCAAGCAAGTGGAATTAATGATATCCGGTGGAGAAATCACCACTGACAAACGTATTCTCGAAGAAATTAAAGATCCTCTGATGCACATGATTCGTAATGCTATAGATCATGGCATTGAAACTCCCAGTGAGCGAGAAAAACTCGGTAAATCTCCCGTCGCCACTATTTGGTTGAAGGGCTATCAAATTGCCAACAAAATTGTCATAGAAATAGCAGATGATGGACGAGGGTTAAACATCGAGAAAATCAAACAAACCGCCTTCAAACGTGGATTGTACAGTTATAAAGAACTGGAAACTATGACTCATAGCCAAATTCATGCTTTGATCTTGGCTCCTGGTTTTTCAACCCAAAGTTTTATTACAGAAATTTCTGGTAGAGGAATCGGTTTAGATGTCGTACGGACAAACATCGAACGACTCAAAGGTAATATTGAAATCGAATCAATCCCAACTCAAGGATGTACCTTTCGCATTCAGTTAAATACAAGTTTGGCGATTAACAATGTACTGCTGTTTGAAGTTCAAGGTATTGTTCATGCTTTACCGATTGAGTTTGTGCAAAGAACTTTATTTATCTCTCCTCAACAAATTTTGATTAAAAAAGATTGCATAACTATTAACTTGGATGAACAAAGTATTGTGGTTGCGAATCTTGCTGATTTGCTGGAACTTTATAACTCTCCTGCTTATACTCAAGTTGTTAAATTTGAGCAACAAAACCACACTCAACAACCTTGTATTTTAATCAAAGTAGGAGAAGAACAATTTGGATTGTTTGTTGATCGCCTTATGCAAACTCAAGAAGTAGTAATTAAACCTCAAACTCAGTTATTAAAACGGGTGCGTAATGTCAGTGGCGCCACAGTTCTCGGTTCTGGAAAAGTGTGCATGATTCTTAATCCCTCCGATTTGCTCAAATCTTTGCACCAGCAAACCACATCTGTAGTTTCTGCAAAACAAAGAAAAATAGTAAAAACAAAACCAGTGATTCTCTTAGTAGAAGATTCCATCCCTGTTCGCACCCAAGAAAAACGGCTTTTGGAAAAAGCCGGATATGAAGTCGTAATCGCGGAAGATGGACTAGATGGCTATAACAAACTCCAAACTCGTAAATTTGATGCGATTATTTCTGATGTCGAAATGCCCAATCTTGATGGATTGTCACTTACTGCTAAAATACGTCAGCATTCAGAATATCAAACATTGCCGATTATTTTAGTGACAACACTTGCTTCTGAGGCAGATAAAACAAGAGGAGCTGATGTCGGGGCTAATGCTTACATTATCAAAAGTAATTTTAATCAAGATGTTCTTTTAGAAATATTAGGAAGATTAATTTAAATAAGTACAACAGGGAGCGGAGAATGGGGAGCGGGGAACGGGGAGATGCTCCCGACAAATGACCAATGACCAATGACGACCCTCACCAGTTAGCTTTATTTGTGTCTACCCAATTATATGTTTTTTGAGCGAACCACTAACCACTAAAAAATAATCAATGCCAATTCGAGTTTTGTTAGTTGAAGATTCACAAATTGCTCTGGTACTTTTAAAAAGAATTTTGACCTCATCACCACAAATTGAGGTGGTTGGAGAAGCTTGCACTGGTTTAGAAGCTTTGCAACTAATTCCTAAAGTTGAACCAGATGTAATTTGTACAGACTTTCATATGCCTCACATGAATGGTTTAGAGTTGATAACTGAAGTTATGGCACTCTATCCGCGACCAATTTTAGTAATTAGTGTTTCCGTACAAACAGATGATTCCAAAAATATTTTTCAGCTTTTAGAAGCAGGAGCTGTGGATATTTTTCCGAAGCCAACCATCGGATTGGTAGAAGATGATGAGGTATTCAAACAGGAGTTGATTAACAAGATAAAAATTCTTTCTGGGGTAAAAGTATTTCGGAAAAAGCGAAAACTGGCTACACAAACACAGAATTTACAAGCAGAAAATCTGGCTGGTTTGTATTCTCGCTCTTTGACTAAACCAAAACTAGTAGTTATTGGAGCATCTACAGGTGGTCCCCAAGCTCTGAAAGAGATATTAACTAAATTACCATTAAATTTTCCCTTACCAGTGATTTGTGTACAACATATTTATCTTGGTTTTTTGCAAGGATTAATTGATTGGTTAGGTGTTGATTGTCGATTATCAATTCAAATTGCTCAACTAGGGGACATACCAAAACCAGGGAGAATTTATTTTCCACCAGAACAACAGCATTTAGAACTTGATGAAAGGGGGAGATTTATTTACTCTGACTCACCACCAGTTGCAGGACATCGCCCTTCGGTGACAGTTACATTTGCATCTGTTGCCAAATTTTATGGTCAAGCATCTGTGGGAATTTTGTTAACTGGGATGGGTAGAGATGGAGCAGAAGGAATGCAGGCGATCGCTCAAGCTGGTGGTTTGACTATCGCTCAAGATGAAGCTTCTTCTGTTGTGTTTGGAATGCCAAAAGCAGCAGTTGAGTTAGGAGCCGCGCAACAGGTTTTACCAATTCAGGCGATCGCGCCAAGGTTGCTGTCTCTGTTGCAAAATAATTTTCATAAATTGTGAAGAGAATAATCAGGAGTCAAAGTGTCAGAAGCAGAGACTTTAAGTATAGGGCTAAAAAAAGCTTTTATTCGATTAATTGCCAAGCATACCGGAATCAAAATTCGAGAGCGCGATCAAGCAAATTTGATCCAAAAAATATTTTTGCGTATGAAAGCTCTGAAAATATTATACCCAGAAATATATTATAAAGTTTTAGTATCTTCTACGATATATGGCTACATAGAATGGCAGAAATTTATTGCGATTTTGACGAATACAGAAAGTTACTTTTTTAGAGATAAAGGACAATTTAATTTATTACGAAATCAAATTCTTCCCGAAATAATTAAACGTAAACGAGATTACAAAACTATTCGTATTTGTAGCGCAGGATGTTCAACAGGTGATGAGCCTTATTCGATTGCAATTATTTTAAAAGAGTTGATTCCTAATTTAGAGGAATGGCATGTAACGATTTTGGCTTTAGATATCAACAAAGAAGCATTGAAAAAAGCAAAGGAAGGAATTTATACAGCTTGGTCATTGAGAAGCGTTGATGCAAATATAATTCACAAATATTTTATCGATTTTAATAATAATTATTACTTAGATGAAGAAATCAAAAAAATGGTCAAGTTTGAATATACAAATTTAGTCAAAGATTTGTTTATTCATCCATATTCCGATTTTAGAGATATGGATTTAGTTATTTGTCGGAATGTGTTTATTTATTTTGAACCTACAGTAATTGCCAAAATTTTAGAAAAAATTTATCACACTCTCCAACCATTAGGATATTTAATTACAGGACATACAGAACTTTGCAATCAAAATTTGAGTAATTTTCACACAAAAATATTCCCAGAATCCCTTGTTTATATTAAAAAGTCAGTAATCAAAAAATGAAGAAAAATCTGTATCTCACTTTTAGTTTAAATAACTATCTCTACGGCGTTGACACGGTTTACGTAGAAGAGATTTTCAATCTGCCAGAGTTGACAACAATTTCAGAAGTTCCTAATGGAATTATTGGTTTTGTCAATCTCCGGGGAGAGATTTTGCCAGTAATGGATTTGAATCTGAAATTGGGCTATCTGTCACCAGATTCTCACTTGACAGATAGTGTAGTAGTTTTAAAGTATGAAAAATTACGATTAGGCATTCTTGTTAATCAAATTCATGAAATTAGAGAAATATCTTTAGATGAAATTGCTACTGAACTTAATGATGAACGAAAATTAGTCGTTGAACAAAGAAATATTATTACTGGTGTTACTCATTTTCCAGATGATATTTTAATCCTAAATAATCCAAATAATTGGTTATACTTTGACGAGACACAACAACTTGTGTCTTTACAAAACTATCTGCAACAGGATATGTTTGATAGTTCTAATGTAGACGAACTTCAAACGAACGATTCCGATTTTTTACTGCTACAAAAGTCTACATTTTGCCAAAATGCAACTTTAGAAGAAAGAAAAGTTTTTAAACAAAGAGCAGATAACCTTAGACTTTCAACAAAAACTCAGGATTTTAAAAACTTTAAAACTTTAGCAATCATTACTTTAAATGACTATCTTTTTGGTGTTGATTTAGAAATGGTGCGGGAGTTTACTGATATTTATCATGTGACTCCTATTCCTTGTTGTCCATCACATATCATCGGTAATATGAATCTGCGAGGTGAGATACTTACCCTAATTGATCTGCGTGGATTACTATTAAATGTGCCATCAAAGAGTGTGCTTGTTGGTTCTAAAGTAATGGTAATCGAAGTTGAGGGTATAGTTGCTGGTGTAATAGTCGAAGAAATTTATGATGTGATGTTTTCCCTGAACTTACAAAAAGTAACAGCAATACCAACTACAATCAATTCAATTAATGCTCAATATTGTCAAGGGGCTGCTCCCTATCAGGAAAAAATTATGAGCATTCTGGATATACCTAAAATTTTCCTGAAGGGTGGCTTAATTGTGGATGAAGCGGTTTGATTCATCCAGTGATCTTTATTATACGAACTATAGCTATTCTAATTGAGTTGTGAGAAAATACGGAATCCCAGATCTCCCTATACGTTTCGGATAAGACAAATTGATTGGCATTTATACCTCGTAGAGACGTTGCACTGCAACGTCTCTACATACCCAAATTATGACGAAAAATTATTAACCGAACCGTATTGCAAGATCCCCCAACTTCTTTAAGAGGTTGTTTGAAAAGTGATTGGCTGTGACTTTAGGCACTTATTTATTGCCCAAGGTATTTATGAAGCATTTGTAATAATTCTTCTGGCTGTGGTGGCTTACCTAAAAATTCAGTGGCACCGACTAACATAGCATGGGCCCGATCAATAGGGTTATTTCGTTCTGTCAAAAAAATAATTGGCGTATTCCGAAAAGTGGGGGTATCGCGCAAAAATTTACAGATGCTATAACCATCAGCATTTGGTAGGAGCAAGTCTAACAAGATTAAATCAGGCTTGTGTTCGATGAGTTGAGAAAATCCTCGCATCGGCTCTGGAATACTCAACATTTGATATCCGGCGGGGATCAATATTTTTCTTAAAGCATAAGCCAACACTGGGCTATCATCAATACAAGCAATTAAAGGTTGTTTTTGGGTAGATTTATCAATAGATTCTTGAATGGATTTTTGAGCAGATTCCTGAGCAGATTTTTGAACAGATGTAATAGATTTATTTTCTAATGAGGGGGGCGTTGCTGCTACTATTTTTTTTATAGTTGGTAATGGTAAATCTGGAATCTTCTGAAGTTCTAATATACCTTTATCAACCCAAGGGATTAAATAGAGAGCCACTTCTACTACTGATTTTTCTTGCTCTAGAGCAATATCCCATAGGGTGAAATCACTGTTGAAATACTTTTTATCGGAAACTGGGATGATTTGAGAATCTACCGTTGAAGTCAAAACTGGGGCGAGACTGGGACTAAGGTGATCTAAACCAGCAGCTTGCCATTTTTGTTGTGTGTTTGTTGCTTTGGTAAAAACTGAAAGTATTTCCCAGGAAGACAAGGCTATGAGCTGGGGTAAATGAAATATATCTTTTTGAGTAGGTGTCCAGTTATTTTTTAAGTCTCTATAGTTACTTATTTCAAAAAAACATTCTTGAACAATACTACGAATTACTAACTTGGTTTGGATTGCACTCAATTTTCTTTGGCTAATCCCTTGAGCAAGGAGGTGACATTCCCAAGATTGATTATCGTCGGACAATACAGAAGACTCAACATTCCACTGCCAATTGGGACAATGCTGCTTTAAGGCTCTATTCCAGCGCCTAACAGGATGCATTCCACCTGTAGCATAAACCAACTTCCCGCCATTAAAGTAAAGATTCCAAACGACAGTGTGGTTGTATAAGATGAGAACTCCGTTACTACCATTTTTACTTAGATTGTCTAATTCTTCTGTCAGCCTTGTTAGTATCATTTGTGGCAATTCTGCTCTGCTCGCAATCATTATGCCGTAGCTTGCACCCTTTTATATCATTATTGATTAATATCAACTTGAAAATTTCTTGAGCTTGGACACTCATACAGCTAAAGTGAAGCAGTTATCCAATTAACTACTAAAACTACCAACAAAATCAAATAAATAATGAGCTAGCTGCAATTTAGTACATGGTGAAATTTCTAGCTGACGACCTTGTCTATCTAAGAATACTGCTTGGTTGTTGTCGCTGCCAAAACCACTATCAGGTTTATCTACTGGGTTAGCAACAATTGCGTCTAAATTTTTTCTGTGCAATTTTTCCCAAGCGGGAGTGATAATATCTCCTGTCTGAGCAGCAAATCCAATTAATAATTGATGAGGTTGTTTCTGCTGGGACAATTCTGCAATTATATCGGGTACAGGTTCTAAAGCTAAATATTCTGGAAGCGATCGCTTGGGCAATTTCTCAGTATTATACTCTCGTGGTTTGACATCTGCAACTGCTGCCGACATAATTATGACATCCATATTAGAATAATTACGTACTATAGCAGAGTGCATTTCTTCAGCACTTACCACAGGAATTGCTTTTATCTCTAAAGGAATTTCAGCATTCATCGGGGTATGTACTAAAGTCACATTTGCGCCTCGATGTAATGCTGCTTGTGCTAAAGCTAACCCCATTTTTCCCGTAGCAGGATTACCAATAAATCTCACGGGGTCAAAATGCTCTCGTGTTCCCCCCGCACTGATTAAGACTCGCTTTCCTGTTAAGTCCCGCTTACCTCTAGTGTGCAGTAAAGATTGAATATAAGCAATGATTTCTGGCGGTTCTGCCATTCTTCCAGCACCGACGCGATCGCACGCTAGTAATCCCGATCCTGGTTGCAAACTATGAAAACGACTATTTTTTAAAACATTTTGCCAATTCTGCTGTACCGTCTGTTGTTCCCACATATCGGTGTTCATCGCTGGTGCTAATACTACAGGACAAGTGGAAGCTAAGACGGTATTTGTAAGCAAATTATCAGCCATTCCGTGAGCTAATTTTGCTAATGTATTAGCTGTCAAAGGTGCGATTAAGAACACTTCTGCCCATTCGCCCAATTCTATATGTAAGGGACGAGAATAAATTGGTTGCCAAAAATTTTCATCTGTAAAGGCGGGATGGCGTGAGAGAGTGGAAAAAGTCAGAGGTGTGATAAATTTTTGGGCAGAATTAGTCAGAATAGTTCTGACTTCCACACCACTTTTAAATAATGTGGAAACAACTTCACAAATTTTGTAGGCGGCGATCCCGCCGCCCATAGCAATCAGAACCCGTTTGTCAGGCCTCATCGTAGGGTTCTAAATCTAGAAGGTGAATATATGGTTCAATTAACTCTGGGCGTTGAAATGCGATCGCACGTAGCATGTGCCAATCATCCAAACCTTCAAAAGCATTGCTATAGTTATCCTGCTCCAAGCGTGTAGCTAATTTTTCTACATCTTGTGGAGTCATAGTAGCAATGTCTTTTTTGGAAATGCTTAGAGTTTTCATAATGCTCGCCCCTCCCGTTAGCAGCATTTGCATCCAGTTTGGGTTTGTTTGCGCCCGACGCAGCCACCCAATATATATTACTCATTTGAGAGCATGAATTACGTGAAATTTTTCCGAATATATACCGGATTTTGTAAAACTTTTGTAACTGGGATAAGACAAAATCTAGCAACAAGCTACTCTGTAGTTACTTGAGTATTAATCACAAAATTACGTATTAATTCTAGGATTGGTAGTTGGATTTCATGACCCATATCAAATTCATAGTACTGTACTGCAATTCCTCGCGACTCTAAAGTTTCTTTGGCGTTGAGTGCGGCTCGTAATGGTACTACTTGATCATATCTGCCATGAGTGATTAAAACCGGAGCTAGAGATGTTGCAAGCGATGTCTCTATAGCACCAGGATGTAAATAGCCACTCATGACAACTAAACCTGCAAAGGGTAACTTTAATCCTATATCTAAAGTCATTGCCCCTCCTTGGGAAAAACCGCTTAAAATCGTTTGCGATAGCGGTATACCAGTTCTATTTTCTAAACTAAGCAACCAATCTGTCAATAATTGCCGACTTTGTGTTAGTCCCTCATACATATTATCCGCGCTCAGTTGATACCAAGCTCTTCCCATAGGCGAATGAGGATGAGAAAAAGGTGCATTGGGAAACACAAATTGATAATCAGTCAAATTTAAGTATGGTGCTAAAGATGCTAAATCCTCAGCATTTGCACCCCAACCATGCAAAGCGACGATTAATCCTTTAGGTGCTTTTCCTGTTTTTGGGGGAAGCTGAATAAATTCTAAAGACAGATATTTTCTCCCATGATTTAACTCTCCTTATCGATATTAATCAAATTATTGACCGTTTTATCTACCTTGACGTAATGCTTTACTCAGCAGGTATTGGTGTTTGATCCGCTACCGCGCGTTTCTTTCGCTCTGATCTGCGCGTTCCACCAGCCATCCCATACTCATCACTCTTTTTGCCATAGCGAGATGCAACACTCAACAGCATCTGCTCAGAATACACATTTAATTCACGTTCTGCTTCTGTTAATGCATTCTGTGTTCTTTCTACCATCGCCCTTGCTCGATTATAGGCGGCTAGCTTGTCTCGTAACTCCAGAATTTTCGTCTGGTACATAGCGATTGATAATCCATGACCAAAGTCTAACTCAGAATTAATCATCTGCATTCCTTCAATCCGTCGTTCAGCTTTGGTGAGTGCGATAGAGTTGCGTTTACGTTGCGCCATAAACTTTTCCTGTTTGGATTTGATATAAGCTGATGTGCATTTAAACTAGGATTTTTGAGAGCTATACTGCTTACTGTGTCGAGATTGCTCGCTCGATTTAAATGCTGAACAGCTTAGAGAACCTGATGACTAGGCATACTAGGTTTTTTGATACTAATAGAATACGCAATTAGCACACATAGTAGCCTGAGTGAACTTACAGAATTTTGAGAATAAATCAACGGTATTGCATGTAAATCCTCTTGGTGAAAAACAACGTCAAAATCAGGGTTTCAGATTAATTCTCTGCTGAAGGTAACAAAAAAAGGATTAGTTTACGAGTCGCAAAAGCTAGTTTACGAGTCGCAAAAGCTTAGTTTGCGAGTTGCAAAAGCTAGTTTGCGAGTTGCAAAAGCTAGTTTGCGAGTTGCAAAAGTTAGTTTATGAGTCGCAAAAGTTTAGTTTGCGAGTTGCAAAAGTTAGTTTATGAGTTCAAAAGTTAGTTTATGAGTCGCAAAAGTTTAGTTTGCGAGTTGCAAAAGCTAGTTTATGAGTTGCAAAAGCTAGTTTATGAGTCGCAAAAGTTTAGTTTGCGAGTTGCAAAAGCTAGTTTATGAGTCGCAAAAGTTTAGTTTATGAGTCGCAAAAGTTTAGTTTGCGAGTTGCAAAAGCTAGTTTATGAGTCGCAAAAGTTTAGTTTGCGAGTTGCAAAATAGTCCGCCTCAGAATTAATTCTGAGGCTAATAGCTTAACTCAGCTAAAGCTGACTATGTTCTAAGTTCCAAATATTAGAGAATATAACAATTAATCAAAACCTCTTAGTCGGCTAAAGCTGACTAAGAGGTTTTGAACTTTGGACTATCATCTTCATGAGTATGATTTTCCAAAGATGAAATTGTGGTTCCGTTCAGGTGATGAGCTTTCTGATTTTTCACGTAAGCAACAGCTTGCTCAAGTTGTTTTCCTCCTAGCGAGAAAACGCCATATCCACGTTGCCAAATAAACACATCTTTGGAAGAGGATAGATGATTGAGATGATGAGCGCTGCTACCTTTGATATTTTGGACAAAATTAGAAATGGAAATTCTGGGCGGAATTGAAGCTACTAAATGAATGTGGTTTTCTACGCCGTCAATTGCATGGATGATGCTACCTAATTGATCGGCTTTGCCAATAATGTAACTATAAAGTTCGGTTTCTATATTGGTGGTGATTAATGGCTGGCATTTTTTTGTAGCCCAAACAAGATGATAGTAAAGTCGCCACAAAGACATAAAAGTTGTATTTGATATGTTCTGCACTTAGTATTCCCGCGATCGCCACAAGCATTAAACTGAGTTTGGTATTTTCCTAGTTAGCCTGGAAATTTATTCCCAGGGGGATATTGCTTTTAGCCTGGAAATTTATTCCCAGGGGGATATTGCTTTTAGTCCGCCTCAGAATTAATTCTGAGGCTAATAGCTCAACTCAGCTAAAGCTGACTATGTTCTAAGTTCCAAATATTAGAGAATATAACAATTAATCAAAACCTCTTAGTTGGCTTTAGCCGAGTTTTGCTTTTAGCCTGGGAATTTATTCCCAGATGGGATATTGCTTGTCTTAATCAAATCAAACTGGGAAATTATGGCGCGTCTTGCACTGTTGAGTGTATCAAATAAAACTGGATTAATTGAACTTGCTCGTAGCTTAGTAGAAGAATTTGATTTTGAGTTGATTAGCAGTGGTGGTACTGCTCAAGCTCTCAAAAATGCGGGATTACCAGTTAAAAAAGTCGCAGATTACACAGGCTCTCCAGAAATATTAGGTGGTCGTGTTAAAACTCTACATCCGCGCATTCACGGAGGAATTCTCGCGCGTCGCGATATTCCGCAAGATATGATGGATTTGACAGATAACCAAATTCGCCCAATAGATTTAGTGGTGGTAAATCTCTATCCTTTTGAGGAAACCATCGCTAAACCTGATGTCACATTAGCAGAAGCAATTGAGCAAATTGATATTGGTGGCCCTACTCTGCTGAGAGCAGCATCAAAAAACTTTGCCCATTTGACCGTATTGTGCGATCCCTGTCAATATGACGAGTATTTACAGGAATTACGCCAACACACAGAACCATCGTTGGAATTTCGCCAAAAATGTGCTTTGAAAGGATTTTTGCATACTTCTAGTTATGATCAAGCGATCGCATCTTATCTGCTCAAAACACAACAAATAGAGATACCAGAAACATTCACTATTTCTGGAAAACAACTACAATCTTTGCGCTATGGCGAAAACCCCCATCAAAGTGCAGCTTGGTATCAAAGCGGTGCAAACTCCACAGGTTGGGCTGCTGCTACTAAACTGCAAGGCAAAGAACTCAGTTACAATAACTTAGTTGATTTAGAAGCAGCACGCCGCATCATCGCTGAATTCACAGATAGTCCTGCTGCTACGGTGATTAAACATACTAATCCCTGTGGTACAGCTCAAGGAGATACAATTGCCGCAGCTTACCAAAAAGCATTCAATGCTGATCCTGTGTCTGCTTTTGGTGGTATTGTTGCCCTCAACCGTCCAATTGATGCTGCAACAGCAACTGAGTTAACGAAAACATTTTTAGAATGTGTAGTCGCACCAGGATGTGAAGAGGACGCCAAAGCAATTCTGGCTGCGAAGTCAAAAGTACGGGTTTTGATTTTACCAGATTTAAGTAGTGGTTCCAAAGAAACAGTCAAAGCGATCGCAGGTGGTTTCCTAGTCCAAGCTTCAGATGATATTGTCGCCAATACCAGTCAATGGCAAATCGTCACCGAACGCCAACCCACACCCACAGAATTAGCAGAATTACTGTTTGCATGGAAAGTTTGTAAACACGTCAAATCGAATGCCATTGTTGTAAGTAGCGATCGCACAACTTTAGGTGTTGGTGCAGGACAAATGAACCGCGTTGGTTCAGTGAAAATAGCCCTTGAACAAGCTGGTGAGAAAGCTAAAGGTGCAGTCCTTGCTAGTGATGGATTTTTCCCCTTTGATGATTCTGTGAAAACTGCGGCGATGGCTGGAATTATGGCGATCGTGCAACCAGGTGGAAGTTTACGAGATCAAGATTCGATTCAAGCTGCAAATGAACTTGGTTTAGTCATGGTTTTCACAGGCATACGTCACTTTTTACATTAATCTATCTTAAGTAGGATGTTACACTTGCCAAAGTGTCTATATTATGCTTATAGATAGATAAACACAATGTTAATATCTAATTGTGTGTGAGGAGTAAGTTTGAAGTAAAAAGCGCTGGGAGTGGCAACATGGTAACACTTCAAGCGCTTTTTTAATGGCAAATTATTGAACAGAAAATTTTTTATCTTAAGTACTTGTCATCATCTAAAAGTAGTGATATCTTTTAATTGTGTGTGAGGAGCAAGTGTAAAACGAAAAGCGCCTGGGGTGGAAACACGGTAACACTCCCAAGCGCTTTTTGTTTTTTAAAGTTTTAATACTGCAAAGATTTTTCGCTTCGATTTTGGGAACGTAGAGACGCGAAATTACCCTGCGGAATATTGCTACGCGTCTGGTACAAAGGATTGTGGGCTTAACACCAAGCATATTGGATTTTAGGTTGGTCGCTTTTCTTAACCGAGTAGTATAGACCTCTTGCAAAAATATTTTTACCCCACCCTAACCCTAAGCGTTTACGGGGAGGGAACTAAATCTTCCCCCCGTGAACGGGGGGATTGAGGGGGGTTCATTCGACTTTTGCAAGAGGTCTTATTAAGTCCCAACCAACAACCAAATAATGCAAAACAGCAGCCCAATATTGATAATTTCTAGGCTGCTGTTTGAGAATCAATTTTAACAAATCCAAGATTTTTGAATCCTAACTAAAAAATTCCTAGTAGAAATATGACAGTTAGCCCACATAAGGCAAGCAGAGAGATGATCATGATGTTGCCTACACTATGATCTTGTGTTGCTTGGTGTGTTTGTTCACTCATAATGCAATCCACCCAAATTTCAATTCCCATGCTGCAATTATAAATAAGTGAACTGGGTAAATCTGTCGTATCATAAAAAACTTGATTTATGTTTACTGATGTTCAAATTGAGAGTAATTTCAATATCAAATAATTGAACTTTTATTGCAATAAAGATTCATAGATAAATAATCAATGGTCAAGAGTCAAGGGTCGTTAGTAAAAAACATTTGACAACGGACTACCTTGTTAACTCTCGCCAGGTGTTTTGACCAACTATTCCATCTGAAACTAAATTTCGGCGATTTTGAAAAGCTTTGACAGCAGATTCTGTTAAAGCACCAAAAATTCCATCCACTTGCACAGTATAACCGTTAAATCGTAACACCCGTTGCAACACTCTGACCGCATCACCCCTATTACCAAAACCGAGAATTGGTAAAGTCGGACTAGCTTGGGCAAATTTAGTTACTCGTGTGTTGTTTGTTGGCTGTTTATTTCTGATACGAGGTGATTGTCTAAGTCCTCCTGCAATATATTGAGGCTGAGGCTGATGGTGAACAGGGTTTGGTGAAACGGCAGTATATTTATTTATATCTTGAGCTTGAGTTGTGGAAGTAAAAGTATGTGAAAAATTATCGTCAGTTGTTGTCCCTTCAGAAATGGAAGTAAACTCTGGCTGTACATTTGAGCCATCAACACTGTCTTTAACAGTATCTTCTGTTACAACTGGGGAATTCCTGGATTCATCAAAGTCTTGCAACTTTTGTTTGATAGTTTGAACTTGATGATTGTCATCAAGAACATCTGGTGCGATCGCTGACGATATCACCAAAACCTGTTCATCCTCCGCAATGAATTCAGGTGGTGTGATTTGATTTGTAGGAACAACCTCAGATAACTGATTTTCTTCTGACTTATTTATGTCATTGTCTAGCTGAATCGGTGAATTCACCTGGGTATTAGGCAAAGAAGGTTGTCCTGTTGTTAACACGCCTGTTATCAGTAGACCCATATCACTCATGGTATTTCATTTTACTAACGCCCACATTTTCTTTCACACACCAAACAGTTAATCCTCCGGAATGGTGCGTATTTATAACTAAAAAATTTAGTTATTTTCTTCAAAAAATCGGTGCGATATTCAGAGTAGCCTCCTTTGATAGATGGCAAATTAAAATCTGAGTAAAATTTCAGATAGAGTGAATATATGTGTAATATCAAGCCATTTCAAACAAAAAAAACAAAAAGACGTAAACCATAGTATAGTTTATTATTCCTACACTTAAATTTTAAATTTAACACTATTAAGGTAGCGTTCAAGTTTGTGCAATTGTAATTTCCTACTAAGTAGCTCAATCTCCTTGTTGAGCCAAGTAATGAGGGGGTTGGGGGGTGTCACCCTTCATTTGTTTACTTACACTATTTTGGTAATTAGTGATAGATGATTCACATTTTTATTACTGATCACCGATTACTCACGATTCTCTTATAATTTATGCAAAACTATACACAGTAGGGGCAATTGATCAATTGCCCCTACTGTAAAAATCATAGTTTCGGTTATTACCAAACTTAGTCCTGTCTCTAACTCATAGCATCAACTACTGGGTAGAAGTAAAAAGCAAATCCTAAAAGTATGTAAGCCGCTAAAAGTAACGTACCTTCTAACCAATTTGATTTACCATCAGAACTAATGGAATTTGCAATTAAGACTGATACAGTCACGGCCACCAATTCAAAGGGGCTAAAATCTAGATCCATAGGTTGACCGAAAACCTTCCCAACAATCACTAACACCGGAGCAACAAACAGAGCAATCTGCATACTTGATCCCACTGCTACGGAAAGAGAAAGATCCATTTTGTCTTTCATTGCCACACTGACAGCTGTAGCATGTTCAGCAGCATTGCCAATAATAGGAACAAGGATCACGCCTGTAAATAACGCTGTTAAGCCTAACTGTGATGTAGCTGCTTCTAGAGAATCCACTAGTAGTTCTGATTCTATTGCTACTAAAAGGGTACATACGAGCAACACCCCACTCCACAACCAAATATTAGGCTTGTGATCCTCCACTTCCAAAGCTTCTGTTTCTGCTACACCGACATCGTAAAGATAGGAGTGAGTTTTCATCGAAAATAACAGTGTCAAAGCATAAACCAGAATTAAGACAACAGCTACTGCTAAAGAAAGATTTTGCAGGGTTTTTTCACCAATTGCTGGTGAGGAAAAATTCATTGCTGTGGGTAATAAAATAGCAATCACCGCTAAATTCATCGCAGATGAGTTCATCCGCGCTACTATCGGTTGAAATGTCTGTTCTTTATGACGCAATCCGCCTAATAACATAGCCAAACCCATCACCAATAGCAAATTGCCAATAATTGAGCCAGTGATACTGGCCTTGACTACATCTACTAATCCTGCTTTGAGGGCAATGATCGCAATAATTAATTCTGTGGCATTGCCAAAGGTAGCATTTAATAATCCTCCTAAGCTAGGGCCTACCACCACAGCAATTTCTTCTGTGGCTGTTCCCATCCAAGCAGCTAGAGGTAAAATAGCTAATCCAGCAGCAATGAAAACGATTAAATCTCCCCACTCTAAAAAGTGAGCCGCCACAGAAACTGGAATAAACAGCAATAGAACTAAAAAGAGAATGTTTTTACCTGACATTTGTTAATAGTTAATGGTCAATTGTCAATGGTCAATGGTCAATGGTTAATCGTCAAGGGTCAATCGTCAAACAATTTTGGATTTTAGATTTTGGATTTTAGAAAACGAATTGATTCCACGGATAAATCCGGGGTTATCGGTCAATAATTAAGGTTCAATCGTCAAGCGTTAGTAGTTTGTTTTCTGCTTTCTCCCTTCTGCTCCCTTGTTTCCCTTGTCTTTTTCTCTACTTTTAAATTGTTCAGAAATTGTGCTATTTACACACAGATAGCAAAATTTGTAAAATAACTTGGAGTTTTACGGAGTATTAATAACTTTTCTTTGCAAAAGTTTTTATTAAACAGTAAATTCTACACCAGAAATCATGTTTAATATATTAAAAGACAATTAATTTTTTGGTACTGCTAATGGGAAAACCTATCAAAAGGCTTTTTCAATTAGCTGTTTTATTCCTGAATTTCGGGAAACGACTGCTTGATGATGCAGATTGCCCGTAATTTTATGAGCTATACTCTGAAGTGCATTCATCTGGTCGTTGTTGTCTACATGAGCTAATATTTACCAGAAATGCCGCTATACAAGGTAAACGCATATATTTGTCGGCACAATTGCAAGTATTTTTGATTTTGGATACACTACATGACTTCTGCTGCTGAAATGCCAGGTCAAACTGGCATAGATTTGACATCACAAGAAAATTCTCCAAACACCAAATCGCCTAATCCCTTGACGACGGCGACGGGTGTTTACGTGAGTGTACACGGTCATTTTTACCAACCACCACGGGAAAATCCATATTTGGATGCGATCGAACGCCAACCAAGTGCAGCACCATTTCATGATTGGAATGAACGCATTCATCATGAATGTTATCGCCCGAATGCCTTTGCTAGAGTGCTAAATGATCGGGGCGAACTAGTGGGGATCGTTAATAATTACGAGTATTTGAGCTTTAATATTGGGCCAACGCTGATGTCCTGGCTAGAACGCCACGACGTAGAAGTTTATCAGCGAATTTTAGAAGGCGATCGCAAATCTTGTGAACGTTTGCATGGACATGGCAACGCGATCGCGCAAGTATACAACCATATCATCATGCCCCTGGCCAATGATCGCGACAAATATACGCAGATTCGTTGGGGGAAAGCAGATTTCCGATCCCGCTTTAAACGTGATCCCGAAGGTATGTGGTTGGCAGAAACTGCTGTAGACTACGCCACCCTCGAAGCCTTGATTAAAGAAGGAATTCGCTTTATTGTCTTAGCACCCTCGCAAGCACAGCGTTGTCGTCCTCTAGCAACCAAAGACAATCCCCATCCTGAATGGCACGAAGTCGGCGGTAGTCAGATTGATCCCACCCGTCCCTATCGTTGCTATCTCAAACCCACACTCAGCACAGCTTCTTCTCCCTTGAGTACGGTTGGGGGATTGGGGATTCTCCAGAGGAGACGCTACGCGAACGGGGATCAGGAATCGGAGATCGGGGATCAGGAATTGGGAAATGGAGATTATTCTATTTCCCAATCACCGATCCCTAATCACCAGTCCCTTCCTTACATCGATATCTTTTTCTACGATGGCCCGATTTCGCGGGATATGGGCTTTAGTGATGTTCTCTACAACTCCGGACATTTAGCAGGGCGCATTGGTTCGGCGGTACGCGGGGATCATCGTCCTGCACAATTAATTTCTGTCGCGACAGATGGGGAAACTTTTGGACATCACAAGGGAGGAACAGAGAAAACTCTCGCATACGCCTTTACTAAAGAATTTTCTCACCGGGGTTGGACTGTCACCAACTTTGCCCATTATCTGAGTTTGAATCCTCCTTGTTGGGAGGTAGAGTTAAAACCTGTTACCGCTTGGAGTTGCGCCCATGGTGTTGATAGATGGCAAGATAACTGCGGTTGTGGTGGCGGTGAATGGCATCAACAATGGCGTCGCCCATTACGAAATGCCCTAAATTGGTTACGCGATCGCCTGACGCAAGTGTATGAAGAACACGGTAGACAGTTTTTCATTGATCCCTGGCAAGCAAGAGATGAATATATCAAAGTAATTCTGGATCGTTCACCAAACAATATTCACCGTTTCCTCGCCCGTCATCAAAAAAGCAAACTCAAGGATACAGAACAAATAGACGCTTTACGCTTGCTGGAAATGCAGCGTCATGCTTTGTTGATGTTTACTAGTTGTGGTTGGTTTTTTGAGGAAATATCTCGTCCGGAAGGAACACAGATTTTGCGCTACGCCGCCCGTGCTTTAGAATTGGCAGCAGATGTGGCAGGTGTGCAACTAGAAAAAGAATTCCTCAAACGCCTTGCCATTGCTCCCAGTAATGTTGATATTTTCGGACATGGTGGGGAAGTTTATCGCCAATTGGTGGTGACTTCACAAATCACCTTTAAGCAAGTTGCAGCCCATCACGCGATCGCTTCTTTGTTTAACAATCACAAAGGTGAAACCCGCAATGGCAATGGCAATGGTACTTCACCCAACAACTGTACTATCAAACATTCTCATCCTTACCAAAAACGAGTTTATTGCTATAACGTTCATGAGTTAGATTACCATTTGCAACGTCTGGGAAGCTTAACACTTGCAGTCGGACAGTTAAAGTTAATATCAGAAATCACCTGGGAAACTGAACATTTAGTCTTTGCAGTGCTGCATTTAGGAGGTTGGGATTTCCACTGTTGCATTCAACCATTTGAAGGAAGGCGTAATTACAGTCAAATCAAAGAAAAATTGTTGGCATCACTGCAAAAAGCTAGTGCAGCGAACACTATCTTAGTAATGATGCAGTTATTTGGGGATCAAGCCTTTAGCTTAGAAAATCTTTTTGCTGAAGAACGTCACCGTCTAATGCAATTGTTGAGTCAGGAAACGCTGACAAGATTAGACCAACTTTATACACAAACTTACAGGGATAATTACGGTGTGCTGATGGCATTCCATCGAGATGAATTAGCCGCACCACAAGAATTGCAAGTCGCAGCAGAAATAGCTTTGAGCTATAGATGTCTGACCACAATACGTGCCTTAGAACAAGATATTAACGAATCGCAATTGAGTATAAATTACATCTTGGAATTACAAGCGATCGCTAATGAAGCTAAACAACTGCGCTGTCGGTTAAATATTCCCGAAGGTAAGCAGATGTTAGAACAGTTGATTTTGCGCTTGCTTTGGCAATTCTTGCACGATCCCAATGGTACATTTGATGCAGATATCCAGCGCTTGGAAAGGTTGATAGATATCGGCTATCAGCTAAATGTCGGGATCACCTTGGAGCGCCCTCAAGAAATATACTTTAGTTGTTTGTACAACAAGATTATTCCCCAATGTCAAATCGCGATCGCTAGTGGTGAAGACATCATGAAGCATCGACAATTACTAAAGTTAGGGCAAAAATTAGCCGTTGACGTTAGTTACTGGTTGAGTCAGATGGGGGGATAACACAGACACGGGGACAACTAATCAGTGATCAGTTATCAAATTAAACTGATCACTGTTAACTGATTCATACTCAATCCCCGATTCCCGATTCCCAATCCCCGATCCTAATTTCTAATTGGGCGATCGCTCTGTTATTAACTTGAAGCACTGGTATAAAACCGTAATGCAAACTGCCAAAACTGACTAGCAACAAAAAATAGCAGCACAGCCAGCACTCCCGCACCCAGCATCCAACTTATTTCGCTGCGACCTAACATTGCTTCTGCTGGTACTGTAGTTAAAAATGCGACAGGTACTATAAAAGTGAAGAAAAAACGATAAGCAACAGGATAGGCTACCATCGGATACCTGCCAGCTTCCAACAAACCACGCAGAACCTCAGTAACATTATAAATTTTGACAAACCAAATACTGGTAGCTCCCAGCATAAACCACAGGCTATAAAGTATGATTAAGCCAAAACACAAGGGTATAACACTTAACAGGTAATCGCCTATCTCTAAATTGAGTCGTGTACCTGCATGGATAATCAATATGGTGCCAAAAACTAAATCTGGTAATCCCCAAGGTGAAAGAGTATGGGTAGAAAGCCAAAACTGACTAGGGATTGGTTTTAGTAAAACAAAGTCGAGTGTTCCTTCTTGGACATGGCGGACAATGCGATTTAGGTTAGGAGCGAGAAAAGTTGCTGAAAACCCCTGCAATAGAGTAAAAATTCCCAGCACTAGCAAAGCTGCTTCCCATGACCAACCAGCGAACGTATAGCCTTTTCCGTAAAATAAGAATAATCCAAATAAACTGCCTACTAAATTGCCTACGCTACTTAGGGCTGCTAACAGGAAGTTAACACGATACTCCATTTCAGCCGCCATAGCTGTACTCCAAAATATTCCTATTAATTTCAGGTGTTTTAGCATGATTTATACCTGTATTGGGGGTCGGGGATTGGGGATTCTCCAGAGGAGACGCTACGCGTAGACGCGCAAGCGACTTCTCACAGAGTACGGTGATTAGGGATTGGGGAAGGGGGACACGGGGGACACGGGGGACATTTTTCCCATAAACCATTGACCATTAAAATCACCTAAACTTTCATACTATTTTTGATTTACAGCAGATAAATACCCTTTAATCTCTTTAATTTTGTGAGTTTATATGCATTTTGATTTGCTACAACTTATTAAATCATTAGAGGATGTTTGAAAAGTCATGATTGATGTATCAAATATTTTTTACCCCACCCTAACCCTCCCCTTGTAAAGGGGAGGGAACCGGATTTCTCTTGTTTCTCCCCTTTGTAAGGGGGGTAATAATGTAATTAAAATTACAGCCAATCACTTTTCAAACAACCTCTTAGGATACTTTGGAGTTTGGGGAATTATTTTTGCTGAATCTGGTTTATTAATTGGTTTTTTTCTACCTGGAGATAGCTTACTGTTTACTGCTGGATTTGTCGCTTCACAAAACCAGAACTTTCAAGGTTGAAACAAGAACTTTCAAGGTTGAAACAAGAACTTTCAAGGTTGAAACCAGAACTTTCAAGGTTGAAACCAGAACTTCCGAGGTTGAAACCAGAACTTCCGAGGTTGAAACAAGAACTTCCAAGGTTGAAACCAGAACTTCCGAGGTTGAAACCAGAACTTTTAAGGTTGAAACCAGAACTTCCAAGGTTGAAACAAGAACTTCCGAGTCGTGATGCTTATATTCCCCGGCTAAAAGCACGCCGGATTGTCTTGGAAGCCTACACTGTACTCGAAGAGTCAGTGTAGGAGTATGTCACAATTCCTCGCCCACACGTTAAGCTTGATTAAGGTAGCAATTTATTGCGCTTTTTAGATTAATTCCTCTGTTACTGGTAACTTTTAACAGTTAACAGTCATCAGTTTTATTCTTTTGGTAACAGTTCCCTTACTATATGCGCGATAACTGTTTACTGTTTACTGTTCACTGTTAACTGATTTCATTTTCACTGCTTGAGAAACTCGGAATGCTAGACAAAATTTTTGACTATCTTAATTTTCATCTCAGCATTGAAGCGGCTATAGTTTTGCTGATTTTGATGTTTTTGGAGGCGGTGCTATCTGCTGATAACGCTATTGCTCTTGCTGCGATCGCTCAAGGACTAGAAGACAAAAAGCTGGAAAACCAAGCACTCAACATAGGTCTAGTTTTTGCTTATGTCCTGCGAATTTCTCTACTGCTCACCGCTACTTGGGTACAAAAGTTCTGGCAATTTGAATTACTAGGTGCAGCTTACCTTCTGTGGCTGGTATTCCAACACTTTACTTCAGAAGAAGATAACGAACATCACCATCACGGCCCGCGTTTTAGTTCATTGTGGCAAGTGATCCCCGTAATCGCTTTGACAGATTTGGCTTTTTCTTTGGATAGTGTCACCACTGCGATCGCTGTTTCCCAAGAAACTTGGCTAGTACTGGCTGGGACAACGATTGGTGTGATTACTCTGCGATTTATGGCAGGCTTGTTTATTAGGTGGTTAGATGAATTTGAGAATCTAGAGGACGCAGGTTATATCACTGTTGCACTTGTGGGGTTACGCCTATTGCTGCGCGTGGTAAATGAAGATTTAGTACCACCACAATGGTTAATGATTACTGCGATCGCCCTAATTTTAACCTGGGGATTTTCCCAACGCACCCTACCCGCATCAGTACCGACAGAATCTCAAAAGACATTAGTACAGTCTAAAGAAGTTGAGGAAGTGTGAGGAGTGTGAGGAGTGTGGGGAGTGTGGGGAGACAAGAGGACAAGGAGGACAAGGGAGCAGGGAGAATAACCAATGACCAATGACCAATGACCAATGACCAATGACCAATGACTAACTAATAACTGTGAAAGCGCAGCTTTTGTTAATCTTTACCTTATTGCTTCTCAATTCTGGGACAGCACATTCACAAACGCCTGTACCAAACCCACAGATCACAGCCACTCCAACAGTTACTCCCGCAACAACTGTTACACCACAATCTTTGAGTCAGCCTAAGAACACAAAGGCTTCTGGTAAAGATTTGGTGGAAACTTTTGAGGAGCTAGATAAAGGATTTACTGCTGTTGTCTTTTTATTGGTAAAAATATTAGTAGGATTACTGAGTTTATTTGTGATTCGACGATTCTTTTTACTAATGATTAATCGCTCTTCCCAATTGATAATCGATAATTTCAGTAATGCAACTGGTGCAGATGAAATCGAGGGTGTTTTACCAGGATTGTCACAATTGGCACGGGAAAGATTAGCCAGAGAGATGAAAAGCGTCTATCAAAGGTCAAAGGAGCATATCAATAGTGTGGGGCCAGAAATCAATCTCTCCTCTACTAGATTTCCCCTACCACAAGCTACTGCAAATCAACAACTCACCAATTTTATATCTTCTGTCAAAGAGTTAACTCCTGACCAAATTGATCCATTGGTACAACTACTTGCAGTAGTATTCCCACCCTATGGCACTAAAGTTACTGGAATCTTACAAAGCCAGAGTGAAGAACATAAAAGAATTGGTATTACATTTGAAATTCAGGACATAGATAATCGCATTGCTGCTCAGATTTACACTGTCTGGGAACTACCTGACTCCGAAGCAGATAAACAGTCAAAAATAGCACTTAAAGATCGTTATAGACAGTTATTGCGGACAGCTAGTCGTTGGCTAGCATTAGAACTCTCTAAGCGTGAGATGATCAGAGGTATACCCAAACTGTATTTAGGTAGCAAGCGTCAACGCTATCTAGGCCAAATTCATAATTTCTTCGGTGTCCTGAACCAATCTAGCGCCCAAACTCACGGTAAATTTTTCTACCCATTGGCGATTGATGAGTTGCAAGACGCCATAGAATTTTACCCAGATTGGTATCAACCACACGATAACTTGGCTGATACTTACAGCCTCTTAGCACGCACAGAACAAGGTGACAGAAAAATTAATCATCTCCAGAGTGCGATCGCTCACTACGAAGAAGCACTCAAAAGAGTTACAGAAGCAACTGTGGAATTACGGTTAAAAGTTGCTCGTGCGATCGCCCAATTACTCACAAGAAAAGAAGATTTGATCTTGGCAGCAAAACAGGAAATCCAAAACCTGGAAACAGCAAAAAACTGGGATGCTACCACAGTATTAAACTACCAATTACTGTATTATCTTGCCTGCTGGTATGCTCTAGCTTATCGCTTGGATGTGGATGTCACCGATGAAACCCAAAAGCAAGCCTATCTCTACCTAACTTACAGCCTAGCCAGAGAACAAAATAGAGATTTTTGGGAATGGACTAGTAAAGATCCGGATTTAGAAAGTATCCGTGGATGTTTTCCGGAACTCAAATCTACGCTTTTGAAGACATTGAATGAAAAGCCGGAACTACCAAAGCAAACAGGTAAAGATTTTGCCGAATCTATAGAAGAAGTGTTAGAGGGAGTTAATTGGAGATCGGGAATCGGGGATAAGGGAAATAATTAACTACTAACTACTAACTACTAACTACTAACTACTCAAGCAGAATTAATTACACACATAGTCTTCCTGTTCCCTGTTCCCTGTTCCCTGTTCCTCGATCCCTGTTCCCTGTTCCCTATCTCCACGAATGAATTTAATTTTGCGTAACTACTAACCACCAACAAATTTAAAATGAGTCAAACCGATTTTGAAAAAGCCAAGCATCGTTTAGCACAAGCAAAACAAGATATTATCTGGGCGATCAATGTTTTAGACGATGCTGCTAAGAACTTGAGCGATTACAAACTTACTCCTGAAGAGGTAGTTCAACTTGGGTACCAATTTCAGCGAGACTTGCAGGATATCCGCAAAACTTTAGAGCAAAAAACTCACTTAGAAAAAGATTTAGAATCATCAAAAACTAAATATTCTTTTCCTCCTCCAAATATTGGCGAATCTCGGGAAATATCTCCAAGAATTACAGGACAAATACCCCCCTTCGATGATCCTGATGAAGATAATGATATGGGCGTAAGTCGTTCTCTGTTTTAAGATTCTAGGGTGAGAGACGCTGTATTTTCCAATCGCCATCATCTAAACGAGTATATAGTATGCGATCGTGCAGGCGACTAGAACGTCCTTGCCAAAACTCTATTTGTGTGGGGATCACCCGTAAACCTCCCCAATGAGGTGGTCGGGGTACATCCTGGTTTTCATACTTTGCTTGTAGTTCTTGAAACCGTTGCTCTAAAAGTGTTCGACTTTCTATGATATTGCTTTGATTGGATGCCCATGCACCAAGGCGACTTTTAAAAGGACGACTTTGAAAGTACCTATCGGAATCATTTTCCGATACTTTTTCTACATGTCCACAGATCCGGACTTGCCTTTCTAATTCTGCCCACCAAAAAACGAGGGCTGCTTGGGGATTTTCAGCTAATTCTTGTCCTTTATGACTGTTATAGTTAGTGAAAAAAACGAAACCCCTTTCGTCGAAATCTTTGAGTAACACTATTCTTGCTGATGGTTTACCATCGGGAGTGGTAGTGGCAAGTGTCATGGCATTTGGTTCTAGCAACTGTGCTGTTAGTGCCTCGTCAAACCATTTTTGAAACTGTATAAAAGGATTAGGAGCAACATCAGTTTCATTTAACCCCTGTAAGGTGTAGTCTTTGCGAAGATCAGCTACAGTTTTGTCCATAGGGTTTGTATCCTGGTAGTTTTGTAAAAAATAATTATGATGATCATCAGCGTGAAGTAAGTTTGCTCAGTAAGTTTTACCAATCCAGGCGAGGAGTTTTGTAAAGAACATTGCATCAAATGCGACGTTGGTCTTCTGTTCAAAATCTATTAATCTATGGTCTGGGCGGTCCAATCATCGCGCTGAATGTTTGGCTATTGTCTGTACTGTTTAGCTATTTTCAGCATCCTATTACAATTTTCAGTATTGCCACAATACTTGCTTTTTTACTGAATTATCCAGTGAAGTTTTTTGAGCGCGCTCGTATTTCTCGCGCCCAAGCAGTAATTATTGTATTACTACTGACTTTAACTGTGTTTGTAATTTTGGGTGTAACGCTCGTACCGATGGTTATTGACCAAACCAACCAATTATTAAATAAAATCCCTGATTGGTTAAATAGTAGTCAAGACAATTTAGATCGATTGCAAATCTTGGCAAAGAGACGACGTTTGCCTCTAAATTTCAGTGTTATTAATCAACAAATTAATGCCAACATTCAAATATTAGTGCAGCAAATACCTTCTGGTGCTGTAGGATTTGCGGGAACGCTGCTATCAGGATTGCTGAATGCTGTGTTGGTAATTGTGTTAGCTTTTTACATGCTTTTGTATGGCGATCGCCTTTGGTATGGTTTAGTCAATCTTTTACCTTCTCATATCCGTGTGCCTTTCACCACATCCCTCCGAATAAATTTTCAAAACTTTTTTCTGATTCAATTTTTGTTGGGTTTGTTTATGGTGGTGAGTCTAACTCCCATTTTTTTGATTCTCAAAGTCCCCTTTGCGCTTGTATTTGCCATCTTCATTGGGATAGCCGAACTTATTCCCTTTGTGGGAGCAACTTTAGGTATTGGTAGTGTCACAGTTTTGCTATTGCTACAAAATTGGTGGCTAGCAGTACAAGTGGCGATCGCAGCCATTTTCATGCAGCAAGTAAAAGATAATTTGTTAGGGCCAAAATTACTTGGAGATTTTATCGGGATCAATCCCATCTGGATTTTTGTAGCGATTTTAATGGGATTTGAGATTGGTGGGTTTTTAGGATCACTGTTGGCAGTGCCGATTGCTGGGACTATAAAAGGTACTTTTGATACGATGAATTACACTAAAGCTAAACAGACTGTATCAAATACAACTTTTTAAGTAGATGAACTAACTATTTAACTAAGTACTCAATTTACCTACAAATTAGGTCATGAAAATCTCTTTCCCCTGCTAAAAATATCTGCAAGCTAGTAGTTGCACAATCAGGAATTCCAATTCACAATAGTATTGATTGCGAGTTTCAGGGAAGCACTAGACAAAAATTTTGACGTAAATATATAGGTTTCCAATGAGACAAGTAAATTTTGTGATTATTTTTATCTCTTGTTTAGCTTTTGCTTTATTTACAATACAAAACACTGAACCAACCACAATTCATATTGTGCCTGGAGTGCAATTACAAGCACCAATCGCAGTAGAGCTACTATTGGCGATCGGACTGGGTGCAGTTTTTGCTTGGGTATTTAGCATTTGGACACATTGGCAGCGACTTATGCTATCTAATCAAAAACTGCGTCAAACTAATGTCCACATCCAGGAATTAGAAAGCAAAATAGAAGAGTACCAAACAGAAGTTCAATCTTTAAAACTGGCACTACCACCAGCAAATGATGCCTCTAATCAACAAGCACAAGCAGAAATGATTAGTAACTAGTGGTTAGTGATTAGTGGTTAGTGTTTAGTGACCAAAGATAAAATACTATCTACTATGTACTATCTACTATGTACTAACTACTATCTACTAACTACTATCTAAACAAGTTGTGAATGAATGCTTCTGAGCTACTGACAACAATTGAAAATCTCATACATCAGGCCGAAGAAGGAGAAATAGATCCTTGGGATGTGCAGGTGATTGAGGTTATTGACCGCTATATAGAATTAATGGCACCCCAGACAACAAAAAAAGGCTATGAAGCTGATTTGTCTCAATCTGGGCAGGCTTTTTTATCTGCATCAATGCTGGTGTTATTCAAAGCCAATACTTTGATGCAATTACAATCTGCTGCCGATGAACAAGAAACTTTAGCAGATGACATGCTGCTGGAGGAAATCGAAAATGGTGCATTGTACCAGGCTCATCGCCTGCAATTTGAGCGACATATACGTCGTCGTCCAGCAGCAATGCCTCCACCAAAGCGTCGCGTCACTCTGCAAGAGCTAATAGAGCAATTGCAGGTGATGGCAGAACAACTCAAACTGGTGGAAAAAGTAAATAAGCCACCGCGTCCTCGACGTCAGCCTAGCTTGCAGACAATGCGAGCCGCATTAGAATTAGCTCACCAGGAAAATCTGACTGAAGTTGCTGGAGAGTTAGAACAGCTTTTGTACTGTTGGTCAACAGAGCTTTGTCTAGAGCAAAATTGGTTGAATTTGGAACAATTAGTGCAGCTGTGGACACAAACAAAACAATCACAGCATGAAACTGGTCATGATTCACCAAACAGCCATAAAGTCAGTGTTTTTTGGGCGTTACTTTTGCTTTCGGCTCAATCTAAAGTGGAGTTATGCCAAGAGGAGTTTTACCAAGATATTAAAATTAGATTAATTACAGAAAAAGAAAATAATATCAGACAATTGGAACAGTTGATGCAATAAGCAATATTTAATCTAGAAATATCAATTATTTCTAGATTAAATGCTTCAGATCACACCAAAATCTGGGTAAATTGAAAGGATAAGCGATCGCTTGTTGACTATGGAGAAAGTTCTTACTCAAGAAACGCCTCCCCCGTTCCACAAGAACGGGGTGGGCATTTTGGATGTCCTACGCGAACACATGTCATCTTGCTATGCATATGGTTATACCATGTCCGACAATTCCCGTATTCCGTGGTTTTAAGGATGACTGAGAGCAAAAACAAACTGATGATTAAGTATCACTCACTGAAAGTAAACTGGCTTGTGGTTGAGGAATAAGTATATTATGAAGGCGATGATTCTGGCGGCGGGCAAGGGAACTCGGGTACAGCCGATTACGTACACTATGCCCAAACCGATGATGCCCATCCTGCAAAAGCCAGTGATGGAATTTTTACTAGAACTGTTACGCCAACATGGATTTGACCAAATTATGGTCAATGTGAGCCATTTGGCTGAAGAAATAGAAAGTTATTTTCGTGATGGTCAGCGCTTTGGCGTACAGATTGCTTATTCTTTTGAAGGGCGAATTGTTGAAGGTACACTAGTGGGTGAAGCCATTGGCTCTGCTGGCGGCATGAAAAAAATCCAGGATTTCTACCCATTTTTTGATGATACTTTTGTAGTGTTGTGCGGAGATGCCTTGATTGACTTGGATTTGACAGAAGCGGTCAAGTGGCACAAAGCAAAAGGGTCAATCGCTACCATTATTATGAAATCCGTACCACGGGAAGAAGTTCCCAGCTACGGTGTGGTTGTTACCGATGAAGAAAATCGCGTTAAAGCCTTCCAAGAAAAACCGAAGGTAGAAGAAGCCCTCAGTACCAATATCAACACGGGTATCTATATTTTTGAACCAGAAGTACTAAATTACATACCTTCTGGTGTTGAGTATGACATCGGTGGTCAATTATTTCCCAAATTAGTAGAAATGGGTGCGCCTTTCTACGCTATTCCTATGGATTTTGAATGGGTAGATATTGGTAAAGTCCCAGATTATTGGCGGGCGATTCGTGGTGTGCTACTAGGCGAAATTAAAAACGTCCAAATTCCTGGTCATCAAGTTGCCCCTGGCATTTACACTGGCTTAAATACAGCTGTGAATTGGGACAAAGTTGATATCACAGGTCCAGTGTACATCGGTGGTATGACAAAGATAGAAGATGGGGCGAAAATTGTTGGTCCAACAATGATCGGTCCCAATTGCTGGATATGCAGTGGTGCAACGGTGGAAAACAGCGTCATCTTTGAATGGTCGCGCCTGGGGGCAGGAGTGCGACTAGTGGATAAGCTAGTCTTTGGACGCTATTGTGTGGATAAGACTGGCGCAACTATCGACGTCCAAGCAGCTTCTTTAGACTGGCTGATTACCGATGCTCGTCAACTACCACCTTCTCACACCCCTGTTGAGCATCAAGCGATCGCAGAACTTTTGGGAACGAATGCGAGTTAGGGATCGGGGATCAGGGATTGGGGATAGGGGATAGGGATAGGGGAACAGGGGATCGGGGGGAAATATTTCTCTGTTGTCTTCCCACGCTCTCCACACTCCCCACTCTCTTCCCTTGTCCCTTGCTTAGTATCTACGAAGACAAATACGTATACCTTCTCAAACTCTGCTCATAGGTTTGCAGCAATCGCTGAGATTCCGCTAGTGTGATGCGATTTTCTTCTAAAGCTAATTCGCAACGCTGGCGGATATTTTCTACCATATCTTCGGAATCGTATTGGACGTAACTTACGACTTCGGTCATGGTATCACCTTTGACCACGTGTTGAATTTGGAAGCCTTTGGGTGTCAACTGAATGTGAACGGCGTTGGTATCACCAAACAAATTGTGTAAGTTCCCCATAATTTCCTGGTAGGCTCCATTGAGGAACATTCCCAAATAGTAAGGTTCTCCGGCTTTAAAGGGATGAAGTTCTAAAACTGACTTCACATCTCGCAAATCAATAAAACTGTCGATTTTGCCGTCACTATCACACGTTAGGTCTGCTAGAATACCTCGTCGTGTTGGTTCTTGATCTAAACGGTGGATCGGCATAATTGGAAATAACTGATCTATAGCCCAACAATCAGGTGCTGATTGAAACACAGAAAGATTTACGTAATAGATGGAAGCCATGATTTTTTCTAGGTCTTCCAATTCATCAGGTACGTACTCTTCTTTTCTCGTAATACTCAGTATTTTTTGACAGCAAGCCCAGTATAGACGTTCAGCTTTGGCGCGTTCAGTCAGGCTCAATATTCCTAAATTGAAGCGGCTGATAGCTTCTTCTTTGAATTGGGTCGCGTCGTGGTAAAACTCCTGATAATTTTCTTGGTTGATTGATTGGTAAGTTTCCCAAAGGTAACTAATGATATGGGATTCTCCATCTTTGGGCGGTTCAGGTAATTCTGTGAGAATTTCGCTGGTACTAAGAACGTCAAAAATTAATACCGACTGATGAGAGGCGATCGCTCTGCCACTTTCGCTAATCAGTGTTGGTACGGCTATATTCCGCTCAGAACATGTATCTTTTAACTCTGCCACAATATCATTTGCATAGTTCTGCATGTTGTAATTTTTGGAAGCGTAGAAGTTGGTTTGGGAGCCGTCATAATCCACACCCAAGCCACCACCAACATCGAGATACTTCATGTTTGCCCCCAAAGCTGCTAATTCTACGTATATACAGCTAGCTTCTTGGATGGCATCTTTGATGACATTAATAGCAGAGATCTGTGAACCAACATGAAAATGCAGGAGTTGTAAAGAATTTAACAGATCAGCAACACGTAACTTTTCAACTGCATCAATAATTTCGGGAATTGTCAGACCAAATTTAGCGCGATCGCCACTGGAGGTTCCCCAACGTCCCATCCCTTGGGTACTGAGTTTTGCTCTCACTCCCACAATTGGCTGAATACCTAATTGGCGACTAGCTTCAATCACCAAATCGACTTCTTCAATTTGTTCTAAGACAATTATTGGTGTTTGCCCTAATCTTTGGGCTAGCATCGCTGTTTCAATATATTCTTGGTCTTTGTAACCGTTACAGATTAACAATGCTCCTGGTGTGTCTAGCATCGCTAGAGCAATCATTAATTCTGGCTTAGAACCGGCTTCTAAGCCAAATTGATGCGGTTTACCAAAACGTACCAAATCTGCGACTAAATGACGCTGCTGGTTACATTTGACCGGAAATACGCCACGATAAACACCAGGATAGTTGTAGCGAGCGATCGCTTTCGCAAAACAGGCGTTTAACCGCTCAATTCGGTCTTCTAAAATATCAGAAAACCGAATCAACATCGGCAATCCCAGGTTACGCTGCTTGAGAGCATTCACCAACTCATATAAATCCAGAGAACCGCCGCGATCGCCTTTCGGAGAAACAGTAATATGACCTGCTGCGTTGATAGAAAAATAAGGGTGTCCCCAACCTTCAATGCGATACAGCGCCTCGCTATCTTCTATTTTCCAGACGCTTGTTCCTTCTTGTATGCTGGCAGGTGGCAGCAATTTTTTGTGCTTGTGATTTTTCAATTCAGATTTTTTACCATTATGGGACGGCGGCTTCACCACCTCATCAGATGCAGCAGTAGAATCAAGACGCATTTTCCCGACCTTTATGTTTCAACCACGAATTTACATTTAATCGATTCGTATTTCAACGCACATAAGTTAAGTCGGCACAAATGTAGAGACGCGTTCGCTTTTAGTGTTCCCGCAGGGTAATTTCGCGTCTCTAATGGTTGGGGTCGTCATTTGTCAAAAGTCATTGGTTATTGGTAAGGGTTTGGTGCATGTATACTTTTCGTAAGATATTCTGTGATTGGTCATTGCTCATTGGTCAATTGACAAATGACTAATGACAATTGATAAATTTATTTCAGTTTGAGGAGATCGCTTTGGAACGCACATTTATTGCCATTAAGCCTGACGGCGTACAGCGTAAACTAGCTGGTGAAATTATCCGTCGTTTTGAAACTAAAGGCTTTACCCTAGTTGGCTTAAAATTCTTGAAAGTTAGCCGAGAACTAGCTGAAGCTCACTACGATGTTCATAAGGAAAGACCGTTTTTTTCAGGGTTAGTTGATTTTATTACTTCCGGTCCAGTGGTAGCAATGGTGTGGGAAGGTGATGGCATCGTAGCTGCGGCAAGAAAAATGATTGGTGCGACAAATCCCTTAACAGCAGAACCTGGGACAATCCGGGGTGACTTTGGTGTCAATATTGGCCGCAATCTGATTCATGGTTCCGATGCGGCCGAAACCGCACAACGCGAAATTTCTCTGTGGTTCAAAGATGAAGAATTAGTGAATTGGCAACCACACATCATGCCTTGGTTACACGAGTAATCTTAGAGTAGGGGAGCGTCTCAAAATCCGTCTGCGATTTCAATCGCAGTCTCATAGCATTGTCCCCAAAAAAACACCCTAGTACCGCTACCTTGGAAGCGGTACTAGTCTCTTAGCTAAACTTCAGTCGCTGCTGTTTTGGAGGCAAACTGAATTCTAGGATCTGGCATAAATTTATATCGTAGATAATATCCTGCCCCAACAAATAACACAATCAACAATGTACCAATACCTAAAGGACTAGGAAGCCAGAAAACTGCTTCTATGTGATTGAGTTCGCCAGGGTTAAGATGCCATACTAGTTGATTGCTATTTTTTTCTAGTAGAGGAGTATTTTCTGTTCTTTGAATACTTCTTGCTCCCCAAGGACTCTTTAATCTAAAGTCTAAATTAAGAATAGAACCAGCATTTGCCAAGACATTACCATCGCTGGAAATTAAAGCGAGCGATCGCAAATCTAAATCATAAATCAGGTGATTCCGCACCAATAGCAAAAAATTATTCTGATTTAGAAGTAAATTTGATTCTACTTTTGGCAACTGTGAGTCAGATTCGCTGGTGACAGTTTTTTGATCAACAGTAGGGTGAAAAAATTGATTGAATTTTGTTTGCAATTCTTCACCATTACTGAAAGGAATTGTTACAATTACTTCTTCCTTAGAAGGTCGTCGTACTTTACCTTCTTCTTGACGAGCGCGACGTTCTATACTATTCAACCATTCATACACAGGTTCACCACTAAAGCTAGTAAGGCGTTCTCCCAACTTAATATGCTGCACCAACTCACCACTATTAGAATTATCAAAACGTACCCCCACGTCATAATCCACACAACCAGAAAGCAATAAAGTTGCCATCAACACCAAGCAAATATATTTCAGCCGCGCTAAATTTTTTCCCAAAGTAGACAAATTTATCACTATAAAATCTCCTCAAAAGTCAATAGTTATTGGGGATTGGGATCGGAGCATGAATCAGTGATCAGTGATTAGTTGTCCCCCTTGTCCCTGATCCCTGTTCCCTGATCCCCGATCCCCAGTCCCTAAAAATTCAACCAGATTAAACTCAATAATGTTAGAGCGATCGCAATCAATGCTACCCAGATAAAGCGATTATCTTTAGTATTGACCTGACTGAGGTCAACTAATTCTCGCTCAGGTGGCTTTTTAGGTGCAGAAGATTTGTTAGGCTTGGCAGAGAAACTAATTTTACTTTCATTATCAGCAATATTACTAAAATCAGGGATTTGAGTCATCCATTCTTGCGGACGTTGCAATCTAGGTGCTTTGAGAATGTATTGGAGTCGTCGTGCTTCTTTGCTAGTTTCTGAATGGGGATGACGTTTGAGTTGTTCACACAAGGCGATCGCATCATCTGTACGCCCTGCTGCTTCGTAAGCTGTTGCCAACCAAATTTGTACTTCACCACTAAGGCGAGTATTACGAGCCAACAAGGCGCTTGCTTTTTCTAGTTGTTCAATAGCTTCTCGGTATAGCCCACTCTCAAAGGCTATTCTTCCTTGCTGATAGCGATTTTTGGCAATTTCTATACTATCTGAACTCACGTTTTGTATAGGAGTGTAAGGGTATAAGGGTATAGGGGTGTAGGAATATTTTAGAGTGTAGGTAAAAATTTCTTGTTTTTTGTTACACCCTCATACCCTTACACCCAATGGTAGTTCACGACATAAATTGAGAACCAAAAATCATCGTACCTATACCGCCGTCAGTGAAGATTTCTAGTAGGAGGGCGTGAGGGATGCGGCCATCAATAATGTGTGCGGCGCGAACTCCTTGGGCAAGCGATCGCACACAACAATTAACTTTAGGAATCATGCCACCATTCACCACACCACTAGCAATCAAATCACGGGCTTCTCTAATATCTACTTTAGGAATCAAGCTAGTAGGTTCTTTGTAATCTTTTAAAATTCCACGTGTATCGGTGAGCAAAATCAACTTTTCTGCCCCTAACGCTGCTGCGATTTCGCCCGCTACGGTGTCAGCATTGATATTATAAGCTTGTCCATTATCATCTGCGGCAACACTAGATACTACGGGAATATACCCATTACTTACCAGTGTTTCCAAAATATTAATATTGACATAGCTGACTTCTCCAACAAAGCCTATACCTTCATCTCCTTGGGGACGCGCTTTTATCAGGTTGCCATCTTTACCACATAGCCCCACAGCAGAACCACCAGCTTGATTAATCAAAGAGACGATTTCTTTATTAACACGACCAACTAACACCATTTCCACCACATCCATTGTGGGGGCATCTGTGACACGCAGACCATTCTTAAATTGTGGTTCAATTCCTAATTTATCTAGCCAACTATTAATTTCTGGACCACCACCGTGTACCACAATTGGTCGTAAGCCAACACATGACAAAAAGACAATATCGCGAATGACTTTATCTTTGAGTTTGCTATCTTTCATAGCAGCACCTCCGTATTTAACAACTACAGTTCGACCTGTAAATTGTTGAATGTAAGGTAGTGCTTCACTCAGTACTTGTACACGAGTTGCCGCATCTTGTCGAATGTACTCAGAATCTTTGATCATAATAAGTCTATGAGGAGCTTTTATTCGTTAAATTAGTACTCACAACAATTTCTCATAGAAAAGAATATTTGTTGCTAAGATGTTCGTGCTGATTTAGTTAGAGTGTAAAAGTATAAGGGTATAAGGCTGTCAGGGTTTAAGAGTATAAGGGTGTAAGAGAAAACAAGAGTTTTTTGAAATTCATATCTTTAAAAATAGCCTAAAATTTTTACTCGCACTCCAAAAATACTCCTATACCCGTTCGGCTGACGGCGTGAGCGTCAGCCCTACAACTCCGTAACCCTAAACTCTTTTCCTAGACGTCTATATTTTCACCAGACGATGTTGCAAATCCAACAGGTATTACGCGATCGCTATCAGCTTATAGAAAAACTTGGTGACAATGCTGGTCGTCAAACCTGGTTAGCATGGGATTTGTCCACGCATGAACAAGTCATCGTTAAACTGCTTACTTTTAGCGACCAAGCTAAGTGGGAAGATATTAAACTTTTTGAGCGAGAAGCCCAGATACTCAAACAACTGAATCATCCGCGTGTTCCAAAGTATCGTAATTATTTTGGCTTTGAAGATCAAGTACTTCATTTTGCTCTAGTGCAAGAATATATTCCCGGTTCGTCATTTAAGGAATTACTGGCAAAAGGGAGAGTGTTCAGCGAAGCAGAAGTACGAAAAATTGCTGCCGAAATTTTGAAGATTCTGATTTATCTGCACAGTTTGAGTCCACCAGTTTTGCATCGCGACATCAAGCCCAGCAATTTACTTTTAGGAAAAAATTCTCAGATTTATTTAGTAGATTTTGGCGCAGTACAAGATCGCGCTGCTAGAAAAGGGGCAACTTTTACAATAGTAGGAACTTATGGTTATGCTCCACTAGAACAGTTTGGTGGTAGAGCAACTCCAGCATCTGATCTTTATGCTTTGGGCGCAACCTTGATTCATTTGCTAACCCGTATTCCACCAGCAGATTTGCCACAGCAAGATTCTCGCTTGCAATTTGCTCACTTACTAAAACTTAATCCTGGGTTTGTTCGCTGGTTAGAACAGCTGACACAACCCAATTTAGACAGACGCTTCACTAGTGCCAAAGAAGCACTGAAGCTTCTCAAAGCAAATCAAATTGCTATCTCTAAAATAGTTCGTGCCAAACCTGCTGATAGTCAAATTCAATTGCAAAAATCTCCCGAACACTTGCACATTAGAATTCCAGTGCTTTGGCAAAAGACATTAACTGACCCGAAAAATATTGCTGCAACAGTAGCACTAGCAATTTGGTTATACTTTTTCAGTGGTGGTTTTAGCTTAGGTAGCGTGGAAGGTTGGATATGGCTGATGGCTAGTTTACTGCTAACAGGTTGGTTTCTCTTGCCTAACTTTGTGGAAACAAATATTTACTTTGGGCATCACGAATTTGAAATTGAATTGAAATTATTAGGTCTTTGCTTGCGTAGACAGCGAGGAAAGGTTTGTGAAATTGACAAAGTATTTAGTGGTGAGACTGGTGGTTATGGTAGTCATAAAGTACCAGAGGTAACATTAGCTTTAGGTGTATCTGAGTATTCATTTGGAAAATTAAAACCACCTTTAAGTAAAGAAGAGTGTCGCTGGATGGCAGCACAAATCAGACATTGGTTAGGGATTGGTTAGTAGTTAGTAGAGGCGCTCTGCGCCTCTACTAACTACTAACTACTAACAATTTTTCATGGGGAATTTGGGGATGTTAGAAGCAGGAGAAATACTTTGTAATCGCTATCAAATTCAGGAAAAATTAGGTGAAGATGCTAGTCGTCAAACCTGGTTGGCAAAAGATTTGACTAAACAGCCTCCAGAAAAAGTTGTCGTCAAGTTGCTAATTCTCACCCCACAAATGCAGTGGGATGAACATAAACTGTTTGAACGAGAGGCTCAAGTCTTAAAAAATCTTAATCATCCCCGTATCCCCAAATATCGAGATTACTTTGTTTTAGAGCATCAATCTGGTTCTAAATTCCCCTGGTTTGGGCTAGTACAGAGTTATATTCCTGGAACATCTCTACAGAACTTAATAGACAAAGGTCAACATTTTTCAGAATTACAGGTAGAAAAAATTGCTGTTGAAGTTCTCAGTATTCTGGTTTATCTACACGAACTCAACCCACCTGTTTTACATCGCGACATCAAACCCAGTAATTTGATTTGGGGTGAAGATGAGCGAGTTTATTTGGTTGACTTCGGCGCAGTTCAGGATCAAGCAGTGCAAGAAGGTGCTACTTTCACTGTTGTCGGTACTTATGGCTACGTACCAATAGAACAGTTTGCTGGTCGGGCTATTCCTGCTTCTGATTTGTATTCTTTGGGTGCAACTTTAATACATTTGCTTACGGGGATATCTCCCGCCGACTTGCCTCATCTGGATGCACGGATTATTTTTACTGATGAGGTTAGCATTGAGCGGGGTTTTGTAAATTGGATTGGTAAGCTCACAGAACCAAATGTAACAGAAAGGATCAGTACTGCCAAACAAGCACTTGCAGCACTTAAGAATAAAAATACCCTAACTCCACCTATTACTAGTCGTAAGCCCACAGGTAGTCAAATTCAAATTAAGAAGTCTGCTGGTGAATTGGAAATTAAAATACCGAGACGCGGTGGCAAAGCTTTTAGATTATTTTACTTGGTTGGAATTACAATTCCTTTTCTCTGGCAACTACCACAATTGATAAATTTTTTTATAAGAGGAGGCAGTTCTCAGGCATGGTTTTTGTTGCTGTTCTTTGTGGCAATGCTGATCGCAGTGGTGCAAGGAACTGTGTTACCTTCTTTTGGACATACTGATTTTTACTTTGATCGCCAAAATTTTGAAATACGTTGGAAATTATTTGGTTTTTGCTACAAGCGACAACGGCGTCCAACACCAGCTATTGAAAAAATATATCAAGAGCTAGTAAATCAGGGTTCAGCACCCAGAGGAGTCACCATTGAAGCAGAAGGACAGAAATTCACTTCTAGCCCTTTATCAACTATAGAACGTCATTGGCTAATTCAAGAGATAGGACAATGGTTGGGGTTGGATCGGACTTAACCAGTTATCAGTTATCAGTAGACGCAAGTTAAGAAAACTAAACACGCAATAAACCCTTACCAGCAACAAATGACAAATGACAAATGACAAATCAAACTATTGAATAATCTTCTTGACTAATTCTGGAATTATAGAAGGACGTTCTGCTACTTGGACTTTGACTTCTGAAAATGCAGCTAATTTGCTTTTTGCTGTACCAAAGTCTGGATGACGTCCGATCACTGCTGCTAATGTCCCAGTTTGACGCCAATGTTTTGCTGGTGGTGCATGTGTACCTGCAATATAGGCAATAACTGGCTTATCAATGGCTTCAGCAATGTAGCGCGCTGCTGCTTCTTCTCGTCCTCCACCAGGTTGACCAACTAATACGATCGCCTCTGTGGAGTCATCCTCATCAAAAATTTGCAGCCATTGAATAAACGATGAACCAACGATCGCATCACTCCCAATACTGACACTGATTGATTGTCCCAGATTCGCTGTCGTTAGTTCTCTGGCTACTTCATAGGTAAGAGTAGTGCTACGACTAAGGATTCCTACCCGACCAGGGGTATAAAATTCACTTGGTTGAATACCTAAAAGAATTCGACCTGGGACAATAATTCCTGGGCTATTCGGTCCAACTACTAATGTTTCTGTGGCTTCGGCTTTACGTAGTAACTGCACCATATCTAATGGTGGTACGCCAGGAGAAATGATGATAATTTGGCGAATACCAGATGCGATCGCTTCCAAAGCTGCATCTAAAACATCGTAAGCGTTTACACTGATAATTGTAGTATCAATTAATCCAACTTTTTCTACTACTTCTTCCACAAGATCAAACACTGGTAGACCATGTATTTTTTGACCACCACATCCAGGTTTTACCCCTGCTACCAAATTAGTGCCATAATCTATCATCTGGCCAATATGAGTAGCCGATATAAATTCACTGAAGCCTTGAATGATAACTTTGCTGTCTGGCGTTAAGTTCATAAAAACACACATATGAAGGCACAAGGCACAAAGCAGTCCTGATGAAACAAGTTTCATCACTAAAGATGAAAGAGGTTTTTTCTCCTATACCCTCACACCCCTACACTCCTACATCCATTTTCAAGCTAGACAGTCATGTGATAAATGACACAAAAAGGGAATGAAATCTTTTCCCCGCTTCTCGCTCCCTATTTTCAAGCTAAAAGGAAACATTATCAAAACCTTTTATGAGCAGTAGCTTTGGCAAGATTTACTGCTTGTGCTACTGCTTCATCTAAATTTTCCACTACTACTATAGATGCATCGCTAGGAACTTTTAATGTTGTTAAATATTTTCTAGCTGCGTTAAATTCAGAACCAGCAAGACGAACAACTAAGTGTGGTAAGTGGGTTTCACGTCGGCTTTTGTTACCGTTAGAACGTAAAGTCTGGGTTTTGATTTCGTTTTTATGATGCTGTACAAAATCAGCAATTACTTCTGCGACTTCTCCACTTTGAGGGACACTACCTAGAAAATTTACAAGTATAACTTGAATACTTTTATCAGCAGCCAAAATATTTATGGCTCTATCTAGGCGATCGCGAAAGGTAGTTGGTGAAGTATCGGTGGGGAAAGCGTGGCGCAAATTCAAACAAACACCAGGTTTACCACCAGCATTAACTACTAAATCTAAAGTTGCTAAGACTGAACCCGTACCATTGCCTAAAATGCCGATTTTACCGTGTAATTCTACTGCATCCCATTCACTCAATCTCTTGTTAAACTCTACACTGCTATGACGATGGGTCATTTTTCTCGCCATCTCAGCAATATCTGGGTGACGAGCGATCGCTCTTTCGTTAACATTGACACTACCATTGAGAGCCATCACTTGACCAGAAGCATCTACCCCCAGAGGATTAATTTCTACTAAATCTAAATCTTTTTCTATAAACAACTCGTACATTTTCTCAACAATTATGCTGACAGACTGCATTAATGCACCTTGTAATCCCATTTTTAAAGCCAGACGTCGCGCATAAAATGGTGAAAAATCTTGTTCTACCACCACATGCTGCATTTTTTTGCCAGCAGATTCCCAATCAATATCTGCTTCTTTACAACCTAAAAGTATCGGTCGGCAAACAGCTGTATCTAAAACTACCGCTAAAAAAAATTCCTGCTTGGCATTATACTTAGCTTCTGCTAATAATACTTCTGGTAATTCGCCTAAAATTGGTAAATTAAAAATATTTTGGGCGGCGGCGATCGCATCTATAGTCGTTTCAGCAAATCTGACTCCACCTGCTTTTGCCCTCTCTCCTGCATGTACCTGAGATTTCAGTACAATTGGGTATTTTATTTTTAATCTTTTTAAATCCGTGGGATGGTCAATTTTTTGAGAAGGCAATACAGGAATGCCTATTGTCCGAAACCACTCTTTGACTTGATACTCTAGCAATTCCATGGACACACCTTATCTCTAGCCATTTTTATTTGGTTGCATTGGTGCTGTCTAACATCTGAAAGCTGCACCTAGTTTGCACAATCAAACTTTGGTCATTTATCTAAGATAAATTTTTCTCTCATTAATTTTATCCAATTCAGTAAATCTGGTAAATTCATCACTTTTGTTACTAGCTTTTACCATTTCTACAACAAGTAATTAACTCTATCAGTAAAATTTCTTGTATTTCAGCGAACAAGAGTTTTTGTCATCAAATTTTGATACATTGCTACAAATATTTTTTTTCATGCGAAATAAAATTTGAATCTCAGCAACCGCAAGTTTTTGCTTTTGAATTTATATCAGAGAAAACACAAATGAGCAATAGACTCTAGACAAATATACATTTGCTAACAGGGTTCTATATAGATTGGTTATACAAATAATTTTGGGGGCTTATACCATCAAAAAACTATCATCTATTATTATTTTTAATACAAATTACTGCCGAATTAACTATTTTTGTAAAAAAATAAGTTATCAACAAAAATATTTTGTTAAAATCAGCATTAATTTTTAACCGTGAATTTTGAGTAAAACTCGTCGAGGCGTAGAGAAGCGATAGGAAGAAAAACAGATAGTTCTACGCATAATTTAAGATTGCTATATGTCAAATATTTTTAGAGCTTAGATTGTAAAAGTAAAACATCTTATTGTTCCCAAATCTGACTTGAAATTAATAATGGTGTTGAGTTTATTAAATAGTTCTTGTGTATTGTTTACATCAATTACAAAAGATAGATATTGGGAATATTAACTTTTGGTTAAAGCCGAAAAATTGTGCTAAAAAAATGTTCTCTCACATTACAAGGCTGGGGGTCATTAAACTGTGTATCTACGTTCCAAACTAAAAATAAGTTCTTTTAACACACTTGAAGATGATCAAAACTATATAAATCAGCAAGTAGCAGTCATAGAAGAAGATTTACAGTTCATAGCACAAATTTTGCAAGAACAGCTGCGTGCCGAAATTCCATCTGGTGAATATTTCCAGGTAAAGTGTGCTGTCAAAAAGGATCAGTTGATGATTTTAACTCAACACCCTCAAGGTGTCACATCTGATACCGAAAACATTTTTGTATTGCTTGAAGAAGCACTCCAATCGCTACTGAATCGCCACGGACAACACGTAGAAATTTTTCTGAGAATCGCAGGGGTAAAGTTACCTTACGCTAAACATTCCCTGATTTTGAAAGCCTCTCAAGCAAAAGTTGAGGAAATAAGGGAGTTCGAGGTTTCTTCTGAGAATGAAAAAGCAATGGGAGGAGTACAGCAAGAGGACAAGATAGATAATTCTTCCCCATTTACCGCTTCCGATGCGTTGATGGATGAACAGTTTTCTACAGATATTCCCGATGAATCTCAAGAGCAGCCTTTTGATCCGATGGCAGATGCACCAGATTTGTCTTATTACACAACATTAAAGTCAAAACGCCCAATTAAACCTATGATGTTAGGTATAGTTGTAGCTGCAATTGCAGTCTTAGGCGGAGCTGCTTATTTGTTAACTCGTCCTTGTGTGATGTCTGAATGTAAAGAAATTCAAACAGCCGAGGGTCTAGGCAAATCATGGCAACGATTAATATACAATGCCAAATCTGAATCAGAATTAACAACACTACAACAGCAACTTGTGGAAGCAAGCACAAAGCTAAAAACTATTCCCAGTTGGTCATCACGTTACCAAAAAGCTGAGACACTAGCGACTGATCTATCTAAGGATTCAGAAACTATAAATAAAATCATCAAAGCCTTTAGTGCAGCATCATTAGCGACACAAAAAAGCCAAACCCCGGCAAATAATTTAGAAGAACTAAAAGCTAGACAAGATCTCTGGCGACAAGCGATCGCACCAATCGAAATGATTAGTACAAATAATGAACTTTATGGATGGGTGCAGCCAAGATTAGCGACATATCGTGCCAAATTGCGAACTGTAAATCAGCAATTGCAAGTAGAAGACAAATGGTTACAAAAAATAACAGCAGCCAAAGATGTTGCAAATGTAGCCATCAAACAAGAAACCACAGCTAGAACCTTACCAGAATTACAAAAAGTCCAATCGACTTGGCAAGTAGCAATTAATGCCTTGACTATTATTCCTAAGACTAGCTCTGTATACTCAGAAGTACAAAAACTGCTGATAGAGTATAAACCCAAACTCGTAGCTGCACGCGATCGCACCACTAAACTACAACTAGCAGCCAAAACCTACAAACAAGCCATTGAAAACGCAGAACAAGCCAAACGCTACGAAAAACAAAACCAATGGCAAGCTGCGGTAACATACTGGAACCAAGCTTTAAATACTGTTAAGCAAGTCCAACAAGATAGCTTGTACTACACTCAAGCTCAAACTTTGATTCAACCTTATTCAACATCCCTTAAACAAGCACAAGCAAAACTCCAAGTTGCTAACTCTTTACAACAAACTCGAACTGATTTAGAAAAAACCTGTTCTGGCGAAGTTCGAGTTTGCAATTATACCATTAATGACCGAGAAATAATTGTTCGGATTACTCCAGAGTATGAACAAGCCCTAAACAGCAGCTTAAGTCAAGCCGATAAGAATACTGTAGCTAATATTACTAATCACCTACAAAGCTTACAGCAAGCCCTAGACATCATTAGTGATAATGCTAATTTAGCAGTGGTTGTCTTTGATGCTCAAGGTAGCCAAATTCATGGACACATACCAACAAGCTAAAAATGGTTAGTTGTTGGTGGTTAGTAAAAAGACGATAAAAACAAGGATATACCTGAAATTTTCCCAGAACTTGGGGAAAAGCAAAATGACGGATATTTGCCCCGTTTACTTCAGCCAAAGAAGTTTACATAGTGTTACAAATTCTTAAGCGATTTGGTCAGGTAGCTACAGTTACATAATCAATCTTAGTGTTTAATTTTCTATATCTCCCTTGTCTTTATCCAGATCCCCGAATGCGAGTGCGTCTCCTCTGGAGAATCCCCAATCCCCTCATCTAACCAACTGCGCTGCGGAGTTAAAAAACAAACGACTCAACCCCTTAGTTAACAAAATGATTGTTAGCAAATTGGTAAAGGCAGTCATTAACATAATTACAATTTGGTAAGAAGCAGCATCAAGGGGACTTACACCACTTAATATCTGTCCAGCAACAAATCCTGGTATTGTCACTAAACCAATAATCATCATTTGGTTAATGGTGGGAATTAAACCAGCACGAATGGCGTCTTTGCGATACTGGGCGATCGCCTGCTGGGGAGTTGCACCTAAACTGAGATGAGTTTCGATTTCTAGATGGCTGTTTTTGATTGTATTGACAAGACGTTCACCAGCGATCGCGGCTGCATTCATCGCATTACCTAGTATGATCCCCGCCAGAGGAATTATATATTGTGGTTCATACCATCGATTTGGCTGAATTATCACAAGATTAGTATAAACTATAGCCACAATCGTGCTAAGTAAAAGGGAAACCCACACTAAAGGCAAAACTTGCGGTATTTTTTGACTAATGCGATTTCGTGCGACAATCGCCGTAATTGTCAGCAATAATACTAAAAACGCTAAAACTGCCCAAGCATTGTTAAAAGCAAAGATGAAATCTAAAACGTATCCCAATACCACTAGTTGTAAAATGGTTCTCCCTGTCCCAAGGACTAGGTTGAGTTCTAATCCGAGATTTTCCCAAACAGATAAACCAATGATTACAGCCATCAATGCTGTGGCGCTAGCCAAATCAACTAAATCTAATTTGATCAGTTCCTGCATAGGTTTTGACGTTAGTTGTTAGTTGTTGATTGGTTGACTACTAACCACTATCCACTATTCACTAAACCACTAACCACTAACAACCACTGGGAACTTTCATTATATGTATTGGATCTTGTGTTGATGTATATTACTTTTTACCCAAACAAATGGATGCCTTCAAGGATTTGAAATTCCAAATGCAAAACTCGACTTAGGGTTTAGGCAAGCAATGACAAACATTTCAAGAGTTACACATTTTAAATTAGCAAATTATGCAACATCGCCATAATTTATGTAAAAACCCTTGAGTGTATTGTCTTGTAGAAAACGTATGGATTGTAACAGTAAATTCCAAAGTTCTCTGGGTAAAAATTTCATGTAGGCATCTATCTTGAGATAAATAATAAACTTATGGTTCAAAGTCAAAATTCCATTCCTGCATTTGATATCAAACAGCAATACGCCTCAATTGAAGCAGAAGTGAGTACTGCGGTTTTAGAGGTTTTAACTTCTGGTCGTTATATCGGTGGCCCAGTAGTTGGAAGCTTCGAGCGGCAGTTTGCTGCTTATCATAATGTCAGTAATTGTGTGGCTTGTAATTCCGGGACGGATGCACTTTATCTAGCACTGAGAGTTTTTAATATAGGTGCAGATGATGAGGTAATTACAACACCTTTCACTTTTATTGCTACATCTGAGGTGATTGATGCTGTAGGGGCCAAACCAGTCTTCGTTGACATTGATGCAACTACTTTTAATTTAGATTTACAACAAGTAGCAGCAGCGATCACACCCAAGACTAAAGCGATTATCCCCGTCCACTTGTTTGGACAACCTGTGGATATGACTGCACTAATGAGTATCGCTAACGCTCATCATCTCACAGTGATTGAAGATTGCGCTCAATCTACAGGTGCAACTTGGGGTGAACAAAGAGTAGGAAGTATAGGACACATCGGCTGTTTTAGCTTCTACCCTACCAAAAATCTCGGTGGTTGTGGTGATGGCGGGGCGATAACGACTAATGATCCAGAAATTGCTGCTAAGTTAAGGGTAATAAAAGAGCATGGCCAAAAAAATCGCTACATCCACGAAGAAATAGGTGTTAATAGCCGTTTGGATGCTATCCAAGCGGCTATTTTACAAATTAAGCTGCGTTATTTAGATATTTGGAATCAAAAAAGACGAGCGATCGCATCTCGTTACCAACAATTTCTCAATCAAGTTCCCGGTATCATTCCCCCCCAAGAATTAAATGGTGGCGAAGGAGTTTGGAACCAATACACAATTCGTGTACTCAACAATAAAAGAGACTGGGTAGGCAAGCAATTACAAGAACAGGGGGTAAATACAATGATTTACTATCCCCGTCCTCTACATTTACAACCAGTTTACCAAAGCTTGAACTATCAACCAGGACAACTACCAATATCCGAACAAGCATCCCAAGAGGTTTTATCCTTACCGATGTTCCCAGAACTTTCCGAGGAACAACAAGATCAGGTAATTTATAGCCTCAAGGATTGTTTGGCGTAGGGGATTGGGGAAAGGGGATCAGGTATTGGGGACATGGGGGACATGGAGTATAAGAGAGAGAATAAACAATTATTCTCAATTCTTGATCCCAATTCCCAATTTCCTTTCCCTTTTCCCCGATCCCCGATCCCTAGTTTCTAACCTCTACACTCATTTCTAAAGCTTCTAGCAAACTACGGACAGCAGCAATCATGGCTACTTCACTGTTGAGTTGGTTGATGGCGGAACCGACACCAACTCCAGCAGCACCAGCAGCGATCGCTAATGGTGCGGTGACATTAGAAATTCCGGAAGCACACAGTACTGGAACAGATACCGCACGAGCAATTTCGTAAGCTGCTGCCAATGTAGGAGCGGCTTTTTCAATTAAGCCTAATGTACCAGCATGAGTGGGGTTGCTGCTAGTACCACCTTCGGTTTGGATGATGTCAGCACCAGCTTTTACCAATTCCTCAGCCAGTTGTACTTGCGCGTCAAGCATGAGAATGTGGGGAACTGTCACACAGAGCATAATTTCTGGCAGTAAAGCGCGAGTTTGGTGAGTTAGCGCTAAAACTTCCTCAGCCTCAAATCTACGTCCTTGAGCGTAGAAAGCATCAAAATTCCCAATTTCAATTAAATCCGCACCAGCAGTTACTGCTGACAAAAATTTTTCTGGTTCTACCGCAGATACACAAATAGGTAGATTCGTCAAGCCCTTAGCTAATTCTACTAAGGCAGAATCAGCAGCAATATCAACAAAAGTCGCACCACCGTGGTGTGCTGCTTTCACAGTAGCTGCCACACGGGCAGTATCAAAATTATTCAAACCACTGATAACTTTGAGGGCGCAGTGGTTAGCAAATGCACGTTGGAGAGTCGGATGCATCGTCATGGTTTCTCTCACAAATCATCAAAAGTAAAAATATTTTCACACAAATTGAAGGCTTACTCCTACAGCTTTTAGCTAAAACAGCAAGAAGCCTCTCACTTACCGCGAAGCGGAAACTGTTGGGCAGGAAGCCGGAGTTTGTACACGAAGTGTCACGCTCTGTCAATGTTATTTGGAAAACTAGCAAGCAGCCATCAACAAAAACTTTATTGCTATAGAGTATTTGTTATGTTACGATAAAAAGCTGATGCGGATGTGGCGGAATTGGCAGACGCGCTAGATTTAGGTTCTAGTACCGAGAGGTGTGAAGGTTCAAGTCCTTTCATCCGCATTTTTGATTTAATCAAAGCCTGACTTTTACGACTGATGTCCAGAGCAGCTTTGCCTATAAATTATCAGTTATCTGTCATTTTGTATCAAGTTTTGCATTTATTTTTGTTGCATATTCTATAGTTACGAATATGACCAAAAGCCAAGGCTGTTGCTCCTAACACCGTAGTAATACGCTCACCATCTTCTGTTAGCAGAGTATGTCCAAAAACTGCGGTTGTGGTCAGAAGTACCAACCCTAATATTCCAGCCGTTAGCACTATTCGATCTTTGTGACGACGACACCCCTGTGTTAACGCCAACACACTGACGGGAAAAGCAAACCACAGCATAAGACGATGAAAGTTTTCGCTACCAAGAGAAGTTGTTGCTAGTGCAGGAAGCATGATGAGCAAAACTGGTAAAAACAGACAATGGATTGCACACGTAGTTGACAGCGCGATCGCAGTCCTATCCATGACCATCTGCATTCTTCTGCTATGCACGAGATTACCCCTTGATATATTAATTAATCGGTGATTCTTTATTGTTGAATCAGCCACAAAATTAGCCAAAATTTTGCAATTTTGACTATAAGCATAGTCTCATAAAACAGAATCAAATTAAGATATTTTTTACAAAAAAATAATATTGGGTGCGTTAGCCTACGTCATAACACACCCTACTTCAAAACACGCTTCCTGGGTACAGGTGCAGTGTGAGATGAATTGCTGTTTTAGGTAAAACCGAAATCTTGGGGATGCGATCGCTGTTATTTCAGAGAGTATACATGCTAGGTAGGCTAGCATGTATACTCTAGATAATTCTTTTGTGTTTGCTAGCTAGTTTTTGTTGGCGTTGTCGTAAACATACACCAATTGCACCAGCAGCCAGTAAACCTAATATACTCACTGGTTCGGGTACGGGTTTAGAATTACTTAAACCATACTGCAAGTGATCTACTTCCCAGTCATTGCTATTAGGCATACTAATTTTAATCGCAGCAATGCCATCGGTATTAAACACCCCGAAAAAGCGATCTTCTGCTGTTCCTCCGTCAAGTGAACCATCGCCAAGATAAGAGGCGACAATTGTCCCTAAAGAAACATTGTCAGCATTGAAGGCTTCAAACACGACATCACCAATGGGAAAGCTATCTGTCCAAGTGATACCTGCATCAGTTGGAAGCGAACCGAGAAGATTCTGATCAAAGGTGAAAGTTACACTATTGTCAGCTAAGTAATAGCTGTAGCCATTTACGCCATTACCATCAATTAAGCCATCATCAGCGTCAACAGAATCTCTCAATGATTCAGGCCCTTTTACTTGTCCATTGGAAGATGTGACCCCTGGTGTATTCAAAACGCCATCCTCAAAATCCTCAAGATAAAAGTAAGAATAGTCGCCTCCTTTCAAAGGACTGTCATTGAAGCTTTGGTAAGGACCAGGGCCAAAGAAAGTTGTAGCAGCATGAACAGATGATGATGTAGCAATTGTTCCCAAAGCAGTTAATATGGCTCCAGCAGTCATCATTGATAACTTGTTGAAAATTGTCATGAAACTATGTTCCTATTCAATAAATTATTGATGTGAGATTTTTGTTTGTGCTTGGAGTGATAAATAATACAGGGAACAGATGAAAAACTGTTTTCTGAAAAAGTCATGAATACTTTTTCAGAAAATTTTTGTTCAATACACCCAATGCTAATTACATACCTTCAGATCATGAGGAGCATTGTTAAATAAAATGCCAACAGAAGGCTTGTTCTGAAAAATTTTATTGTCGTATTTTGCTGAAACTTAGGTAGATGCGACTAACTTCATCGAGAAAGTCAGATGTTTTGGAGAGTAATTGTTAAGAGGCATCTTACACCCTAACATTCAGGTAATAGTATCACATTGGTGCGTAACAAGTTAAGGGAGGCGAAAAAGGGAGCATCCTAATTTTTTCAAAATTCCGCAAAGCAAAGGGTTTAAACCCTTTGCTCATAGCACAAGTCGTCTGAAGACGACTCCAATAGATCAAGCAGTCTGCTTAAGCAGACTTTAGCGAGGGCGGGACATTTTATTTTCTGGATCTCCCTATGAGACGACGGACGCAGAGATTATACCTTTTGCTTCTAAAATCGAGGCGACGCGTAAAATTAATGCTTCCTGATCAGGTGCAGCTATTAATTGCACTCCTAAAGGTAAAGCATTTGCACGTTGAATTGGTACTGATAAAACAGGTAAACCAATAAATGATAATGGCTGAGTAAATAATCCTAAATGGGGACGAACAAGAATTTCTTCTCCATCTAAAATCATCGTTTGTTGACCAATTAACGGTGCAGAAATAGGCGTAGTTGGGGCAATAATAATATCAACTTTTTCAAATATTTCTCGTACTCGATCGCGAAACCATTTTCTAAAGCGCTGTGCTTGGATATACCAGTGACTAGGAATTAATGCACCTGCAAGAAAGCGATCGCGTGTGGCTGGATCAAAATCTTGGGGACGCTGACGCAACTTTTCCAAATGTAAATTTGCTCCCTCGCAAGCGGTAATTACAAATGCGGCGGCGCGCGCGCGATGGGCTTCTGGTATAGTGATATACTCACTCACACACAAAGCATCGGCAACTTTTTGTACTGCTGCTAAAGCTTCAGGATTAGCCCCTTTACGGAAATAATCAGCTGCGATCGCAATTTTAATCCCATCGATATTTTTTAATAATAAATTTCGCGTCTCTACGGGAGGACGTTTAGTACAAACCGGATCGCGTTCATCTTCCCCTTGCAACACATCAAAAGCTGTGGCGATATCCTGTACTGAACGTGCAAAAGGGCCGATATGATCAAAACTGCTCGAAAATAAAGCTACACCAGCACGTGACAATCTGCCATAAGTTGGTTTGAAACCAAAAACGCCACATAAAGCAGCAGGTACACGAATTGAACCATTTGTATCAGAACCTAACGTTAGTGGAACTAACCCAGCTGCAACTGCTGCTGCTGAACCACCCGATGAACCACCCGCAACTCGCCGTAAATCATGAGGATTATGAGTCGCGCCGTAATGAAAGTTTTCCGTCACAAACCCGTAAGCGTACTCATCCATATTCAACGCGCCTACAAGTATTCCACCCGCTTGTTTCAATCGCGATACCGCCGTTGCATCTTGTGTCGCTGGCGGGTTTTCAGTATTAATTTTTGCACCGGCAACAGTTGTAATCTCAGCAATATCAAAGAGATTTTTGACAGCGAAAGGTACACCAGCCAGTAAACCAGGATCTTTACCCTGGGCAATTTCATGATCTATTCTTTCTGCATCAGCCAAAGCAGCATCAGCAGTCACAGTGGTAAAACAATTGAGTTCCCGATCTCGTGCTGCAATTCTTTGTAAAGTTGCTTGCATCACTTCCACCGCGCTAACTTTACCTTCACGCACTGCTATAGCAATAGATACAGCATCCGCAGAGTCTAAATTCATGGTTCAAATATTGGCGCTGGTTCAATATCTTGTGGTATGGGAAAAGAATTTACCAATTGAGCGATCACTTTAATTCTCTCAAAATTAGCTACAACTCCATCCCTATACTCATCTCTCAACCGTAAATCCAACAACAAAGCCATCTGATCTACATACTCACCCACATTCAACTCTTGATTATTCATATCAAATCCTTAACCTCTTGTGGCAATCTAAATTTACCATCCTCCACAGACTCAAAATCCACCACTTGCCAAACAGCATCAAGATTCAAAGCACCATAAATATGTGGAATATTATAATAGACCTCTTGCAAAATTATTTTATGGTATAGTTAAGGGTTTTGTATCATGTAATCAATATCCCCCATGCAACACGAGCAAACCAAACGGCTATCTAATCGGGAGTTCAAACGTTTAGTTGGT